>CABEDD010000189.1_pt1 | contig 37725 bp, 33 predicted proteins | sample 3132901 | NCBI WGS metagenome assembly CABEDD01 (sample SAMEA5534329, study PRJEB31848) | metagenome | biome: tundra; feature: field; material: soil | place: USA | collected 2013-05 | depth 0.15 m
CAAGCCGCATGCGGCTTGTCTGGACCCGTGCATGCACGGGTCCACCTGTCGGCGCATGCGCCGACAGGGACATCATCAGCTTTCTAAAGCATGTGCGGGTCCGGTGGATCTTTCGCATGCGCTGGCCGAAACGGGGACCGATAAGGGAGACACTCGCTCCGCTCGCATCCCCGAATCGGCCAGCGCCGAAGGCGCGTGTCTCCCGGCTTCGGTGGGGATAGACTCTGTATATGCGTGACGAGGCGACATTCCGGGTCAAGGCGGGCCTGGCCGAGATGCTCAAGGGTGGGGTGATCATGGACGTGGTCACGCCCGCGCAGGCCACGATCGCCGAGGAGGCCGGCGCCGTGGCGGTGATGGCCCTGGAGCGCGTGCCCGCCGACATCCGCCGGGACGGGGGCGTGGCGCGGATGTCCGACCCGGAGATGATCGCTCATATCCAGCAGGCGGTCAGCATTCCCGTGATGGCCAAGGCTCGGATCGGCCATTTCATGGAGGCGCGCGTGCTGGAGGCATTGGAGGTCGACTACGTCGACGAGTCGGAGGTGCTGACGCCCGCGGACGAGTCCCATCACATTGACAAGTGGGGGTTCAAGGTGCCGTTCGTGTGCGGCGCGACGAACCTCGGCGAGGCGCTGCGGCGGATAGGAGAGGGCGCGGCGATGATCCGCTCCAAGGGCGAGGCTGGGACCGGGGACATCGTCGAGGCCGTCCGGCACATGCGCGCGATCACCGGTGCGATCCGCCGGCTGACCGTGCTCGCGCAGGACGAGCTGGCGAGCGCCGCCAAGGAGCTGGGCGCCCCCGCCGATCTGGTGCGTTCGGTCGCCGCGGACGGGCGGCTGCCGGTCGTGCTGTTCTGCGCCGGCGGGATCGCCACGCCCGCGGACGCAGCGCTGATGATGGCGCTCGGGGCGGAGGGCGTGTTCGTGGGCTCGGGCATCTTCAAGTCCGAGGACCCGCCCGCGCGCGCGCGGGCGATCGTGCAGGCCACGACGCACTGGCAGGACCCCGAGCGGGTGGCCGCGGCCTCGCGCGGGTTGGGGCCGGCGATGGTCAGCCTGGAGAGCTCGAAGCTGGAGGGCGAGCAGCTCCTGGCGCAGCGCGGCTGGTAGCCGTGCCCATGATCGGCGTGCTCGCCCTGCAGGGCGGGTTTCAGGCGCACGAGCGGATGCTGCGCGGGCTGGGCGCCGGCGTGCGCGAGGTGCGGGTGCCAGCCGACCTGGACGGGTTGGACGGGCTGGTGATCCCGGGGGGCGAGTCGAGCACGATGACGCTCGGGATCGAGCGCGAGGGTCTGCGCGAGCCGCTGCGCGCGCTCGTGGCTCCGGACGCCGGCAGCGGTGGTGGTGGTGGCGTGCCGGTGCTGGGGTCGTGCGCGGGGCTGATCATGCTCGATCGCGACCATCTCGCTCTGATGGACATGCGCGCGCGGCGCAACGCGTTCGGGCGCCAGCTGCGCTCCTTCGAGACAGACCTTCACATGAGGGGGATTGCCGGCGGGCCGCTGCGGGCGGTGTTCATCCGCGCGCCGTGGATCGCCGAGCACGGCCCGGACGTCGAGATCCTCGCCGAGGTGGACGGCCATCCGGTCGCGGCGCGCCAGGGCAGCATGCTGGCGGTGGCGTTCCACGCCGAGCTGACCGACGACGATCGGGTGCACCGGCTGTTCCTCGACATGGTTGCCGCACGAGGCTGACCGGCGCCGAGCGGGTGACGGGATCAGGCGGCCTCGAACCGCACAACGCCCTCTGCGGCGTCCTCGCGTTCGGCCACGCGGCCCTCGTCGAGCAGCAGATCCACGTGGCCGAGCACCTCGGAGAGGGTCAGAAACGCCTGCGTGACCGCGACGTTGCCCCACAGCTCGAGCGCGATCTCGTGCGCGGTGCGCGGCTGGTCGGCGATCAGGCGGTGAATGCGCTCCGCGCGGCGGCTGTGCAGGCGAAAGCGCTCGTCGATCAGCGCCGCGTGGTCAGAGATCGGCGCGCCGTGGCCCGCCAGCACGAGCGAGGGCTCCATCTCCCGGGTCAACCGCAGCGAGGCGATGTAGTCGATCAGCGCTCGCGGCCTGGGCCCGGTGAAGTCCGCCGGCGCCCCCAGGGGACGCGCGAGCAGCGGGTTGGAGGAGATGTGCGCGATCAGATGGTCGGCGGCGAGCAGGATCGCGCGGGACTCGTCGTAGAACACCGTGTCGGACGGGCTGTGCCCGGGGCGGTGCAGCACGCGCAGCGTGCGGTTGCGCAGTTCTAGCTGCTCGCCGTCGCGCAGCGGACGCGTGATCTCCACGGCTGCGCCCCAGGCGCGAAAGCTCGCCGAGACCGCTCGCAGCGCGGTGACGACGTCCGCGGGGATGCCGTGGCGGAGCATGATCTCCTGGGCGAACCGATCGTCCAGGTCGGCCGACTCGCGGTAGTCGCGCAGGTAGGGCGCGAGCTCATCGAGCGCCGCGACCTCGGCGCCCGAGCGCCGCGCGAGGATCGAGGCGAGGCCGAAGTGGTCGATGTGCTGATGGGTGATCACCAGCAATTCGATGTCCTCGATCGCGTGCCCGCGCGCGGCCAGCGCCTGTTCGAGCTCGTCCAGCGCCTTGCCCGAGTTCGGGCCCGAGTCGATGAGGGTCAGCGGATCGTCCTCGATCAGGTACGCGTTCACGCGCCCGACCTGAAACGGCGTCGGAATCGCCAGGCGGTGGATGCCCGCCTCCGCGGCCTGGGCCAGCAGCTGCTCCTCGGTCGGTCCGTCGGGTTGGGTGGACGCGTTCACGAACGGATCAGCGCCAGCACCTCGTCGCGGCGGCGCTCCATGTCCTCGCGCGAGATGAGCGACTCCAGGCACAGGCGCAGCAGCGGCTCGGTGTTGGACGGGCGCACGTTGAAGTGCCAGTCCTCGTAGTCGATCGAGATCCCGTCCAGGCGGTCCTGGCGCGCGTCGGAGTAGCGCTCGGCGATCTCCTCCATCTTCGCCTGCTGGTCTGAGACCTCGGAGTTGATCTCGCCCGAGATGAAGTAGCGCTCGTGGTATGGCGCCAGCAGCTCGGACATGCGCCGGCCCTCGCGTGAGAGCAGCTCGAGCACGAGCAGCGCCGGCAGCGTGCCGGAGTCCGCGCAGTAGAAGTCGCGGAAGTAGTAGTGCCCGGACACCTCTCCGCCGAACAGCGAGCCCTCCGCGCGCATCCGCGTCTTGAAGAACGCGTGCCCGACGCGGTTGACGTAGGGGATGCCCCCGGCGCGAGTGACCGTGTCGGGCACGGCCCGGGAGGCGCGCACGTCATACAGGATCGCCTCGCCTGGGCGCTTTCCCAGCAGCGACCGCGCCAGCAGCGCGGTCAGGAAGTCGCCATCCACGAATGCGCCCGTGTCGTCGATGAAGAAGCAGCGGTCCCCGTCGCCGTCCCAGGCGATCCCGAGGTCCGCGCCGCTCTCGCGCACCTTCGCCACGATGAACCGCCGGTTCTCCTCCAGCAGCGGGTTGGGCTCGTGGTCGGGAAACGTGCCGTCGGGCGTCCAGTAGGTCTCGATCAACTCCAGTCCCAGTCCCTCCAGCAGCGGCCCGACCATCGGCCCGGCCATGCCGTTGCCGCCGTCGAGCACGACCTTCAGGGGTGCGATGACGCCGGGGTCGATCAGCGCGAGCGCGGCGCGCTGGAACTCCTCGTACAGATTGACCTCCTCGACGGTCCCGCGAGCGGGGGGCTCCTCGCCCCGGTCCAGACCGGCCTCGATCAGATGGCGGATGTCCTGGATGCCGGAGTCGCCGGAGAGCGCGATCGCCCCCTCGCGCACGAGCTTGGCGCCGGTGTACGCGGCGGGGTTGTGCGAGGCCGTGCACATCAGCCCGCCGTCGAGCTCGCGCGACCCCACGAGGTAGTAGAGCATCTCCGAGCCCACCTGGCCGGCGTCGATCACGTGGGCGCCCTCGCGCACGAGCCCCTCGCGGTAGCGCGCGGACAGCTCGGGAGCGCTCAGGCGCATGTCGCGGCCGAGGCCGACCTGAAGCTCGGCGACGGGCTTGCCGGCGAGCTCGCTCAGCACCCGTGCGAACGCGCGGCCGATCTGCTCGGCCGTGTCGCCATCAAGTTGTGAGCCGTACAGCCCGCGGATGTCATATGCCTTGAATATGCCGGGGTCGAGGGACGTCACGTCGCTGGGCATCCTAGACTCTGGCCCATGTCAGGACACTCGAAGTGGGCTTCCATCAAGCACAAGAAGGCGATCGTGGACTCGCGCCGCGGTCAGCAGTTCACGAAGCTCGCGCGGGCGATCACGGTCGCGGCGCGCGACGGGGGCGGCGATCCGGACGCCAACGCGACGCTCGAGAACGCGATCCGCAAGGCCAAGGAATCCTCGATGCCCAAGGACAACATCGAACGCGCGATCGCCAAGGGCACCGGCGCGGGCGCCGACGGCGAGGCCGCCCTGGAGACCGTGCTGTATGAGGGGTACGGCCCGGGCGGGGTGGCGGTGCTCGTGGAGGCGGTGACCGACAACCGCAACCGCACGAGCGCGGACGTCAGGCACGCATTCTCCAAGCACGGCGGTAACCTCGGGGAGCCGGGCTCGGTGGCGTACCTGTTCGACAAGAAGGGCACGATCGCAATCGACGCGAGGAGGCACTCCGAAGACGAGTTGATGGTCGCCGTGGAGGCGGGCGCGCAGGACATCACAGCGGACGACGGCCTGTGGGAGGTGATCGCCGAGCCGGCCGAGTACGCGGCCGTGCTGGCCGCGCTGGAAGGTGCGGGCGTGCAGATCGAGGGCGCGGAGATGGGCTACCGCCCGTCGAGCCTCGTGCCGATCGACGAATCGCAGGCGGGCAGGCTGATGCGGCTGATAGAGGCCTTGGAAGAGAGCGATGACGTTGGGGAGGTCCACGCCAACTTCGACGTATCCGCAGAGGTGCTGGAGCGAGTTGCCGGGTAGCGGGGACGGGGGTGGTCTTGGCGGCGGCGATCGGCCGCCGGCGAAGCCTTGTACGGGAATGCCGCACAGCGATGTGCGGGAATCCCGTACGCCGACATACGGGGGCGGGGCGGCCAGGCCTCCCGTCGTGATCCTGTGCGGGGGCCGGGGAACCCGCCTGCAGGAGCACACGCGGGAGATCCCCAAGCCGCTCGTGGAGATCGGCGGCGAGCCGATCGTCGGGCACGTGATCAGGGTGTACGCCGCGCAGGGGTTTACGCGCTTCCTGCTGGCGACGGGCTACCGGGGCGCGATGATCGAGGACTATGCGCGCGCGGCGCGCTGGCCGCAGGGCGTGAGCGTGGAGTGCGTGGACACGGGCATCGAGACCCCGACGGGCGGGCGGATCAAGCTGCTGGAGGACCGGCTGGCGGGGGAGGGGACGTCGACGTTCTGCGCTACCTACGCCGACGGGGTTGCGGACATCGACCTGGACGCGCTGCTCTCATTCCACGCGGACCACGGGCGGCTGGCAAGCATGACGGTCGTCCGGCCAGAGCTGCAATTCGGCGTGGCCGAGCTCGACGGCGACGGCCGGGTAACGGGCTTTCGCGAGAAGCCACGCTCGGAGCACTGGGTCAACGGGGGCTTCTTCTGCTTTCAGCCGGGCGTGCTTGAGTACATGACGCCCGACAGCGTGCTCGAGCGCGAGCCGTTGCGCTCATTGGCCGCGGCAGACGAGTTGTGCGCCTACAGGCACGAGGGCTTCTGGGAGTGCATGGACACCTACAAGGATGCCGTACTCCTGAACGACATGTGGGCCGCGGGACGCGCCAAGTGGCGCGTTTGGGAGTAGGTGTCCGACGAGGTACGCAGAATCAAGCAGAATGATCGTTCTCGGCATCGACCCCGGCCTGGCCAACACCGGCTACGGCGTGGTCGCGCGGCGCGACGGGCGCCTGGTGGCGCTCGACGGCGGCGTGATCGAGACGGCTGCCGGGCTGGCCGTCGAGCGGCGGCTCGCGGACATCTATGCGGGAGTGGACGCGCTCCTGGCCGAGCACGAGCCCGACGGGGTCGCCCTGGAGGAGCTGTACTTCGGTCAGAACGTGCGCACCGCCTTCGCCGTCGGGCAGGCGCGCGGCGTGGTGATGCTCGCCGCCGGGCAGCGCGGGCTCGCGTGCGCCAGCTACACCCCGCAGGCGGTCAAGTCCTCGGTCTGTGGCAGCGGGCGCGCGGACAAGGAGCAGGTCGCGCGCATGGTCGCGGCGCTGCTCGGCTTGGATTCCCCGCCGGCGCCCGACCACGCCGCCGACGCGCTGGCGGTCGCGATCTGCCACGTCAACCGCGCGCCGCTGGCCCGCGCGCTCGCGGGAGCGGGAGTGGGGGCACCGGCATGATCGGCGTGCTCAGGGGCGAGGTCGTGGTCCGCCGGGCAGACCACGTCGTGCTGCTGTGCGGCGGTGTCGGCTACCGCGCCGCGGTGTCCGCGCAGACGCTGCACCATGTGCCCGCGGCCGGCGAGGAGACGATGCTGCACACCCATCTGATCGTGCGCGACGACGCGTTGACCCTCTACGGGTTTCACTCCGAGTCAGAGCGCGACCTCTTCCTGATGCTGCTGTCCGTGCAGGCGGTCGGCCCGAAGGTCGCGCTGGCCGTGCTCTCGGGCGGTCCTTCGCGCGAGCTGATCGGCGCGATCGCCGCCGGCGACGCGGCCCGGTTTCAGGCGGTGCCAGGGATCGGCAAGCGCACCGCCGAGCGGATCATCGTCGAGCTGCGCGAGAAGGTCGTCGGCGTGCAGGGGCCCGCGAGCGACGGGCAGCTCATCACGGCCAGGCGCGGGGATGGTGGTCCTCTCGGGCTCGCGCGCGACGGGCTGCTGGAGCTCGGCTACGCGCCCGGCGAGGTGCAGGAGCTGCTGCGGGATGCTGAGGGCGAGAGCGCGGAGGAGCTGATCGCGCATGCGCTTCGTGCCGCGAGGGCGAGGTGATCTGAGCGATGAGCGACACGACGACCGAGGCCTCCGCCGAGCGCATCCAGACGCCGTATCTCGTGCCCGAGGACGAGCTCGACCGCTCGCTGCGCCCGCGGCGGCTTCAGGAGTTCGTCGGTCAGGAGACCCTGCGCGAGCAGCTGGCGGTCGCGATCGAGGCGGCCGCCGCGCGCGGGGATGCGCTCGACCACGTGCTGCTGGCGGGCCCGCCCGGGCTGGGCAAGACCTCGCTGGCGCAGATCGTCGCGGCGGAGCTCGAGGTCCCGTTCGTGCAGACGGCCGGGCCGGCCCTGGAGCGCAAGGGCGACATCGCCGCGTTCCTGACGGCGCTTGAGCCGCGCAGCGTGTTCTTCGTCGATGAGATCCACCGCCTGCCGCGGGCGCTGGAGGAGACGTTCTACCCGGCGATGGAGGACCACCGCCTGCCGATCACCGTCGGGCAGGGCGCCGGCGCGCGGGTGGTGACGCTCGAGCTGCCCCCGTTCACGCTGGTGGGGGCGACGACGCGCACGGGCCTCTTGAGCACCCCGATGCGCGACCGCTTCGGCATCCAGGCGCGGCTGGAGCCATATGCGACCGACGAGCTCGCGGCTATCGTCCGCCGCTCGGCGGGGATCCTCGAGATCGAGCTGGACGAGGACGGGGCGCTCGCGATCGCGGCGCGCAGCCGGGGGACCCCACGCGTGGCCAACAGGCTGCTCAAGCGCGTGCGCGACTACGCCGAGGTGCGCATGCAGGGGATCGTCACGGCGGCGGCGGCGCGGGGGGCGCTGGAGCTGCTGGAGGTCGACGAGCTGGGTCTGGACCGGTTGGATCGGGAGATCCTGCGCGCGATCTGCGTGAAGTTCGACGGCGGGCCGGTGGGGCTGTCCACGCTCGCGGTGGCTGCCGGCGAGGAGCAGGACACGGTCGAGGACGTCTACGAGCCGTATCTGCTGATGCAGGGCCTGATCAAGCGCACTCCGCGCGGGCGCGCGGCCACTCCCGCGGCGTTCGCCCATCTGGGGCTGCCGGCGCCCGAGGGGACTCCCGCGGGCGCTGGGCAACCCCTGTTCTAGAGACACCGGCTGGCGACACGGGTCTCGGCACGCTGCCCTAGTCTGTGAGCCATGGCCCATCCGTTCATCTGCCCCAACTGCGGACATCGCACGTCAGAGCTCGATCGCAACATCGGCTTCACGCGCCAGCGCAAGGGTTGCGAGAAGTGCGGGTTCGCGTTCCTGTTCGAGCTGCTCGACGACTACTACCCGGCGCCGGACGCCGCGTTCTTCGTGTGCGACGGCGAGGGCCGGGTGATCGGCTGCGGCAAGAACTCGTTCGCGTTCACGGGCCTGGAGGAGCAGGATGTGATCGGCCAGCGCGTCGAGCAGGTGCTGGGGCTGAGCTTTCAGAACGGCGACGATCCGGTCGCGACTGTGCTGGAGTGGGGGGTGCGCGCGCTTGAAGTGCCCGTGGTTGTGAGCGGCGAACGCGACGTGGCGGCGAGCGCCAAGGCGGACATGTTCCCCGCCTATGACGATGACGGCGGGCTGCTGCTGGTGATCACGCCGGAGAAGTAGTCTGCCGAGGCGATGACCTTCCCGATGACCCACCCCACGACCGAACGTCGCGAGCGATGACGGACCGCCGTCGCAACGGGCTCATCCTGCTGCTCGTCGCCGGTCTGTTCGCGGTCTCGGTCGCGGCGATCGCGCTGAAGCCGACGAAGCTGGGCCTGGAACTGAAGGGCGGGGTGCAGCTGGTCTATCAGGCCAAGCCGACGGCGCAGTCGAAGGTTACCCCGGAATCGCTCGAACGGTCGATCAACATCATGCGCACGCGCGTGGATCAGCTGGGCGTCGCCCAGCCTGAAATCCAGCGCAGCGGGGGGCAGGAAATCGACGTGGATCTGCCCGACGTGAGCAACGCCCAGCGCGCCGAAGCGGAGGTCGGCAAGACCGCGCAGCTGTACTTCTATGACTGGGAGCCGAACGTGATCGGCCCCGACGGCAAGCAGGCGAGCGCGACGGAAACGACCGTGACGGGCGGGTCGGCCGCGGGCTCCAGCTCCTACGGCGTACCCCAGTACCAGGCGGTGCTGCGCGCAGCCAAACGCGCGCCGATCCTGCGCAAGAACGCCACCACACTGGGGGAAGGGTGCACCCCTGCGCAGGTCAACGGGTGCGTGTATGGCGACTGGTACCTGATCGACACCGCCCACGAAAAGATGCTGTGCGCGGGCGGCAAGGCGACCTGCCAGCCCCAGGAAACCGAACAGAACCTGTACGCCGACGGCTACAAACCGCCGGCGGGCTCCAAGCCCAAGGCGGTGCGCGTGAACCCGGGGACCGTGCTCGTGCAGGCCCGCCCGGTGGAATCGGGGGCCGGCAAGATCACCAAGCAGAGCCCTAACAGCTTCTACGTGCTCAACGACGAACCGGTGCTGGAAGGCAACAACATCAAGAACCCCCAGCAGGGCTTCGACGAAGGCGCCGGGGGCACGGGCGCGCCGAACGTCAACTTCGGCTTCACCTCCCACGGGCAGAGCGTGTTCCAGCGCGTGACCAAGGAAATCGCCCATCGCGGCCAGGAAGCGCAGCTGCCGGGGGTGAGCCACGAAGCGGCGCTGCAGCACTTCGCGATCGCGCTGGACGGCCAGCTGATCACCGCGCCCTCGATCGACTTCAGCCAGTACCCCGAAGGGATCGACGCCTCCCAGGGCTCGCAGATCTCCGGCGGCTTCACGATCACCTCCGCGCAGGAACTGGCCGCCGAGCTGCAGTCCGGCGCGCTGCCGATCCGCCTGGAACTGATCTCCAACTCCCAGGTCTCAGCGACGCTCGGCAAAACGGCGCTGAGCCAGAGCCTGCTCGCGGGGATCATCGGGTTCGCGGTCGTGTGCCTGTTCCTGCTGGCGTTCTACCGCGTGCTGGGCGCGATCGCGGTCGGCGGGCTGATCATCTACGGGACGTACCTGTTCGCGCTGATCAAGCTGATTCCGATCACGCTGACGCTGCCGGGGATTGCCGGCCTGATCCTGACGATCGGCGTGTGCGCGGACGCGAACATCGTGATCTTCGAGCGCGTCAAGGAGGAGATCAGGGGAGGCAGATCGATCATCTCGGGCATCGCCACGGGCTATACGCGCGGGTTCGCGGCGATCGTCGACGCGAACGTCGTGACGTTCATGACCGCGTTCATCCTGTTCGCCCTGGCCACGGCGGAAGTCAAGGGGTTCGCGTTCATGCTGGGGATCGGCACGCTCGTGTCGCTGTTCACGGCGGTGCTCGCCACGCGCGCCGCCCTGGGCGCGATGGGGCGCTCGCGGCTGGTCAGCCATCCCGCGGCGCTCGGCGCGGCCAAGCCCAAGCGGGCGTGGACGTTCGACTTCATGGGCGCCTCGAGGTGGTTCTTCTCGCTGTCGGGCACGATTCTCTTGATCGGCGCGCTGGCGATCGGCGGCAGGGGGCTGAACTTCGGCATCGACTTCAATTCCGGCACGCGCATCCAGACGGCGTTCGTCAAGGCCGTGAGCGCCGCCGAAGTGAGCTCGGTGATGAGCGCCGAGGGCTATCCCACCGCGCATGTCCAGAAGTACTCGAGCAAAGGCGTGGGCGGCAGCGGATATCAGATCTCCACCGAGAAACTGAAGCCCGGGGCGGTCCACGAAGTCAAGGCGGCGCTCGACACCAGGTTCGGCAACGGGCAGAGCTCGCCGGGGACGAAGGACTTCTCGAGCACCTCGATCGGGCCGACGTTCGGGAAAACGATCGCCAACAGCGCGATCATCGCGATCATCGCCTCGCTGCTGGTGATCTCCGCCTACATCGCGCTGCGCTTCGAGTGGAAGTACGCCGTGCCGGTGCTGATCGCGCTGATGCACGATCTGCTGATCACCTCGGGGATCTATGCCCTGACCGGCCGGGAAGTGACCTCGGCCACGGTCGCGGCGCTGCTGACGATCCTCGGGTACTCGCTGTATGACACGATCATCGTGTTCGACCGCGTGCGCGAGAACGTGCCGCGCATGCCACGCGCGGCGTTCTCGCAGATCGTCAACCGCTCGATGTCCGAGGTGATCACGCGCTCGCTGGCGACGAGCTTCTGCACGCTGCTGCCGGTGCTCGCGCTGCTGCTGTTCGGCGGGAGCACGCTCAAGGACTTCGCCTTCGCACTGATGGTCGGCATCGCCTCGGGCGCGTACTCCTCGATCTTCATCGCCTCGCCGGTGCTCACCCACTGGAAGGAGCGCGAGCCGGGCTATCGCTCGCGGCGCACGCGGATCGTGGGCGAACTGGGGGCCGTGCCGGCATACGCGACCGTGGTCGGCGGCGCGCCCGTCGACGTGGAGCCCTCGCAGAAGCGTCGGCGCACGCGCCGCGGCAGCCTGATCGCCCCCGAGGAGGCCGGCGAGCAGCTCTCGCGCGGCGAGTTCCAGGAATTGGTGCGCGACCTGGACATCGAGGGCGTGAAGCCGAAGGGCGAGCCGGGCGAGCCCGACGGGCAGGGCCGGAGTAGCACCACGGGCGTGGTGGAGCGCGACCCGGCGGCGGACCTGACTCCAGAGGATCTGGTGCTCAAGGAAGCCCCCAAGCCGCGCGAAAAGCGCAGGCGTCCGCGCAACAAACGTCACGGGAGGTCGCGCTGATGGGCATGCTCGGCTGGGTGATGATGGGCCTGGCGATCTGGCACTTCACGATCTTCCTGCCCGACCGCTTCTGGGGAGGGATCGTCGGTGCGTTCGTGGGCTCGCTCGTGGGCGCGATCGCGATCGGGCTCGTCATCTACGGGGCGAAAGTGGGCGCGCTGAAGGTGCCCGGGCAGAAGGCGACGGACATCGCGGTCGTTCTGTATGCGGTTCCGGGAGCGCTGCTGGGCATCGCGGCCGTGTACTTCGAGGGGATGCGTCGCGAGCGCGGTTCCGTCTAGGGGCACCCGTAGGTTAGGGCGATGGGGGAGCCCCGTTTCGAGATCTCCGAGTGCGACCCGGCCGCGGTGGGGAGGCTGCGCAGCGAGCTGGGCGTGAGCGGGCCGCTCGCGCAGGTGCTGGTGCGCCGGGGCCTTGAGGATCCGGCGCGAGCCCGGGCGTTCATCGCGGCCGGGGAGGAGCACCCCTACACCGCGTTCGCCGGCATCGAGACGGCGATCGCGACGATCCGCGGGCACGTCAAGGACGGGACGAGGATCACGGTGCACGGGGACTACGACGTCGACGGCGTGTGCTCGACCGCGGTGCTGGTGCGAGCGCTGCGAGCGCTGGGGGCGGACGTCGACTCCTACCTGCCAGACCGCGAGGGCGACGGCTACGGGTTGAACATGGACACCGTCAGGCGGCTGGCCGCGCGGGGGACGAGGCTGCTGGTGACCGCGGACTGCGCGATCACCGCCGTCGAGGAGGTCGCGGCGGCACGTGAGCTGGGGCTGGAGGTGATCGTCAGCGATCATCACAGCGCGCGCGCGGACGGGGCGCTGCCGGACGCGCCGATCGTGCACCCGGCGCTGTGCGGGTATCCGTGTGCGGAGCTGTGCGCGACCGCGGTCGCCTACAAGCTGGCCGAGGGCCTTCTGGGCCGCGCGCCGGTGGAGGATCTCGACCTAGTGGCGCTCGCCACGATCGCCGACGTCGTGCCGCTGCTCGGCGAGAACCGCACGCTCGTCAGGCGTGGGCTGCGCGCGCTGGCCGGCACGGTCAAGCCGGGGCTGCGCGCGTTGATGGCCATCGCGCGCGTGGACCCCGCGCGAGTCGACGAGCGCTCGGTCGCGTTCGGACTGGCCCCGCGGCTGAACGCCGCGGGACGGCTTTACCGGGCGGACGCGGCGCTGGAGCTGATCCTGACCGAGGATTCGATGCGCGCGGCGCAGATCGCCCAGGAGCTCGATCGCATCAACCACGAGCGCCGCGTCACCGAGCGGACGATCTCCTTCGAGGCCGAAGCGCAGATAGCGGCGCTCGGAGATGTCGATGAGCGTCACGCGCTGGTGCTCGCGGGCGAGAACTGGCATGTCGGCGTGATCGGCATCGTCGCCTCGCGCCTGGCCGAGACCCATCGCAGGCCCGTCGTGCTGGTATCCCTGGAGGGAGACCGCGGGCGCGGCTCCGGGCGCGGTGGCCGCGAGGCGTTTGACCTGCTGGCGGGGCTGAGGGCGTGCGAGGAGCACCTGAGCCGCTACGGCGGGCATCGCGCCGCGGCGGGACTGGAGCTCCAGCGCGACCGGCTGGCGGGGTTCGCGGACGCGCTCGAGGCGTACGCCGCCGGCGCGCTCGACTTGGACGACACGGCGGCGGTGGAGCGCGTGGACGCGGTCGTGGACGGCGCGGAGCTGGGCATGGCGCTGGCCGAGGAGCTGCAGGGACTGGCGCCGTTCGGTCAGGGCAACCCGCCGGTGTCGCTGCTGATCGAGGACGCCACGTTCACCGACGTGCGCGCGATGGGCGAAGGCAAGCATTCGCGCTTCACCGTGCGCTCGCCCGCGGGCCGGGCGCGGGCGGTCGCGTTTAACACCGGTGGGCGACTGGCGGTGGCCGAAGGCGAGCCCGCTCAGGCTACGTTCGCGCTGGAGGTCAACGAGTGGAATGGCGTCAGCGAGCCGCGGCTGGTTCTCCGCCACGCACGGCCGCTGGTGGGGGAGCAGGCAGCGACGCCGGATGTCCAGGAGGACGAGGAGCTCGTGCTGTTCGCCTGAGAACGTGTTCTGAGGTTGTGAACGCTGGCCAGTTCCCTACCCTGTGACTATGGCACCTGCCGGAGACCCCCATGGCACCGCCGCCGTAACGGTCGAGGAGCCCAAGGCCGAGACAGCCGCGCCGCGCCTCGATCTCAACGAGCTGGAGCGCCGGCTGCTGGGAGATCTGTTCGCGATCGTCTCCGAGCACGCCGCGGACTCGGCCGTGGAGATCGACCGCGAGCGCGTGCAGGACGCGTTCGTGTTCGCGTGCGAGCACCATGCCGACCAGCGGCGCAAGTCCGGCGAGGACTTCATCGTGCACCCGGTCGGCGTGGCGCGCATCTGCGCCGGCATGAGACTGGACACCGAGACGCTGTGCGCGGCGCTGCTGCACGACACCGTCGAGGACACCTCCGCCTCGATCGAGGAGGTCTCGGAGCGCTTCGGCGAGGAGATCGCCGCAATCGTCGACGGCGTGACGAAGCTGACCGGGATCACGTTTCAGTCCCGCGACGAGGCGCAGGCGGAGAACTACCGCAAGATGATGGTGGCGATGGCCACCGACGTGCGGGTCATCCTGATCAAGCTCGCCGACCGGCTGCACAACATGCGCACGATCGACGCGATGGGAAAGCAGAAGCAGATGGAGAAGGCCCGCGAGACGCTCGAGATCTACGCCCCGCTGGCGCATCGCCTGGGCATCCACGCGATCAAGTGGGAGCTCGAGGATCTCGCGTTCGCGACGCTGCATCCGCGCAAGTACCAGGAGATCAAGGGCCTCGTCGCCCAGCAGCGCGACGAGCGCGAGCGCTACGTGGGCGAAGCGGGCGAGTACCTCGCGCGCGAGCTGGCCGAGCTGGGCATCGAGGCGCAGATCGCCGGGCGGGCCAAGCACTTCTACTCGATCTACTCGAAGATGACCAAGAAGGGCCGCGAGTTCAACGAGATCTACGACCTCACCGCGATGCGCGTGATCGTCGAGTCCGTCAAGGACTGCTACGGCACGGTCGGTGCGATCCACTCGCTGTGGAAGCCGCTGCCCGGCCGCTTCAAGGACTTCATCGCGATGCCCAAGTTCAACATGTACCAGTCGCTGCACACGACCGTGATCGGGCCGGAGGGCCGGCCGCTGGAGATTCAGATCCGCACGCAGGAGATGCAGGAGATGGCGGAGTTCGGGGTCGCGGCGCACTGGATGTACAAGCACCTGCCCGGCTCCGAGCGCGCTGGTGCAGACGGCGGCGGGCGGGCGGGCTCGCCCGAGGACGCGAAGCTGCAGTGGCTGCGCTCGATGCTCGACTGGCAGAAGGAGCTCTCCGACCCCCAGGAGTTCATGGACACGCTGCGCACCGACCTGTTCGAGGACGAGGTGTACGTGTTTACGCCCAAGGGCGAAGTCAAGTCGCTGGCCGCCGGCGCCACGCCGCTGGACTTCGCCTATGAGGTGCACACCGAGATCGGCCACCGCTGCGTGGGCGCGCGCGTGAACGGCAAGATCGTGCCGCTGCACTGCGAGCTCAAGTCCGGGGACATCGTGGAGATCCTCACCGCCAAGCGCGAGCGCGGACCCTCGCGCGACTGGCTGGCGATGGTCAAGACCACCAGGGCGCGCAACAAGATCAAGGCGTGGTTCAAGGCCGAGTCCCGCCAGGACACCGAGCACACCGGGCGCGACCTGCTGCAGGAGCACCTGCGCAAGCAGGGCCTGCCCGCGCAGAAGATCACCGGCTCGGCGCTCTTGGCGGACGTGATCCGCGAGGTCGGCTATCGCAAGGCCGACGACTTCTACATCGCCCTGGGCGCCGCCAAGGTCTCACCCAAGCTGGTGGTCAACAAGGTGATGCAGCGCCTGAAGCAGGGCGAGGCCGCCGACGGCGAGGACACCGGCGCCGAGCTCTTGCGGGTCGGGCGCCCGCGCCGGCGCCCGACCAAGTCATCGGAGCAGTACGGGATCAAGGTCGAGGGCGTGCAGGACGTGATGCTGCGCCTGGCCAAGTGCTGCCGGCCCGTGCCGGGCGATGAGATCGTCGGCTACATCTCGCTGGGACGGGGCATCACGATCCACCGCGAGGACTGCCCCAACGCGGTGATCCTCGCGCGCGACCCCGAGCGCTTTGCGAGCGTCTCCTGGGAGGGCGAGCGCAGCACCGCGTTCGTGGTTGAGATCCAGATCGACGCGTGGGACCGCCATCGCCTGCTCGAGGACCTCTCGCGAGTGTTCAGCGAGTCGGGCGCGAACATCCTGGAGGCGCGCTGTTTGTCGAGCCCGCCGATGGTCAAGAACAGGTTCGTCGTGGAGGTCGCCGACACGCACACGCTGAAGGGCGCGATCACGCGGCTGCGCAACATCGAGTCGGTGTTCGACGCCTACCGGATCACCCCGGGCGGGGCCGCGGCGTAGCGCGGCCGGCGTCTACGCGACGACGTTGAGGGCGCCCGGCATGATCGAGTAGCGCGCCTGCACCGCCTCGCCGAGGTAGTCGCCGTCCACCTGCAGCGGCAGGGGGCGCTCGTCGGTGGAGCGCACGGTCAGCTCGGTCAGCCCGGAGAAGCCCGTGACCTGGCGATGGCGGGTCACGCGCGCGCCGCGCGAGAACGCGCGCAGGCCGATCGAGGGCATCGACAGAGGCGTGGCGCGGTGCAGCACGCAGCCGCACAGCGCGCCCGAGTCGAGCGTCGTGCCGTCGGCGATCTCGATCGGGCGGTTGTGGAAGTAGGTGAACGGCGAGCCGTTCTGGACGATCGTCGTCACGCCCGCCAGCGTCCGCCCGTCGGCGAGCACCTCCATGCGCGGGGGCCTGACCAGGTAGCGCCGAGCGAACGTGCGTAGCGCCACCCACGTGAAGTAGTAGGCGCCGAGGCGAGCCTTCAAGCGGGGGTTGGCGTCGACCCGCTTGACCACGCTGGCGTCGACACCCAAGCCGGAGGCGAACGTGAAGCAGCGATCCTCGGCCAGGACGCCCTCCGTGCCATCGGCGCTGACGACGCCGAGATCCACACGACGGGGGCGCCAATCGTCGGCGAGCGCGAGCAGGTGCTCGGTCGCGTCGACGAGCTCACCGGGGATGCCGAGCATCTTGGCGAAGACATTTGCCGAGCCGCCGGGCAGGCAGGTCAGTGGCGTAGGAGAGCCGAGCAGGCCGTTGGCGGCTTCGTTGACGGTGCCGTCCCCGCCGAAGGCGACGACCACGTCATAGCCCTCGTGCGCGGCCTCGCGGCAGAGCTCGGTCGCATGACCGCGCGCCTGCGTGTCGATCGCGTCGACCTCGAACCGGCCCTGCAGGGCGTACACGACGAGATGGCGCAACCGGTCGGAGACCGTCGTCGCGTACGGGTTGACGATGATCAGCATGCGCCGCTTGACGCCCGGGGCCTGCGGCTGGAAGGGGGCGGGCGCGTCGCCCGGGCGCTCGGCGGGGACGGACGCGGGAGTCGGGCGCTCGGCTGGCGCAGTGGTCGGGCGCTCGGTTGCGGGGGCCTGCTCGCGGAGGGGCGTGCTCATCTGAAGCGCCCTACACCGGAGGCGTCCGGGCGTTACCGCAAGAGCGGCGCCCGTGCGCGGCCGGCGGCTCCAACGGCGCGGCGGCGCAGATCGCATCCACATCCGTCCGCGCGCTTGCTAAAGTACCGCCCTACATAGCAGGACACATCAAGAGGGGTGGAGGGACTGGCCCGATGAAGCCCCGGCAACCACCGTCTTAGGACGGGAAGGTGCCAATTCCAGAAGATGTGTGGCGGGCTCTCACGCTCTTCGCCACACCGTTTGCAACTGGCGAAGGTCTTCAAAGGAGTCCCAATCATGGCTGTGAGACATCTGCAGTGCAAGGAGTGCAAGTCCGAGTATCCGCTGCAGGCGCTGTACGTGTGCGAGCGCTGCTTCGGCCCGCTGGAGGTCGCCTACGACCACAGCGCCCTGGCCGGCGGTGACTCCGGCGAGCTGCGCCGGCGCATTCAGGCCGGGCCGCAGAACATCTGGCGCTACGCCGACTTCCTGCCGCTGCCGGACGGTCCGCCCGGGCCCTCGGGCCGCCTCGCCTCGCGCGTGGGCCTGCCGGCCGGGTGCACGCCCTTGATCCGCGCCGACCGGCTGGCTCAGCGGCTGGGCCTGCGCGAGGTGTGGGTCAAGAACGACGCGGCCAACCCGACCCACTCGTTCAAGGATCGCGTCGTCTCCGTGGCCGTGGCGCGCGCCCGGGAACTTGGCTTTCAGACGATCGCCTGCGCGTCCACGGGCAACCTCGCCAACTCGGTGGCCGCACACGGGGCGGCGCTGGGGCTGGAGTCCTACGTGTTCATCCCGGCCGACCTGGAGGAGCAGAAGGTGCTCGCGACCGGTGTATACGGGACGAAACTCATCGCCGTGGAGGGCAACTACGACGAAGTCAACCGCCTCTGCATCGAGCTGTGCGCCGAGCGCGAGTGGGCGTTCGTGAATGTGAACCTGCGCCCGTACTACGCGGAGGGCTCAAAGACGCTGGCGTTCGAGATCGCCGAGCAGCTCGGGTTCGAGCTGCCCGATCGGATCGTCGCGCCGATCGCCTCGGGGTCGCTGTTCACGAAGATCGGCCGGGGCTTTGAGGAGTGGCGTGAGGTCGGCCTGCTGGCCGGCGAGCTGCCGCGGATGAACGGCGCCCAGGCCGAGGGCTGCGCGCCCGTGGCGAGCGCGTTCGCCGCCGGGCAGGACGTGTGCCGGCCGGTCAAGCCCGACACGATCGCCAAGTCGCTGGCGATCGGCAATCCCGCCGACGGCCCGTACGCCCTGGAGCTGGCGCGCTCGAGCGGCGGCGGAGTGGACAGCGTCAGCGACGAGGAGATCAGGCAGGGCATCGCCCTGCTGGCGCAGACGACGGGCGTGTTCACCGAGACCGCCGGCGGCGTGAGCGCCGCGGTGCTGGCCAAGCTCGCCCAGCGCGGCGACATCGACCCCGACGAGCGCGTCGTGCTGGCGATCACCGGCGACGGTCTGAAGACGCTCGACGCCGTCAGGGACACGTTCCAGACGTACACGATCGCGCCCACCGTCGAGTCGTTCGAGGCCGTGGAGGCCGATGGCCTTCGCGAGGCGGCGTCCTCGCCGATCGGAGGTCGTCGGACCTCCGATCGGCCAGCACATGTACCGATCGTAGATCGAAGGGATCTCCGATCGGCCAGCACACTTCGAGGGGTGGGCGGGATCTTTAATCCTGGCCTCGCTCGACCCTCGACCACCACGGTCGAGTCCTCACGTGAGGTCGCCGTCTGATGGCGGTGACTGTGAAGATCCCGACGCAGCTGCGATCCGCGGCCGGGGGCGAGGCCGAGGCCGTCCTCGACGGCGCGACCGTCAAGGACGTGCTGGACGGGCTGTATGCGCGCCACGGCGAGCTGCGCGAGCGCCTCAGCGACAAAGACGGCTCGTTGCGGCGGTTCGTCAACGTGTACGTGGCGGGCGAAGACATCCGCTTTCTCGACGGCCTGCAGACGCCGGTCGCGGATGGCTCGGAGCTTACGATCCTGCCGGCCGTGGCTGGCGGCTAGGACGACGCTGGCGCGGCGCGAGGCTACGTCCTCGATCGCTCGCGTGCTACGCCGCACGCCACGCTCACTGCGTCCTTGCCTCGCTTGGCCAGCGTCGCCCTAGCGGGTTGGAGTGTGGTTTGGAGCTAACGGTGTGTCAAGGCGGCGTGCGCCGTCCCGGTGGACGAGGCGGCGTGGGTGCTAGCGGGGGTGGCGCCGCTGAAGCCGATCGTCGAGAAGATCGCCGCGGCTGACATCACGGCGATCGTCAGCGCGCGCATGCGCCGCGGGGTGAGCCAGCCGAAGTGGTGGGTCTGCATCCACGTCCGGAACCCGGTCGCGGCTGAGGTGGCGCACATCACACAACCGACGCACATGCCCGGAGGATAGCTCGCGCGGGGAGGATCGCGCGCGACGGGCCGCCGTGCGGTATGAGAGGTGTTCAGAGAGCGGACAGCAGCCCGTGGCGTCGATCCGGCCTGCGACCGTAATCGAGGTTGGCCCGTAGACTGCGGCGGGCATGAGAGCCAGGTTGCGCCGCAAGCTGCCGGTCCTGGCCGTCGGCGGCTGGTGCTGGTGGAGCTCCAAGCGCATGTCCTCGCGCCGCTCCTTCGCTCCGCCGAAGAACACGCGCGCGGCATAGTGGGTCAGGACGACTGGAGCGTCAGCGGCGCCGGTGTCACCGACGGCGGCCCGAGGAACGGCGCCCGGTCGCGGGACGCGGGGGGTAGAGCTTGCGCTCCGTCGCCGTCATCTTGCGGATCGTCAGCGAGCCGTCCGCGACCTGCTGGCGGATATCCTCCAGTTTTACGCGACGGCGCTCGGCTGCACGATCTGCTTGCGTGATGGGCATATATCCAGGGTAGCGCGCCGACCGGCGCGCTACCGCGGTGTTGCGGCTAGGCTGCTCGCCGGTTGAGTCGAGAAGGATCATGTGATCGTGACCGCGCGCGGTATGGCTGCGCGCCGTGCTCCCGCGCGCCGTGCCACCGCGTGCCATGTCGCCGCGGGCCGGGGGTGCGCATGCTGCTGGCCTGCATGGCGGCGCTGCTTGGACTGGCGCTCGCGCCGGGCGCTCAGGGCAGTGCGCAGGCGAGTCAGACGGCGCCCAGCTGCGTCCCGGCGAAGCTGAGCGTGTCCCAGGCGCTCGCCGGCGGCGCGGTCACGGTCTCGCCGGCGCCCGACTCGATGGACGCCTCCTACCTGGCGCAGATCAGCTTCCTCGGCGTGCCTGGCGCCGACATAGCGGGCGTCGTGGTCGCCGGATCGCGCAGCGGCGCCCATGCCGGGCGTCTCGCCGTCTACTCCCAGGGCGATGGGGCGAGCTTCCTTGCCACCAAGCCGTTCTCCGAGGGGGAGGTCGTGACCGTCCACGCCTTGCTGCGCCGGGGCGCCTCAACGACGCCGTTCGCCTGGAGATTCACCGTCGCCGAGTTCGATTCCGTCAGCCGCTCGCTGGAGACGCCGCCGCCTCCGCCACCGCCGGCGAAGCCGAGCGAAGTGCAGCACTTCCTCTCGCGCCCGGACCTGCGGCCGCCGGCCGTCACGGTCGGCGCCGACTCGCCGGGCTCAGCGCATGCACCCGGCGACATCCTCCTGGCGCCCTACGCCGGACCGGGCCAGTACGGGCCGATGATCCTCGACGGCGCCGGCGATCTGCTCTGGTTCAAGCCGATCCCCACCGGAGAGCGGGCGGCGGACCTGCGGGTGCAGGAATACGAAGGCCGGCCGGTGCTGACGTGGTGGCAGGACCCGTTCCTCTCGGGCGGTCGGCGCGACGCCGGGATCGTGATCGCGGGCAGCTCCTTCCAGGACGTCGCGATCGTGCGCGCGGGCAACGGCTACCAGCCCGACCTGCACGCGTTCGAAATCACGCCGGCCGGCACGGCGCTGTTCACCGTGTACGACGCGATCCGCTGCAACCTCAGCGCCTACGGAGGGCCGGCCGACGGCTCGGTTGCCGACACGCTGTTCCAGGAGATCGACCTGCGCACGGGGCTGGTCCGGTATGAGTGGCACGCGCTCGACCACGTCGCGCTCGGCGACTCCTACCAGCCGGTGGGCGACGGCGGCACGCTCCTGTCGCCGTGGGATTACTTCCACATCAACGCGGTCTCCGAACACGGCGAAAAAATGCTCGTTGACTCGCGCAACACGTGGGCCGCCTACGACGTCGACGCCCGCACCGGCCAGATCGCCTGGCGTCTGGGCGGTAAGCGCTCGAGCTTTGCGATGGGCCCGGGGGCGAGCCCCGCCTGGCAGCACGACGCCCGCGAAGAGCCCGACGGCACGATCTCGTTCTTCGACAACGGCGGCACGCCGCCGGTGCACTCGCAGTCGCGCGCGATCGTGGTCGCGCTCGACAGGCAGACGATGACGGCCACGCTCGTCTCGAGCTTCGCGCACCCGACCCCGCTGCTGGCGGCCAGCCAGGGAGATTTTCAGCCGCTCGCCGGGGGCGACTGGTTCGTCGGCTGGGGGCAGCAGCCGTTCTTCTCGGAATTCTCCCCGGAAGGCAAGGTTCTGCTCGACGCCCGCCTGCCCGCCGCCTACCAGTCCTACACGGTGTTCAAGTTCCCCTGGACGGGCACACCCAAGCAGCCGCCGGCGGTGGCGCTGCGGCGCGAGGAATCGAAGATCGGCCAGCACGGCGCGGTCGAGGTCTACGCGAGCTGGAACGGCGCCACCCAGGTGGCGAGCTGGAGGGTGCTCGAGGGCGCGAGCACGACGAGCCTTGCCCCTGTCGCCCAGGCGCCGCGTACGGGATTTGAGACGGCGATCTCGAGCCCCGCCTGCTCCGGCGCCTACGTCGCCGTGCAGGCGCTCGGCGCGGGCGGTCAGGTGCTGGGCGTCTCTGTGCCTCAAGCGTGCTCGACGGTCATCTCCTGAGCTTGCGCCAAGAGCGCGCTCGCCCCTGCCGATCGCATCCGGGCCGCCAGCTCCCGGCCGAGCTCATCGGGCTCTGAGCGATCGCCGGTGAGGCGATCGGCGAGCCATTGCGAGCCGTCCGGGAGACCAACCCACGCACGCAGCAGCAGCGCCCGATCGGCGATCGGCTGTGCGAGTGCGCCAAGTGGGGTGTGGCAGCTGGCCTGGAGTCCACGCGCCAGGCTGCGCTCCGCCCGCAGGCACGCGAAGGTATCCGCGTCGGTGATCGCCGCGGCGGCTCTACCGGCACGCTCGTCGCCTGCGCGCCCCTGCAGCGCCAGCGCTCCCTGGCCAGGGCAGGGCAGGAAGCGGTCCAGGTCGAGCTCCACGCCGATCTGTGACTCTTTGGCGAGTCTGCGCAGACCCGCCCGCGCGAGCACGATCGCATCCAGGCGCTGGGTGGGCGTTGCCAGCTTCTTCAGACGAGTGTCGACGTTCCCCGCCAGCGCGACCACCTCGAGATCCTCCCGGGTCGCTCGCAGCTGTGCCCGGCGGCGGACGCTCGAGCTGCCGATCCGTGCCCCGCTGGCCAGCTGGTTCAGATCAGAGGCGCCACACAGGACGTCCCGCGGATCCTCGCGCGCCGGCGTCCCGAACAGCTCGAGGCCTTCGGCCAGCTCCCCCGGCAGGTCCTTGGCGGAATGCACGGCCAGGTCGATCTCGCCGGCCAGCAGCGCAGCCTCGATCGCATCCACCCACCGCGACTTGTCAGAGTCGCCGTCCACGCCCCGGTCGCCGCTGGTCGTGATCGTGACGATCTCACCGGCGCCCAGCAGCTCGACCACAGCTCGCGTTTGGGTCAGCGCCAATGCGCTGGACCGGGTGCCGATCCGCATCAACCCTGCTGGCGGTGGCGCTCGAGACCGTGCATCTCGGCGAGCTGAGACTCGCGGTGCCCGACACCTCGCGGATGAAGGTATGCGGTTGACAGGCGCACGGCCAGTAAGCTTAGCGGCACGAACGCGCCGGCGACCCACCGCCTCTGCGCGTCCGTGGTTTCCACGCGGAGCACCCCGTAAATCCTACGCTTGGAGCCGACACTCCCCCCCCGATACCTTGAACGCAATGGACGGAACAACCGAGATGCCTACCAAGCTTGCCCCCGCCGCCCGCGCGGCCCGCGAAGAGCGGGATCAGCGAATGGCGACGATGCACGACTTCAACGAGTCGCCGTACACGATCGCCTGGGAGGTGACGCGCGCGTGCGCCTACGCGTGCGCGCACTGCCGCGCCGACGCGCAGCACAAGCGCGACCCGCGGGAGCTGAACACCGAGGAGGGGATGCGCCTGATCGACGGGCTCGCGGGCTTCGGCACGCGCCCGATCCTCGTGCTGACCGGCGGCGATCCGCTGATGCGCCGCGACCTGTTCGAGTTCGCGCGCTACGCCGACGAAAAAGGGCTGCGGGTTTCGCTGACGCCGACCGCCACGGCGCTGCCGACGCGTGCGCGGATGCGCGAAGCGCGCGAGGCGGGCATCCGCCGGGTGGCGTTCAGCTTGGACGCCGCCGACCCGGAGGTGCACGACCGCTTCCGGGGCTTTCAGGGCTCGTTCGACCGGACGTTCAAAGGCATCGAAAACGCGCTCGCGGAGGGTCTGCCGATCCAGGTGAACACCACGATGTGCGCGCTGAACGCCGACCAGTTCGAGAAGCTCGTGCCGCTGCTGGAGTCGGTCGAGGTGGTGCAGTGGTCGGTCTTCTTCCTCGTCCCCGTCGGCCGCGGCAAGCAGCTGGAGATGTTGAGCCCCGAGAAGCACGAGGACGTGCTCGAGCGGCTGTATGAGCTGAACGGGAAGGTCAGCTTCGACATCAAGGCGACCGCGTCGCCGCACTATCGGCGGATCGTGGGCGAACACTCCGGCCCGACGTCGGGCGCGGGCTTCCACTTCGCCGACGGCCTGGACCGTCCGGAGCACGCGAAGGGCGTCAACGACGCCCGCGGCTTCATGTTCGTCTCCCACATCGGCGAGGTGATGCCCTCCGGCTTCCTGCCGATCTCGGCGGGCAACGTGCGCGAAGAGGACCCCGTCGCGATCTACCGCGACTCGCAGCTTTTCCGCGAACTGCGCGACCCCGAAGCGCTCAAGGGCAAGTGCGCCCGCTGCGAGTTCCGCGAAATCTGCGGCGGCTCCCGCGCCCGCGCCTACGCCGTCACCGGCGACCACCTCGAGTCCGACCCGAGCTGCCCGTATCAGCCGTAGGAGCGCGCCTGGACCGGCGGCTGAGTCGCCTGTGAGCGTTCGCCCGCCGCGCCCACCCGCCCCGCCGCCGTAGTCCAAACCAACGACGCGAGCGTCACCAGCACGAGCCAGGTCGCCGAGGCGAAGGACGAGTGGATCACCTCGGTCGCGGTCGTGTCGGTGATGCCGATCATCACGTAGCCGAGGAAGGCCTGCACGAAGAACATCGCGCAGACGACGGCCGCGGTCCGCTTGATCGCGGGCGAGTCCGGGCGGTCGCGGCGGCTGCGCAGGAGCACGAACACCGCGAGGAGGATGACCGCCGCGGCCCAGACGCGGTGGAGGAGGTTGATCGCGACGAGGTGGTTGAAGGTCGGCAGGAGCGTGCCTTTGCAGAGCGGGAAGGAATGGCCGCAGACGGTGTTGGAACCCGCGTTGGCCTGCGTCGAGCCCGCCAGGAGCAGGCCGAAGGTGAGCGCCACGAACCATGCGGTCAGCCGCGAGAACGAGTCGCGCGGCGGCCGCTCGGAGTCCGGGAAGGCGAGCCGCACGGCCACGAGCGCGATCGACCACACCAACAGCGCCGCCCCGCCGAAGTGGGCGACGACGGTCCAGGCGACGTTGCTGAGCAGCACCGTCACCCCGCCCAGCACGACCTGGAGCGCGAGCATCGCGAGCATCCAGATCACCGGCCCCGTCAACCGCCGCTCGCGGCGGTAGTCACGGAAGACGCCCAGCGCCAGGCCGAGCACCGCTACGACGAGGATCGTGACGAGCCAGCGGTGGGCCTCCTCGATCAGGGCGTGGTTGCCGCCGGCGACGAGTTTGCCGTGGCACGCGGGCCAATCGGGGCAGCCGAGCCCCGATTCCGACGCGCGCACGAAGGCGCCGAGCGCCATCATCGCCCACCCGAGCAGCGCCGTCCCGGCCGCCAAGATCGCGAGTCGCCGTCTTGTCACGGCGGCGAGCAGTCCGTCGCCCCGGTGTACGGCCGCGGCGGCGGCATCGCGCGCGGCGGCGGCATCGCGTGCGTCGGCCTGCGCGAGATCGTCCGTCATGCGGCCGTACGGCCGGCCGCGGCTGAAGGCCGCTCGACCTCTTCGGGACCGCCCAGCGCGCCGAGCACCCGATCGGCCGCGGTCTGGCCGTCGCGGATGCAGGCCGCCACGCCGACGCCCCGGTAGGCGGCGCCGCAGAGGCTCACCCCCGGAAGGCCGGCGAGCGCGGCGTCGAGGCGCGCGATGCGCTCGTGATGGCCCACGGTGTACTGCGGCATCGCCCGCTCGAAGCGGAAGACCTTCGCCTCCAGAGGCGCCTCGTGGAGGTCCATCGCCTGCGCGAGATCGGCGCGCGCGGCGGCGATCAAACGCTCGTCGTCGAGGTCGAGCGCGGTGCGGTCGGCGGAGTGGCCGGCGGAGCACTTCAACAGCACCGTGTCGCCCGCGAGGTGCGGCCACTTCGCCGAGGACCACGTGCAGGCGGTGATCGCACGGCCGCGGTTGCGCTGCGCGAGAAAGCCGCTCCCGGCCGGCCGGCCGTCGAACGCCTCGATCGGGTAGGAGAGCGCGATCGTCGCCACAGACGCGTAGGGAATCCCCTCCAGCTCCCCCGCCGCCGCCGGGCAGGCCTCGGCGAGGATGGCCGCCGCGGCGAAGGCGGGCACTGCCAGGATCACGTGGTCGGCGTCGAGGCTCTCGCCGTCGGCGAGCGTCAGACGCACGCCGCCGCCGCCTCGGCCGCCCTCGACACCGACACCGACACCGTCACCGTCTCCGGCACTGCCGGCGGGCAGGGGGGAGAGGCCGCGCGGCGCACACCCGGTCCGATACTCCACGCACACCGCGCGCTCGCGCAGCGTCCGCACCAACTCGCCGAGGCCGCCGGAGAGCGTCAGGAAGGTCGGCCCGAGCGGGGCCTGCAAAGGCGCCCCCGAGAGCGCGCGCAGTCCGCGCACCAGGCTCCGCCGCTTGCGCAGCGCGGCCTCGAGCTGGGGCGCGGCGGCGCGCACGCTGAGCTCATCGCAGTTGCCGGCGTGGATGCCGCCGAGCAGCGGGTCGATCAGCCGCTCGAGCACCTGATTGCCCAGCCGGCCGCGCACGAGCGCTCCGATCGAGACATCCTTCGTCGGCCGGCGCGCGGGCACGATCAGGTCGAGGCCGGCGCGGGCGAGGCCCAGGGGGGAGAGGATGCCGGAGCCGATCAACGCCTGCGAGCCGTCGGGCACGCCGGACATCAGCCGCGGCGGCAGCGGGCGCAGACGGTCGGTCCACACGTACGGCTGCTCCTCGGCGGGCGCCACGAGATCGTGCTCGAGCCCCAGGTCGTGGCAGAGCTCCAGCGCCCCGGGCACGCGCGCGAGCAGCGCCTCGGCCCCAACGTCGAGCGGGCGCCCGGCGAAAGACTCGGTGCGGATGTTGCCGCCGATGCGCTCGCTCGCCTCCAGCAGCACGATCCGCGGCCCCGCGGAGCCCGCGCCGGCGCCCGCGCGGTGGGCGGCGTCCAGACGGTCGGCGGCGGCGAGGCCGGCGATCCCGCCTCCGACGATCGCGACGAGGGGCCGCTCGCTCATCGCCGCGGGCACGTCCGGCTCATGCCGTGACCTCTTCCCGGGCCAGCCTGTCGAGGACCACGCCCGCGAGCGCGTCCAACAGGCGCGGGTCGGTGTTCGGCGAGGCGGTTCGGGCGAAGGCGATCCCGAGCTCCCGCGCGCGCTCGACCGCTTCGACGTCGAGGTCGTAGAGGATCTCGAGGTGGTCGGCGACGAAGCCCGCGGGGCAGACCACTACGGCGGTCGCGCCCGAGGCTGCGAGCTCGCTCATCGCTTCCAGGACGTCGGGGCCGATCCACGGCTCCGGCGTGCGCCCCGCGCTCTGCCACGCCACCGACCAGCGCTCCAGGCCGGTGCGCGAGGCCACCGCGGCGGCCGTTTCGCGGAGCTGCTCGGGGTAGGGATCGTCCTCGGCGAGGATCCGACGGGGGAGGCTGTGGGCGGTGAAGAGGACGTGCACCCGCTCCTCGGCCTCTGGGGGCAACGTCCGCAGCGCGTCCTCCAGGGCAGTGGAGAGGAAGTCGAGGTAGCCGGGCGCGAGGTTCCACGAGGGCACGACCGAGACCTCGGGCCGCCCGGCCGGCGCGGCCGCGGCCGCGGCCTGCACCCGCTCGGTGTACTCCCCGATGGACATTCGCGAGTAGTGCGGCGCGAGCACCAGCCCGACGATCCGGCGGGCGCCGCCGGCGGCCAGTTCGGCGACCGCGTCCTCGATGAAGGGGTTCGCGTGCTTCATCCCGAGAATGACCCGGATGTCGGGGCGGCCCGCTTGCGCCAGCGCCTGTTCGATCCCCGCCACCTGCGCGCGCGTGAGCTCCAGCAGCGGGGAGTGACCGCCGATCGCCTCGTAGCGCCCGCGCAGCTCGGCGAGCAGCTCGGGTGTAGGGGGCCGCCCGCGGCGGATGTGGGTGTAGTAGGCCTCAAGCTGCTCGGGCCCCTCGGGGGTCCCGTAGGCCATCGCCAGCACGGCGGTCTCGCTCATCGCTCCACCGCCCGCGGCACCGCGCGGTGGGCATGGACGAGCTCCACGATGTGCGTGAGCACGTTCGGGTCGGTCGCGGGGGCGACGCCGTGGCCGAGGTTGAAGACGTAGCCGTGGCCGGGCGCCTCGGCGAGCACCGCGGCGACCTCGGCCTCCAGCACCGGGAGCGGCGCCAGCGCGGCGACCGGATCGAGGTTGCCCTGCAACGCGGTCCCGGCCGGCAGGCGCCGCGAGCCCTCCGACAGCGGGATGCGCCAGTCGAGCCCCACGGCGTCCGCGCCGACGGCGCCGATCGGCCCGAGCAGGTGGCCGGTGCCCAGGCCGAAGTAGATGCGCGGCACCCCCAGGGCGGCGAGCCCGTCGAAGAGGCGGCGCACGACCGGCAGCACATGATCTTCGTACTGCCCTACCGAGAGCGACCCGATCCAACTGTCGAAGATCTGCACCGCGCGCGCTCCGGCCGCGACCTGCGCGGCGAGCGAGGCCAGGGCGACGTCGGCGAGGTAGTCGAGCAGCGCGCGCCAGGTGACGGGATCGGCGAGCATCAATCCCTTCGCGCGGGCCTGCGTCTTGGAGGGGCCGCCCTCGACCAGGTAGCTGGCGAGCGTGAAGGGTCCGCCGGCGAAGCCGATCAGAGGCACGCTCAACTCCGCGCGGAGCAGGCGCACCGTCTCCGCCAGCCACGGCGCGTCGACGGCCGGCTCGAACGGGCGCAGCCGCCGCAGGTCGCGCTCGGTCCGTATCGGCTCGGCGATCACCGGGCCGACGCCGGGGCGGATCTCGACATCGAAGCCGGTCGCCTCCAAGGGCGTGACGATGTCCGAGAAGAGGATCGCCGCATCGACGCCGTGGCGGCGGACCGGCTGCAGCGTGACCTCGGCGGCGAGCTCCGGCGAGTGGGTGATCTCCATCAGCGTCGCGCGCTCGCGGACGGCGCGGTACTCCGGCAGCGAGCGCCCCGCCTGGCGCATGAACCAGACGGGGATGTGATCCACAGGCTCCCCGCGCAAGGCACGAAGCAGCGGCGCATTGGAGGGTCCGGGGTCTGCATCCACGGTCGCTGAAGCTAGCATCACACCCGGCACGCCGTTGACCGTAAGAGCACACGCCAGCCTCCACAAGCGGAAAAGCCACGCACAGAACCATGATCACTACGGAGCGACTCTCCGTAGTCTCCACGGGAAGACCAAGCCCGACCGCCGTGTCACGGTCTCGGGGTCACGCGCCGGCGGTTCCAGCCGCCCACCCGGTAGAATACTATGCCGAATGGCACATACGGCCGGCATCTTGAGTGCCGCTGTCCGCGGCGACCCAGGAGCGAAGGAGCTAAGGAAGGTGGACCTCTCAGAGGGTACGGGAGCAGCAGCTCCCGGTGATATGAGGCGAGAGAAGACCGGGACCGGCCCGCGGCCGGTGTCCCTCCGCCGCCTGCGGGTTGCCGGCGTAGTCCTGCCCGTGCTCTTCGTCGTCGCGATCGAGCTCATCCGAGCCCTCTTCATCGAGAAGGGCTTCGCCGACTACAGCCCCCACATCGTCCTCGCGGCGGTCACGGTCGTCGCCATCGTCGGCTTCTCGTTCGTCATGTTCCACTTCGTCGCCCGCGCCCAGGCCGAGACGGCCGAGGTCGTCACGAACCTGCAGCGAAGGCAGCGGGAGGGCCACTCCTTCTACGACGTGCTGCTTCGGATCTCCAACCAGGACCCGCTCGCGGACATCCTCGCCGACGTGGCACGGTACGGCCGCGACCTGACGGCGAGCGACCACGCGGCCGTCTGCCTGAACGCCGCCACGACCCGATCGGTCCAGCTCGACCCGACGCCGGCGGGGGCGGCCTCCCCGCGGGGCGGCGTCTGCATCGTGCCCGACGCGGAGGGGTCCTACGAGCTCCACGATCTCCGCTACGCGCGCTCCCGCTCCCTGCACTCCTCCGCGGAGTTCAAGGAGAGCATGCGGGTCCAGGTGCACAGCTCGGGCAGAGCGTTCGGCGAGATCCGGGTCGGCCGTACCTCGGCGGTCCCCTTCGAGGAGCGCCATCGGCAGTTTCTGAAGACCTTCTCCGACATCGCCTCGATCGCCGTGGCCGGCGCCCGCATGCGCGAGAGCGAACGGCAGGGCGCGATCCTCGCCGAGCGGGAGCGGATCGCCCGCGAGCTGCACGACAGCCTCGCGCAGGTTCTCGGAGCGGTGCACCTGCGGCTGCGCGCGCTCGCCTCGCGCGAGGACGCCGTCACGGCGGCGATCGCGCTTGAGCTGATCGAGCTGGCAGACGTCTGCGACGAGGGCTACGGCGACGCCCGCGGGGCGATCCTCGACCTGCGCGAGTCCAGCCGCGTCGGCCGCGACCTGCTCGACAGCCTGCGGGCCTACCTGGACAAGTACTCAAGCCAGTGCGGGATCGCCACGTCGCTTCAGGCGAACTTCGGGCACGACGTCATGCTCCCGCCGCGCAACGAGATCCAGATCATCAGGGTCGTCCAGGAGGCGCTCGCGAACGTGCGCAAGCACTCGGGCGCGACGGCGGCGACCGTCTGCGTCACCGAGGACAGCGGGACGGTCACGTTCGTCGTCGAGGACAACGGCTGCGGCTTCGACGCGGCCGACATGGCCGACGGGGCCGACGGGGCCGACGGGCCGTCGGACGGGAGCGGGTTCGGTCTGCACTCGATGTGCGAGCGCATGGAGCTGATCGGTGGCACGCTGCTGATCGACTCCGCCTCGGGGCGCGGCACGCGCGTCGTCGCCGAGCTTCCCAACGTCCCCGCAAGAACGCCGATCCCCTCCATCTAGATGCTGGCGGAGCCGACCGAGCCGATCCGCATCCTGCTTGTCGACGACAAAGCGCTCTTCCGCGCCGCGATCGGGGAACTCATCGGCGCGCAGGACGGCCTCGAGGTCGTCGGCGAAGCCGAGAACGGTCTGGAGGGGGTCGAGAAGGCACGGGAGCTGAAGCCCGACGTCGTCATCATGGACATCGAGATGCCGGTGATGGACGGGGTCCAGGCGACACGCCTGATCCGCGAACAGGTGCCGAGCGCGAGGGTCCTCATCTTGACGGTGTCCGAGTCCGACGACCATCTCCTCGAGGCGATCCGCTTCGGCGCGCAGGGGTACCTGCTGAAGAATCTCCGCCCGGCGGAGCTCTACTCGATGGTGCGGGCGGCGATGCGCAACGAATCCCCCCTCTCTCCGGGCATCGCCAAGCGGCTGCTCGGCCAGATCCGCGACGGCAATACGCAGCATCCGATCACGCCGGCCGCGGCGCCCGAGACGCCGGCGCTCACGCGGCGCGAGCTGGAGGTCCTGCAGCTCGTGGCGGACGGCATCAGCAACAAGGAGATCGCCACGACCCTCTTCATCACGGAGGGGACCGTCAAGAACCACATCCACAACGCGCTGGAGAAGCTCCAGCTCGAGAACCGCACGCAGGCCGCCGCCTACATCGTCCGCCAGGGCCTGGGGCGAAGCGCCGAGAGTGGCTGACACCAGCGTCGACGCGACCTCGCGGTCGGCGCTGGCCCGACGGGAAGACAGCCCCGGATTCGCGCGAATCGCGCCACCTTCACCAGTCCGTGGGGGCCGCGGACCAGGCACGGGGTCTATACCAAAGATCTACCTTCGGGCGGATTGAGCCGCGCGATTCGCGCCGCGACACTTGCGGTATGCGCGAACAGACGCTTGATCGCTTGATCCGTCTCGGCCTCAAGGTTGTGGCGGTGGGTATCGTTCTCGGGGCGATCGTCTACTTCCTCGACCGGCCCGCAACGGCCCCCTCGCTCGTGGACAGGCAGATCGCGGCCGGGGAAAAGGCGGTCCGCGCCAGCCCGGCCAACGTCGGGCTGCGGCTGCATCTCGCCGAAGTCTATCGGGCCGCGAACAGGCCCGAAAGCGCCCTCGAACAGTACAGCGCGGTCCTCAAGTTCGAACCGAGCCTGGGGGCGCTGGTCGGGCGCGGCGAAATCCTCGCTCAAAAAGGAGAGCTCGCCGCGGCGAGGCAGTCGTTTGAGAAGACCATCGCAACGGCCGTCGGCCGCGAATTCGCCACCGTCAATCCGCAGCTCGAGAGCTCCTACTATGGCCTGGGCTCGGTGATGCTCAAACAGCACCAGGCGAAGGAAGCCATGCGCCAGGAGCAGAAGGCCCTCAAGATCGAACCGACCGACGCCGACGCCCTTTACGTGTTGGGGACGGCCGCCGTCGAGGCCGGCGCCTACGACAGGGCGGTCAAGGTGCTTCAGCAGGCGGTGCTCTACGTGCCGAGCGGCTGGTGCTCACCCTACGAGCAGCTTGCGAATGCCTACCGGGCCCAGCATCGGGCCCCCCAGATGGAATACGCGAGCGCGATGATGGAACTCTGCGAAAAGAAGCCGGCCGACGCGTCGCGGCGTCTGGCGCGCCTGACCTCGGGGCCGGTCGCGGTCGACGCGATGCTCGGACTCGGGGTGGCGGCCGAGGAACAGTCCCAACGTGCGAGCGCGGCCCACTGGTACCGGAAGGTGCTCGCCGTCGATCCTCAGAACTTCAACGCGCGCGGCGGTCTGGGCCGGCTCGGCGTCCCCGCGGGAGGCAAGTGAGATGGCCTCGCAGGACGAGACCTTCCCGCTCGTCGGTGAGCCGCTGCCGGACGCCGGCGGGAGCGGCGCGGCCGATCGGCTCACCGAGGAGGAGCGCAAGCGCCGGCGGCGGAAGATCGCCGCGCTGGCGGGGATCCTCGTGGCGCTCGCGATCATCATCTACATCATCATCCGCCTACTCTCCGGCGGCAGCCCGCTGCCGAGCATCCCCTCAGAACTGCCCCACCACGTCTCCGACGTCTACGGGACCAACCAGCCGATGGGCGTGGCGGTCAGCCCGTCCGGCGGCCGGGTCTACGTGACCGAAAGCGAAGGGTCGCGTCTGGTGCGGGTCTACGACAGCTCGGGGCACCAGATCGGCGCCCTGAAGCCGCCCGGTCGCAATCAAGCGGCGCGCCTGCCGGTCTACGTGGCGGTCAGCCCGCGGACCGAAGACGTCTACGTCAGCGACCGCCTGCGCGAAGACGTCGACGTCTACAGCCCGACCGGCTCCTATCTGCGCTCCATCCGGCCCACCGGAAGCCCCGGGAAGGGCGCGGACCCGCTCGGGCTGGCCTTCGGTCCGGAAGGGGACCTCTATATGACCGACGTCGCCGGGGCCCGTCAGGATCACCGTGTCCTCGTCTTCGGCGCCGGCGGCGGCGCCGAACCCCTGCGCAGGATCGGATCCCCCGGCATGTTCTGGTTCCCCAACGGGCTCGTGCTCGACTCCAAGGGCGACCTGTACGTCGCCGACAGCAACGACGGGCGGCTGGAGATCTTCAACCCGGCCGGCAAGCTCGCCGTCTCGATCGAACGCGGGGTGGGAGAAGGGGACCTCGGCCTGCCGCGCGGAGTGGCGATCGACGGCGACCGCCTGTTCGTCGTCGACACGACCGCCCAGGCCGTCAAGGTCTACCGCCTCCCCGGCAAGGTGACGGAAGTTCCCAGGTACGTCGGATCGTTCGGCGGGGAAGGAATCGGCAACGGTCAGTTCCAGTACCCGAACGGGATCGCGATAGGCCACGGCGGGCAGATATACGTCACCGATCGTGAGAACGGTCGGGTCCAGGTCTGGGAATACTGAGAGCTGGAAGCGGGCGCCGATGCCGGCGACGTCGAAAATGGGCAGAGCGGCGGCGGTATTGGTGGCGGCCTGCGCTGCCGTATCGCTGTTCGTGGCGGGCTGGTCGGTAACGCTGGTCGCGGCCGTCCCCGCCTCGGCCGACAACGGGCCGCACGCGATGGGCCAGGGGCTCACCCCGGACACCTGCGCGATCTGCCACCGGGCCCACACCGGCCAGGCCCCCGATCTGCTGAAGGCGCCCGAGACAGAGCTCTGCTACACCTGCCACGGCGCCGCGGCGGCCGGCGCGAGCACCGACGAGGTGGACGGCGTCGGCTATGCGAACAGGGAGCGGACCGGCACGCCCGGAGCCCTGCGCGGCGGCGGCTTCAAATACGCCCTGATCGACTCCGCCCACCCGTCCGGCCAGGGAAGCGAAGGCTCCGACCCCGGCGGCGTCGTTCCGGTTCTGGGCGCCGGCGCCCCGGTCACCTCGGCCCACTCGGTCGACGAATCGAGCCAGACCGATTGGGGCAATGGCCCGGTCAGCGCCGACGTGAACGACGGCAACGCCATCTCGCTGACCTGCGGCTCCTGCCACGACCCGCACGGCAACGGCATGTACAGGCTCCTGCGGCCCATCCCGATCGAATCGGGCGCGACCACGGGCGTGGAAATCCCCGAACCCACGGAAATGAAGGGCAACGAATCCAAGCACGTCTACACGACCGAAAACTACTGGGACGTCGAAGACAAATACGCGCCGGACTTCATCGCCAAGATCTCGGCCTGGTGCGCCCTCTGCCACACGCGCTACCTCAGCTCCACCTCCTACACCACAAGCGGCGACGCCGTCTTTACCGATCGCCACATCTCCGACGGGACGACGCGGGGCTCGCCGAGCTGTATCCAGTGCCACGTCGCGCACGGCTCCAACGCGAAAGCCGAAGAAGCAGGTTCGTTCGCTGTCCACAGCCCGCAGGAACTGCCGGCGGGCCCGGGCGGCCGGCTGCTGCGGATCGACGCCCGCGGCACCTGCCGGATGTGCCACACCGAAGCGGAAGAATGACCGCGGCGCGGGCACCGGCGAGCCTCGGTAACGGCCGACCGGTACAGAGCGCATGTATCCCCCGGTCTATGCGGCCGGGCGCCGTGCCGGGCCGCTTCTACCCAAGAGATACCGCCCGACGGATTGCTGGCGGCCGCCGCACGCGCGTTAATCAACGTGGACATTGAAAACGCACGAGCCTGCGCTGGCTCAGGAGGTCACAAGATGAAACGGTCGGTGTTGATCCTGATGGTTGGCTGCATGATGTGGCTGCTGGTCGGCGCCGCTTCCGCTTTGGCGGACGCCGGGCCGCATAAAATGGGCGCGGGGCTCACCCCGGACACCTGCGCGGCCTGCCACCGGGCCCACACCGGCCAGGCCCCCTATCTGCTGAAGGAAAAGCAGGAACAGCTCTGCTTCACCTGCCATGGCTCCTCGGCGTCCGGCTCCGCCCTCGACGCCAAGGACGGCGTCGGCTACTCCGAAGAAGGCCATAGTGGCACAGCGGGAGCGCTGCGCGGCGGCGGCTTCAAGTACGCCCTGATCAACGCGGGCGAAGCAGGGGTGGAAAAGGTGACGGGCCCAGAAGGCTCGCATGGTATCCCGACGGTCGAAGCGACCATCAAAACGCTGCCGGTCTCGGAACTCCAGCCGGCGACCTCGTCCCACTCGGTCAACGAATCGAGCCAGACGGCTTGGGGCAGCGGCGCGATCAGCGCAACTCCAACCTACGGCGCCTCGATCAACCTGACCTGCGGCTCCTGCCACGACCCGCACGGAAACGGCAACTACCGGATCCTGAGGCCCGTCCCGACCGAATCGGGCGCTAGCACGGGCGTGAAGATCCCCGAAGAACCGACACCCCACGTCTACACGACGACCAACTACTGGGCAAGCTGGAGCGAAAAGGACCCGGAATTCGAGTACAAGATCTCCGAATGGTGCGCCACCTGCCACACGCGCCTGCTCGACGGCAGCAAAAGCGCCACAACCAACAGCGGCGACGCGGTGTTCACCTACCGCCACCGCACCAACTACACGCTGGAAGAATGGACGAAATCTCCTCCGAAACTGGGTGCCGGAGGAGGGTACGCGGGCGCCAAACCGAGCTGCATCCAGTGCCACGTCGCGCACGGCACAAACGCGACAATGGGTGAACACTCGGAATCGGTCACCCTTCCCGGGCAGACGACAAACCCGTCCAGGGAAATCGAACGAGTAAAAGGGTCCGGCAAAATTACAGAAATCCTCGAAGACAGCTACCTCCTGAGGCTCAACAACAGGGGCGTCTGCCAGACCTGCCACAACAAGTAACCGCGTGACCTGGGGTTCTCGCCCCCGGCGGGCCGGCAACGGCCCCCGGGGGCGAACCCATTTCATGATCGCGGCGATTTCTCCTTCCAGCCGGGCATCGGGCTGCCCATGCACCTCCACGACGGCGCGTATCGCCCTCGCCGCTGAGCCTTCCGTGTCCGGACCCCCAGCCGACAGATACAGGTGCGGCTGTATCGCTTGGACGATCGGCTTTCGCTCATTTCTATCCAAAACGTGCCGCCCGACGGGTTGCGGTCGGAGGGGTTGCGCTCGAAACTGTCCAAGGTTGATTAATTCATTGGCGTCACCGGAAGGCTCCGACGAGGAACACCTCGGCGGCCTACCGGCCGAGAAAGAGAGCAGACGAGGCCCGACACCATGACACGCTTCCCAAGACCGAGACTACGCGCACAGGCCGGCCGGCTCGACCCCCACGCCCGAGCCGGCGTCACCCCCGAGGCGAGCGCCGAGGATGCGGAGAGAGCCCACAGGGAGTTGGTGAGCTTCCTGGAGGGCGCGCCGGAGGGCGTGCGCCGCTGGGCCCGGGAGGAGATCGCCGCGGCCGAGGGCGCGTACGCGGCGCAGCCCGATCCGGCTGGTGCGAGGGCGGCTCGCCGCCCCTCGTCGCTGAGGCGAATCGCGGTCGGGGCACTCGCTCTCGCCGTAGCCGCCGGCATTGTCCTCGGCGTCTACCACATGGGGGGCACTCAGAGCAACGCGAGCTCCAAGGGGGCCGCGACAGGCGAACCGCAGAAGCTCACCCACAGCGAGGAAGCAAGCGTCTCGGAACTGATGAGGGAGCTCAAGGCGAACCCGAAGAACGCCGCCACGCTGGTCGCGCTCGGCGACGTCTACTTCAAGGCCCGCGACTACAACACCGCCGGCGGCTGGATGAAGCGGGCCGTCGCGGTCGCCCCGGGGAACATGACGGCACGCCTGGCGGTCGGCGCCGCGGAGTTCAACCTTGGCGACCTCACCGACGCCCGGCTGGAATGGCTGCGCGTCATCGCGGCCGACCGCAAGAACGCCGAAGTCTACTACGACCTCGGCTTCCTGTATGTGAGCAAGGAACCGCCCGACATGGCGGATGCAAAAAAGATGTGGGAGAAGGTCATCGCGCTGGCCCCCAACTCCAGCGAGGCCAAGACGATCGCCACGCACCTCAAGGGGTTGGAGAAGGAAGGATCGGCGAAGGGATGACGGACGTCAGCATCCCGATCGCCTTCCTCGCCGGGATCGTCTCCTTTGCGTCGCCGTGCTGCCTGCCGCTCGTTCCCGGCTACGTCAGCTACATGGTCGCTGTCAGCCCCGACCGCTCGGCGGAGTCGCGCCGCGCCGCGTTCTTCCATGCGCTCGCCTTCGTGGCCGGCTTCTCGGTCGTCTTCATCGCCCTCTGGGGCTCGGTCGGGCTGATCGGCTACCTCTTCCGCGACTACATCGGCCTCATGCGGGAGCTCGGCGGCGCGATCCTCGTCTTCATGGGCCTCCACGTCGCCGGGGTGATCAGCATCTCGGCGCTCTACCGCGAGAAGCGCCTGCCAACCACCGTCTTCGCCGGCGGTGCCCGCGCCGCCGGCGGCGCCTCGGGCGGGTCGGCAAGCGTCGGCCTCGGAGGCGGCCTCGGCGGTGCCGGCCGCGGAGGCGGCGGCCTCGGCGCCGGCGCCACGGGAGGCTCAGGCTCGGGAGGCGCCGCCGCGGGCACCCCCGCCTACGGGCGCTCGGCCCTGCTCGGCGTCGTCTTCGCGGCGGGCTGGACGCCCTGCATCGGCCCGATCCTGGGCGGGATCATCGGCCTCGCCTCGGTCAGCGCGAGCGTCGCCCAGGGCACCGGCCTGCTGCTCGTCTACGCGCTCGGCCTCGGCATCCCCTTCATTCTCGTCGCCGTCGGCGTCACCGAGGTCAGCGAGCGGCTCGGTTGGCTGCGCCGGCATCAGGCCGCGGTCAGCGCAGTGACCGGGGCGATGCTCGTCGGGATCGGCTTTTTGATGATCACCAACATCTTCGGGCGGCTCTCCGGCGGCCTCTCGGGGATCGGAATCTGAGGAGAGAACATGAGCCAGACCGCCACCGCAC
>CABEDD010000194.1_pt1 | contig 36748 bp, 35 predicted proteins | sample 3132901 | NCBI WGS metagenome assembly CABEDD01 (sample SAMEA5534329, study PRJEB31848) | metagenome | biome: tundra; feature: field; material: soil | place: USA | collected 2013-05 | depth 0.15 m
TGTTTGGCCGGGGCCGGGGCCGGGGCCGAGTCCGAGCCCTTCGCGGCGCCAGGTCTGGCCGCGCGCTTGACGGTCGGGGCGGGACTCATCGCGACCTGGCCCCTACGCGCCGAGCGGCTCGATCGCGGCCTCTGCGCTGGCCGCGTCGCGGGTGAGCTTCGCCCGCGGGTTCTCGGCTCGCGCCAGCACCAGGCACGGGATCAGCGACAGCAGCGCGATCCCCAGCGCCCACCAGTAGGCGGTGTTGAATGCGTCCGCGAGCTGTGCCGGGGTGGATGCGTGAGCGCCGGCCCGCTGCAGGACCACCGCGAGCACCGCCACCCCGATCGCGCCGCCCACGCGCTGCAGCATGTTCAGCTGCGGCGTGGCGTCGGAAAGCTCCTCGGGGCGCAGCGCGGTGAAGGCTGCGGTCATCGCCGGCATGAACGACAGCCCGATGCCCACGCCGCGCACCGCCAGCACCAGCGAGATCGCCAGGATCGAGGCGTTGGCGCCGATCAGCACGAACGGGACCGTGCTCAGGCACAGGATCGAGACCCCGACGAGCGCCACGCGACCACCGCCGAAGCGTTTGGTCAGACGCCCGTTGAGCGGCCCCACGAGCAGCATGCCCAGGCCCTGCGGGCCGAGGAGCAGGCCGGTCAGGACGATGCTCTCGCCACGCACCTCCTGGTAGTACAGCGGTATCAGGATCATCGCGCCGAACAGCGACGCGCCGAGGCCGAAGGTGGTCAGCGAGGCGGCGCCGAACACGCGGTTGGCGTACAGGCGGATGTCCAGCAGCGGATGCTGCACGCGCAGCGCGTGCCAGCCGAAGGCGAGCGTCAGCGCGATGCCGACGAGGATCGGCCACACCACGCGCGGGGCGGTCAGGCTGGCGTTGGAGCCGAGCTCTGACAGGCCGTAGACGATCGCCGTGGCGCCCGTGGAGATCAGCCCCAGGCCGAGGACGTCCAGCCGGCCGGCCTCGCCGGACTCGGTCTGCGGGAGCATCCGCCAGCCGAGGACGAACGCGATCACGCCGATCGGGACGTTGACGAGGAAGATCCACGACCAGTGCAGCTCCTGCAGGATCACACCGCCGATCACCGGCCCCAGGATCGGCGCGAGCATCGCGGGCATGACGACGACCCCCATCACGCGGCCCATGCGCTTGGGGCCGGCGACCTGGGCCATGATCAGCTGGGCGATCGGCATGATCATCCCACCGCCGACTCCCTGCAGCACGCGGAACAGCACCAGCGTTGTGATCGAGCCAGCCACCGCGCACAGGGCCGAGCCGGCCGTGAACAAGACCAGCGAGACGAGATACACGCGCTTGGCCCCGAACCGCCGTGACGCCCAGCCCGTGACCGGGATCACCGCCGCCAGCGCCAGGAGGTAGCCGGTGACGACCCACTGGATCTGCGAGATCGAGCTGTGCAGGTCGCGTGAGAGCGTGTGCAGCGCGACGTTGACGATCGTCGTATCGAGGATCGACATGATCATCCCGAGGATCACCACACCGGCGATCTTCCACACGTACGGCTCTATATGGTCGGAGGCCTCCGGGTGAAAGCCGGGATCTGACGCTGCTGTCGAGGAGGCAGACATTCGGTACCGAAACTTTAGGTACCGAAGCTTCTTCCTTCAAGGGCCTGCGGTGTGCGATGCGTCACACAAGCGCCGTGAGGCGCAACGATCTACCAACGATAATGGGCGAAGGCCTTGTTTGCCTGGGCCATGCGATAGATGTCGTCCTTGCGCTTGTACGCGCCGCCCTGCTGGGACTGGGCGTCCAGGAGTTCGCCCGCCAGCCGCTGGGCCATCGTCTTCTCGCGGCGCTGGCGCGCGAACTCGACCAGCCAGCGCACCGCCAACGTCCGGGCGCGCCTGGAGGCGACCTCGACCGGCACCTGGTAGGTGGCGCCGCCGACGCGGCGCGATTTGACCTCCAGGGTCGGCGTCAGCGCCTTGATCGAGGCCTCCAGCGTCTCGATCGGATCCTTCTCTGAGCGCTCGCCCACCAGCGCCAGCGCGTCGTAGACGATCCGCTCGGCCGTGGACTTCTTGCCGTCGAGCATGACCTTGTTGATCACCTGCTGGACCAGCTTGGAGCGATGGATCGGGTCCGCCTCGACCGGGCGAACCTGGGCGGCTGCGCGGCGGGGCATCTACTTCTTCTTCACGCCGTACTGCGAGCGCGCCTTCTTGCGGTCGCTGACCCCGGCCGCGTCGAGCGTGCCGCGCACGACCTTGTAGCGCACGCCCGGCAGATCCTTGACGCGACCGCCGCGCACGAGCACGACCGAGTGCTCCTGCAGGTTGTGGCCCTCGCCCGGGATGTACGCGGTCACCTCGATCGAGCCGGAGATGCGGATACGCGCGACCTTGCGCAGGGCGGAGTTGGGCTTCTTCGGCGTCGTCGTATACACGCGCGTGCACACGCCGCGACGCTGGGGCGCCGCGACCTTCTTCTTGCGTCCCTTGCCCGACTTCAGGCCCGGGGTCGCGAGCTTCTTCTTGGGCGCGGCACGTCCCTTGCGCACGAGCTGTGATGTGGTCGGCATCGGCCGGGGATGGTAGCAGCGCCGTGCGCTCGTGCGTGCGCGACGAGCTCCTATGCCGCCGCGGGCGCGGGCGCTGGGACGCCGGCCGGGCTGGCCGTTCGGAGATTCTGCGATCTCCGAACAGTGGGAGCTGGCATCAGCGCGCACGCGACGATCACCAGCACGAACGCCAGCGACTGCACGACGACGCCGACGGGACTGGCGGCTATGGGGTCGCCGAACACCACGATGCCGCCGGCGATGCCGGCGATGTTCGCGGCCGTCCCGGTCACGGCGATCACGGGCACCGCCTCGCCGTCCTGCAGTCCCCGCGCTGAGGCGTAGAACGCGACGATCGAGGCGAGCACCGCCACGGCCAGCCAGGGGCTGAGCAACAGCGCGAGCGGGCCGTGCGCGCCGGTGATCCCGGTGAGCGCCTTGATCGCCGTGTCGGAGACGCCGAACAGGATGCCCGAGGCGGCGCCCAGCATGACGCCGTGGTGCTCGACCGGCCCGCCCATGCGCGGGCCCATGATCAGCAGCCCGCCCAGCCCGAACAGGCCGGCCTCGAAAGCGATCATCGCCGCCTGGGAGAACTGCGAGTGCGCGCCGTGCATCGCCGGCAGCGTCACGCCGAGCATCACCAGGCCGGCGCCCGTCAGGCACAGGCCGAGCCACTGCCGGCGGCCTACCTGGAAGCCGAACATGCGGTCGGCCATCACCGCGATGAAGACGATGCCGGCGGCCAGCGAGACCTGGATCACCGACATCGGCGCCAGCGTCAGAGCAGCCACGTGCAGCGCCCAGCTGCCGGTCGCGATGATCATGCCGAGCGTGAACCACTTCGAGGCGAACAGCGCGCGCGCGGAGCGCAGCGGATGGCGCACCCGCACGGCCGGAACCGCGTTGGCGCCTCGGTACTTGTAGAAGAAGCCGAGGTTGGCCACGAACGCGCAGGCGAGCGCGAGCAGGATGCCGAGAGCGAGGGTCATGGGTAGGGGTCATCGACAGCGGTCAGCGGATGCTTTACTGGCCGCACGCGATCCCCGCAGATTAGCGGGGCGAACCTGTATGGCAGCTAAAGAGCCCGCTGAGGAGACCCCGACCGAGGAGACCGGCAGGCCCGCACGCGATGGGTCCGCCAGCCCCCCGGGAGCGAGTCCCTCCCCCGAGAAGCCCTTGTTGATGGTCGACATCGACGGCGTCATCTCGCTGTTCGTCGGCTTCGCCGGGCACGCTCCCTGGGCGACGGGACCCGCCGGGCCGGACGGGTGCCGCTACGAGACGATCGACGGCATCCCCCACTGCCTCTCCCGCACGGCGGCCGCCCACTTGCTGGAGCTGACCGCCGAGTTCGAGCCGGTGTGGGCCAGTGGCTGGGAGGAGAAGGCCGAGGAAAACCTGCCGCGCCTGCTCGGCCTGCCCGCCGGCCTGCCGTTCCTGCGCTTCGAGCGCTCGCCGGGCCGCGGTAACGCGCACTGGAAGCTCGCGGCGATCGATGAGCACGCCGGCTCGCGCCCGCTGGCGTGGATCGACGACGCGTTCAACGACTCCTGCCACGCCTGGGCGCGGGCGCGCCCCGCCCCCACCCTGCTCGTCCAGACCGTGCCCGAGCACGGCCTCACGTCGAGGGAGGCATCGCGGCTGACTACGTGGGCGCAGAGCCTGGCGCCGCCGCCAGCCGCCGCTCGAGATTCGCGCGCACCCGAGGTCACTCCTCGTCGATGACGCTGTAGTAGGCGGAGTCGCGCACGGGCTCCAGCACGACGACCTGTCCCTCCAGCCGCGTTGTCATCAGCTCATCCCACACAACAGGCGCCAGGCTACAGCGCCGGGAGTCGAAACCAACGGCCCGGCCGCGCAGAGAGGACTACTCCCCCGAGCCCGACTCCTCCGGAACCTCCAGGTCGGCCAGCTCCTCGACGAACCCGGGATCGGTGCCACCGGCGCCGATCCTCTCAAGCGATGCAAGATCCGAGTCGAACTCCTGGCCGTACCCACCGCCAAGGCTCTCGCCGCCGGAGAGGCCGAGCTCGGCCGCGATCTCGTCCTGGTCGAGCAGCCCGACCTCGTCGATCGCCCGCGGCAGCGGCTCGGACGGTTCGATCTCGATCCGCCGGTAGCGCTTCAGGCCGGTCGCGGCGGGTATCAGCTTGCCGATGATCACGTTCTCCTTCAGGCCGTTCAGCCGATCGGTCTTGCCCTCCAGGGCGGCATCGGTCAGGACCTTGGTCGTCTCCTGGAAGGAGGCGGCCGAGAGGAACGAGTCGGTGTTCAGCGACGCCTTGGTGATACCGAGGATGATGTCCTCGAACTGGGCAGCCTCGCCCTTGCCGCCCGCGATCTCGTCGTTGACTTTGGCGAACTCGAACCGGTCCACGAACTGTCCGGGCAGGTAGTCGGTGTCACCCTTCTGGTCGACGCGCACCTTCTTGAGCATCTGGCGCACGATCAGCTCGATGTGCTTGTCGTTGATGTCCACGCCCTGGGACTTGTAGACCTCCTGCACCTCCTTGACCAGGTACTGCTCGGTCTCGGTCCGCCCGCGAATGGCGAGGAGCTCGTGCGGGTAGACAGAGCCCTCGTTGAGCTGGGTGCCGGCCTTGATCTTCTCGCCCGCGGACACGTACAGGCGCGTGCGCCGGGGGAAGGCGTGTTTGTGCTCCTCGCCCGACTGATCGACGATCGTGACCGTGAGCGCCTTCTCGGTCTCCTCGATCGAGACCGTGCCGTCCTGCTCGGCGATCTTGGCCAGGCCCTTGGGCTTGCGCGCCTCGAACAGCTCGACGATGCGCGGCAGCCCGTGGGTGATGTCCGCGCCGGCGACGCCGCCGGTGTGGAAGGTGCGCATCGTCAGCTGCGTGCCCGGCTCGCCGATCGACTGGGCCGCGATGATCCCGACCGCGTCGCCGATCTGCGCGAGCGCGCCGGTCGCCATCGCCCGCCCGTAGCAAGCCTGGCAGACCCCGCTCGGGGCCTTGCACTTGAGCACCGAGCGCACGGGCACCGTCACGCGCACGCCCTTGTCGTGGTCGTCTGCGAACGCTCCCACGATGTCGGCGAGCTCGGCACGGCCGATCTCTGAGCCCTGCTCGGCGAGCATGCGCCTGCGCTTGGTCGTGATCGGCAGGGCGGCGATACGCCCGACGAGGTCATCGTTCCGATCGCCGCCCTCGCCCCACACGGCCATCTCGATGTACTCCTCGGTCCCGCAGTCGGCTTCGCGGATGATCACGTCCTGGGCGACATCGACCAGCCGGCGCGTCAGGTAGCCCGAGTCGGCGGTCCGCAGCGCGGTGTCCGCCAGGCCCTTGCGCGCGCCGTGCGTCGAGATGAAGTACTCGAGCACCGACAGCCCCTCGACGAAGTTGGCCTTGATCGGCCGCTCGATGATTTCCCCCTTCGGGTTGGCCATCAGCCCGCGCATGCCGGCGAGCTGACGGATCTGCTTGAACGACCCGCGCGCGCCCGAGTTGGCCATCATGAAGATCGGGTTCAGCGTGTCGAGATTCTCGATCATCGCATCGGCGACCTCGTCGGTGGCGGCGTTCCACTTCTCCACAACCGCCTCATGACGCTCCTCCTGGGTGATCAGGCCCATGTCGTACTGGTCGGAGATCTCGCCCACGAGCGCGTCGTACTTGTCGAGGATCGACTGCTTGGAGGGGGGAACGACCACGTCGTTCTTGGAGATCGTGATCCCGGCCTGGGTGGCGTACTTGAAGCCGAGGTCCTTGAACGCGTCGAGCACGAGCGAGATGGTGGTCGCGCCGTAGGTCTGCACGAGCGCGTCGATCAGCTTGGTCGTGTCGCGCTTCTTCATCGACTGGTTGACGAACACGTACTTGCTCGCGTCGAATCCGTCACCCAGCGCCTCGTCGAGCGCGCGCTCGATGCGGTCGTTGTAGATGATCCGCCCGACCGTGCTCAGCACGTGGCCGCCCTCGCGCCCGAACGGCCTGAACTCGGCGATGTCGTGCAGCGTGACCACGCCCGCCTCGTAGGAGAGCTCGGCCTCCTGCGCGGTCCTGAACACGTGCGGTCGCGGCTCGCCCGAGGGCCATTTGCCGTTGGTGAGCAGCTCGCGTTTGCCGGCCAGCTCCTCGGCCTCCGGGCCGTATGTGAGGTAGTAGGCGCCGAGGATCATGTCCTGCGTCGGGGTCGCCAGCGGCGCGCCGTGCGCGGGGGACAGGATGTTGTTGGAGGAGAGCATCAGGATGCGCGCCTCCGCCTGCGCCTCCGCCGACAGCGGCAGGTGCACCGCCATCTGATCGCCGTCGAAGTCGGCGTTGAAGGCGTGGCAGACCAGCGGGTGCACCTGGATCGCCTTGCCCTCGACGAGCAGCGGCTCGAACGCCTGGATGCCCAGGCGGTGCAGCGTGGGCGCGCGGTTGAGCAGCACGGGGTGCTCGTGGATGACCTCCTCGAGCACGTCCCACACCTCGCCGATCATCGAGTCGACCATCTTCTTGGCGGCCTTGATGTTCTGCGCGGACTTGCGCTCGACCAGCCGGGCCATGATGAACGGCTTGAACAGCTCCAGCGCCATGATCTTCGGCAGACCGCACTGGTGCAGCTTCAGGTACGGGCCGGCGACGATCACCGAGCGACCCGAGTAGTCCACGCGCTTGCCGAGCAGGTTCTGGCGGAAGCGCCCCTGCTTGCCCTTGAGCATGTCCGACAGCGACTTCAGCGGGCGGTTGCCGGGACCCGTGACCGGGCGCCCGCGGCGGCCGTTGTCGAAGAGCGCATCGACGGCCTCCTGGAGCATGCGCTTCTCGTTGTTGACGATGATCTCCGGCGCGCCGAGGTCGAGCAGCCGCTTGAGGCGGTTGTTGCGGTTAATCACCCGGCGATACAGGTCGTTGAGGTCGGAGGTGGCGAAGCGGCCGCCGTCGAGCTGAACCATCGGGCGCAGCTCCGGCGGGATCACCGGAACGGCGTCGAGCACCATCATCTCGGGCTTGTTCCCGGACTGGATGAACGCGCTGACGACCTTCAGCCGCTTGACCGCGCGCGCCTGCTTCTGGCCCTTGGCGGTCTTGACCTGCTCCTCGAGCTCGACTCGTTCGGCCTCCAGGTCGACCTGCTGGAGGAGGTCGCGCACGGCCTCGGCGCCCATCCCGCCGCGGAAGTACTCGCCGAACCCGTACGGCGAGCCGAAGCGCTCCTTGAGCTCGCGAAACGTCGTCTCGTCATGCTCGATCTGCTTGGGCTCCATCGTCTTGAACAGCTCCCACACTCCGCGCATGCGCTCGGCGGCGTCCTCGATGTATGCTTCGGTGTCGGCGATGTCGGCGTCGAAGGTCTTGCGCAGATCCTTGACGAGCTTCTCGCGCTCTTCGTCGGAGATCTTCTGCAGATTCACGTCGAGCGAGTCCGCCCACAGGTGGTCTTCGTCGTTGAAATGCGTCTGTTTGCCGTTCTGCAGGTACTTCTCGCGGCGCTGAAGCGACTCGCGCAGCTCCAGCACGCGCTCCTCGCGCTCGGCGGCGTAGGAGTCGAGCACCTTGTTGACCTCGCCCTCGAGCGTGTCGAGATCCTTCGCCCGCGCCTCGTCGTCGACCCAGGTGACGATCGACGCGGCGAAATACAGAACCTTCTCCAGTTCCTTGGGCGCCATGTCGAGCAGGTAGCCGATGCGGCTGGGCACGCCCTTGAAGAACCAGATGTGGCTGACGGGAGCGGCCAGGTCGACGTGGCCCATGCGCTCGCGGCGGACCTTCGAGCGGGTGACCTCCACGCCGCAGCGCTCGCACACGATGCCCTTGTAACGGACGCGCTTGTACTTGCCGCAGTAGCACTCCCAGTCCTTGGTGGGACCGAAGATGCGCTCGCAGAACAGGCCGTCCTTCTCGGGCTTGAGCGTGCGGTAGTTGATCGTCTCGGGCTTGATCACCTCGCCCGAGCTCCAGCCGCGGATCTGCTTGGAGGAGGCGAGACTGATCTCGATGGCGTCGAAATTGTTGATGTCGATCATCTAATGGCTCTGACTTTCGCTGTCGCGGGTGTGAAACGAATGGGTCGCGGTCCTGTCGTGCCGGTGTTCCGGGCCTCCCGCCGAACCGCCGGCGGGTGTTGTGGGGCGCCGCCGTCCGGCGGCGCCGGAGCATCGTTTATGTCTCACTCTCCTGCACCAGCTCCTCCTCGGGCGCGCTCCCTGCAAGCGCCTCGACATCCAGCTCCTCGACGTCGAGCCCGCCGTCCGCGGCGACGTCCTGCACGCCGGCGTCCTCCTTGGCCTCGCTCCCCTCGGCGCCGTCGCCCACGCCGGTCGCGTCCTCGCCCTCCAGCGTCTCGTCGGCGGCGGCTCCGTTGGCCGGTGCGCGCACGCCCGAGAGGTCGATGCCGAGCTCCTCCGCGGCACGCAGCAGATCGTCGTCGTCGTCGCGCATCTCGGTGCGCTGGCCCTCCTCGGAGACGACGTTGACGTCGAGCGCCAGCGATTTCATCTCCATCAGCAGGACCTTGAACGACTCGGGGATCGAGGGCTCGGCGATGTTCTCGCCCTTGACGATCGCCTCATACGCCTTCACGCGCCCGACCGTGTCGTCGGACTTGATCGTGAGCATCTCCTGCAGCGTGTAGGCGGCGCCGAACGCCTCCAGCGCCCACACCTCCATCTCGCCGAAGCGCTGCCCGCCGAACTGCGCCTTGCCGCCCAGCGGCTGCTGGGTGACCAGGGAGTAGGGGCCGGTCGAGCGGGCGTGGATCTTGTCGTCGACGAGGTGCAGGAGCTTGAGGATGTACATGTACCCCACCGTCACCTGCTCGGCGAACGGCTCACCCGTGCGGCCGTTGAACAGCGTCATCTTGCCCGACGCCTGCTCGCCCGGACGGCGGCTCTTGTCGATGTCCATGCGGATGCGCCCGGTGTGCTCGTCCTGCCAGCGCACGAGCGCCTCGTCCACGTCGGTGATCGTGGCGCCGTCGAACACGGGCGTGGACACATACACGCGCCGGGAGGAGCCGTTGCCGTTGCCGGAGCCGCTGGCCGCGTCCGCTTCCTTGAAGGCCTCGGAGCCGTCGTCATACCAGCCCTGCGCGGCCACCCAGCCGAGATGCGTCTCGAGGATCTGCCCGACGTTCATGCGGCTCGGCACGCCGAGCGGGTTGAGGATCACGTCGACCGGCGTGCCGTCCTCCAGGAACGGCATGTCCTGGACGTCCACGATCTTGGAGATCACGCCCTTGTTGCCGTGCCGGCCCGCGAGCTTGTCTCCCTCGGAGATCTTGCGCTTCTTGGCCACGAACACGCGCACGAGATCGTTCACGCCCGGCGGCAGATCGTCGCCCGCGTCGCGGCTGAACGTCATCACATCGATCACGACGCCGCCCTCGCCGTGGGGCACCTTCAGCGAGGTGTCCCTGACCTCGCGCGCCTTCTCCTTGAAGATCGCGCGGATCAGCTTCTCCTCGGCGGTCAGCTCGGTCTCGCCCTTGGGCGTGACCTTGCCGACGAGCAGGTCTCCGGAGGCGACCTCCGCGCCGACGCGCACGATCCCGCGGTCGTCGAGATTGCGCAGCGACTCCTCCGAGCGGTTGGGGATGTCGCGCGTGATCTCCTCCTCGCCGAGCTTGGTCGTACGGGCGTCGATCTCGTACTCCTCGATGTGGATCGAGGTCAGCTCGTCGTCCTGCACGAGGCGCTTGGACAGGATGATGGCGTCCTCGAAGTTGTAGCCCTCCCAGGACATGAACGCGACCATCAGGTTCTTGCCGAGCGCCATCTCGCCCTTGTCGGTGGAGGAGCCGTCGGCGAGCACCTCGCCCGCCTTGACCCTCTGGCCTGAGCGCACGCGCGGCTTGTGGTGGATCAGCGTGCCCTGGTTGGAGCGCATGAACTTCTGCAACTCGTACTCGTCCCTCTTGCCGTCGGTCGTCTCGATCACGATCTGAGTAGCGTCGACGTGATCGATCGTGCCGGCGCCCCGCGCCAGCAGCACGTCGCCGGTGTCGAGCGCCGCGCGGCGCTCCATGCCGGTGCCCACCAGCGGAGCGTCGGCCTTCAGCAGCGGCACCGCCTGGCGCTGCATGTTCGAGCCCATCAGCGCGCGGTTGGCGTCGTCATGCTCCAGGAACGGGATCATCGCGGTCGCGACCGACCAGATCTGCTCGGGCGAGACGTCGACCAGGTCGACGTCCTTGGGGCCGACCGTCACGTACTGGCCGGCCTGGGTGCGGCACAGAATCTCCGAGCCCTTGAGCTTGCCCGTCTTTGCGTCCACCGGCGTGTTGGCCTGCGCGATCAGGAGCTCCTCTTCCTGGGTGGCGTCCAGGCGCACGACTTTGTCGGTCATCACGCCGTCCTTGACGACGCGATACGGAGTCGTGACGAACCCGTACTCGGACACCTCGGCGAACGAGCTCAGCGAGCCGATCAACCCGATGTTCGGCCCCTCGGGGGTCTCGATCGGGCACATGCGCCCGTAGTGGGTCGGGTGCACGTCGCGCACCTCGATCGGCGCTCGCTCGCGCGTCAGCCCCCCCGCGCCCAGCGCGGACAGGCGACGGCGGTGGGTCAGCCCGGCCAGCGAGTTGGTCTGATCCATGAACTGGCTCAGCTGGGAGGAGCCGAAGAACTCCTTCAGCGCCGCCACCACCGGGCGGATGTTGATGATCGTCTGCGGGGTGATCGTGTCGGCGTCCTCGGTCGTCAACCGCTCGCGCACGACGCGCTCCATGCGATACAGACCGATCCGGAACGCCTCCTGGATCAGCTCGCCGACGGTGCGCAGGCGGCGGTTGCCGAAGTGCTCGTACTCGTCGAGGTGCTCGGCGACGGGCTCGCGCGGCATGCTCATCGCCTCGGCCGCGTAGTCCTTGATCTCGACCTCGCTCCCCTGCTCGGGGATGCCCAACCGCTTGGGCAGCGAGACCAGCTCCTTAACCAGCGCCAGGATGTCGTCGTGGGTCAGCGTGCGGGTGTCGATGTCGATGTCCAGCCCCAGCCGCGAGTTGAGCTTGTAGCGCCCGACGCGCGTCAGGTCATAGCGCTTGGGATCGAAGAACAGCTGGTTCAGCAGCGCCTTGGCGTTGTCGACACTGGGCGGCTCCCCCGGGCGCTGCTTCTTGAACAGCTCGATCAGCGCGCCCTCTTCGGTTCTGGTCGCCTCGGTGTCGGACTCGATCGTGTTGCGGATGTACAGCGAGCTCTCGAACAGCTTGAGGATCTCCTCGTCGCTCGAATACCCCATCGCGCGCAGCAGCACCGTCACCGGCAGCTTGCGCTTGCGGTCGATGCGCACATAGACCTTGCCCTTCTTGTCGATCTCCAGCTCCAGCCACGACCCGCGCGCGGGCATCAGGTTGGCGATGAACACCTGCTTCTCGCGATCCTTGGGCTCCATCAGGTAGGCGCCCGGCGAGCGCACGAGCTGGGTGACGACCACCCGCTCGGTGCCGTTGATCACGAACGTACCGCGCTCGGTCATCCACGGGAAGTCGCCCATGAACACCGACTGCTCGCGGATCTCGCCCGTCTCGCGGTTGATGAACGCGACGGTCACCGTCAGCGGTCGCGCGTAGGTCAGGTCCTTCTCGCGGCACTGCTCCAGCGAGGCCAGCGGCTCGTCGAACACGAACTCGCCGAACTGGACGGCGAGATTGCCGGTGTAGTCCTCGATCGGCGAGATGTCATCGATCGTCTCGCGCAGCCCACCACCCTTGGGTTCGGTGAGCCACGCAAACGAGCGGCGCTGGATGTCGATCAGGTTGGGTACGTCAACAGACTTAGGTAGACGCGCGAAGGTCCGGCGCGTCCGGAGAGCATCAACAGCAGCCAAGAAAACGTCTCCTTCGGAGGGCGAGGTACGGACGTGGAGGAGCGCCCGAGAGCGCGACCAGCAACAATAGCACAGGTCATCGCCGCCCTCAAGTGGGCCGCCAGCGCTCACGGACCCCGCCCCTAGACGATCGCGTATGTGGCGCGTCCGTCGTGCTGTGAGGGCGGCTGCGGCTATCGGCCAGCAGTGGCACTTTACCGGAAAATCGGCACTTTTGTTAGCCGCGGGTAAAGACCGGCGTGAACGTGCCGTGCCGGCGGTCGTCACGGATGCACTTTGCGCAGGGACTCGCGTGCGGGCGCGCACGCGCGCGCGGTGCCGTCCAACGAGACAACACACCCACGCCGACCTCTCCCGACTAAGCCTCATACGCGTGCGCGCACACGCACGCACGGTGCCCTCGAACGAGACACACAACTCGGGTCAGCCCGCGCCTCGACGCTCACGCACGCGCGCGCATACACACACGCGCTCGCGCGCGACACCGCCCAACCAGACAACACACCCACGCCGACCCTCCCCACGCCGACCTCACGCGGGCGCGGGGAGACGCACGCGTGCGGCCCGCCTAACGAGACACACAACCTGCGCCGGTCGCACCCCTGCGACGACCGGCGCACATACCAAATCCGCCGCCCGCCGAGCCCTACTTCAGCTCGACCGTCGCGCCGGCCTCCTCCAGTTCCTGCTTGAGCTTGTCGGCCTCCTCGCGCTCGATGCCCTCCTTGACCGGCTTGGGGGCCTCGTCGACGAGCGCCTTGGCCTCTTTCAGGCCGAGACCCGTCGCGGCGCGCACGACCTTGATCACCTGGATCTTCTTGTCGCCGGCGCCGGTGAGGATCACGTCGACCGTGCTGCTCGCCTCCTCCTCGGCGCCGCCGTCGCCACCTGTCGCGGCTCCCGCGGCGGCGGCAGCCGGCGCGGCCACGGCCGCGGCCGAGACGCCGAACTCCTCCTCGAGCGCCTTGATCCGCTCAGCGAGCTCGAGCACCGAGATGCCCTTGAGCTCCTCGATCCAATCCTGTGTGCTGGTTGCCATGTCAGTCCTCCGGGGTTGTTGAAGCTGTCGAAGTTGCGTTTTCCTTCTGCTGCTGGACCTGCCCAAGCGCCACCGCCAGCCCGCCCACCAGTCCGCCGAGCGTGCGCACGAGCCCGCTGACGGGCGAGGCCACGATCCCGACGAGCTGCCCGTACAGAGCCTCGCGCGAGGGCAGCCGGGAGATCGAGCGGATCTGCTCGGGATCGAGCGCGGCGCCGTCCATCAGGCCGCCCTTGAACGGCAGCAGCTGGATCGCGCGGCCGTATTCGGCGAGGGCTTTGGCGGCGGTGGCGATGTCCCCGCGCACGAACGTCAGCGCGGTGGGACCGCGCAGCAGCTCCTTCAGCGTATCCGCGCCGGCCTCGTCGGCGGCGCGCTCGGTTAGCGAGTTCTTGACGACCTTGAACGTCGCGTCGGACTCGCGCAGCTTGGCGCGCAGCTCGGCCGCCTGGGGCACGGAGATGCCCTTGTAGTCGACGGCGAACACCGCCTCAGAGTCGCGTATGTAATCCGCGATCTCGGCGATCGCGGTGGCCTTTTGGTCTCGGTTCATTGCGTGGCTCCTGTCCCGGTCTTATCCAACCGATCGAAGATCGGCCGGGCGCCGGGGGTCTTGGGTGGCCTGGGTAGGAGGGCTGTAGACGCTATGCGGCGACTGCCGCCTGCGGCGAGGCCTCCTCGATGATGTCACGTGTGCGGCTTGGATCGACCTTGACCCCCGGGCCCATCGTCGAGGTCAGGGCGATCGAGCGCAGATACCGGCCCTTCGCGGCCGCGGGCTTGGCGCGGATCAGCTCTTCGATCACGGCGGCGTAGTTCTCCAGCAGCGCGCGCTCGGAAAAGCTCGCCCGCCCGATCACCATGTGCACGATCGCGGTGCGATCGGTGCGGTACTCGACCTTGCCCGACTTGGACTCCTGCACGGCTTTGGCCACGTCCATCGTGACCGTGCCGACCTTCGGGTTGGGCATCTTCCCCGACGGGCCGAGGATGCGCCCAAGGCGCCCGACGACCGACATCAGGTCGGGCGTGGCGATCGCCACGTCGAACTCGTCGAACCCCTCCTCGATGCGCTTGGCCAGGTCCTCCCCGCCGACCGCGTCGGCGCCGGCCGCTTCGGCCTCGGCGACCTTCGGGCCCTGGGCGAAGACGATGATCTTCACGTCCTTGCCGAGGCCGTTGGGCAGCGCGATCGTGCCGCGCAGCTGCTCGTCGGCGTGGCGAACGTTCAGGCCGGTGCGCACGTGCAGCTCGATCGCCTCGTCGAACTTGGCGCCGGCGAGGCCCTTGACGAGCGAGACCGCCTCGACGGGCTCGTACTCGCGCTCGCGATCCACCTTTGCCAGGCCCTCGCGATGTCGTTTGCCGTGATGGGAGCTCATGACGCGACCTCCACGCCCATCGAGCGCGCCGTCCCCGCGATGATCTTCGCCGCCTGGTCGATGTCGTGCGCGTTGAGGTCCGCGAGCTTGCGCTCGGCGATCTCGCGCAGCTGCGCCTGGGTGATCGTGCCGACCTTCGTGCGGTTGGGCTCGCCCGAGCCCTTGCCGATGCGCAGCGCCTGCTTGATCAGCACCGCAGCCGGGGGCGTCTTGGTCACGAACGTGAACGAGCGGTCCTCGTACACAGTGATGACGACCGGGATCACCGTCCCCGTCTCGCTCTGCGTCTGGGCGTTGAACGCCTTGCAGAACTCCATGATGTTGATCCCGTGCTGGCCCAGCGCGGGGCCGACCGGCGGGGCCGGGCTGGCCTGGCCGCCGTTGGCCTGGAGCTTGATTGTTGTCAGTACCTTCTTGGCCATGCCTAGATCTTTTTAACCTGGTCGAACTGCACTTCTACGGGGGTCTCGCGACCGAAGATTGATACCAGGACCTTGAGCTTGGCGGCATCGTCGTTGATCTCGGAGATCTCCCCGGAGAAGTCCGACAGCGGCCCGGACACCACCTTGACGGACTCGCCGATCGTGAACTGCGCGCGCGTGCGCGGCGCCGTCGCGACGTCCGTCTTGTGCAGCAGCCGATCGACCTCGACCTGCGTCAGCGGCACCGGCTCCTGGGATGCGCCCACGAACCCCGTGACGCCCGGCGTCCCCTTGACTACGCCCCAGGAGTCCTCATTGAGCTCCATGTTGACGAGCACATACCCCGGCATCGTGCGCTTCTCGACGGTGATCTTCTGGTTGTCCTTCATCTCCGAAACGGACTCGGTCGGTACGACCACGTTGCGCACGGCGCGCTGCTGGCCCAGCGAGACCACGCGGTGCTCGAGGTTCTGCTTGACCTTGTTCTCGTGACCGGAGTAGGTGTTGACGACGTACCAGCGAAACATTCAGATTCAGCGTCCCTTACAAGATGAATTCGACGATTTCCTTGGCCACATAGTCCGCCAGGCCGAGGTAGGCGCCGGCGACGGCGACGAAGCCCAGGACGACGGCCGTGGCCTGAAACACGTGACGGCGATCCGGCCACTGCACCCGCTGCAGCTCGGCCCAGCTGGCGCGCAGGAACCCGATCGCGCGATTGCCGCCCTTGCGCAATGGCGCACCCGACGCTCGCTCCGGGCCGACATCGCCGGCCCCACCGCCACCGCCACCGCCGGCACCCCCGGCACCCCCGGGTCCCGAGGGGCCTCCGAGCTCCTGCAGTTCGTCCTCACCGAGGTCGCCCTCGAGCTCGGCCTCGGCCTCGATCTCAGCCTCGGAGAGCGTCTCGGCGTTGGCGGCGACCCCGCGGGCGCCGGCGATGAGCGCCGCATCGAACTCGTCGACGTCGCCGGCGTGCTCGAGCGCCCCGGGCAGATCCGCGCGCTCGAGGTGGCCTGGCTCCGGAGCCCCGGACGGGGACAGCGACGGGAACGGGCCGACCGACCCGCCCGCGGGCGCGACCGGGGGGCTCTGCGCGCCACGACCCGCGGGCGCGGCGCCCCGGCGGGCGCGACGTTGCTTTGCGCGTTTGCGATCACGGGCCACAGCTGCGCTCCGGCGCTAGCGCGTCTCCCGGTGGGATGTGTGCTTACGACACCAGCGGCAGTACTTGCGCAGCGCGACCCGGTCGGGGTTGTTGCGCTTGCTCTTGTTCGTCTGGTAGTTGCGATGCTTGCACTCCTCGCATGCGAGGGTGATAGCGATGCGAACGTCTCCGCGGGCCATATGCTGGATCTGCTCCTGCGCGATCGGGTGTGTGCCGGGCCCAGGCGAAGAAAAACCCCGCCCAGGCGCGAGGTGTCCGGCAGTCTAGCGTGCTTTCGCCGCGAGGGCGATACGACGGCAACGGGAGGACTCGGCCAGGCTCAGAAGCAGCGCCGCGGCACCCAATCGCAGGGGCGATGAGACGGACGCGGAGCGCTCGTCGCAACGGGGGCGCACGTCGCGACGGGGGCGCACGTCGCAACGGCGCTCGGCCCCCGCCAGCCGTCACTCATACAGCGTGAGCGTCGCCAGGATCACGTACAGCGCGACCAGCGCCCAGCCCTCGAATTCGGCGGCCTCGCCGTCGCCGGTGACCTGCCACAGCGCGAGCGCGGTGAGCGCCAGCGCGCCGATGTACACGGGCGCGAACGCGAACGTGAGCGTGGTGTGCAGCGCGAAGGACACGAGCACGAGCAGCGGAAACAGGAACGCGGCGATCTGCGCGACGGAGTTTTTGACGACCGAGATCGCGAGATCCGAGCGGCGCTTGAACGCCAGCACCAGCCCGGCCGTGTTCTCGACGGCGTTGCCCGCGATCGCGACGATCACCAGCCCCGCGAACGCCTGCGAGATGTGGAGGATGCCGATCGCGGGCTCGAGGCCGTTGACGAACCAGTTGGACACGAACGCCGACGCGGTCCCGCCGACGACCAGCAGCACGAGCGTCAGCGCGAGCGACAGCCGCGGAGCCTGCCGCTCCTCGCCTGCCCCGGGCACGCTGTCGGAGCGCAGGTACGGCACGACCCACGTCATGTACACGACCAGCAGGCAGACGGCGCCGACGATCGAGATGGCGTCCACGTGATGGCTGGCCGGGTCGTGCGCGGCGAGCGACAGGCCGAGCAGCACAATGATGAACACGGTCACCTGCAGCAGCGTCGCCGTGTCCCTGGGCAGGCGCTTGGAGAAGCGCATCAGCCCGTCGGGCGCGCGCCGCGCGCCGACGACGATCACCAGGCCGAGCACCAGCAGCGCGTTGGCGAGCACGGAGCCGATGATCGCCGTCTGCGCGACCACCAGCTCGCCCTTGTTCAGCGCGAAGATCACCACGAACAGCTCGGGCAGATTGCCGAGCGTCGACTGCATCATCCCCGTGACGCCCGGCCCGAAGCGCTCGCCGAGCTGTTCGGTGGCGAACGACACGATCCACGCGAGCCCCGCGAGCGCGAGCGTCGCGACCGCGAAGCGCGGCACGGCGGCCCACGAGCCGTAGTCGGCCACGGCGGCGAGCGCGGTGAGCACGGTGATCGCCAGCAGGGCTGAGCGCTCGAGGGGGGTCAGGGCGCCCATCGCAATGGGGGGTGAGGATGGTGTGTACTAATTCTTTGCGCCCGCCGCGTACAGCTTATGCATATACAGTACGACGCGTATAACCTATGCATATATTGTGTGCCATTGCAATACGCGCTGCAAAAAAACATACATGTATCCCCACCCCTCGCCCGGCACTCAGCTCCCATCATGGAGCGCAGCGGTCAGTGACTCTCCAGGACCCGATCGATCAGTCCGTACTCCAGCGCCTGCTCGGCTGTGAAGAACCGGTCGCGCTCCATGTCCCGGCGGACCTGATCCTCGGGTTTGCCGGTGGAATCCGCGTAGATCGCGTCTATCTGCTGGCGCATCTTGATGATCTCGCGCGCGTGGATCTCGATGTCCGTGGACTGACCCTCAAACCCGGCCGAGGGCTGGTGGATGAGGATGCGGCTGTTGGGCAGCGCCGCGCGCTTGCCCTTCGTGCCTGCGGCCAGCAGCAGCGAGCCCATCGACATCGCCACGCCGACGCACATCGTGGCGATGTCGGGCTTGACGAACCGCATCGTGTCGTAGATCGCCAGGCCCGAGTAGATCGAGCCCCCGGGCGAGTTGATGTAGATCGAGATGTCCTTCTCGGGGTCCTGGCTCTCCAGGTGCAGCAGCTGGGCCACCACGAGGTTCGCGACCTGGTCGTCGATCGGGGTGCCCAGGAAGATGATGCGCTCGTTGAGCAGGCGCGAGTAGATGTCGAACTCGCGCTCGCCCCGCGCGGTGCGCTCTATCACCATCGGGATCAACGGCATGACCCCACCCTACCTATCCCGCCGCGCTGGTCCCGTGTCAGATGTTGACCGAGCGCATGCCCGCCGGGTCATAGCGATCGCCCGCCGCCTCCGGCAGCGCCTCGGCGATGCGATGCACGTCCTCCGCGCTCAGCTCGATCTCCGCCGCGGCCAGGTTCTCCTCAAGGTAGCGCACGTGCTTGGTGCCGGGGATCGGGACGATGTGCTCGCCGCGGCGCAGCACCCACGCGAGCGCGAGCTGGCCGGGGGTCACGCCCCGCTCGCCCGCCAGCTCGCGGACGCGCTCGGCGAGGGTCAGGTTGTGGGCGAGGTTCTCGCCGGTGAACCGCGGCCCGTGGCGACGATAGTCGCTCTCCTCCAGCTCGTCGGGCGAGCTGAATCGCCCGGACAAAAAGCCGCGCCCGAGCGGCGAGTAGGCGACCAGCGCGATCCCCAGCTCCTCAAGCGCCGGCAGGATCTCGGCCTCGACGTCGCGCGTCCACAACGAGTACTCGCTCTGCACCGCGGTGATGGGGTGCACGGCGTGCGCGCGGCGGATCGTCTCAGCGCTCGCCTCGGACAGCCCGAGATACCGGACCTTGCCGGCGGCGACGAGCTCGGCCATCGCCCCGACCGTGTCCTCAATCGGCGTGTTCGGGTCGACGCGGTGCTGGTAATACAGATCGATGTGATCGACGCCGAGGCGCTGCAGCGACGCCTCGCACGCCTCGCGCACGTACTCGGGCTTGCCGTCGATTTCCCTACGCAACAGGTCGTCGGCCCGGACGAGCTTGATCCCGAACTTGGTCGCCAGGAACACCTCCTCGCGCCGGCCGGCGATCGCGCTGCCCACGAGCCGCTCGTTGGTGTGGGGCCCATACATGTCCGAGGTGTCAAGGAAATTGCAGCCCAGCTCCAGCGCCCTGGCGATCGTGGCCCGGGCCTGGGACTCGTCGGCGGTGCCGTAGAACGCCGACATCCCCATGCAGCCGAGTCCGATCTCCGAGACCTCGGGTCCGTCTGGTCCGAGCGTGCGCCTGTTCATGGTCGTGCTCCTTGTCGATGTCGATTGAGGCAGGCCGGGCTGTACAGGCCGATCCTAGAAGCCCTGCGCCACGCCTGGGCGGCGACGGCTTCGGTTCGCAGCGGCCGTGCGGGTGGCAGCCGTCCGGGCCGGTCCTCTCTCGGTCTTTTCTCTCTCTCTCGGTCCTCTCTCTCACACGAGACATAATGCTCGACCACAGTGTTCCCGCTGAACCTCCCAAACATGCTCACCGTCCTGCGCATCATGCTGGTGCCGGTGCTCGTGGTCGCCCTGCTGGGCAACACCCCGGAGGGGGATGTGCTCGCGGCGATCGTGTTCGCGCTGGCCTCGCTGACGGACTTCATCGACGGCCACCTGGCGCGCTCGCGCCAGACGGTGACGACGTTCGGCAAGCTGATGGACCCGCTCGCGGACAAGCTCCTGATCGTCGCGGCGCTCGTCGCGCTCGTGTCGCTGCACCGCCTGGCCGCCTGGGTGGCGATGGTGATCATCACGCGCGAGCTCGCGGTCACGGTGCTGCGCCTCGGCGCCACCCAGGCGGGGGTGGTGATGGCAGCGAGCATGTTCGGCAAGCTCAAGACATGCATGCAGATCGCGCTGATCCTGGCGCTGATCGCGGTGCACTCCCAGCCCTTGTGGGTGTCGCTGTTGCTGTATGCGACCGTGCTCGTGACGATCGTCTCGGGGCTCGACTTCTTCTTCGGCCTGCGCCGGCGCCTCGCGAGGGCTCAGGCCAGGGGCTGAGAGGGGGGGAGGACCCCCCCGCCGGCGGGCTGTGAGGTACCCGCGTCGGTGATCGGGGCCCCATCGAGGAGCCATTCGTCGAGCGTCGTCTGATGGCCCGAGAGCGAGCCGGAGCCGATCTCGGTACGCAGCTCCGACAGCAGGCCGTGGCGTTCGGCGAGGACGTTGTGCTGGTGGATCGTCTCCAAGTTCTCCTGGCGGGCGGCAACGAAGCTGGCACCGTCCAGCTCGGGAAAGCGGGCGAGGACGCCTGCGAGCATCTCGCGCACGCAGTCCTCAACGAACCGGGGGCGGGCGTGGGCCCGTTCGACGACGGCGACCTCGTCGGAGCGCTTCATCAGCTCATAGATCTCCGAGGACATGCTCGACTCGACGATCCGCAGCAGCACCGACGCGTCGATCTCGGTATCGCAATCCTCGACGCAGCCGATGTGCAGCGTGCCCAGACCGCGCTGGTTGTGCGTGGCGATGGGGACGCGGGCGAGGATGCGCTCGATCTGCTCCTGCGAGAACCCGTCCTCGCGCAGGCGCACCCCCGCGCGCGCGGCGACGAGCTCCTGCGCGCATGGGCACGCGGTCATGCCGGTCCCCGACACGCCGACGACGCGCCGCGTGCCGTGCTCGAACGCGACCGCCCGCCCGAGCAGCGTGTAGATCTCCTGCGTGCCGACGCCCGACACGGGCGCGGGCTTGTGCTCGGGATAGCGCGCCGCGATCGTCACTTCCGCGCGACCGGCGTCCTGACGGGCACGCACGAGCTCGGCAATGTGCTGGGCGAGTGTCTCGGCACGGAACGGCGACTCGCTGAGCACGACCTCGCCGATCGCCTCGTTGACGACCTCCTCGAAGCGGGACATGTGCGCGCCCTTCTGGTCTGAGCCGAGGTCCACGAAGCAGTCCATGCGCGCGAGGAACAGCTCGTCGTGGATGCGCACGACCTTCTCCACGCCCGTCACCCCCACCCGCGAGAGCCCGACCGGGACCGAGGGCGGGCGCGCCTGGACGTCCTCGCCGAGCTTATGCGTCGTGGAGGGGGAGTCGATCTGCCGGGTCGCCCGCATTGGAGCCAAGCCTAGCGGCCGCCCGGCGGCCGGGACCGGCCGGCGAGGATGCGGGCAACACCGGGAACAGCATGAACGACCGGCGATTCTGGTATCACTCCGCGCTCAGCTGGTCGGGTCAACCCCGAGCACGGCCCGGGACATGCCTGGAAGTGCGCCGGAAACCCGCAACAAAGTCGCCTCGCGCTACTTATATAGGTGGAGCAGTAGACAGCAAGCGATCGTCTTGGACCCAGAGAAGGCTGAACACAGCAGGTCAGAGGAGAGGTCGGAGCGGGAGTTTGCTCCGGCGGGGAGCAGGATGGATCCTGGGGGGGTCCAGCGATGAGCATAAGTGCCAAGCCAGTGATGACGACCGCACCCGACAGCATGGCTGCGATCGAGATGGAGATGGAGGAGGAGCTGCATGGCGCCATCGCGGCGAGAAGCCGCCGGGCCGGTGCCGCCGATCCGGGCGCCGAGGCGAGCGTCGATCCGGGCATGGACCCGCTGCGCCTGTACCTGCACTCGATCGGGCGAGTGCCCTTGCTGAGCGCCGAGGAGGAGGTCTCCCTGGCCAAGCGGATCGAACGGGGCGACGTCGCCGCCAAGCAGCACATGGTCGAGGCGAACCTGCGCCTGGTCGTCTCGATCGCCAAGGGACACGTCGGCCGCGGATTGACGCTGCTGGACCTGATCCAGGAGGGCTCGCTCGGCCTGATCAGGGCGGTCGAGAAGTTCGACCACCGCAAGGGCTACAAGTTCTCGACGTACGCGACCTGGTGGATCAGGCAGGCCATGACGCGAGCGATCACCGACAAGGGCCGCACGATCAGGATTCCCGTGCACATGGTCGAGCGCTTGAACAAGGTGATCCATACCGAGCGCATGCTGATCCAGCGGCTCGGGCGCGAGCCGAGCAACGCCGAGATCGCCGCCGAGCTTCAGTGCCCTACCTCAGAGGTGCGCGAGGTGCTGCGCATGGCCCAGCAGCCGGTCTCCCTGGAGAAGCCGGTCGGCGAGGAGGAAGACTCGGTGCTGGCCGACTTCGTGCGAGACGACGCGACGGCCTCGCCGTTTGAGATCGCCTCGCAGGCGCTGCGCCGCGAGAACGTTGTGCGCGTGCTGGAATCGCTGCCCACGCGCGAGCGCGAGGTGATCGAGCTGCGCTACGGCATCACCGGCGGGCACCAGCGCACCCTGGAGGAGGTCGGACGCGCGTTCAACATCACCCGCGAGCGGGTCCGCCAGATCGAGAGCCGCACCCTCAAGCGGCTGCAGACCCTGCCCGAAGCCCAGCGCCTGCGCGAGGCGTCGTAGGGTCCTGCATCTGCCCGGGTCTCCGCGCCCGGCCCAGGATCGGCGCCTGCACTAGAATCGCGTTGCCCACGGCTCGCCGCCGGGGATGCCCGGTGGGGTGTCCGAGTGGTTAAAGGAGACGGGCTGTAAACCCGTTGGCTCTGCCTACGCAGGTTCGAATCCTGCCCCCACCACTGTTCTTCGCGCGAACACCCAGTTGTCATAGCAGCGCTTTGTCCGGCGATGACTTGTCTGTAGACCTTCCGTCTGCGAGTGGCGAGAGTACCGGGCATGAAACCAACGAAATCAGTCCAGCCCCAGTTCGCCGAGAACCTGCGCGGCCGCCGTGAACAGCTGGGACTCTCACAGGAGTCCCTGGCCGCGATCTGCGGCCTGCACCGCACCGAGATCAGTCTGCTGGAGCGCTCGAAGCGCTCGCCACGTCTGGAGACAATCGTAATCCTGGCACGCGGACTGGAGCTGGGCTCCGCGGGCGAGCTGCTCAAAGGAATCAGCTGATCATCAAAACCAAGCCGACGCGGGGATTTGAACCCCGGACCCCAACCTTGAGCATGGGGGGAGCAGGCACCCCCATGGACCCCCCACCCGCAACACCAAGCGCCGAGCAAGCCGACGCGGGGATTTGAACCCCGGACCCCCTCCTTACCATGGAGGTGCTCTACCAGCTGAGCTACGTCGGCGCGGCCTCAGATCGTAGCCGTTTCCCTCGCGCTGAAGTCCCTGGCGCACTGACCGGCGTGTGCCGGCCGCCAGCGCGCCCGACCACGCCGATGCGCCACCTCCCGTGCGCCACCTCCCGCGCGGCGGCAGCCCGCGCTGGCGCCGACGGGCGCCCTTCGCCCGCCAGCCTAGCGTCGCTTGCTCGTGCGGCGATCGACCAGGTAGGTCAGCACGATCCCGAACAGCACCGAGATCACGATCACGATGATCAGCGGGGCTTCGCCAGTGCCGAAGATCCACTTGACCTTGACCGATTCGAGGTTCAGCACCGCGAACAGGGTGATCAGGACGGCCAGGACGACGAACCCAGCGGTGCGAGCCACCTCATGGCGGCTGCGCTTGTGCTGCGGCGTTCCTGCTGACACCGGCTGGGACATCGCCACCCGATCCTAGCCCACCTGCGCCCCAACCCGACCTGCGCCCGCTCCCGACCCGCGCTCCAGCAGATCCGTGCCTCTCAGCCGACCGGCGCCGCCTCGCGCTCGGCCGCGACCCACGGGCACTGCACCGACAGTTCCTCGACCCCGAGCGCGGCGGCGACGTTCAGCGCCATGCCGCGCCTGAAGAACTCGTCCAACCGCTCCGGATCGGCGCCCGAGAGCTCGCGCGCGAGCTCGACCAGCTCGGCAAACCGGTGCCGTACGCGCGCGCGTACGACCTCGTCGTCACAGGCCGCGTAGGACTGGTGCTGGAGCATCAGATAGTCCCGATCGGAGGCGAGCAGCTCCTTGTAGGCGAGCCCCATCGCCTGCAGCGTGTCCTCGCACTCCGCCGGCGCCCGCCCCTCCCGGTAGCTGGCCGCCGCGCCGCGAAACGTGTCGGCGATCCGCTCGAAGCTGCGCTCCAGCGCCGCCAGGAACAGCTCGCGCTTGTTCGGGAACAGGCTGAACACGTACGGCTGGGCCACGCCCACGCGCCGAGCGATCCGATCGACCGCCGTGCCGTGCAGCCCCCCTTTGGCGAACTCGTGCACCGCCGCGGAGATCAGCTCCTCGCGCCGCTCTGCCGCCGGGACCCGCCGGCGGGCCTCCCGCTCGGGCTTTCCCTCCGGCTCGGCCCCGGCTCCCGCAACCTCAGAGGGCGTGAGCCCGGCCGCGGAGGACTCCCCCGGCTCGGCCCCGGCCTGCTCGGGATGCTCGCCGCTCACGCCGCCTCCCCGGCGACGAGCGCCACCGCGCCCTCGGCCCGCGCCGCCGCCGCGGCGTGCGTGTGCTCGACCGGGACGGCATCCGCGGCGCCCGAGCGCACCCGAAACGGCAGCGCCAGCACCGTCAGCGCGCCCGCTCCGAGCACCGTCGCGCCGACCCACATGGCGGGAATCAGGCCGTTGACGAACTCCTGCGGCGAGCCGTATCCGCCCGCGCCGGTGAACACCGACGCGAGCACGGCCACGCCGAGCACGCCGCCGACCTCCCTGATCGCGTTGTTCGCGCCGGAGGCCTGCCCGGCCTGGTCGGTGCGCACGGAGGAGAGGACGGCGTTGGCGGAGGGGGCGAACACGAGCGCCATGCCCGCGCCCGCCATGATGAACGGAACGATCATCGCGCCGTAAGCCAGATGCGTGGAGGTCATGCTCGCCAGCCACGCCAGCGCGCCGGCCTGAAGCGTCAGCCCGGCGAACATGAACGGCCGGCTGCCGAGCCGCTCGGAGAAGACGCCAGCAAGCGGCGCCACGACCATCGAGGCGCCCGTCCACACGAGCAGCTTCAGCCCGGCCTGCAGGGGGGTGTTGCCAAGCACGTTCTGCATGTACTGCGAGAGGAAGAAGATCGAGCCGAACATCCCGAAGTACATGCTCAGCGAGGCCACGTTCGTGACGGCGAACGAGCGCCGGGCGAAGAACGACATCGGCAGCATCGGCTCATCGGTGCTGCGCTCGCGCAGCACGAACCCGACCAGCAGCGCGGCGCCGCCGATCATCGACGCCAGGACGGTCGTACTGGTCCAGCCCAGGGACTGCGCGCGCACGAGCCCGAACACGATCCCGAACGCGCCCGTCGATGCGAACGCCAGGCCGGGCAGGTCGAGCGTTCCGTACGGGCCTCGGCTCTCGCTCAGCCAGCGCATCGCCAGCGGCAGCACGATCAGCCCGATCGGGACGTTGATCCAGAAGATCCAGTGCCAGGAGATGCCCTGCACGACCGCGCCGCCGACGAGCGGGCCGATCGCCACGGCGATCCCGCTGATGCCAGACCACACGCCGATCGCCATTCCGCGACGCTGCGCCGGGAACGCCTCCGCCAGCAGCGTCAGCGTCAGCGGCGTCACGGCCGCGGCGCCGGCGCCCTGGACCGCGCGCGCGGCGACGAGCAGTCCCGTGCTCGGCGCCAGCGCGGCGGCGGCCGAGGCGAGCGTGAACAGCGACAGCCCGGCGAGGAACATCCGCTTGCGCCCGAAGCGGTCTCCGAGCGCCGCGCCGGTCAGCAGCAGCACCGCGTAGGCGAGCACGTAGGCGTTCACGGTCCACTCCAGCGACTGAATCGACGCGCCGAGGTCGCGATGGATCGTGGGCAGCGCGACGCTAACGACGAGATTGTCGAGCACCACCATGAACAGCGCCACCGAGACGATGCCCAAGGTCCAGCCGTTTCTATGCCTATTGCTCATCTCGATGCTCCTCTCTGTCCGTCTCTGTCTGTCTCTCTCTGTCCTTCTCTGCTTCTCTTCCCTCTCTGTTCTTCTCTGTCCCACATAACTTAGCAGTGGCTAATAAGTTTGTCAAGGGAGAGGGGTCGAAAGAGAGGTCGGGAGAGGGGTCAAGGGAGAGGGGGACACAGCGGATGAGCAGCAGCCGGCGAGGGGTCGTGTGCGCTGCACTACGATGCAGGCCGGCATGACGATCACGCACCCGATCTCCACCCGCGCCTGGATGCTAGCCCTCGCCGCGGCCGTCACGGCCACCCTCGGCGGGTGCGGCGGCGGTGGGACCAAGACCGTGTCGGTGGCGAACGCGCCCACGGGCACGCAGGCGACGGGGACGGCGACGCAGCCGACCACGAGCACCGCCACGACGCCGCCCGCCACGACCACGAGCGCCACCGGCACGTCCACCCCGTCGAGGACCCGCACAGCCCCCGCACCGGCGTTCGCCGAAAAGGAAAAGGCCGCCACCTCCGAAGGGCTCGCAGCCGCGCTGGCGGTCGTGCGCGCGCACGAGTATGTGGCGAAGGACACGTCCGACTACCACCCGCGCCAGACCCTGCGCGTGCTGATCGGCACCGGCGCGAGCTCCAACGACGGGTATGACAAACAGGCTTTCTTCTTCGTCGACGGCCGCTACATCGGCACCGACTCCAGCCGGCCGAGCGCGCAGGTGAGCGTCGTGTCGCAGAGCGACACCGAAGTCACGCTCGCATACGCGCTGTATCGCCCGAACGACCCCCTGTGCTGCCCCGGCGGCGGGCAGGCGAAGGTGCGGTTTCAGCTGAACAACGGTCAGCTGCAGCCGCTGGAGGAGATTCCGCCGGTCAGCTCCTCGGCCGGGCTCAGCCGGCAGTAGCCGGTCGCGGGGTCCGGCGCCCACGAGGTTCCACTCGGGCGTTGCACTTCAACTTTTGCGGCGTTAACGCGCGCGCGCACACACGCGCGCGCGACACCCAGCAAAAAGAAAGTCCTATCGTGGTACGCCCCACCGCCACACCACCACCACCACACCATCATCATCATCATCATCATCACCACCATCGCCACAGAAAGGTCAAGCCGATGAGCGCAACGATCGAGGGCCGCAGCGAGGAGCTGCTGCGGGCCAAGAACTTCTGCAACGTCTCCACGCTCCGCGAGGACGGGTCCGTGCAGGCGGCGCCCGTGTGGGTGGACGTGCAGGACGGCCGCCCGGTCCTGAACACCGCCGAGGGACGCACCTGGCCGCGCAACCTGCAGCGCGACCCGAGGGTGACGCTGACCGTGCAGAACATGGAGAACCCCTACGAGTACGTCACGATCCGCGGCCGCGTGGCCGAGCGCACGCACGAGGGCGCCGACGAGCACATCGACGCGCTGGCCAAGAAGTACATGGGCGTGGACGAGTACCCGCTGCGCCAGCCCGGGGAACAGCGCGTGATCATCAGAATCGACCCGGAGTACGTGCACGTCTGGGGCAGCTGAGCGGCTCAACCCCGCCCCAGCAATCGCCGCCACAGCGGCTCAGGGCGCGGCTGGGTGGCCAGCCACTCCTCGCGCAGCGCCAGCTCGCCGCGCGCACGCGCCGCCAGCACGCACTCCGTGTGGGCGTGGCGACGGCGACTCAAATCCCCCTCGGGCGCGATCAGCATATGCTCGCTGAGAGCGGGCAAGTGATGACCACAAAGAGGACAGCGATACGTCGCCGGCTTGCGGTTCGCCGCACGGCGCACCGTCCACCATCGGGCGGGCGCAAGGCCTCTCCCCGGCCGGCCTCCCGCTGGAGCGCCTCTGGGCATCGCTCCATTCTCGCGCCACTGGCGGCGACGTTCGCCGCGACCGTCGCCGTGGGGATCGGCGTCGCCGTGGCCGCCAGGGCCGAGCGCGAGCGCCGCGCCGCCCGCCAGCGGCTGCCAGAGCGCGAGCGGCGGTTCGGGCTGCTGAGGAGCGAGACGGCCGCGAACGGCCTGCGGCGGATCGCGCTCGGCCAGCTCGACCTCGCGATCGAGCTGCTGCGCGGGGAATCGCCGCTCGCCCCGGAGGAGGCGGTGCACGAGACGCGCAAGGCGCTCAAGCGGTTGCGCGCGCTGATGCGCCTGCTGGAGGGCGAGATCGGCGCAAAGCGCGCCACGCGCGAGCGCGCGGTCCTGCGCGACGCCGCCGGAGCGCTCGCGGGGGCGCGCGACGCCGAGGTGATGGTGAACACGCTCGACGCGCTCATGCGCCGCCGGTCGCGCGAGCTGGGACGCCGTCGCGGCCTGATCGAGCTGCGCGAGCATCTGCGCAACGAGCGCCGCACCGCCACGGCGCAGACGCTGGGGGACTCGGTCACTCGCACAGAGGTGGCGCAGGAGCTGAGCGCCCTGCGCGCGCGCGTGGCGCAGTGGCAGCTGCGGGATCGCTCCGCCGACAGACTGCTCGGATACGGCCTGCAGCGCATCTACCGCGCGGGTCGCGACAGCCGCCGCCGCGCCGGCGCCCGCAAGCCCGGCCCCCGGGCGCTGCACAAGTGGCGCAAACACGTCAAGGACCTGCGCTACGCCCTCGAAATCCTCGACGTCCAGTACCCATCCGGCGCCCACGGCAAGTCCCCCGGCGGGCGCCGGCCGGACAAGCCGTCGAGCAAGCCCGCGGGCAAGCGCATCGCCAAGCTCGCGCACAGAGCGGACGTGCTGGGCGAACTGCTCGGCGAGGAGCACGACCTGATGGTGCTCGGCGAACGGGCCGGCTCATACAAGCCGCTGAAGCGGCACCGGCGCGCGCGCAAGCAGCTGCTGCGCGCGATCTCCCGCAGGCGCGCGCGCCTGCGCAAGCGGGCGCTGCGCCAGGGCGAGGATCTGTACGAGCGCAGGCCCAGGCGATTCGTCCGCCGCGTGCGCGCGGCGATGCGCGCGTAGACGCCACGCCAAACGCCCCCCGATCCCGTCCCGGGCGCCATCTTCGACGGCAGCGTCGGTCAGGTTCTAGAAATAGGTGCTGGGCGAGGACGACAGCAGCCCGTAGATCTGCACGATCGCCGCCTGCACCAAGAGCTGCCCCGAGGGGGGCGAGCCGAACACGAACAGATTGTCGGCGAGGCGCAGGTGCTGCCAGGCGTAGTCGACGTAGGGCTGGGCCAGCTTGGGCCCGGGCGGGTCGTGGGTGACAGAGTCGAGGTAGAGCATGTTGCGGAAGTAGACCGAGACGAAGAAGGGGTTTTCGCCGCCCAGCCGTTCAGGCGTGAAGTAGGCGAGCGCGGCCTTGGCGGTCTGGCGCGCCTGATAGAGGTAGGCGGAGTTGTGGGTGGCCTGATACAGGAGCGTGCCGGCGCCGATCATCGAGCCCTGGTTGTAGCTCCAGTAGATCTCGGCAACCCTGCCGTGGGGGCCGATGTGGTCGGCGTACAGGCCGTTTGAGCTGAGCAGGCAGCGGCGCGTCCATTCGTAGGCCTGTTCGGCGAACTGCAGGTAGGAGGCGCTGGCGGTGGCGCGGTAGAGCTGCAGCGCGAGCTCGGCGGCGGGACCGTCGGTGACGGTGTTGCGTTCGGTGTTTTCGGTGGAGTTCGAGAACGGGACGCCGCCGGAACAGGCGAGTTCGGGGTTGGCGTCCCAGCCGGCCATCACGAACGCCATGATCGCCTCGGCGCCGCCGAGCGTGGCGGCGTCGTGGGTCGCCTCGTAGCTGCGCACGAGCTCGATCCCGACCCACTCGTTGTCGTCGTAGTACTTCGTCCCCCCGGGGCCGGCCGGCGGCGCGACGGTCCCGTCGAAGGCCGCGAGCGAGCTCGTGAACGAGCCTTCGGGCTGACCGGAGTTGTTGGTGTCCAGGTAGGAGCGCAGACCGGTCATGCGCGCGCTCAGTTCCCGCGCGAACATGCCGGACAGGCCGGGGATCGTGACGATGCCGGTCACGTGGGACATCGTCACGGTCGCCGCGAGCGCCTGCGAGAAGGACCACAGGTAGGAGAACGGTTCGCCCTCGTACAGGCCGGACCCGGCGATGTAGTAGCTGCGCTGCATCGCTTCGTAGGCGATCACCGCGCGCGCGGGGTCGCCGTGCAGGACGGGTTTCGGCTTGGGCTTGGAGTGCTTGGACGCAGGCTTGGAGGAGCCCCCCGGGGCCGTGGAGCCGCCCGGGGCCGTGGAGCCGCCGGTGGGAGCGGACGCGGCGGCGTGGGCGAGTTCGGAGGGCTTGGCGATACGCAGCGGACGGGTGGCGCCCGCGGGGTAGGGCGATGGCGAGGCGGCGGACGCCGGCGCGGGGGCGGCCCGCATCAGCGCGTAGGCGAGCACGGCCAGGGCCAGGAGGGGCAGCGCGGTCAGGCGCGTGCGCGGCGCGAGCCGGTGATCGAGGCGGGAAGACATCGGTCGTTCTGAAAACAGGCGAGGGGCCTGTTCGATGTGGTCAGGCTAGCGAAGGAAACCCGGGCCGATAGGACTGCAAATCAGCGTGCAAGAGCGTCGTCGATCAGCCCCGCGAGCTCCTCGGCGGAGATCGCTCCCTCCAGGCCGCAGGCGCGCGCGGCCAGCAGCAGGCTGCCGCCGACAGGGGCCATCTCGACCGGGAACACGTGGGCCTCGGGCGCGAGCGCGTGGATCGCGTCGGTGAGCGGCGAGACGAAGACCTCGCCGGCCCGGAACGCGCTGCCGATCAGCCCGACGGGAAACGCGCCGGCGAGGCCCGTCTGGCGGATGACCGCCGCGACCTGCCGGCCCAGCTCCGAGGCGGCGCGGGCGTACAGCTCCCGCGCGACCTCGTCGCCCTCGCCGGCCAGGCGGGAGGTCTCGACCGCGAAGGCCGCAAGTTCGCCCTTTCTCAGCGGCGTGGTGTAGACGCTCGCGGCGAGCGCCTCGACCGAGCGCGCGCCGAAGAACACAAGCGCGGCGTCGCTGAGAGCGGTGGGCGGGCCGGAGCCGTCGCGGTCGTGCAGAGCCGCGACGATCGACTGCGCGCCCAGCCAGTAGCCGGAGCCCTCGTCGCCGAGCAGCTGTCCCCAGCCGCCGGCCCGCCAGGTGCGCCCGACCCAGCCCTCCGGGCTGTGTGCCCAGCCGACGCCGAAGACGTTGGAGCCCGTGCCGGAGATGACGCCGACGCCGGGCTGCGCACCCGTGGCGGTGGCCCACGCGCCGACGACGTCGTTGACGACGATCCACTCCTCGCTGCGAGAGTCGTGCAGGTGGCGATCGATCGAGTCGGTGTCGGTGCCCGCGACCGCGAGCACGGCGCCGGAGAGCTCGTCCTGGGCGATACCGGCGAGGGCGAGCGCCCGATCGGTGGCGTCGAGCACGGCTTTGACCGCCAGGCGCGGACCGACCGCATCCTCGTTCGAGGGACCGCCATGCCCGAGATGCAGGACGCGCCGATCGAGATCGAGCACGGCGGCGAGCGTCTTGGTGGCGCCGCCGTCGATGCCGAGCACGTAGCGCGCGCCCGCCCGCGCGGCCGGGACGGGACCGGTCAGGGCCGCGGGGAGCGTGACGAGCGGGTCGCGGTTCATGGCGGGCATCCTCGCACGAGTGAAGACCCTTAAGATCGTCCGACGATGCCCGTGACCGCCGTGTTCCCCACCGCGCCGCGCAGGGCCGGGATGTACGAGTCGTTCTACCTGCGCGCGGTGTCCCCACAGGAGCCGGTGGGGGTGTGGCTGCGCTACACGGTGGACAAACGTCCAGGGAGAGAGGCGACGGGGTCGCTGTGGTGCACCGTGTTCGACGCGCGCAGAGGACGTCCGTTCATGCACAAGCTGACGAGCGAGCGGCTGAACGCGCCCGCGGAGGCATGGATCGCGATCGGCGCGGCGAGGTTCGGCCCCGACCGGGCCGAGGGCGAGTGCGGCGGGGCGAGCTGGTCGCTGGGATGGCGTTCGAGCGAGCCGGAGCTGGCGCATCTGCCGGCGGCATGGATGTACAGGGCGAGGCTGCCGCGGACGAAGCTGAGCAGCCCGGCGCCCGACGCCACGTTTCAGGGCACGGTCGAGCTGCCGGACGGGCGGACGTTGCAAGTGCAGGACTGGCGGGGGATGGTCGGGCACAACTGGGGCACCGAGCACGCCGAGCGCTGGGTGTGGCTGCACGGGGTCGGGTTCGCGGAGGAAGACGACGCGTGGCTGGATGTGGCGCTCGGGCGGATCGTGCTCGCGGGGCGCATGACGCCGTGGGTCGCAAACGGGGCGATGGGGCTCGACGGCAAGCGTTACCGGATCGGCGGACTGGGAAGGCGCGGGCTGCGCGTGAGCGAGCGCGCGGACGGCTGCGAGCTGCGCCTGCCGGGGGCGAAGGGCCTGCGCATCGACGCGCGCGTGGAGATCCCCGGGGAGAGCGCCGCGGGCTGGCGTTACGCCGATCCGGGGGCGCCCGGCGCGCAGGACGGAACCGGCGAGCACGAGGTGCTCAACTGCTCGGTGGCCGCGATCGAGCTGGACGTGAGGCTGCCGGGCAAGCCCGAGCCGCGCAGGCTGACCAGCGCGCACGGAGGAGCGTACGAGCTGGGGATGCGCGCGGGCGCAGAGCCGTGCCGTGCTGGGGAGTGACCCAGACGCGCCAGGAGAGATTCGAACTCCCGACCTTCGGTTCCGTAGACCGACGCTCTATCCAGCTGAGCTACTGGCGCAGAGCCGCCTAGTGTAGCTCGGGTGCAATCGTGCCCGAGCGCACCGACGAGTTCGAGGCCTGGCAGGTGCAGCTGCACGGGCACCGCGCGATCTACCACATGGCCGGCTCCGGCCCCCCGAATGCAGTGTGATCCTGAACGTCACGCGGCCACACTACAGCGGACTTCACAGCGATAGCTGTGGGGCTTGCGCTGATATGGCGGGAGTGTTGTTCTCGGCCCAGTTCTGAAGGAACGTCTCGGTCGCGGCTACGTCCATGGGCCGGGCAAAGAGGAATCCCTGTCCCTTGTCGCAGTTCTCGCGTTGTAGCAGGGAGAGCTCGTGTGGCTGCTCGATGCCCTCGGCGAACGTTTCGATCGAGAGTGCCTTGCCGAGCTGCACGAGGGTGCGGATCAGCGTTTCGCCCTCCTGGTTGTGCTTGAGTCCCGAGATGAACGACTGGTCGATCTTCATCGCATCGACCGGGAACTTCTGCAGGTGGGCGAGGGATGAGTATCCGGTGCCGAAGTCGTCGATCGCGATGCGCACGCCGAGCTGCTTGATCTGGACGAGCCGGCGGGCGGTCTCCTCGGCGTTGCGCATCAGTGTCGTCTCGGTGATCTCGATCGTCAGTGCTTCCGGGTCCAGGGTGCTGTCGCAGAGAGCGCCTTCTATGTCGGCGATGAGCTGATCGGTGTCGAGCTGGCGTCCGGAGACGTTCACCGCCATGCGGATCTCATACCCGGCGGCTCGCCACGCGGCGCCCTGTGCGCACGCCTCTTGGAGGACCCATCTGCCGACCTCGACGATCAATCCAGTCTCCTCGAGCAGTGGGATGAAGTCGTCGGGTTGGACGACGCCGCGTACCGGGTGCTCCCAGCGGATCAGGGCCTCGACCCCGGTGGGGCTCATGTCGTTCAGGTTGACCGTTGGTTGGTAGGCGAGGATGAACTGGTCGTTCTCGAGCGCGTCGCGCAGGTCCATCTCCAGTTCCATGCGGTGCTGCACGGCGTGCTGCATGCTGGTCTCGAACACGACATAGCGATACTTGCCATCCCACTTGGCGCGATACATCGCGATGTCAGCGTCGCGCAGGAGCTCTTCGGCGGAGATCCTGTCTCCCGCCGCGATCCCGATGCTCGCGGTCACGGTCACATGGATCTCGTCATTTGCCCCGAGCTTGAATGGTTGGCCCAGCGCATCGAGCAGGCGCTCGGCGATCAGCTCGGGTCCCACCGCGAGCGACAGCTCTTCGGAGATCACAACAAACTCATCCCCGCCCAGGCGCCCCAGCGCGTCGGCGTCGCGCACGACGCCTCCGAGCCGCGCGGCGACCGCTTGCAGAAGCTCGTCCCCAACGCCGTGACCGAGTGTGTCGTTGATGGACTTGAAGTTGTCGAGATCGATGAACAGCGCCGCCACCGTCGTCTGGTTGCGAGCTGAGCGGGCGAGCATCTGCTGGACGCGGTCCAGGATCAACGTCCGGTTCGGCAGCCCGGTCAACGGGTCGTGTGTGGCGAGGAACGAAAGCTCCTCCTCGCGTCGCGCGAGCTCCTCATCCGTTCGCTGGCGCTCAGTCTCAAAGGACTCGCACATACGCAGCAGGCTGAACTCGAGGCTCAGCTGCAGTATGTGCAGGGCCTGGGCGAGCGCCTCGGGTGAGCTGCCTAATTTTCCAGCGCTCTCGTACAACACCTCGGCCATCACGTTGCGCCATACGAAGCAGCGTTTGGTGACCTCGTTCAACGGCGCGGCGCGCTGTGCCGCCAGCTCACCAAAGATCTCCCACGTTGCCCGGCCGACCTCCACGGCCACCTCGATGCCCTCTCCGGCGATCCAGCGGGCCACCGCCATCGTGGAGGTGATGCTGATCTGTTCGAAGCTCTCCTGCACGACGGCATCCACGGCCTCGCCTGACTCGACGGTTCGTGCGACCGTCTCGGCCAGTACATCCCCCGCCCGCGCCTTCAACGCCTCGCCCAGGGGAGGGAGATCCTCCACGGGATGCTGCAGCGCGACCGGCGGCACCGGCGGCGGCGGCCTTGGGTCGTTCGTTGAACTAGACCGTTGAACAGCCATTTCAACTCATCGCATCGGCATGCGGCGACTATTCGATAAGTCCGCCTCTGTCGCGGTAGACACAGGTAGGTGTGCGCCGGAGCGCAGCAACGCACAGCGGCAAGGAGCATTCGCGCGCGCATCGATGATGTGGCAGCCACTCGACCAGAGTCGAGTAGCAGCCCACGCCCGAAGCACACAAAGAGAAGCCCCCAAAACGACCCCGACCCCAATTTTCGGGGCCGGGGTTCGTACATAGGTCAAATGGCGGAGAGGGAGGGATTCGAACCCTCGGACGAAGTTTCCCCCGTCACGCGATTTCCAGTCGCGCCCGTTCAACCGCTCCGGCACCTCTCCCGGCACGCTGGCCGATCGGAGGTCTCCTCGACCTCCGATCGGTGGCGGTGGACTGGAGCCTATCTCGAACCGAGCGCCCGCCCCCGGCGGGGCCCGGACGCCATCGCCGGGCCTGGACGCGAGCAGGCGCCGTCCGCGACACTGCGGGGCCGATCGCGCTGCTAGGCTCCCCCGCGCGATGATCTCCCTGCTCGCCGCCACCAGCACGGCCTTCTCCAAGGACGTCGGCTTGATCGTCACGTTCATCGGCATCGGCGTGATCGTCAACGTGATCGTCGTGTTCATCGCCGTGCAGATCCGCGGCGAGCGCCAGCAGAACCAGGCGGACCGCACCGCACCGGCCCGCACGCGCCGGGTCTGATCCTCTTTGGAACGGGAGCGCGCATGCTGCCCGAGGAGTCCGCGCGGGCGCCGCGGGCGGTGATCGCCGATGCCCGGTAGCGCCGGCGTCCCCGACCTCGGACCGCGGCGTGGTGGGCACGGGCAGGGCGAGGTGGCTCGCGGTGGCGAGTAGTCACAACGAACATGACCCTCGCGCGCACGCGCACGCGCACGCGGTCACGCCCAACGAGAATACAAACATCTCCGGCGCCGCCCCCAGGCACATACGCGCGTTCGCACCGGGGCGCGTGTGCCTGATCGGCGAGCACACCGATTACAACGACGGTCTCGCACTGGCGATGGCGATCGCCGAGGGGGTGACGGTGGACGCACGGCGGATCGAGCCCGGGAGCGACGGCCGCGATCGGGTGCTGGCCGAGGCGATCGACCTGGGCGAGAGCGACGAGTTCGCGCTCTCAGACCCCCAGCCGGCGCCGGGATGGCGCGCGTTCGTGCGGGGCGCCGTCGTGGAGCTCGCGCGCGCGGGACTCAGGCCGGTGGGCGCGAGCCTGCGCATCCACGGCGACGTGCCGCGCGGCGCGGGCCTGTCCTCCTCGGCGGCGCTGGAGGTCGCGCTCAGCCTCGCGCTGCTCGCGCTGGCCGGCACGGGCGAGCGGATCGGCAGGACCGAGCTGGCCAAGCTGTGCTCGCGCGTGGAGAACGAGTGGGCCGGCGCGCAGACCGGGCTGCTCGACCAGCTGACCTCGCTGTACGGGCCGCAGGACATGGCGCTGAGGATCGACTTTCAGACACTGCGCGTCGATCCGGTGCCGCTGGAACTGAACGGCTGGCGGCTGGTGACGCTCGACAGCGGCGAGCGGCGCTCCAACGCGAGCTCGGGCTACAACCAGCGCCGGGCCGAATGCGCACGGGCGTGCGAGCTGCTGGGCGTGCGCTCGCTGCGGGAGGTCGAGGAGGCGCGGCTGCAGGAGCTGGCGCCTGCGCTGCGCGGGCGGGCGAGGCACGTGCTCAGCGACAACCTGCGGGTGGACAGCGCCGTGACGGCGCTGCGCACGGGCGATCTGCCCGCGCTGGCGGAGCTGCTGAACGACTCGCACGCGAGCCTGCGCGACGACCTGGAGGTCTCGACATCGACCGTCGAGGCGACGGTGGCGCGGATGCTGGACGCCGGCGCCGCGGGAGCGCGCCTTATGGGCGGCGGCTTCGGCGGCAGCGTGCTCGGGCTTTTGCCGCCGGGCGTGCCCGTGCCCGCCGGGGGGCTCGAGGTCCGCCCCTGTGCGGGGGCGCGAGTGCTGGACCCCGACCGTTAGCCTCCCGTCCAGGCCCCCATGACCGCAAACCCGCCCAGCGACCC
>CABEDD010000196.1_pt1 | contig 35890 bp, 31 predicted proteins | sample 3132901 | NCBI WGS metagenome assembly CABEDD01 (sample SAMEA5534329, study PRJEB31848) | metagenome | biome: tundra; feature: field; material: soil | place: USA | collected 2013-05 | depth 0.15 m
GGCTCCAGCTCCCCGCATGTCGGCCAGCGCCCAGCGGATGAGCGCGGTCGAGCGCGAGGCCAGCCCCCCGAGCTTGGCCGCCAGGCGCTCACCGCGATGATGTCCGATCTGGGTGTGGTCGATGTGCAGCCGCTCGCACAGCTCGATCGTCTGCGCGAAGTCGCGGGCGGTCACGCGCACGTCGTGGCCGTCGGAGCGCAGGCGCTCGATCACCGGGCGCATTACGAGCACGTGCGGGCTGTTGGTCAGGTCGATCCAGATGCGCATGGCGACTGCCACGCTATCGTTCGCCGACCGATGCTCGTCATCGCCTCGATCTCAGAAACGCTCGTCAACGAAACGTCGCGCTTCGTGCGCGACGGCGGGCTGCCGGGGATATTCGCGCTGATGGCGATCTCCAGCGCCTGCATCCCGATCCCCTCCGAGGTCGTGATGCTGTTCGCCGGCTTCGCCGTCGCCGACCCGGTCCCGAGCGCTGCCCATCACCACATGACAATGACCGGGATCATCCTGGCCGGCCTGCTGGGGACGATGGTCGGCTCATGGGTCGCCTACGCGGTCGGCCGCGGCGGGCGCCTGGAGCTGCTCGAACGCCACGGCGCCAAGCTGCACATGGGTCCCGCACAGATCGAGCGCGCCGACCGCTGGTTTGCGCGCTACGGCGAGCCGACGGTCCTGTTCGGGCGGCTGATCCCATTGGTCAGGGCGTTCGTGTCGCTGCCGGCGGGCGTGGCGAAGATGCCGTTCTGGCGGTTCACGGCGCTGTCGCTGATCGGGGCGACCCCCTGGGTCCTCGCGCTTGCGTTCGCCGGGCACGCGCTCGGCGGCGACTGGGCGAGCGTGCGCAAGTGGTTTGAGTACGTCGACTATGCAATCCTCGCGCTCGCCTTGGTCGGGATCGTCTACGCGATCGTGCGCCGGCGACGAGGACGGGGGCCGGCGGATGGAGGCACGGACACGCCGCCCATCCCCGACGTGGGCTGATCGGGGGATGCCCTCCCAGCGGTTCTCGCCGCGCCGTGCGCGCAGCCGTCGTCACGAGTCGGCGTCTCGGCGGCGGCCCTCGCTTTGCCAGGCCGCGGCGCTGGGCGCGTTCCAGGGCCCGACCGAGCTGCTGCCGGTCTCCTCCTCCGCGCACACGACCCTGATCCCGTGGCTCGCGGGCTGGTCGTCCTACGCGGAGCTCGACCCCGAGCTGCGCAAGTCATTGGAGGTCGCGCTGCACGCGGGCGCCGCGGCGGCGCTGGCGATCGACATGCGCACGGAGCTCATCGAGGCGGCACGGACGCTGGACCGGCGGCGGGCGGGGATGGTCGCGCTGTCGCTGGCGCCGCCCGCGCTCGCGGGGTATGCGCTCCAGGGACCGATCGAGCGACATCTCGGCGGGCCGCGCTCGATCACCGTCGGGCTGATCGCGGGGGCGGCGGCGATGGCGCTCGCCGACCTGCGCCCCGGGCGACTCCGTGGGGGTCGCGCGCCGGACGGACGCGGCGTGAGGGATGGGAGCCGTGCCCGGGGAGGGCGCCGCGTGCAGGAGGCCGGCCCGCGCGACGGGCTGGCGCTCGGCCTGGCCCAGGCCATGGCGCTGATCCCAGGCGTGTCGCGCAGCGGCGCGACGCTCACGGCCGCGCGTGCGCGCGGATTCGCCCGCGCGGACGCCCAGGCGCTGTCCTGGCACGCAGGGCTGGGAGTGATCCTCGGCGCAAGCGCGTTGCAGGCATGGCGCATGCGCCGGCGCGGCCTTCCGGACGAGGCCCGGCCGGCGCTCGCCGCGGGGGCGGGCGGCGCGTTCGTCTCGACGCTCGCCAGCGCGCACGTGCTGCGCCGTCCGCGAGTGAGCTCGCGATCGCTGCTGCCCTACGCCGTCTATCGCTGCACGATCGCGGTCGTGGCGCTCAAACACCTGCGCGACGCGCAAAATAGTAGCGGATGAACCTGATCGGAACCCTGCTCGGGGGGCGCTATCGCCTCGACGCCGAGATAGGCCGCGGCGGGATGTCGACCGTGTACCGCGCGTTCGACACCGTGCTCGAACGGCCGGTGGCGATCAAGCTGATGCACCGCGAGATCGCCACGGACTCCGACCACCTCGAGCGTTTTCGCCGCGAGGCGCGCGCGGTCGCGCAGCTCAGCCATCCGCACATCGTGACGGTGATCGACGCCGACGAGGAGCCCTCCGCGCACGACGGCGGGGCGCACGGCCACGACCGATCGGAGATTGGCCAGCAGGTCGGCACGCCCTATATCGTGCTCGAGTACGTCGACGGCGAGACGCTCAAGCAGCTCATCCGCCGCGACGGACCGCTGCAGATCACCGAGGCGCTCGCCTACGCGATCGAGATCGCGCGAGCGCTCGGCGCCGCACACGAGCGTCTGATCGTGCACCGCGACGTCAAGCCCCAGAACGTGCTGATCTCAAGCGAAGGCTCGGCCAAGATCACGGACTTCGGGATCGCGCGCACGCTCTCGGAGGTCGGGCTGACGATGGACGGGCGCGTGCTCGGCACGACCGACTACGTTTCGCCCGAGCAGGCCCTCGGCCAACCGGTGACCGGCCAGTCGGACCTGTACTCGCTGGGGGTGGTGCTGTACGAGATGCTGACGGGCGCCGTCCCGTTCAGCGGCGAGACCCCTGTGGCCGTGGCGATGCGCCACGTGCGCGAGCAGGTGCCCGACGTGCAGGTGGGCAGGCCCGAAGTCTCGGCCGCGACCGCCGCCGTAATCGAACGCGCGACCGCCGCAGACCTCGCAGAGCGCTATCCAAACGCGGCGAGCATGGTGGCCGACCTCGAGGAGGCCCTCGCGATCGAGACCGCGCGCTCCGGGCAGGCGACCGGCGAGGTCACGAGCGTGCTGCGCACGCTGCCGCGGCGCTCGCGCCGGAGGCTGCCCTGGCGCATGCGCCACCCTGCGCGCTGGGTGGCCTCATTGGCGCTGCTGGGCGCCGTCGTGGCGATCGCGCTGGTGCTCGCCGCCGGTAACACCCACAGCGGCGTGGCGCCCGGCGTACCGGCCAAGCGTGGCCTGCAGCCGGTGCGCCTCAGCCAGACGGCCGCGCATTCCTACAACCCGTTCGGCACGGGCCCTGAAAACCCCGACGAGGTCTCCAAGGTCGTCGACGGCGAAGTGGACACAGCCTGGAGCACCGAGCGCTACATCGAAGACAGGCTCGCGAACAAGCCCGGAACCGGTCTGTACCTGGACGCGGCGCCCGGCGTGGAGGCACGGGCGATCGAGATCCAGACCCCCACCCCGGGGCTTACGGCCGCGATCTATGCGTCCAACGAATTTCAGGGGGAACTGCCCTACGGTGACACGACTCCGCTGACCCAGCGCGGCTGGACGCAGGTCGCGCCCGCGCGGAGGATCGGCGCGAGCGCGACGATCCCGCTGAGCAACCCGGGGGACGCGCGATACCGGTACTACCTGATCTGGATCACCGCGCTGCCGCCGTCCAGCGAAGTGGCGGAAATCGAGGAGGCGACGCTGTTTGCGTGAGCCGGGGTGTCAACCCGCACAGGCTGCCACGCGCCTGGGCAGCACACCCTGGCTTCGGCCCCACTTCTCAGCAGTCGCGAAACGGATTCTCGACCCGCACCCCGGCGTAATCCTGACCGTCGCTGAGATCCTCGGAGAGGACGACCTGACAGCCCAGACAACGCCCAGCCTCGATGATCGCCGCGTCCCAGTAGGAGATGGCGAATCGCCGCTTGGTCGCGATCGCGGCGAGCATCACGGCGACCGTGTTCTCCTGGACGGGAAAACGCCGGAAGGCCTCGATCAGCGTGGCCGCCTGCTCATCGCTCAGGCGATCTGATCGACTCTCGCGGGTCGCCTGGACATAGAACTCCTGCAGAACCTGGACCGAGAGCGCCACATCCCTGGACGCAAGAATCTCGTTCGCCCGCGCCGCCTTCTCTCGCTCCTGCTCCTCGCGCGAGATCGCGTAGAGCAGGACGTTGGTGTCAACGAAGCGCAGCACGTTCGTGAACCGCCTCGCGGTCGAGGCGATCACGGGCGCTGAAGCGATCGATCTCATCCTGGACGCGCCGCTGCTGGGCCTCGCGCATGGAGAACTCGATGTCGCGCTCAGAGAGCGAGCACAGATACCCGGCTACGAGGGCGCTGACCGAGCTGCCCCGCTCCGCGGCCCGAATCCGCGCGGCTCTGTAGACGTCGTCGGGAACGGAGACCGTGATGTTTGTCACTGCTCGATCAGCATAGCACAGAAACACAGTTTCTGCGATGCACAGCTTCAATATCGCCGCCCTCGGCGCTCCTGGAACCGTTCGATCCCCAACCGGCACAGCCGGTCCAGCAGCTCCGGATACGGAATGCCCGAGGCCGTCATCAATTTGGCGTACACGCTCGTGGGGGTGAACCCGGGCATCGTGTTCAGCTCGTTGACAATCACCAGCTCGCCGTCCACGAAGAAGTCCACGCGCGCGAGTCCCTCGCAGCCGACCTGCACAAACGTCTCCCCAGCCAGCTCCCTCACCCGGGCGCGGGCGGCGTCGGAGATGCGCGCCGGGACGATGAGCTCCATCCCGCCGGGCGTGTACTTCGCGGCGTAGTCGTAGAACTCGCCCGCGAACACGATCTCCCCGGGCTCGGACGCCAGCGCCGGCGCGCCGCCGGCGTCCCGACCGGCGAGCGGCAGGCCGAGCACGCCGCACTCCACCTCGACGCCGACCGCCAGCGCCTCGACGATCGCCAGCTCGTCGTGCGCCAGCGCCTGCTCCAGGGCGTCGGCCATCCGGCCCGGGTCGGTGACCTTGACGATCCCGACCGACGAGCCCAGGTGCGCGGGCTTGACGAACACGGGCAGCCCCAGCTCGGCGATCTCACCCAGCACCCGCGCGGGCTCGGCGCGCCAGCGCTCTATACGCACGCCGACATACTCGACCTGCGGCACGGCCGCTCCCGCCGTCGCGGACAGCAGGCGCTTGAACAGGACCTTGTCCATGCACAGCGCCGACGTCGCGACGCCTGCCCCGACGTATGCCACGTCGAGGGTCTCCAGCAGCCCCTGGACCGTCCCGTCCTCGCCATACGGACCGTGCAGCGCGGGAAACACGACGTCAACGCCGAGCAGTCCCCCGCCCGGACGCACGCTCACGGACTCCTCGCCTGCTCGCCACGTGCCGTCGTGGGCGATCTCGATCGAGGTGACCTCATGGCCCGCCGCGAGCAGGCCCTCGCGGATCGCGGCCCCGGAGGCAAGCGAGACGTCGTGCTCGGAGGAGCGCCCGCCGGAGAGCACCGTCACGGTGAGCGCGTCCACCCGTGAGCCGCCCGCCAGCACGGCACGCCCACCCGTGACCGAGCCCGAGGGAGCGTGTCCAGCCGGTGTCGCGAAATCGCTCATCCTGGATCTGGGCTACCCGCTCGCGGCGGGCGGTGTTGGTGGCGCGGGAGTCGTCGGCGTGGTGGTCGTCGTCGGGGCGAGTTCGCCGACTTCGATCGTCACCGTGGCGCCCTTGCGAGCCTTCACGCCGCCCGCCGGGCTCTGTTCCAGCACGACGCCCTTCTGCGACGGTTCGGTGGTGGTGTGCCCCACCACCCTGGGCTTGAACCCGGCGCGTTCGAGCTGCTTTGCGGCGGCGGCCTTGGCCGCGCCCTTCACTTCCGGAACGGCGACTTCCTTGGGAGCCTGCGCGACGGTCAGGTTCACCTTTTCGCCGTCGGCCAGCGAGGAGCCCGCCGCGGGCGACTGTTCGAGCACGGTTCCAGGCGGCTGTTCGCTTGTGGTCTGCGTGACGGCGCCAACGGTCAGCTTGGCGTTGGTCAGCGTCGCTTCGGCGGCCGTTCGGGACTGGCCGACAACATCGGGCACGCTGACTGGCGCGGGACCGCTGGAGACGAGCACCTTGACCGAGGCGCCAGCCCTCACCTCGGTTTCGGCGGCCGGTTCGGTGGAGATCACGCGCCCGGCCGGGGCGGTGGTGCTGGACTGGGCTTCGATGATGGGCTTGAACCCGGCGCCCTTCAGCTTGGCGGTGGCCTGCGCCGCGGTGAGGGCGGCGACGTCCGGCAGCGCGGAGCTGCCGGGGCCGGTCGATACGGAGATCGTCACGTGCGTGCCCTTGCCCACGACGCTGCCGGCCGGCGGCGTCTCGCCTATGACCACCCCGCTCGGGCTGGAGCTCGCGGTCAGCGCGGGGACGGGGACCAGGCCGGCTCGGCGCAGCGCCGCGGAGGCCACGGCTTCGCTCTGTCCCGTTACGCTGGGCACCGTCACGGTCCCGCCGCCCGAGGAGGACGGGCGCGTCAGCGCCAGCACGAGCACGAGCGCAACCAGCGCCGCGACCACGGCGGCCGCGATCGCCCAGCGCAGGCCTCGGCGGCGTTTGGCGGCCCGATCCTCCTCGTCGTCCGGCTGGTGCGAGCCGAGCGAGCCACCGTCGGGGGGCAGCAGCAGCGCCGCGGGGGGAACGCCGGTCGAGAGCGCCATGCCCGACGGCACCACACCGTGCGCGACGACTCCGGGCGCCGCCGAGTCCGGCGGGCGTGTGGCGAAGATCGCGGTCGCGGTCGGTGCGGGCAGGCGCTCGCGCGCGGCGCGCAGGGCCGCGATGAACTCCTCGGCGTCGGCGTAGCGCGCGCTCGGGTCCTTCGCCAGCGCGCGCAGCACGATCTGATCGAGCGCCGCGGGCACCGCCGGGTTGACCGCGCTCGGCGGGTGCGGCTGAGCGGAGACCTGCTTGAAGGCGATCGCCACGGCCGTGTCGCCGTCGAATGGGACGACGCCGGTCAGCAGCTCATACAGGATCACCCCGACCGAGTACAGATCCGAGGCCACGCTGACGGGATGGCCCTGGGCCTGCTCGGGGGAGAGGTACTGCGCGGTGCCCATGATCGAGCCCGTCAGCGTCATGTCCGACGCCCCCGCCTGGGCGATGCCGAAGTCGGTCACCCGCGCGCGGCCCTCCTCGTCGAGGATCACGTTGTGGGGCTTCAGATCGCGATGGATCACCCCGCGCGCGTGCGCGAATCGCGCCGCCTGCAGGATCTGCGTGACGATGTCGATCGCCACCACCGGATCGAGCGGCCCCCGCTCGCGCACGAGCGCCTTCAGCGAGCTCCCCGGGACGTACTCCATCGCGATGTAGTAGGTCCCATCCCACTCGCCGCGGTCGAATATGCCGACGATGTTCGGGTGCGACAGCCCCGCGGCGCTCGACGCCTCGCGGCGGAAACGCTCGACGAACTCCTGGTCCTCGGCGAAGTGATGGTGCAGCACCTTGACGGCCAGCCGGCGCCCGAGCAGCTGGTCTTCGGCGAGGTACACGTCGGCCATGCCCCCCGAGCCCAGGCGCGAGAGCACGCGGTAGCGACCGTCGATGATCGTGTCGGGCTCAACCATCTTGCTCGCCCCCACCGATCGCGTTCGCCGATCGCTCGTTTGCGCTCACCAGTCGCACTGGGCCATCACCTCAACCATTCAGCACCGTTTCCATGACCTGGCGCGCCACGGGCGCCGCGAACGCCGCCCCCTGGCCGGGGACGTCCTGCAGCGTTACGGCGACCGCCACGCGCGGGCTCCGGGCTGGCGCGAAGGCGATGAACCAGACGTTGTTGATCGCCGTCCCGATCTGCGTCTCCGCCGTACCGGTCTTGCCCGCCACCCGCACGCCGGGGATCTGCGCGGCCGTGCCCGTGCCTTCGCTGACGACCGCTTCCATCATGCCCGTGACAGCAGCGGCGGTCGAGGGCTTCATCACGACCGATTGCACGCGCGACGTCTCCTGCAGGACCGTGCGCCCTTCGGGGTCGACGATCCGTTCGGTCAGGTGCGGCACCATCAGCCGCCCGCCGTTGGCCACGGCCGCGGCAACCTCCGCCATCTGCAGCGGCACCACCTCCAGTTTGTCCTGGCCGATGCCCATGCGCCCGACGTCCACCAGGGGGCTCGTCGGGGAGATGACGCGTTCGCCGATGTGCTCGCCGCTGACCGACATCTGTTCGCCCGGGTAGTCCAGCTGCGGCTTGGCGTCGAAGCCGAAGCGGCTCATGTAGCGGGCGAGCGTCTGCTTGCCGACGCGTTCGGCGACCTGGGCGTAGACGGTGTTGACGGATTTGACGAGCCCTTCGGTGAGCGTGATCTGCCCGAAGCTCTCATGTTCGTCGTTGGACAGCGGCACGCCCGAGACCATGATGCCGTCACGGCCGCTGACGAGCGACTGCGGCGTGTACTGCCCGGTGTCGATCGCGGCCGTGGCCGTCACGATCTTGAACGTGGACCCGGGCGCGTACCCGAACTGGGTCGCCCGGTTGACCAGCGGCGTCCCGTAGGAGTCGTGGGTCAGCCGTTCATACGCGCTTGACGAGCGCAGCAGGTTGGGGTCATAGCTCGGCGTGGAAGCCATCGCATCAACGGCGCCGGTCCGGGGGTCCAGCGCCACCACCGCGCCCCGATGTTCGCCGAGCGCCGCCACCGCGGTGCGCTGGGCCGCCGGGTTCAGCGTGCTCAGGACTTCGTCGCCCTGCCGGCGCTTGCCCTGCAGCTGGTCAAGGATCGCCTGCAGGTTGGAGGCGCTCGTTTCCCCGTCCAGCGCCGGGTTGCGGTAGCGCTCCAGGCCCGCCTGGCCGAGATCAGTGTAGGAGTAGCCCACTGTCTGGGCGAACAGCGAGCCCGTCGGGTAGGTCCTTTGAAACGTTCCTTCGCGACCGCGCACGCTGCGCGCGAGCACCGTCCCGCCGGCCGCAAGTATCCCGCCGCGCTGGACGCGTTCCTGCTGCAGCAGCGCACGCCTGTTGAGCGGGCTCTGGCGCAGCGCGCCGGCTTCGAAGATCGTCCAGCGCGACGTGAACGCCACGAGCAGCGCGAACAGCACGAGGACCAGCCCATATAGGCGGACGATCGGCCTATTCACCGAGCTGTCCCAGTTCGAGGCTGTGCAGCAGACCGGCCGCATCGCCTTCCGAGCGCAGCGAATGGTCGAGCAATGTCCGTCGCCGCGCGGGCGTCAGCGTCGAGGCGCTTATGCCCGTGACGTATTCGCTGCTGTACAGCTTGACCGGACCGGGCAGCTGATACGGCACCCCGCGATACAGCGTGACCAGGCCGCGCGAGTTGGTGGCGATGAAGTACACCGATTCGAGCGCCAGATACGCGCCCGCGGCGATCAGGCCGAGCACCACCAGCACGACCGCCGCTCCGACCGCGCGCCTGATCCGCCGGCCGCCACGCGCCTGACCCTGCTCCCCGGCCTGGGTGGGCATGCGCGGGCGCAGCGGGCGCACGGTCGCTGACGGCAGCGCGAGCGCGGTGGCGGACGCAAAGGACGGCTCGGGGCGCCCGGCGGAAGCCGTGTGGGCCATCTCGGACTGAGCCGTGTGGGACGGCTCGGCGGGCGCGGCATCGACACTCGCCGCGGAGGACGCCGAGGCCGCGGCGGCGGGCGCGGACGACTCGAATGACCCGGAAAGCACGCTCTGCTCCTCGGTCTCAGGGTCCGGGTCAGCCGCAGCCGCCGGTGCGGAGTCTCCCAGCGCGTCGGCGTCCCGCAGACGAAACAGCACGACCGTGATGTTGTCCCGCCCGCCCGCCTCGTTGGCGGCCGCGACCAGCGCCTCGCCGGCGTCGCGCAGCCGCGGATTCGCGCGCAGGATCTCCGACAGGCGCCGCTCGGGGAGCATCGTCGTCAGGCCGTCGCTGCACAGCAGGTACACATCGCCGGCGCGAGCGGCGTAGGAGCGCGTGTCGATCTCGACCGCCGGCTCGGGCCCGAGCGCGCGGGTGATCACCGAGCGCTGCGGGTGATCGACGGCTTCCTCGGGGGTGATCTTGCCCTGGCGCAGCAGCTCGTCCACGAGCGAGTGGTCGTCGGTCAGGCGCGAGAGCTCGCCCTCGCGCAGGCGGTAGGCGCGGCTGTCCCCGACATGGGCGATCGCGACCTCCGCGGGCGCGACATACACCGCGGTCAGCGTGGTGCCCATGCCGGCGTGCTCGGCGCTCGAATGGGAGAGCTCGTGGATGCGCGCGTTCGCGGCGAGGGCGCGCGTCGCGAGATCGGCCTCGGGCTCGACGCTGTCGCCCAGGCCCGGCTCGAACACCTCGACCGCGATCTTCGACGCCACCTCCCCGGCCTGCGCGCCGCCCATCCCGTCGGCGACGACGAACAGCGGCGAGCGCGCCAGCAGCGAGTCCTCGTTCGCGCGCCGCTGCCGGCCCGTGTCGGTGGTCGCGTACTGCTCGGCGACGCGGAGCACGTCAGTCCACCTCGAACGTGAACTCGGAGTCGCCGATCCTGATGCGATCGCCGGGGTGCAGGGGTCTCGGCGTTTCGAGCAGCTCCTCGTTGAGATAGGTGCCGTTGGTGGAGCGCAGATCCTCGATCACTAGGATATTGCCCTGCCGGTAGACGCGCGCGTGGCGCGAGGAGGCGAACGGGTCCTCCAGGCGTATCTCCGCGCGATCACCACGGCCGAGCACGACGTCCGCGTCGAGGTCATAGATCATCCCGGGATCATGGCCCGGCGCGCGCTCCACCGCCAGCCGGGGGGCGCGCCCGGTCAGGTCGGCGACACCCGCGACCGAGGCCGAGTACAGACCGGTCGCGTCAGGCTGGGCGGGCGCTCCGCCGGCTGGGGCGAGCGTGGAGGAGGCGCCGCGCAGATCGCGCAGCGCGCTGCGGACGACCCACAGCAGGAACAGGTAGAGCACGGCCAGGAAGCCGAACTTGAGAGCTACCGATATGGGGGCGAGCGTGGTCATGCGATGTCGAAGACGATCTCCGTCGAGCCCAGCTCGATGCGATCTCCGGGATGCAGCAGGTGGGCTCCGTGGATATCTTGACCGTTGACGCGCACGCCGTTGGTCGAGCCCAGGTCGCTCACGACCCAGCCATCGGCGCCCGGGCGAAGCTCGGCATGGCGGCGGGAGACGCCCGTGTCCTCCAGCACGACCTCGCAATCGCGGCTGCGCCCGATCACCCCACCCTGCTGGGGCAGGGGCAGGCGCCTGGAGCCGGCCAGCAGCAACGCCCGCCGCGGGGGCTGACGCGCCCGGGCCTCGTGGATCGGATCGCGCACGCGGGCCGAGGTGCTGTAGATCATCGTCTGCCCATGCTCGTCGAGCGGTTGCACCGCCGCAGGGCCGATCGCCGGCTCCGCCGCCGCACGGCTCTCACTGCGATCGTCCACCCGGACAAGGCGCGCCTGGATGCCGAATTCGCCGAGCGAGAGCCGATCGTCGGTGTGAAATGAGATCAGCGGCCGCGAGGCGAGGATCAGATCCTCGCGGCGGGCGTGCTCGAGCAGGTAGGCGCACAGCTCCTCGATCACCTCCTGCTCGACGCCCTCATATCGGGCGCGGTCGGAGGGAGAGAGCCAGACCGAGTACTCGTTCGGGGCGTACGTGCGCGAGACCGAGGCGGTGCGGTGCTCGTCCATCTCGCGGGCGAGCTTGTGCGCCAGTTCGATCGGGCGCACCTCCGAGCGGAACGCGCGCCCGAACGCGCCCTCGACGAGATTGGCGATTCTGGTCTCGAGTGCTCTCAGGGGGTTCATGGCTCAGACCCAGCGGTCGGCCTCGGGGTGCGCCTGCGGCCGTGTGCCGGCACTCTAAGGGTGACGCGCCGCGACCGGGCCGCGCAGGGCGCTGGCGGCGATCGCGATGGCGGCGGCGAGGACGGCTCCGAGGACGGCTCCGCGCGGTTGCGCCAGGGTCGTCGTCCCGGCCGTGGACAGGCCGGCGTCGAAGTAGGGCGTCGCCGCGAGCAGCGCAGTCGACCAGGCGACGGCCGCGAGCGTGTCGAGCGCCGCGCCCCGGCCGCGCACGATCCACGGCAGCAGGGCGGCCCCCACTGCCCACAGGATCGCGCCGAACAGCAGACCGGCGCTCAGCGACGGGCCGACGACATGAGTGGCGGCGCCGGCGAGCGAGCCCTCCCAGACCGCTCGGGCGGGCATCCCGGCGGGCGGGCCGAGCCACAGGCGCGCCCCGGCGGCGCCGCCACCGCCGGCGAGCAGCGGCTCGGCGAGGATCAGCCACACGTAGCCCAGCGCGCCGAGCGCCGCGCGCTCAGACCAGCGCGACGCCTGGCCGGCCAATGCCGGATAGGCGCCAGCGAGACCGGCAACGCCGAGCAGCGGCGCGAGCGCGCCCGCAAGCCAGCCGAGGCCGGGACGCGGGCCGATCAACAGCAGCGGAGCGGCGGCGCTCGCCAGCAGCAGCGCGACCCCGGGGCGCCCGCTCGCCACCTGCCAGACCGCCGCCGCGAACACACACCCCAGCCAGACCGCGCGCGGCACGGGCAGGCGCCGGCGCATGGCCGCGGGCGCGGCGTCTTGGGGCGAGCCGACCTCACGGGGGCGGAGTCGTTCGTCGGGGTCCGTGCCCTGCTCGCGAGGTCCCGGCGGCGCGGTCCCCGGGCGCGGCAGCAGACTGCGCCTGCGGGTCAGCCCCCGCGCAAGCGCCTGCTCGAGGACGGCGCCCAGCTCCTGGAGGGTCCCCCGTCGCAGGGGATCTATCGCAAGGGCCGTGTCGAGGGCCTGCGTGAGCGGGCGCGGCAGATCGGGGCGGCTACAGGAGAGCGGCGGGAGCGGGCGTCCGATGCGCCGTGCGGTCGCGGCGGGGGTGCCGGCGCGAACCGGGTTGACGCCGGTCAGCCCCTCATACAGCACCAGCGCCAGCGAGTAGAGGTCCGCGGGCTCGCCGACCTCGCGGCCCTCGCTCTGCTCGGGAGCCATGTAGGCGAGCGTGCCGAGCGTCTCGCCAGTGCGCGTGAGGGCGTCACCGCCCGACAGGCTGGCGCCGCCGAAGTCGGTCAGCTTGGCCAGAGTCTCGTGCGGGCCGGGGTCGTGGGGGACGAGCACGTTCTGAGGCTTGACATCGCGGTGGATGACACCGCGCGCGTGAGCGTGGGCGAGCGCCTGGGCGAGATCGACCCCGATCTGGAGCAGCTCCTCGTCGGAGAGCTCCCGCGCGGCGATCAGCCTCGCCAGGGTGTCGCCGTGGATCAGCTCGGAGACCAGATAGAACGCGTCGTCGTCGACATACGCCTCATACAACGCCACGATCGCCGGGTGGGCCAGGCGGGCGCAGGCGAGCGCCTCGCGGCTGGCCCGCTCGCCCGCCTGAGGCTCTTCCTCGCGACCGTCTGGCGCGAGCGCCTGGGGCAGGAGCGGTATGCGCTTGAGCGCGACCTCGCGATGCAGCAGCTCGTCCTGCGCGCGCCAGACCACGCCGAAGCCTCCGGCGCCGAGACGCTCGAGCAGGCGGTAGCGACCGTGCAGCAGCGAGTCCACGCGCGGGCGCCCGTGCGCGACCGGCGAGCGTGGGTGGAGCGGGGTGCACGCGATGTCGGTCGTGGAGTCCGGTGGCGAGTCCCACGCGGGCGCGGGGGGGAGCAGACCTGCCGGCCCGCCGACAACGGCCTGCGCCGGCTGTCCGCGAGGCGGCTCGCCGGCTCGCGGGATACCGTGTTGGCCGAGAGTTTGCAGGGAGTCCACCGGGTGGCGCGTTCGCCGTCCGTAGGCGCGCTCCCTGCACGAAAGCGCAGGAATGGGCGGGGTGAGCGAGAAGTTGCAGGATCACAGGCGGTGCGGCGGGCAGTCATACTGGTGCGTTCAGTTACCAAGTCGTGCACAGGAGGCCCATAGCTAGTGTCGTTCTTTGACGATGGCGAGGAGACAGAGCCTCGCCCGGCAGCCCGAGCGCCGCGACCACGACCGGGCGGCGGCGCCAGCGGCGGTGGCGCCTCGGCAGGCGCGGCGGCACCGCAGAGGCCCCGTCCACGCCGCCCGCAGCACGGTGGGGGCGCGGACCCGCATGACGAGCACACCGTGATGGTGCGCCGTCGCGTAGCCGCCAGCGTGGGCGTCGTGCTGCTGATCGTGATCGTCCTGATCTTCAACAGCTGCCTGAAAAGCCAGAAAACGCAGGCGCTCAAGGAATACGCCCACAACGTGAGCCAGATCGTGGGCGAATCCGATCAGCAGGTCTCGCACCCGCTGTTCATCGCGCTGTCCGGCGCGAGCGCGAAGTCGGCCGGCAACGCCGAGGAACCAGTCAACGTCGAGGAGCAGATAAATCAGCTGCACCTCGAAGCCCAGAAACAGGCCACCCAGGCAAAGGGGCTCAGCGTCCCCGGAGAAATGGACGCCGCACAGCGCGACCTGCTGCTCGCGCTCGACCTGCGCGCCGAAGGCGTCGAAAAGGTCTCGGCCCAGTTGCGCTCCGCGCTGGGCAGTCAGGCCAAGCAGGCGAGCACTCTCCTCACGGGCGACATGGAGAACTTCCTCGCCTCCGACGTCATCTACTCGCAGCGGGTCGCGCCGTTGATCGAACAGACGCTGAAGTCCGCCGGGGTCGAAGGTCAGACCGTCGCCAGCTCGCATTTCCTGCCGAACATCGGCTGGCTGGAACCGAGCACGGTGCAGTCGCGGATCACCGGGCAGTCCACGAGCTCCGCCCAGAGCGGCGAAACCCTCACCGGCCATCATGGGAGCGCGCTGAAGGGGGTCAGCGTCGGTGCAACCGCGCTCGAACCCGAACCGGCCCTCAACCACATCAGCGGCGGGGGCAATCCCACGTTCACCGCGCAGGTCGAAAACGCCGGCGAATTCAACGAGACGAACGTAAAGGTGGATGTCAACATCACCGCCGCCGGCAAGCAGTTCGCGGCCTCCCGCACGATCGAAAAGACCGAACCCGGCAAGACCGCCAGCGTCGGCATCCCGGTGACCGGCATCCCGTTGGGCGTGGCCTCGAAGGTCGAAGTCCAGGTCGAGCCGGTGCCCGGCGAAACCAACCACGAAGGCACCAAGGACACCTACCTGGCGATCTTCGGATCGTAGGCTCCGCCGGCGACCGCTAAGTTGTGGCGAGGATGACCGGCGCGATAACCGACACGCAGGGCATCGTCGCGATCGCCGCCGCGGCGCTGGCCGTGATCGCGCTGATCGCGTGCGCGGCGATGTCCATGACCGTGCGCCGGCTGAAGCGCGGACAGAGGCTCGTGCTCGGCGAGCAGGGAGAGCGCGACGTGGTGGCGCACGCGGTTGAGATGCAGGACGCGTTCGCGGCGCTCAGAGACTACGTCGAGGACGTCGCGGCGCGGCTGGACGGGCGGCTGGCGGGCGCGGAGACGGCGCTGCATGGAGCGATCGCACACCGCTCGCTGGTGCGCTATGACGCCTACAACGAGCTGTCCGGGCAGCAGTCGATGTCGATCGCGCTGCTCGACGACGCGCAGTCGGGGATCGTGCTGTCGTGCATCCATCATCGCGATCAGGCGCGGGTGTATGCCAAGCGGGTGCACGGCGGGCACGGCGAGCTCGAGCTCTCCCCCGAGGAGGCTGAGGCCGTACGCCAGGCGATGAGCCCGGCGGGGGGCGGAGAGCAGGCCGATGTCGCCTCCCAGCGCCTCAGCTGAGCGGGGCGGCGGCGGAGCGGGGCGGCGGCGCACCGAGTCGCCGCGCACCGAGCACCCGCACGTGGGGTACCTCGGTCCGGAGGGCACGTTCACCGAGGAGGCGCTGCTGGCGAGCGCCGAGCCCGCCGCCGGCGTGCAGCCGGTGGCGCTGGGAACGATCTACGACACGGTCGCCGCGCTCGCGCGGGGTGAGGTTGACTGGGCGGTCGTCCCGATCGAGAACTCGCTGGACGGCTCGGTGAGCGTGACGCTGGATCTGCTCGCCACAGAGGACGCGGGCATGGAGATCGTCGGCGAGGCGCTGCTGTCGGTGAGGCACTCGCTGATCGCCTGCAGAGATGTGGAGCTCGCGGAGATCCAGACGGTGCTGACCCATCCGCAGGTGCCCGGCCAGTGCGAGCGGTTCCTGCGCGAAGAGTTGGGGCACGCGAGGGTGCTCTCGGCGAGCTCGACCGCAGAGGCGGTGCGCATCGTCACCGCGCAGGCGCGGTCCGAGCAGGTGGCGCTCGGAACGAGGCTGGCGGCGGAGATCTACGGCGGCACCGTGATCAGGGATGCGGTCCAGGACAGAGACGACAACGAAACGCGGTTCGTCTGGCTCGCGCGCACGGACCAGGCTGCGCCCGCGGACGAGGCCACCCGCACGATCCACGGCCGCCCGCCGCTGCGCAGCAGTGGCGACGAGCGGGAGGGAGGGGATTGGAAGACCTCGCTCGTGTTCTGGGGAGCGGGCGCAGAGCGCTCCGGCTGGCTGGTGCGCTGCCTGAGCGAGTTCGGGCGGCGTCAGATCAACCTGACGAAGATCGAGTCCCGGCCCAAGCGCGAGCGGATGGGCAGCTACATGTTCTTCGTGGACCTGCAGGGCAGGGTGGACGAGCCGGCGGTCGTGCAGGCGCTGGCCGGGCTGCGCGAGATCTGCGAACAGGCGCGCGTGCTCGGCTCCTACCGCGCCGCGCGCGCTTGCGCGGCTTCCGCGATCCCCCCGCCCGGCGCGGATGCGGCCGCTGGAGATGCTTCGCCAGACCGCCGCGACTCCCCGGCGCCACCGCTACACTCCGGCGCTGGAGATGGATAGCACCATTCCACCTGTAGTACTCAGGTCCGTGCCGTCAGGAGAGCACCGGCGGCACGGACGAGCGCCGGCGCCGAAGGTGCTGGCCAGTGGCCGGGTGCTCGTCCTGAACGCGACATACGAGCCGATCAACGTGTGCTCGGTGCGCCGCGCGGTGGTGCTGCTGCTGAAGGAGAAGGCCGAGCTGCTCGAGCGCGGACGCTGGGAGCTGCACTCGGAGAGCTCCACCGTCGCGCGGCCGGTGGTGATCCGCCTCGTAAGCTACGTACGCGTGCCGCGCGACGCGCACCGGCGCAAGATCACCAGGCGCGCCGTGTTCGCGCGCGACGGCTGGACATGCCAATACTGCGGGTCGCGCTCGAACCTGACCGTGGACCACGTGATCCCGCGCTCGAAGGGTGGCAGCTCCAGCTGGGAGAACATCGTCGCCTCGTGCGCGCCGTGCAACCGCCGCAAGGGCGACCGGCTGCCGCGCCAGGCCGGGATGCACCCCAAGCGGGCGCCGCGCACGCCGCGGGCGGAGATCTTCATCCACGTCGCCTCGCCGACGATCCCGGCGGCATGGCTGCAGTATTTACCCCAAGCCGCCTGAGCCGCCCTCGAGAACGACGGGGGGCGCCCTCGACAGGACGCCCCCCGCTCCTACGGCGCTGACTGGAAAGACCGAGACGGCTCGCTGCTGCCGGAGGGACCAGGTCCGGCGGTCGTCTCGGGGTGTCCCGGGTTGGATTCCGCCAAGCGGTCCAGCCTGTCGGGTCTCTCTTCAAAAAGAGCAAGAGAGAGGCCCTTTTCCGACCTAGCGGCCGGTCACCTCCAGGGTCCCGCGAGAACTGTGACTAAGCGTTTGGACCACCTCCTTTCTCTGGTCTGGGCAGAGTAGCGAACGGGGATGACGTGCGCCAGACCTACGTCGCGTCAGGCGACTCCTCGGTCGCGGCGGCGTCCTCGGCTGGCGCCCCGGAATCGGCGTCCTCGCCGGCGAGGACAACCCCATCGGCGGTCCCCTCGTCGGTGTCTACGACGAGCGCGACGGCGCTGACGAGGTCGTCCTCCTTGAGGTTCATCACGCGCACTCCGGTTGCCGAGCGGCCCTGCTGGGAGATGCCCCCGGCGGAGGTCCGCTGGACCATGCCGCCGACCGAGATGAACACGAGCTCCTGGTGATCGCGCACGACGAGCGCTCCCGCCAGGCCGCCCTTGCGCTCGGTCAGGCCGACCGTCTTGACGCCTTTGGCGCCGCGATGGGTCTTGCGGTACTGGCTGATCTGGGTGCGCTTGCCGTAGCCGTTCTCGGTCACGACGAGCAGGTCCATTTCGTCGCGGGCGACGTCCATCGCGATGACCCGGCCGTCTGAGCCGACGTCCATCCCGCGCACGCCGGTGGTGTCGCGACCCATCGAGCGGGCGTCGGACTCGGCGAACCGCACGGCCAGCCCGGCGCGGGAGACCATGATGACCTCATCGCCGGGGTCGACGGCGCGGACGGCCAGCAGCTCGTCGTCCTCGCGGATGTTGATGGCGATGATGCCGTCCGCCTTGATCGGCGTGTTGTAGGCCTGGAGCTCGGTCTTCTTGACGGTGCCGTTGCGCGTGGCGAACACGAGGAACTTCGTCTCGGAGAAGTCGCGCGTGGAGAGCACCGCCTGGATGCGCTCGCCCTCGCGCAGCGGCAGCACGTTGACCAGCGCGCGCCCCTTCGCCGTGCGCGAGGCCTCGGGCAGCTCGTACACCTTGGAGCGGTAGACCTTGCCGCGGTTGGAGAAGAACAAGAGGTAGTCGTGAGAGGAGCACACGAACAGGTGCTCGATGAAGTCGCCGTCCTTCATGTCCATTCCGGTCACGCCGCGCCCGCCGCGCTGCTGGGCGCGGTAGGTCGCCAGGGGCAGGGACTTGACATACCCGGTCTGGGTGATCGTGATGACCATCTGCTGATCGGCGATCAGGTCCTCGATGTCGATCTCGTCCTCGGAGTGGCTGATCTCGGTGCGCCGCTCGTCGCCGAAGCGCTCGGAGATCTCTGAGAGCTCCTCCTTGATGACGCCCATCACGCGCGACTCGTCGCCGAGGATCGCGCGCAGCTCGGCGATGCGCTCGGTGACGTCGGCGTGCTCCTGCTGGATCGAGTCCGCCTCCAGCGCCGTCAGCTGGGATAGGCGCAGGTCGAGGATCGCCGAGGCCTGGATCGCGCTCAGCTCGAACTTGGCGACGAGCTGTTCGCGGGCGGCCTCGCGGTCGCGCGAGGCGCGGATCAATTCAATGATCTGATCGAGGTTGTCCAGCGCGATCAGCAGGCCCAGCAGAATGTGTGCGCGCGCCTCCTTCTCGGACAGCTCGTGCTTGGTGCGGCGCACGATCACCTCGCGCTGGTGGGCGACGTAGTTGTGGATGACCGCGCGCAGGTTCAGCGTGCGCGGGACGTTGTCCACGAGCGCGACCATGTTCACGCCGAACGTGGACTGCATCGAGGTGTGCTTGTAGAGCTTGTTCAGCGCGACCTTGGGGATCACGTCGCGCTTGAGCTCGATCACCAGGCGCATGCCGCGCTTGTCGGACTCGTCGCGCAGGTCTGAGATCTCGGGGATCTTCTTGTCGTGCACGAGGTCGGCGATCTTCTGGATCAGGCCGCCGTCGCCGCCCTTCTTGACCATGAACGGCAGCTCGGTGACGACGATCGCCTCCTTGCCCTGTTTCAGCGGCTCGACATGCGCCCTGGCCTGCACGCGCACGCGCCCGCGCCCGGTCTCGTATGCGTCACGGATGCCCTGACGCCCGAGGATGATCCCGCCGGTCGGGAAGTCCGGACCCGTGATGTGTCTGAGCAGGCCGTCGGTGTCCATCTCGGGATCGTCGATGTAGGCGATCGTCGCGGCGATCACCTCGCGCAGGTTGTGCGGTGGGATGTTCGTCGCCATCCCGACCGCAATCCCCGAGGAGCCGTTGACGAGCAGGTTGGGGAACCGCGCCGGCAGCACCAGCGGTTCCTGGCGGGAGCCGTCGTAGTTGGGCACGAAGTCGACCGTGTCCATGTCGAGGTCGCGCAGCATCTCGGTGGCGATCCGCGCCAGGCGCGCCTCGGTGTAGCGCATCGCGGCAGCCGGGTCGTCGTCGACCGAGCCGAAGTTGCCCTGGCCGTCGATGAGCTCGTTGCGCATCGAGAAGTCCTGGGCCATGCGCACGAGCGTGTCGTAGATCGCGGAGTCGCCGTGGGGGTGATAGTTGCCCATCACCTCGCCGACGATCTTGGCGCACTTGGCATACGGCCGGGTCGGCCCGAGACCCAGCTCGTTCATCGCGTACAGCACGCGGCGGTGCACCGGCTTCAGGCCGTCGCGCACGTCGGGCAGGGCGCGTCCGACGATCACCGACATCGCGTAGTCGAGATAGGCGGTGCGCATCTCCTCCTCGAGCGCGCGCGGTTCGATGTTCCCGCCGCTCAATGTCTCCGGGGTCGCCATCTATGCCCTACACGTCCAGATTGGCCACGGCGCGGGCATTGTCTTCGATGAAAGCACGCCGCGGCTCGACCTGGTCGCCCATCAGCATCGAGAAGATGCGGTCGGCGGAGGCGGCATCCTCGAGCGTGACCTGGGCGAGCGTGCGCGTCTCCGGGGCCATCGTGGTTTCGCCGAGCTGGTCGGCGTTCATCTCGCCGAGGCCCTTGAACCGCTGCAGTTTGATCCCCTTCTGCGCGACCGTCATCACAGCCTCGCGCAGCGCCTCGAACGAGGGCGCGGACTCGCGGGCGTCGCCGAGGCGCACGTCGAAGGCGGGGGTGCCGGCGAGCTCGACCAGCTGAGCGTGCACGCGCGCCAGCTGGCGAAACTCCTGGGAGGCGAACAGCTCGCGGGAGATGCGATGGGTGCGGGCGAAGCCGGTGCTGGTTTCGACCGCCTTGACTCTCAGCTCGGTGTCGTCCACGGAGATCAACTCGGTGGCGTGGGTCTCGCCTTGAAGCCCCTCGCGCGAGAGCAGCGCGACGGCCGCCTCGGGGTCGAGCGCCTGCTCGCCCAAGAGCGACGACTCCTCCAGGAACTGGACCATGTCGTGGCCGTGCACCGCGCGCAGCGAGGAGGCCCAGCCCTCGTACTGCTTGAGCAGGCGCGTGAACCGCTGCCAGCGGGACTCGGTCAGCTTGAACTGGGTGCCGTGGCGGTCGAACACATCGATCTTCTCCCACTTGTCCGCCAGGAGGATGTCCTCGAGCTCGGAGTCCTTCTCGATGTAGCGCTCACGCGAGCCCTGCTTGAGCTTGTAGAGAGGGGGCTTGGCGATGTAGACGTAGCCGGCCTCGATCAGCTCCTGCATCTCTCTGAACAGCAGCGTCAGCGCGAGCGTGCGGATGTGCGCGCCGTCGACGTCGGCGTCGGTCATCAGGATCACCTTGTGGTAGCGGGCGTTCTCGAGGTTGAACTCGTCGCGCACGCCCGTGCCGATCGCGGTGATCAGGGCCTGGATCTCGACGTTCTGCAGGACCTTGTCGATGCGCGACTTCTCGACGTTGAGGATCTTCCCGCGCAGCGGCAGCACCGCCTGGGTGTTGCGGTCGCGACCCTGCTTGGCCGAGCCGCCGGCGGAGTCGCCCTCGACCACGAACAGCTCGGCCAGCGAGGGGTCCTTGACCGAGCAGTCGGCGAGCTTGCCCGGCAGCGTCGAGTTCTCCAGGGCCGACTTGCGCCGGGTGAGATCGCGCGCCTTGCGTGCTGCCTCGCGAGCGCGCTGAGCCTGGACCGACTTCATGATCACCGCCCGCGCCTCTGACGGGTTCTCCTCCAGGAACTCGCCCAGCCCAGTGTTGACGATCGACTCGACGAAGCCGGCCATGCCGGGGTTGCCGAGCTTGGTCTTGGTCTGGCCCTCGAACTGGGGGTCGCGCAGCTTGACGGAGATCACCGCAGTCAGGCCCTCGCGCACGTCCTCACCCGACAGGTTGTCCTCTTTCTCCTTGAGCAGCCCCTTCTCGCGCGCGTAGCGGTTGAGCGTGCGGGTCAGCGCCGAGCGGAACCCCGACATGTGCGCGCCGCCCTCGCGCGTGGCGATGTTGTTGGCGAACGAATGAATCGACTCCTGATAGGAGGAGTTCCACTGCATCGCCACCTCTGCGGCGCCCTCCTCGGACTCGCCGGCGAAGAAGATGACCTTGCGGTGCGCGGTGTCCTTGTTCTCGTTCAGATACGACACGAAATCCTCGATCCCGCCCTCGTACCGGAATGAGGCGGAGTGCCCCTCGCCGCGCTCGTCGACGATCGAGATCTTCAATCCCCTGGTCAGAAACGCGGTCTCACGCAAGCGCTCTTCGAGCGTGTGGAAGTCCAGCTCGAGCGTCTCGAATATGTCGGCGTCCGGGAGCCACGTGACGGTCGTGCCCGTGCCCGCGCTCCCAGCGAGCTTCTCGCCCCTGGCCAGCTCGCCCTGAGGGGCGCCGCGCGAGTACTCCTGCGACCACTGATACCCGTCGCGGCGAATATCCACGACCAGACGCTCGGACAGCGCGTTGACGACCGACACCCCGACGCCGTGCAGGCCGCCGGAGACCTTGTAGCCGCCGCCGTCGCCGAACTTGCCGCCGGAGTGCAGCACGGTCAGCACGACCTCGACCGCGGGGCGGCCCTCCTTCTCGTGCATCGCCACCGGGATCCCGCGGCCGTTGTCGATGACGGTCACCGTGTTGTCGGGGTGGATCGCGACCGACACCTCTGTGCAGTGGCCCGCGAGGGCCTCGTCCACCGAGTTGTCCACAACCTCATACACGAGGTGGTGCAGGCCCATGACGCCGGTCGAGCCGATGTACATGCCCGGGCGCTTGCGCACTGCCTCCAGGCCCTCGAGAACCGTGATGTCCTGCGCGTCGTAGCTCGCGCCGACGGCGGCGGTCGTGTCGCTGACGCCGGTGGACGCGGACGCGACCACGCGGGCGGTCGTGTCGCCTCCGTTCTGACTCTCGTTGTCGGTGCTGGCCAATCTGATCCTTCGCGACGATTACATACAAACGCCCCGAACTCCGAGGTGCTGGGACCGCGGTCCGGGGCGAAAATCTGGTTTACAGAACAATAGCACACCCGGCCCCCGGAACGAGGCCCTCCCGGCAGCAAAAGTCCCTGCAAAACATGGCAAATTGCGACCATCCGAGCCAGCTGCGCAAGCCCGCCGACGACCGGCCATCGCACCCCCGGCAGACGGGCCGGGCGGGGCTGGGACGAGCGCCGCGTCAGAGCGCCCGCGCGATCGCGATCGGCAGGCCGGGGTCAGCCGCAGCGGCAGCGCAGAGCGCGCAGCTCCTGCGCCCCCAGCGCCACGTTCAGGCCGGCGATCAGCTGGCTCGACATCAGGTCCAGCTCCTGGGCCCAGACGGCGGACTCGCAGATGACGGTGAGCACGCCGTCGCGCTCGGCGGCGGGGCGAGCGCTGCCGGCGACCGCCGGTCCGACCGCGCGCTCCCACACCTCCTGCACGCGCGCGAGCGTGCTGGCCGGCGCGATCGTCGCGGTGAGCGCCTGCACGGCGACCGACAGCGGGCGAGGGGCGGTTCTGCTCACGCCGCCAGCGCCTCCTCCGCGAGGATCGTCCCGGGCGATACCCGCAGACGCCTGACGGTGGGCCCGCAGGCGCCGGGCACGTGCGCGAGCTCGGTGGTGGCGATCACGCTCTGCCCACCACTGGAGAGCTCGGCCGCAAGCAGCTCGCGCCGCTGCGAGTCGAGCTCGCTCATCACGTCGTCGAGCAGCATCAGCGGCATCCGGTCGCGCTCGCGGGCGAGCACGGCGCGCTCGGTGAGCAGCAGGGCCAGCAGGGCCAGGCGCTGCTCGCCCTGAGAGCCGTAGGAGCGCAGCTCGCGCCCGTCGCGCAGGAACGCCAGCTCGTCACGGTGGGGCCCGTGAGCAGAGAAGCCGCGTTGCAGATCGCTGTCCAGGCGCTCGCGCAGCTCGGCGAGCAGGGCGTCCTCGTCGGCAGCACGCGTGCGCGGGCGGTACTCGATGCTCGTCTGCCCGCGCAGGCCGAGCTGAGCGGCGCGCCGCGCAAACGGCTGCTCGAGCAGTGCGACCGCGCGGGCGCGATCCTCGCGCAGCGCCAGCGCGTGGCGGGCCAGCTGCAGGTCCCACGTGGAGATACTCTCGCGCGAGGCCGCGCCCGAGCGGATGCGGGCGAGCAGGGCGTTGCGTTGCGCCAGCACGCGCGTGTAGGCGCGCCTGTCGCCGGCGCGGGCGGGCCAGAACGCCGCGACGAGTTGGTCCAGATGAGCACGGCGAAGGCCGGGCGGGCCTTTGAGCAGCTCCAGGCGATCGGGCATGAACACGCTCAGCAGCGGGCGCTCCTGAACATCCAGCAGGCGCTCGACGGGAGCGCCGTCACAGCTCATGCGCTTGGGCTGTGACGGCTCGAACCCGACGCTCAGCTCGTGACGCTCCGAGCCGTCGCCGAGATGCACCGTCACGCGCGTGGCGGGCTGCCCGAAGCGCACCAGCTCGCGCTCGTTGCGGGTGCGCGGCGAGTGCCCGGAGCAGCCGAAGTAGAGCGCCTCCAGCAGATTGGACTTGCCCGCTCCGTTCGGTCCATACACGACCGTCAGACCCTCGCCCAGCGACGCCTGTGCGCGGGCGTAGGTGCGGAAGTCGCGCAGCTCGACGCTGAGCACGCGCATATGTCCCGCCTACACGTTGAGCCTGATTGGCATAATGAGATACACGAAGTCGCCACTGTCGGGCGATTCGATCAGCCCCGGGCGCAGCGGGCTGATCAGCTTCAGCACGAGCTCGTCGGACTCAACGCTGTCCAAGCCGTCACGCAGAAACTCGGGGTTGAAGCCGATCTCGAACGGCTCGCCCGCAAACGGCACGGGGATCGTCTCCGAAGCCTCGCCGACATCCGGGGTCTGGGCGGAGATCGTCAGCTCGCCCTCGCGAAAACCGAGGCGCAACGGTGTGTTCTTTTGGGCCATCAGGCTGATGCGCCGGACGACGTCGCCGAGCTCGGCGCTTGACAGGCGCAGCTCGTGCTCGACCGACTCCGGCAGCAGCTGGCGATAGTTCGGGAACTGACCGTCGATCAGGCGCGAGGACAGCACGACGTCGCCGAGCTCGAACACGACCTGATTCTGCGCGGCGCTGACCGCGAGGGACTCGCTGCTCGAGTCCTGCTGGGCGATGCGCGCCAGCTCCTGCAGCGCCCGCGCGGGGATGTTCGCCTCCAGCGTGCTTTGCAGCGGGCTCTGCAGGGCGCTCTCCTTGACCGACAGGCGGTAGGAGTCGGTCGCGACCATACGCAGCTGCTGCCCGGAAGCCGACATCAGGATTCCGGTCAGCACGGGGCGCGTCTCATCGCGCGAGGCCGAGCGAGCGACCTGGGAGACGGTCTGCACGAAAGCGGCGGTCGGCAGCTCGATACGCGTGTCGGGATAGGGAGCCGGCAGCACCGGGAAGTCCTCCGAGCGCAGCGTGCGCAGATGAAAGGTGGCCGAGCCGCAAATCAGCTCGACGTCCTGCTCGGCGGCTCGCAGCTCAAGCGTCAACTCGGCTGCGGGCAGCGTCCGTACGACGTCTTGGAAAAGCCGTGCCGGCAGCACGGCGGCGCCGGGGCGCTCAACCGTCGCGGAGAGCGGGACGCGCAGGCCGATCTCGGTGTCTGTCGCCAGCAGCTCGGGTGTGGAGCCCTCGACGGCAGAGACCATCACGCCCGACAGAGCTTGAACAGCGCTGCGCGTAGAAGCGACGCGAGTGACGGTCTGCAGCTGCGTAAGCAACTGCGCGGTGGGTATAGACAGCTTCACTGATGCACCTCTAGATGGAGGATAGAAGTTAGTAGGGGTTGTGGATATGTGTCGGTTGGTGTCGTTTTAGGCCTGGGTATGGAGGGCGAGACAGGGACAGGTCTGTGGATGGGGGTGTGAGAGTCTTTCAGCTGTGCCGGTCGTGCTTTGCCGCGGACGTGTGACCGGAAGTGGTGCGGAGGCTGTCAAGCAGGTTGTTCACAACCTCACGCGCCGAATCCTCTGCGGCGATGCGCGCTGTGGTACGGCGATGCGCATGCAACACGGTTGTGTGGTCGCGCCCGCCGAACTGGCGTCCGATGGCCGGCAGCGATTCCCCGGTCAGCTCGCGGGCGAGATACATCGCGACCTGGCGAGGCCACGCCACGTGTGGCCTGCGCGAGGTGGACAGCAGCTCCTCGCTGGTCAGGCCGAAGTGCGCGCACGCCGCGGCCTTGATCTCGGCGACCGAAACGGCCGCGCTTGACGCAGGCGACAGTGCGGCCGGATAGAGCCCGTCGAGGACCTCCCGCGTCAGTTCTGCGGTCAGCGGCCGTCCCGTCAGCGAGCTGAACGCCACGACCCGGATCAGCGCGCCCTCAATCGCGCGCACGTTGTCGGCGACGCGCTCGGCGATCAGCCGCAGCGGCTCTTCGTCGGCCAGCTCCAGGCGGTCATGCTGCGCGCGCTTGCGCAGGATCGTCATGCGCGTGGCCATCTCGGGTGCCCGGATGTCGGCCACCAGCCCGGACTCGAACCGCTCGCGCAGCCTGTCCTCCAGGGCCTGCAGGTCGCGGGGAGGCCGATCGGAGGTGAGCACGATCTGCCGGCCCGCGTCATACAGCGCGTTGAACGTGTGAAAGAACTCCTCCTCGGTGCGAGTCTTGCGCTCCAGGAACTGGACGTCGTCGACGAGCAGCACGTCGATGCGGCGGTGGCGCGTCTTGAACGCGTTCGTGCGGCGACCGGCGAGGGCGTGCAGGAACTCGTTCGTGAACCCCTCTCCGGTCGTGCTGCGCACCGCCAGCCCGGGGTTGTGGGTCAGCAGCAGGTTCGCGATCGAGCTCAGCAGGTGCGTCTTGCCGACGCCCGGCGGGCCGCAGATGAACAGAGGGTTGTAGGCCTGCGCTGGCATCTCCGCAACGGTCAGCGCGGCGGCGTGGGCTAGGCGGTTGCAGTCGCCGATCACGAACTGGTCGAACGTGAGCTTGGGATTGCCGGCCGCCGCGATCAGCGGATCGGGGTCCGCGCCGTGTGATCGAAGCTCTCCTGAGGTGTCACATCCTGGACCTGTCTCCCCCTCTGCGGCGGCGTGGAGCGACGCGCTCCGTCTGCGAGCGCCGCCGGAGCCGGCGGGCGAGGCGGCTCCAGCTGAGGGGAGCAGCTCGACGATGACGTCGCTTGAGAGGACGCTCGCCGCGCACGCCTGCAGCACCCGCCCGAACCGCTCGCGCACCCAGTCGTATGACTGCTCCGGGACTTCGATCGTGAGGCGATCGCGCTCCAGAGCGCTGGCCGTCAGCGGCTCGAGCCAGATGCGGTAGGTGGACTCGCCGACGGCGCTCGCCAGCTCCGTCTGCAGGCGCGACCATATGTGCTTCAGCTCGGCGCTCACGGCAGCGTCAACTCGCTCCTCCCCGGGAGATGTTGCGATGGAACTCTTGAGAGACGGTTCGGCGGAGGGTCCGCTGGGGACCCGGTCAGGCGACTATATCCGAGCCGCGCCCCGCGTCGATATGCGCTGGCCGCAAATTGGCGAGAAATCTCCGGGCCGGCTCCGGGCGGCGTCGCGGTCCTATACTTCAGCCCTCACCCAAGCTACCGCCGGGTGTCGAAAGCTGGCCCGGGCGCGGCCCGGGAAACATATTACGCAGGCTGGAGAACACTGAGTGAAGCGCACCTACCAACCAAAGAAGCGCAAGCGCGCCCGCACCCACGGGTTTCGCGCCCGCATGCGCACACGGGCCGGACGGCTGACGCTCAAGCGCCGCCGCGACAAGGGCCGCGCCCGCCTGTCTACTTAGGGATGGCGGGCTCGTGCGCGACCGAGGCGCCGGGGAGCGTGTCGTGAGCGCCCGCCCGCCCGCCGGCGGGCGGCGTCTGTCGCGCAGCGCCGAGTTCGAGCGCGTCTACCGTCAGGGCCGCTCGATCGCGAATCGCCACCTCGTCCTGTACACGTTCCCGAACCCCTCCACGGGCCGGCCGCGGCTGGGGCTGTCGGTCTCGCGCAAGGTCGGTGGCGCGGTGGAGCGCAACCGGGTCAAGCGGCTGCTGCGCGAGGCGTGGGCGCGTGCCGAGGACGAGTTGGTCGCCGGGCAGGACGTCGTCGTGGTGGCCCGCCCGCAGGCGCGCGAGCTCGCTGAGCGCGAGGGCCTGGCGGGGGTCGATGCGGCGCTGTCGGAGCTGATCGATCGCGCCCGGCTGCGCGCCGGCGAGTCGGGCGCGCCGGCGGAGGAGCCGGAGTCGTGAGCGCGTCGACTCCGAGCCCGACGTCGACTCCTACCCCGCCGGCGCGGGCTCCGCATGCGCCCGCCGCCTCGCGGGTGGCCCGCGCGATCGTGACGGCTCCGATCGCCGTCTACCGGCGCCTGATCTCCCCGGCCCTGCCCAGGCGGTGCAAGTACGAGCCCACGTGCTCACGCTACGCGATCGACGCGATCGGCTCCTACGGCATACTCAGGGGCGTCGTGCTCGCGATGTGGCGCGTGCTCAGGTGCAACCCGTGGAGCGACGGCGGGTACGATCCAGTGCAGGCCCAGCGAGTGTTCGACGTCCGTCCGCGCCCCGGCGCCTGAACGCGAGCACGAGCACCCCCCGATCCAGGAGACCCCCAGCAGCGTCACGGCCAGCCGGCGGCGGCGCGTGGGACGCGCCGATCTGAGCAGCCAGCCCAGCCGCCAGCCCCAGACATCGCCCAACCGACACCGCTCAGCCGACCCCCCGCCACAGCCAGCCAATACAGCCCTGACTACGCCATAGCGCATGCCAATCCTCGCCAACATCATCGAGAGCGCGTTCTCGCCTCTGATCAATCTATTCGAATCGATCATGGTGTTCATCCATGCGCACCTGGTCGGGGGCAGCTGGGGCCTGGCGATCGTCGGGCTGACCGTCCTGACCAGGGCGGTGCTCGTGCCGCTGACGTTCAAGCAGCTGAAGTCGATGCAGGAAATGCAGCGGATGGCTCCGCAGATGAACGCGCTGAAAGAGAAGTACAAGGACGACAAGCAGCGCCAGCAGCAGGAGATCATGAAGTTCTACAAGGAGAACAAAATCAATCCCCTTGCCTCCTGCCTTCCCTTCGTGCTGCAGCTGCCGGTGTTCATCTCTCTCTTCTACATGCTGCGCACCGACCTGAAGTTCGACATCTGCGGCCAGCAGCTGCGCGAGTACTACTCGCGGGAACTGCACCGCCCGATCGTCAAGAACAGCCAGATCCCCGAACACGCGGTCAAAGTCATGGGCCACACGGTCAAAGGCCTGACCGAAGTCGGCTGCAATGTCGTCGCTCCAGGGTCGGCGAAATTCCTCTTCATACCCGACATCACCTACAAGGCCACGGGCGCGGTGCTGATCGTGCTGATCGCCGTCTACATCGGCTCGCAGATCGCCTCCACGCTGATGGCGACCGCCACGGCCGATCCCAATCAGCGGCGCATGATGCTGCTGCTGCCCCTGGTCATCGTCGCCTTCCTGTTCCGCTACCCGGCCGGCCTGCTGGTGTACTGGATCACCACCAACCTGTGGACGATCGGTCAGCAGTACTTCATCCGCCAGCGCATGGGGCCGGCGCCGGCGGCCCCAGGCAAGGGACCTGACAGCGCTGGCTCCGCCAACGGCAAGGCTAAGGTCTCGCCCAAGGCCGCGCTCGCCGGCGCAGCCGTCACGGGGGCCGCCGGCACGGCAGCCCCGCCCCCGCCCCCGCCGCGCCGCAAGAAGAAGCGCTCGGGCAGGCGCCGATGAGCGCCGAGGGCCGTGAGGGCGAGGAGGAGGTCGTGGTGGGGGAAGACGTGATGAAAGAGGACGCGGTGGACGTGGACGAGGAGGAGAACGAGGAGGAGCGCGACGATCAGGGGGTCGCGATGGACGAGGACGATCCCGCGGCGGTGCTCGAGGACCTGCTCGCCGAGATCGCCGACGGGCTCGGCCTTGACGTGGAGGTCGAGGTCGAGGAAGCAGACGGCGAGCTGAGGGGCTGCCTGCGAGGCGAGGACGTCGGCCTGTTCATCGGCCGCCGCGGCCAGACGATCGACGCGGTTCAGCACCTCGCGCAGCGGATCGTCTTCCCCGGCGGGCCCTCCGAGGTGCGGGTCGTCATCGACGCCGACGGCTACCGCGAGCGCCGCGCGCAGACGCTGCGCGCCGACGCCGACGGCGCCGCGGAGGAGGTGCTGCGCTCCGGCCAGTCGGTGGAGCTCGACCCGATGCCTGCGTCCGAGCGGCGCATCGTCCACGAACACCTGCGCGACCGCGGCGATGTGCAGACGCACAGCGAGGGCGAGGAACCCGAGCGGCGGTTGGTTGTCTCTCCGCTCGAGGATTGACTTCCACGTCGGTTGCGTGCAGTGCAGCGGAGGGCCGGAGGGTTTCACGTGAAATCATGTGTTCCCGGTGAAACAACCGCCCCGGCCGCACCGGGGCGGAGTTAGGGTTCTCCCGTGAGACCGCCGTCGCTGCCCACACTCGGTGAGCGTTATGGGTTGGACGATCGTCAGTTGAACCAGTTGGACGCGGTGCTGAGTGGTTTGGCGGAAGATGAGCGCGCGCCGACGACCGTGCGCGATCCCGGTGAGGCGGTGGACATCCATCTCGCCGACTCGCTGGTGGCGCTCGAGATCGACCGGATCCGCTCCGCTCGGCGCGTGGCCGACATCGGCACGGGAGCCGGCTTCCCCGGGCTGGCGCTGGCCGTCGCGCTGCCGGCATGCGAGATGCGGCTCCTGGAGAGCCAATCGAAGAAGTGTCAGTTCGTGCGGCGGGTGATTGCGGCTGCTGAAGTGGACAACGCGCGCGTCGTGGAGGGCAGGGCGGAGGAATGGCCCGAGGGCCTGGGTACTCACGACGCGGTGCTCGCCCGAGCGCTTGCGCCTTCCCCGGTGGTACTGGAGTATGCGGCGCCCCTGCTCGAGCTGGGAGGTATTCTCGTGGACTGGCGCGGGCGCAGGGATGCGGCTCAGGAGAAGGCCGCCCTCGAGGCGGCGGACCAGCTGGGACTCGAACGCGTGGAGGTGCGCAGCGTAAAGCCGTTTGCGACGGCAAGAGATCGACACCTACATGTCTATCTGAAGGTTGGGGATACGCCGCCGAGGTTCCCTCGACGCGGAGGAATGGCCCGCAAGAGGCCGCTCGCCCGATGAGGTCGAGATCGAAGCATCCGAGGATCCCCGCCGCCGAGCCGCGCTCCGACCGCGATCGACGCTAGCGTGGCAAGCACCATGGGCACGGTATACGCGATCGCCAACCAGAAGGGCGGCGTCGGGAAGACGACGACGGCCGTGAACGTGGCCGCGTGCATTGCCGAGGCTGGCTACAAGACCCTGCTGGTGGACGTCGACCCGCAGGCGAACGCGACAGTTGGGCTGGGGATCGAGCGCACACAGGCCCCCGGGCTGTACGAGGTGCTGACAGGCGAGGCGACGGCACTGGAGGCGCTGACCGATGCGAGCGTGTCCGGCCTGAAGGTATTGCCGGCGGGCGCCGGGCTGGCCGGGGCCAACGTCGAGCTGCCGCGGATGGAGGGGTTTGAGCAGCGGCTGCGCGAGTGCCTGGAGCCGCTTAGGGGTCAGTTCCAGTACATCCTGCTGGACTGTCCGCCCTCGCTTGGGCCGCTGACGGTGAGCGCCCTGGTGGCCGCCGACCGGGTGATCGTGCCGGTGCAGACCGAGTATTTCGCGCTGGAGGGACTGGCTGGGCTGCTCGACACGCTGGCGCTGGTGCAGCGCGAACTGAACCCGCGACTGACGGTGGCGGGGATGCTGCTGACGATGCACGACTCGCGCACACGGCTGGGACGAGACGTCGAGCGCGAGGTGCGCGAGCACTTCCCGGATCTGGTGTTCGAGACGGTGATCCCGCGCAACGTGCGCGTCGGTGAGGCGCCCAGCTACGGGCTGCCGGTGACCCATCACGACCCCCATAGTGCAGGAGCTACGGCCTATTTTGAGCTGGCGAAGGAGGTGGCCGCGCGTGGCTAAACCAAAGCCGAAGCCGAAACCTGGGATGGGACGGGGTCTCGAGGCGATCCTGTCGGTGTCCGCCGAGGGGAGTCGAGCGCGCGAGGACGAGCTGCGCGAGCTGCCGGTCGAGCTGATCGCGCCCAATCCGACCCAGCCACGCAGGCGGTTCGACGAGGACTCGCTGCAGGCGCTTGCGGGGTCGCTGGGCGAGCGGGGTGTGCTGCAGCCGGTGCTCGTGCGCCCGAAGGCCGGCGGGACGTATGAGCTGGTGGCCGGCGAGCGGCGCTGGCGCGCCGCGCAGATCGCGGGTCTGCAGGCGATTCCCGCGCTCGTGCGGCCCCGTGACGACGCCGAAGCGCTCGAGCTGGCGCTGATCGAGAACATGGCGCGCGAGGACCTCAGCCCGATCGAGGAGGCGCGCGCGTGCGCCGCGCTGGTCGAGGAGCTGGGGCTCACCCGCGAGGAGGTGGGCCGGCGCGTCGGGCGCGGCCGGGTCGCCGTCAGCAACCTGATTCGGCTGCTGGATCTGCCGGACGAGGCGATCGAGCTGCTGCAGGAGGGCTCGCTGAGCGAGGGCCACGGCCGCGCGCTGCTGCTCGCCGAGGATCACGGCGCGCGCGCGCGGCTGGCGCGGAGCGCCGTGCAGGACGGGTGGTCGGTGCGGGTCGTAGAAGCCCGCGCGCGCGAGGACAACGCCTCCGGGGCTGCCGGCGACGGGAGGGCGCGCGGCCGAGCCGGCGCCGGGCGGCGCGGTGGTGCGGCGGGGCAGCCGCACCCCGACCAGGAGCAGGCGGCGCGCGAGATCGCCGACGCGCTCGCCGGCGCGCTCGGCGCGGAGGTGCGGGTCAGGGTCGCGCGCGAGGGGGGGTATCGCGCGGAGCTGTCGTTCGCCTCGCCGGAGGAGGCACTGGAGCTGGCGCGGCGCCTGGGAGCGCGGGCCGGGGCGTAGATCGCCGGCGATGTCGGAGGTCAGGAAGGCCGGGACATCGTGTCTGGCGGTCGTTCGGTTGGTGCGCCTCATGTCTTGTCCGTGCCGCGATGTCCCACGATGACAACGCCAGACCCACTCGTTCAGTCCGCCGAGGGCGTCCACGCTCGCGATCGATGATCGCCACCCGCTCGCCGTACAGCCAGACCGCCAGCTTGTCCGCCACTACCAATCCGCCCTATCCAGCGTCATGCGCACGCCGAGCTGTCTCAGCACTCGGAAGCTCCGCTTCAGCTGCTCGGTTTCCTTTCCAGTCTCCAGCTCGGACAGGTACCACCGCTGCAGTCCCGCCATCTCGGCGAGCTGCGCCTGCGTCAATCCGGCCTCCGTCCGGTAGTGGCGGATTGCATCCCCGAGCGAGGCGGGCGTGTAGATTCGGAATGGCCCCCGGGGGCCGGCATCTCTCTGCTCTGCTGGCATAATCCAACATTGTAGCAGTGCAGGGATATTTCAACACCACCCCCACATGGCCAGATGTCGGGATATCACTACAACTGCGTTGCGCCGGGATATTCCAGCCAAGCCCCTTGCCGGCAAACACCGCTCACCCGAAGGCGCCAGCTAGAATCGGCGGGCGCGGGCGATTAGCTCAGTTGGTTAGAGCGCTTCTCTGATAAGGAAGAGGTCCCAGGTTCGAGTCCTGGATCGCCCATCGGTCGTCTGTCTGGTCACACGGCGCCTGTGTCGATCGTTCGCGCGTCCGCCTGCGTCCAGGCCACGGCCGCCATCGCCGCGGCGACGAGCAGCACCGCGGGCCACGCCCCGATCGCGAGCGCCAGCAGATGCGACGCGACGAATGCGCCGAGCGCCACCCCGAGGAGCCTCGCCGCCGTCCGCGACCCGTGACGCACCATCCACGCCCGGCCGCACCACGCGCCGCCGATCAGCAGGACGACGCCGCCCAGCGTACGCGAGCCGGTGCTCGCCACGACCGCGTAGGCGAGGACGAGTGTGCCGGCGGCGATTGGCGCTGTGGGCATAGGACGCATGTCGCTGAGCGTAGCGCCCCGCGCGCTGACGGTGCGCCCCGCACGCCCGCGCCGCAAGCCGTCTTGGCAAGGTCGTCCGCTGGGGCTAAGGCATCTGGCGGGGGCTGCCGATGATGGGCTCGTGAGCCTCTGTTCCCGTCTGCTCCCCATGCTGTCCGATCTCCGCCGCGGGCTCGTGCGGCGCCGGCTGCCGCTGGCGCTCAGCCTCGTGGTGTCCCTATCGACCGTATTGACGCTCGCCGCCGCGCCGGCAGGTGCGCATGTCGTTGAAGTCGGCGGCATAAAATATGGCGTACAGCGGCATAGCAAAACGCTGCTCGAACCGGGAGCGGAACCGGGGACGTTCGCCAACAAAGAAGGCAACCCGGTCCTGCATCAGAACTCCACCTACGCGATCTTCTGGGACCCCGATTATCGCTACCTCGACCCGTGGACGGAAGTGATCGACCAGTTCTTCCAGAACATGAGCTCGGCGAGCGGCTCGCTGGCGAGCGTGTTCGCAGTCGATACGCAGTACACCGACAAGACAAACAAGCCCGCGTTCTACAAGTCTGCGTTTCGCGGGTCCTATGCCGATAAAGCTCCGTATCCCTCGCCGGCGGGATGCACGAACCCAGAACCGCTTGGCGAAGGTGAAAACATAACGTGCCTCAGTGACAAGCAGATTCGAGCCCAACTCGAATCGTTCATCTTACGTGAAAATCTGCCCAAGGGCATGGGTACGATCTACTACCTGCTTACCCCCCCGGGTGTGACCGTCTGCACCGACGAAGGGCTGAGCGCGGAACACTGCTCGAGCAACGCCGGCTCCCCCGAAAGCTTCTGCAGTTACCACGCGGCGATCACCCCGACCAATCCGAGCACCGGCGACGCCAACACGATCCTCTACGGCGTGATCCCGTGGACGGCAGGTAGTCTCGGTGACCCATTGCTCGTTCCCGGCAATCGAACCTCCGGCTATGACTGTCAGGACGGTGGCTTCGATCCCAGCAGCAAACCGATCGCCGAGGAACAGGAGCACGCGAAAGTTAACGTCAAAGAAGAAGAAGGTAAGCGGAAGGAAGAAGAAGCGAAGAAGCGGGCAGCCGCGGAAGCGGAAGAAACCAACAAGCAGACGACGTACGAAGAAGCGTACAAAAAAGAACTGATCACGAAACCTGAACTTGAACAAAAAGAAGCAGAACTCAAGGAAGAAAAGAAAGCACGCATCGAAAAAGAAGCAGGAGAAGAGGTAAAGGCCGCTAAAACCGAAAAAGAAGCGCGGGAAAAGAAGGAAAGGCTCGAAGGTCCTCATCAGGAGGAGCCCAACCAGGCCAGTTCCCCCGACCAAACCAGTTGCCCAAACGCTTACGACGGCAGCTGTGATGTTGGTCTGGCCGACGTCATCATCACTCAGACCGCGTCCGAGCAGCAGGACATCGTCACCGATCCGCTCCTCAATGCCTGGCAGGACAAAAAAGGCAACGAGGTCGTCGATGAGTGCCGTAACCTGTTTGGGCTCGTCTCGGGAAGCTCCTCGGCGGCGAACGAAGAAAGCGACGCCGGCAGCCTCTACAACCAGACCTTCGGTGCAGGCAACTACTATCTCAACGACGCCTTCAACGCCGCCGCGCTCAGGATTTACCAGCCGAGCGGTGGATGCCTGCATCACGTCAACCTCGTGCCCTCGTTCACCGCGCCCACACCGGTCAACCACGAAGAAATCGTCGGTTTCAACGGCCTGGAGTCGAACATCGCGCTGAACGCCGCGGCCAGCTTCCCCGGCGGCGTCGAAAAGCCCACGTACGCCACCTACACCTGGAACTTCGGCGACGGCAGCCCGACCGTGTCCGGCTTCGCCCCGGGCGCCCCTCCCTGCTCTGAAGTACCTTGGCTCAGCCCGTGCGCCGCGAGCGTCTTCCACGCATATAAATACGGCGGCACCTACGAAGTGACGCTGACCGTGCGCGACGTCGGCGGCAATGAAGCGAGCGTCACCCATCCGATCACGGTCGAAGGCCCACTGCCACCGTCTCCTGAACCGACACCCTCTCCCTCCCCGACCCCAGGCGGCGGCACGAGCTCAACCCCCGGCACTAGCACCCCGGGCTCCACCACCACCGGCACCACCGTCAAAACCCCTGGCCCGGCCCCCGTGGCCAGCGCGGCCGCCGTGCCCGGCTCGCTGAGAAAGACCACAAAGAAGGGATTGGTCGTCAGCTACTCGGTCAACCAGCAGGTGGCCGGCCACTTCGAAGTGCTGCTGGCGGCTTCGATCGCGCACCGTCTGGGTCTGCATTTCCCGCTTGCCACGGGTCTGCCCGCCGGCACGCCGGCGCAGGTGGTGATCGGCAAAGCGATCCTGATCACGACACGCGGCGGGCGCGGCGCGCTGAAGATCCGGTTCGGCAAGGTCACCGGCAAGCGTCTGCGCCGCCTGGGCAGGGTCTCGCTGATGCTGCGCCTGAACGTGCGCAACTCCTCGGGCGCGACCACCACGGTCCTCAGCACGTTCACCTTGCGCTGAGGTCCACGCCGAGAACCTTGACGCGCCGGCTGAACC
>CABEDD010000209.1_pt1 | contig 34787 bp, 41 predicted proteins | sample 3132901 | NCBI WGS metagenome assembly CABEDD01 (sample SAMEA5534329, study PRJEB31848) | metagenome | biome: tundra; feature: field; material: soil | place: USA | collected 2013-05 | depth 0.15 m
ACACTGCGCTGGATCGCCACGTGCCGGCTTGCGCGTGCCACCAGCACGCGCTTCACCGTCCCGCGTCGCCCAGCTTGGTCCATGAACGCCCCGACCGCACCGCCTATTTCAAAACACGTTCTGAGCGATCGGCCCAACGCGCCGCACTTCCAACGCGCCGCACTGGTAGGTTGGTGGTCGGAGAACTGACCACAGAGACCCCCACACCCAGGTGGAGCGGGTCCAGATCGGATGCGGACAAGTGGCAAAGGAAGACAAGGTCGAATTCGAGGGCGAGGTTATCGAGGCGCTCCCGAACGCGATGTTCAGGGTCAAGCTCGACAACGATCACGTCGTGCTCGGGCATGTCGCCGGCAAGATGCGCCGCTTCCGCATCAGGATCCTGCCCGGCGATCGCGTCCGCTGCGAGCTCTCCCCCTACGATCTTGACCGCGCGCGGATCGTCTACCGGCACCGCTGAGAGGCGGTCGTTCCGCGGCGATGTGACCCAGCCCTTCGGTCTGTGTGCCCACGATCGGAGATCCCTAGGATCTACGATCGGTCAGCGATGCTCGATGTGCTGGCCGATCCAGGACGATCGGTAGCACGCCTGCGCCCCCGTGCTGGCCGATTGGAGATCTCGTCGATCTTCAATCGGTATCTCCTCGCCCCGGCCGAGGCCAGGGTGGGCCCGGCCGCCTCAACTGTGTGACTGAACATGGAGCTCTCCCTGATCGACTCGATCGCCTCCGCGCTGGCCTCGCGGCCCGCGCCGCGAGTGGTGCGCGGGATCGGCGATGACGCGGCGGTCGTGCGGGTGGGCGGCGCGCTGTGCGTGACCTCGGTGGACGTGATGGTCGAGGGCGTGCACTTCAAGCTCGCCGAGCGCGGCATGAGCTTCGCAGACATCGGCTGGCGGGCGTTGGCGGGAGGTTTGTCGGACCTGGCCGCGATGGGCTCGCTGCCCGGCGAGGCGTATGTGGCGCTGGGCATCCCCTCGCACGTGAGCGAGGCGCAGGCGCTTGAGCTGATGATCGGCGCGGGGGAGCTGGCGAGCCTGACGAACACGACCATCGCCGGCGGCGACGTGGTCAGCGCGCCCGCGCTGTTCGCCGGGGTGACGGTCGTCGGCTGGGCCGACCGCGGCCAGCGCCTGCTCTCGCGCGATGGGGCTCTCCCGGGCGACATGGTGGGAGTCACCGGCGCGCTCGGCTGCTGCCGCGCGCGCCCGATGCCGCGCCTGCGCGAGGGAAGGGCGCTCGCGCAGGCGGGCGCTCGCGCGATGATCGACATCTCCGACGGGCTCGCCACCGACGCTCTGCACCTGGCGCGCGCCGGGCGGGTCAAGATCGAGATCGACCTGGAGCACCTGCCCGTGGACGAGGCGAGCGAGCGTACGGCCGGGCGGCTCGGCGTGCCCGTGTGGGAGGCTGCGGCGACCGCTGGCGAAGACTACGAGCTGTGCTTCTGCGCCGGGCCCAAGCACGTACCGCGGGTCAGACAGGCGTGCGAACGCCTGAACACCCCGGTGAAGTGGGTCGGCCGCGTGCTCGAGGGCGATCGGCCCGAGCTGGTGATGCTCCACAATGGCGAGCCCAAGCGCCTGTCGGGCTACGAGCACCGCTGGTAGCGCGGGCCGCTCCCGCGCGCGTCGCTCAGAGGAGCGAGGAGGACCCCGCCGGCTGCAGCGGCGCAGACCAGCTATCCCGTCGCCCCCGACGCCCATGCGCGCCGGGGGCGGGCGCCGCGCGATCCGGTGGCTGTCAATAGGACGTCGGGCATGGCGTGTTCGCTTGAGCTCGGGGGCACTATCGTCGCAGGGCCGACTCGGTTCCTCCAAGCGATCCCGGGCCGGCGTAGGACAGCGGCCCGCGGATCGTCAGCTCCGGGCGCTCGTCCGGCCCGAGCGCCACGGGGTCCGCGGGTGGCGTCAGCGCGACCAGCCCGATCGCGACCATGCAGCCGAACGCGCCACTCCACAGCAGCACCGCGCCCAGCCCGACGTGCCCGCCGGCGAGCAGCAGCACGGCCGTCCAGGCGACCCCGCCGGGGCCGTAGCCGAGCTGATGGGCGTAGAACGCGACGAGCAGCGCGAGTGGGAGCAGCGCGAGCGCGAGCAGCCCCAGCCCCGCGATCGGGCGCGGGCGATGCTCGGGGGAGGCGATCGGGAGCAGCAGGTGCAGCGCCGGCACGACCAGCAGGGCCGCGTACGGGTCGAACACCCAGGCCAGGAGGGCGACAAGTCCGAGCACGAGCAGCGTCGCGATCCCGGCGACGTCGGCCCCGCCGGCCGCCTCGAGCGTCGGGCGCACGTCCAGGCCCAGCCGCCGCACGAGCACGGGCCACCCCAGCCAGGCGAGCCCGAGCACGAGCGCGCATGACAGCACAGCGCTCGCCGCGGCGCCTTCGAACCCCATCGCGCCCGCGGGAACCGGCGCGTACGGGGTGCCCGCAATCGCGCCGAGGGCGCCGAGCAGCAGCGCGAACAGCGCGCATACCAGGAACGGCAGCCCGCACGCGAGCGCCCATGCGCTCCAGCGTCCCACCGGCTCACGCCGGCGGCGCGCGCGGGCGAGACCGTCCAGCAGCACAGCCGCCGGGGGGATCAGGAGCGTGATGATCAGCAGCGCCAACGCCCAGGCGGGCACAATCTGGCGCGCGAGCACGAGCCCGGTCTGCGGCTGAGATTCGATGTCGGGAGCGACGTCGAGCGCGTCCACGGCGCTGAGGGCGGCCCTGCCGAATCCTTCCATGCGTTCGGCGCTCACCGGTGTGTGCGAGGACGGTCCCCCCCCACCCGGGCCGCGTTCGCCTGAGACCTGCACGAGCACGGCCGGCAGCCCGGTCGCGTCGAGCACGCCCTGCTCGCCGGGGGCGAGCTCGAATGCGAGGTGCGCGAACTGGCCGATCGCGCTGGGGGTGGCGGGGTCGATACCGGCTTCGTGTGAGATCGCGCCGGCGACCGTGCGCTGCAGCTGATCGGAGGCGTCACCGTAGCCGTCGGAGTAGGGCACGACGATCGGCTCGCTCACACGTGTGGAGGCGACGTCGCCGAGCACGATCGCCGCGTCCACCGCGCCCAGCCCGGCGGCGGACGTGCTCTGCGCGGCGGCGAAGTCGGCCGCCCCCGCATCTGCGCCCGAGCCGCCGCTGGTCGATACGAGCACGATCGTGCGCCTGGTCTCGCGCGTGGCGAACACTCGCGCGAGCTCGATCAGCGCGGCTGTCCCCGACAGCTGCGCCACCGAGGAGCGCGCGGCGGCGTCGCGATGGGCGAGGACCACGATCGGGCTCTCGCCGGTGGAGCCCGGGCGCTGAGCGATCACCGTCTGCAGCGTCTGCTCGCCGTCGATCGTCTGCCCGCGCAGGAGCCGCACGTGCACCGAGAACCCTCCGACCCAGCCGTCCGGGCTGTGTGCCCCGGTGCCGCCGAGCCCGGAGATCGTCTGCGCCACACGCTGGGCGAGCGTGTCATCGCCCACCGAGCCCGGTCGCCGGTCGGGGAATTCGGCGGCGAGGCGCCTCAGTTCGGCGAACGCCTGCCGGCCGTCGAACGCGTCGGGAGCGAGCGTCGAGGTCAGCGGCGCCGGGCGGGCGGTCAGCGAGAACGCGGCGATCGCCAGCGCGATCGGGAAGAAGGCGAACGCCGCGCGGTAGATGCGTCCGTCGAGCATGCTCTCAGACCATAGGGGCTACTTCGGTTGCGTGTCCGATGTATCGTCCGCGCGTGCTCCAGCCCGTGGCCGTGGGACATAAGACGCTCGCCGATTACACGCACATCTGCGGGCGCGCGCTGATCGAGGAGATCCGCGAGCTCGCCGAGCCGCTGAAGGGCCAGCGGGTGGTGCACATCTCCGCGACGGCGTTCGGCGGGGGCGTCTCGGAGATCCTGTACACGCTCGTGCCGCTGATGCGTGACGTCGGGCTGGACTGCGAGTGGCAGGTGATCTACGGCCGCGAGGAGTTCTTCAACGCGACCAAGCTGATGCACAACGCCCTGCAGGGCGCTCCCCAGGATCTCGACTCAGAGCAGTGGGAGGTGTGGCGGCGCTACAACGAGATGAACGCGCGCGAGCTCTCCGGCGGCTGGGATGTGTGCCTCATCCACGACCCCCAGCCCGCGGCGCTGCACAGCCTGGTGCCGGAGAAGGCCGCCGGCTGGCTGTGGCGCTGCCACATCGACCTGTCCACGCCCAACCCGCAGACGATCGCCGAGCTGCTGCCCTACATCTCCGCCTATCCGCAGACGCTGTTTCACATGCGCGAGTACGTGCCCGAGGGGATGCGCGGCACGGTCAACGTGGTACCGCCGGCGATCGACCCGCTGACCCCGAAGAACATGGCGCTCTCGCCCGAGGACGCCTCGTTTGTGTGCGATCAGTTCGGGATCGACGTGGACCGGCCGCTGATCTGCCAGGTCTCGCGCTTCGATCCCTGGAAGGACCCGCTCGGCGTGATCGACGCCTACCGCACGGTCAAGCAGACGATGCCCAGCGTGCAGCTGGCGCTCGTCGGCTCGATGGCCTCCGACGACCCCGAGGGCTGGGACTTCTTCAACGCGACGATCGCCCACGCCGACGGCGATGTGGACATACACATCCTCAACAACTTCAACAACGTCGGCGCGATCGAGGTCAACGCGTTCCAGTCGCACGCAGACGTGGTCGTGCAGAAGTCGATACGCGAGGGGTTCGGCCTGACGGTGTCGGAGGCGATCTGGAAGGCCAAGCCGTTCATCGGCGGTGCTGTCGGCGGGATCCCGCTGCAGATCGAGGACGGCGTCACGGGATTTCTCGTCTCGAGCGCCGAGCAGTGCGCCGAGCGCGTGCTGGAGGTGCTCAAAGATCCGGCCCTGGGCAAGTCCCTGGGCCGGCGCGGCAAGGAGCACGTGCGCACCCATTTCCTGACGCCGCGGTATCTGCGGGACTACCTGCGCATCTTCACGGAGCTGGCTCAGTCATGAGCGAGTCCCCTGCACAGCGCGGGGGCGAGTTGACGGGCGACGCGGCGGGCGCGAGCGCGCCGGCACAGCGAGGCCCGCTGGTGCTGGTGAGCAACCGCGGCCCCGTGACGTTTCAGGCGGGCGGCGAGGTCCAGCGCGGCTCGGGCGGGCTGGTGACAGCGCTGACGGGTCTGGCCTCCCACCGCGATGCGATCTGGATCGCCTCGGCGATGAACGAGCACGATGCCCAGGCCTCCCGCGCGGCAGGCGGCCGGGCGTTTCCGGTGAGATCGCCCGCGGGCGGGGAGTTCAAAGTGCGGCTCGTCGTCTCAGAGGAGGAGGCGTATGACCGGTTCTACAACGTGTTCGCCAACCCGATGCTGTGGTTCATCCAGCACTACCTGTGGGACCTGTCCAACGCGCCGGACATCCGCCGCGAGGAGATCGAGGCGTTCGAGTTCGGCTACAACGCCGTCAACGAGGATCTCGCGCGGGCGGTGGTGGAGGAGCTGCAGGGCGTGGCCGAACCGGTCGTGATGGTGCACGACTACCACCTGTACACGCTGCCGGACCTCGTGCGCCGGGCACGCCCGGACGTGTTCCTGCACCATTTCGTCCATATCCCGTGGACGCAGTCGGACGCCTGGCGGGTGCTGCCGTCGCGGATCAGAGAGGAGATATACGCGGGCCTCTTGGCGAACGACATCGTCGGGTTTCACACCCGCTCCTACCGGCGGAACTTCCTGCAGTGCTGCCGCGATCTGATGGATCTCGAGGTCGACTTCGAGCGCGGGATCGTGTGGTACGGGGAGAGAGAGGTATGGGTTCGGGCGTATCCGCTGCCGATCGACCATCGGGCGACGCGCAAGCTCGCGCACAGTCCGCGCGTCTCGGAGTTCGAGGCCGAGCTGATGCGCCGCCGCCGCGACCATCTGATCCTGCGCGTGGACCGCGCCGACCTGTCAAAGAACGTGCTGCGCGGGTTCTCTGCGTTCGACCTGTTCTTAGAGCAGCATCCCGAGTTCACCGAGCGGGTGACGTTCATGGCCCAGCTGATGCCATCGCGCACCGACGTGCCCCAGTACGCGGAGTACCTGGAGCGGATCGAGGCGCTGGTGGCGGTCGTCAACCATCGCCACGGCACCCCCGACTGGATGCCGATCCAGCTGAAGCTGCGCGACGATCTCGAGGAGGCGATGGCCGCGTACAAGCACTACGACGTGCTGCTCGTCAACGCGATGTTCGACGGCATGAACCTGGTCGCCAAGGAGGGCCCGATCGTCAACGAGCGCGAGGGAGTGTCGATCCTCTCGGAGAACACCGGCGCGCACGAGGAGCTCGGCGAGTATGCGCTGTCGGTGAACCCGTTCGACATCCAGGAGCTGGCCGACTCGATCTACGCGGCGCTGACGATGGAGCCGGCCGAGCGTGCGCGGCGCGCGCGGGGACTGGCCGAGATCGTGACCTCGCGCGACCCCGGCGACTGGATCGACGAGCAGCTGGCGGACATCCGGGCGAAGGGGCGCTGAGTTGGGTGAGCCCTCGCCGCATGACTTATAAAAGCTGATTTGGAGGACCCCTGACACCTGTCGTGATCGCCCGACCCGCTAGTCTGTGCCGTCGCATGACCCCGCCCGCGCCCACATACGACCTGGTGCTGCTGCTCGATCCACAGACCGAGGCAGATGCCCGCGCGAAGATCCTCGCGGACACGCGCGCGACGATCGCGGCGCACGGCGAGGTCGTGCACGAGGACGACTGGGGCGCACGGGCGCTGGCGTATCCGATCGAGCGCAAGACCAACGCCGAGTATCGCCTGCTGCAGTTCCACGCGAGCACGCCCGAGCTGCTGAGCGAGCTGGACCGGACGCTGCGGATCACCGACGGCATCCTGCGGTTCAGGATCGTCAAGCTCGCGCCGGGCACGCCGCCCGCGCCAGACATGAGCGCGAGCGTGAGCGCGAGCATCCCGCAGGCGCAGGCGAGGCACGCGGAGGCCGCGCCGTCTCCCGGGCCGCGTCAGGCCCCGCCCGAGCTCGCGGTCTCCGAGCCGGCCTAGGCTCACAGCCGCCACCCAGCCACCGCGACCAGCGGGTAATACACTCGGCGTATGGCCTGGGTGGAGAACACGAGCGAGCAGGCGGCGCAGAGCAGGACCGACGTACTGAGAGACTCGCCGCCGATGTTCGAGTCACGGTGGCTGGACGCCTGCTCGCGGGTGCATCCGATGGTGCCGATCCTGATCTTCGGCCCGGCGATCGCGGTGTTGAGCGCGTGGAGCCTTTCCAGCAGGAGCCTGGCGAGCACGATCGCGCTGGCGATCGGCGGGTACGGGCTGTGGACGCTGTTCGAGTACTGGCTGCACAGGATCGTGTTCCACTTCGAGCCCGACCACGGGATCGGCGCGCGGCTGCACTGGATCATTCATGGCGTGCATCACGAGCATCCGAACGACCCGCTGCGCCTGGTGATGCCGCCCGCGGTGAGCGTGCCGCTGGGAGCGATCGTGTTCGGGCTGCTGTACCTGGCGTTCGGCAGCTCATACGCCCCCGGGCTGGGGGCTGGTTTCTTCGCCGGGTACCTGGCGTACGACATGATCCACTACTACGTCCACCACTTCAGCCCGCGCGGGCGTGTCAGCAGGATGCTGCGCGAGCGGCACATGCGCCACCATTTCCAGGACGACACCAAGGGGTTCGGCATCAGCGCGCCGTACTGGGACGAGGTGTTCAAGACCTCCTCGCGGGCGCGGCGTTCCTCGCAATAAGCGGCTTTGCGCGGCGTGGCGCGAAAAAGACGCCCGCACGCCGCTCTACACTCGCCCGTGGCCTCGGACGCATGGACCGACCGAGCAAACACACAGCTAAGAGAAATACAGAGAGAAAGGAAGAGGCCATGGCCGCCACCAACATCAACAGGGTCGTGATGACCGGAAACCTGACCGCCGACCCGGAGCTGCGCTCGCTCCCGAGCGGCACGTCCGTGTGCAGCCTGCGGATCGCATGCAACACGCGCCGCAAGGACGGGAGCACCGGAGAATGGGTCGATAAGCCCAACTACTTCAACGTGACCGTGTGGGGAGCGCAGGGCGAGAACGCCGCCAAGTACCTGTCCAAGGGACGTCCCGTGGCGATCGACGGACGCCTGGAGTGGCGCGAGTGGGAGGCGCAGGACGGGACAAAACGCCAGGCAACCGATATCATTGCCGACTCGGTGCAGTTCCTGAGCTCGCGCGAGGACGCCGCCGGCAGTGGCGGCGGGTTCACGGGCAACGGAGCTTCACAGGGCACAGAGGTACCCGTTCACGAAGGGGACTTCCAGCCCGCGCCTGTCGCCGGATCCTCCGGCGACGACGACATTCCGTTCTGATTCGATCCCAAAACACATAGCGAGAGGCATAGTTCAAGTGGCAAAGCGTGGTCGCGGCAAGCCGGTGCGCCGGCGAGAGAAGAAGGGCGGTCCCGGCAGCGGGCGGCGCAAGCCATGCCAGCACTGCCGCGACAAGATCGAGCAGGTCGACTACAAGGACGTGGCCACGCTGCGCAAGTTCGTTTCCGAGAAGGGCAAGATCCGCTCGCGGCGGATCACCGGAGCGTGCCGGCGCCATCAGAGCCAGATCGCCAGGGCCGTCAAGCACGCACGCGAGCTGGCGCTGCTGCCGTACGTGAACGAGGGCGGGCGCGAGGACAGCCCTCGCCGCGAGCGCGGCGACCGCGACCGGGAACGCTAGGACCATGCCCGAAGCGATACTCCTGCAGGATGTCGATGAGCTCGGCGAGCAGGGCAAGGTGATCGACGTCTCCAAGGGATACCTGCGCAACTACCTGGTGCCGCGCAAGCTCGCCCAGCCGGCGACGAAAGGCGCGATCGAAGCGATCTCCCAGCGCCGGGAGGCGGCGGAGCGGGCCGCGCGCAATGCCATCGAAAAGGCCCAGGAGAACGTCAACCTGCTGAACCGCACCGTGCTGACGATCCCCCAGCAGGCCGGCGCGGACGGACGGCTGTTCGGGTCGGTGACCGCCCAGGACATCGCCACTGCGATCCGCGAAGCGCGAGGGCTGAAAATCGACAAACGCGGTGTGCACATGCCCGAGCCGATCAAGAGCGTGGGCACCTACATGATCGTGGTCGAGGTGGTCGAGGGAGTGACCGCCACGATCAAGACGATGGTCGTGGCCAAGAAGTAGTCCTCCGTCTCTGCGAACATGTGTTCGTGGGGAGCAAATTAAGCCGACATAGCGGGGTGCCTGTCCGAACCGTGGCTGGTGGCGATCTAGACTCGCGGGAGTCAACATCATGAGCGCCGTCGCCACGACAACAAACGGCGCGGGGAGCGGGGCCCCACGCCGCCAGGGCGCGGACGGGGCGGCGCTCGCGCCGCCGCACAACCTCGAGGCCGAGCAGTCGGTGCTCGGCGCGATCCTGCTGTCCGACAGGGCGCTGTATGCGCTAGTGATCGAAGAGGGGCTGCGCCCGGAGGACTTCTACCGCGAGCGCCACGGCGCGATCTACGCGGCAATGCTGGCCCTGTACAACGAATCGGAGCCGGTGGACGTGCTGACGGTCACCGACCGGCTGCGTCAGGCCGGCAAGCTCAAGGACATCGGCGGAGCGGCCGCGGTGGACGAGCTCACGGGCATCGTGCCCGCCGCGGGACACGCCCGCCGGTATGCGCAGATCGTGCGCGAGAACGCGCTGCTCAGGCGCCTGTTGAGCGCATCGTATGAGATCCAGGAGAGCGTGCTCGGTCACTCCGCGGCGCCGCGCGAGCTGGTCGAGCAGGCCGAGAAGGCGATGCTCGAGGTCGCGCGCGATGACCGCCAGCAGGACTTCCGAGCAATCGAGGAGGTGCTGCACGAGGAGCTCGACAAGCTGCACCGGCTGTCGATCGAAGGCACCTCGCTGACGGGCACGCCGTCGGGGTTCAAGGATCTGGATGAGATCACCGGCGGGTTTCAGCCGGGCAACCTGATCATCATCGCCGCCCGCCCGGCAATGGGCAAGTCGGCGCTGGTGTGCAACATCGCCGAGAACGCCGCGGTCGAACACGGCAAGCCGGTGGCGCTGTTCAGCCTGGAGATGGCCGAGGCCGAGCTGGCCCAACGGTTCGTCGCCTCCCAGGCGCGGATCAAGGGCGAGGAGCTGCGCAAGGGGCGCGTGGCCGAGCAGCGCTGGCCGAAGATCCTCAAGGCGTCGCAGCGCCTGGCGGCCGCGCCGCTGTGGGTCGATGACTCGAGCGATGTGGGCCTGCTGGAGATCAGGGCCAAGGCGCGGCGGCTGCACAGCCAGTGCGAGGGCGGGCTGGGGCTGATCATCATCGACTACCTGCAGCTGATGCGCACCGACAGCCGCTATGACAGCCGCGTGACCGCCGTGGGCGAGCTGAGCCGCGGCCTGAAGATCCTCGCACGCGAGCTGGGAGTACCGGTGATCGCGCTGTCCCAGCTCAGCCGGGCGGTCGAGCAGCGCTCGCCGAAGGTGCCCCAGCTGTCGGACCTGCGCGAGAGCGGAAACCTCGAGCAGGACTCCGACCTGGTGATGTTCATCTACCGCGACGAGTACTACGACGAGGACTCCGAGCGCCCAGGCGAGGCCGATCTGATCATCTCCAAGCACCGCAACGGAGCGGTCGGCAAAGTGACGCTGACATTCCAGAAGGAGTATCCGAAGTTCTCAAGCTACGCCGGAGAGCGTTACGCGCAATGAGCGAGCGTCCGTTCATCCCGGGCTCGCCCGGCGTCCCGGAGCCGCTGGAGGTGATCGCGCGCCGGAGTGCCGGCGCGGGCTCGGATTGTCCGCTCGGGCAATGCGACGGCAGCGGGTTCGTGATCGACGAGGCTACGAACACGGCCTCGGACTGCGGGTGCCGGCGCGGGCGCATCGCCGCCGCCCGCACCGCGAGCCTCGAGGGACGTATCCCGAACCTGTACAGAGGGGTCTCGTTCGATCGCCCTCCCGTTCTTGGCATGCCCGACCCGATCGTCTCGGAGGTGCGTCGCTACGTGCGCAACCTCGATGACCGGCTGAACGAAGGCCGCGGGCTGTGGCTGACCGGAGATGTCGGGACGGGCAAGACCAGCCTGGCGATGATCGTCTCCAAAGCCGCCGTCGACGCCGGGCGCACTGTGGCGATCTACTCGCTGCCCAGGCTGCTCAACCTGATCCGCGACGAGATCGGCGCCGAAAACAGCCTGCTGGATCTGCTCGATCGCCTGTGCTCGGTCGACCTGCTGCACATCGACGACCTCGGCGCGCAGCACACGACGCCGTGGCGGCTCGAGCAGCTCTATTCGATCGTCGACACCCGGTATCAGGCCAAACGCGCGATCATCGCAACGACAAACCTCATGCCCGACGAGCTCGCCGAGCAGCTGGGGCGGCGCATTCTGACGACCGTCTCGCAGGGCAACGCGGGACAGACGAGCGAAGAGCGCAAGGTGATGTCCGACGATTCGAGCGAGGTCGTCGGACGGCGCATCGTGTCCCGCCTGGTCGAGATGTGCGGCGATCCTCTGCCTCTCTATGGAGAGGACAAGCGACGCGCGGTGCAGGACAAACGCCAGCCTCCGCCGATCCCGGCGCACGCGAGCTGAGCGCGAGCAGGTCCCTCCTACACTCCTAGACAGCTATGCCCGGAATCGTGATAGTCGGCGCCCAGTGGGGCGATGAGGGGAAGGGAAAGGTCACCGACCTGCTCGCCGAACAGGCGGACGCGGTCGTGCGGTTTCAGGGCGGCAACAACGCCGGGCACACGATCGTGCGCGGGGGGGTGGAGTGGAAGCTGCACCTGATCCCGTCGGGGATCCTGTATCCGGGCAAGCGCTGTGTGATCGGCAACGGCGTGGTGATCGACCCGAAGGTGCTGATCGAGGAGCTGGACGCGCTGCGCGCGCGCAGGGTGGACGTGAGCGGTCTGCGCATCTCCGCCAACGCGCACTTGATCATGCCGTATCACATGCTGCTGGACTCGGCCGGCGAGGCCAAGCTCGGCAGCCTGCAGATCGGCACTACGCGCCGGGGCATCGGGCCGTGCTACGCCGACAAGGCGGCACGGCTGGGCATCCGCGTGCAGGACCTGCTCGACGAGAAGATCCTCAAGAAGAAGATCGTGGTGGCGATGGAGCCCAAGCGACTGTCGCTGCGGCCGTTCGAGCGGGACCCGACGCTCGACCTGCACGCGATGACCGAGGAGTATCTGACCTACGGGCATCGCCTGGAGCAGCACATCGCGGATACGGCGAAACTGATGTGGGACCTGCTCGACGACGGGCGGAAGGTGATCTTCGAGGGCGCCCAGGGGGCGATGCTCGACATCGACCACGGCACCTACCCGTTCGTGACCTCCTCCAATCCCCTGTCTGGCGCGGCGTGCGTGGGGACGGGGGTGGGACCGAAGAACATCGACGAGATCTGGGGGATCTCCAAGGCCTACACCACACGGGTCGGCGCGGGACCGTTCCCCTCAGAGCTGCATGACGAGACGGGGGAGCTGATCCGCCAGCGCGGCGGCGAGTTCGGCACCACGACCGGCCGCCCGCGGCGCACGGGCTGGCTGGACCTCGTCGCGCTACGGTATGCGGCGCGGCTGAACACGATGACCGCGCTGGCCGTGACCAAGCTCGACGTGCTGTCGGGATTCGACCGGATCGGAGTGTGCACCAGCTACCGCGGCGCCGAGGGCGCCGAGTTCGACGACTTCCCCTACCACCAGTCGGTCCTGCATCACACTACGCCCGAGCTGACCGAGCTGCCCGGATGGTCGGAGGGCCTGGGCGAGTGCCGCGAGTTCTCCGATCTCCCAGCCGCGGCGCAGGAGTATCTGGGGTTCATCGCAGAGCACGTCGGCGCGCCGGTGACGCTCGTGGGCGTGGGGCCGGGGCGCGAGCAGACGATCTGGACCGACGCCGGGCGGGGAACCCTGCTCGCCGCACGCAACGGGAGCTCGCTGGACTGAGCGATCCTGGCGGTACGCGCCGCGCGCGGCGGGATCTGCAGCGATGACACCGAGGTCGCCGCCCTGCCGCACGTGCCGCGATCGACCGTGGAGAACTGGGCGCGGCGAGGCCCCCGTCGTGGGTGGTAACCGAGGGCTCCGGACACCTTGAGGTAGCCGTTAGCGCCGCCTAATACGCGATGCTCTACGCCGCCGGCGCGGCGCTCTCCGAGAGCGGCGAGTACGCCCGCACCCATGGGGCACATGGCACCTCTTCCACGAGCGCTACGTGACCACCGGCGCCTTCGACCAGCACCTCCACGCGCTCGCTCAGGGCGCCCAACGCGCCCGTGAGGGCGGCGACTACGAAGCCGTCACACCCAGCCGCGCCGACGCCGAGGCGATCGTCGCCGGCGCGGCGGACTTCATCGCCGCCGTCGAGCACAGGCTGGAGGCGTAAGCGCAGGAGCGCTGGCCTTTCGGACGCGCTCGTGCTGCCCATCGCTACCCGGGAGGGGTCGGGGCTGCTGGGTATGGTCTCCCGCTCGATGTCGAGCAAACCGGAACGACGAACGCGGGTGACGCTGCGCTGCCTGCGTGAGGATCTCGAGGTGGAGGTGCCTCCCGTCGAGATTAACCTCGGTGGCCTCGACCACCCGCTCATCGGTGAGGCGCGGCGTCTCGCGCCGGCGGCGCCGCGCGGGCAGAGACGCATCCTCTCGATCGAGCGTCCGCTCGTCTACCGGCTGCGTCACGGACGATGGCCTGGCGCAACATGGCTGGAGGCCAAGGCCGGGCGATTCTGGCTCTGTGCCGGCGCGCAGCTCGAGGAGGGCTCAGGCGAGGACGCCTACGAGATCTTCGCCGCACTACACCGAACCGGGCGACTACTGCCCGATGACGATGACCGACATCGTGACGAGCTTGAGCGCAACGCGCGCATCATCGATGACGCCGCCGACTCGATCCCCTCCATCCTCACCGATGCCTTCAACCTTCCAGACCACGATGCCACGACCCGTTTCGGTGGACTGGTTGACGCCCGCCTCCATGTCACCGCACCGGGCGAGGAGGTGTGGGTCGCAATCGCGACTCAGGCGACCGACGGGCGCTTTGTCGAGGAGCGGCTTCGAGATGTCCTCTTCGGCTTGGTCCTAGATGCCGCGGAAGCGGAGCTTTGGGAGCCTCGTGCCGACTGGCCTTCGGGTGAGCTGGCCTGGTTCGAGGTCGCGCGCCTCGGTCTGCGTGAGCCACCAAGCTGACCGGAGGACACGCCACCGACCAGCTCGACATCGGCCTCACCGATGCCCACCGAGTACGCGAGCGCAGACGTCTTGCGGCCCAGCAGCGCCTCCTGCGCACGCTCCATGCGCAGCGCAAACAGCTCGCGGTGATGCTCGACGTACTCATCGACCGCCCGCTCGACGAGCTCAGCCTGCTTGAGGCCCGCCATCAAAGCGGCGTAACGGACCTTCTCCTTGGTGGCCTCATGAACCTTGATCGGGGACTGTGCTCGCATTATGGATCACTCGGTACTTCGGTACCGCTGAGGATACCATGTTGCGCTGGCGTCCGGTACCCACGGACTTTCGCGCCTACGGACGCCCCATCCAAATCGCCCCAAAACCCTCCGATTGGCAGGCACTTCCGCAAGTGGGCCGTCCGGGAATCGAACCCGGAACCTTGGGCTTAAGAGGCCGATATCACCGCCCCGAGGCGCTGATACTGGCCCGACTCGCCCAGCCTAAACCCCGCTCTGCCACTAGTGGTGCGGCTGATTCGCTACCCAATGTGCTACCCGGATAGTGGCTGCTACCCAACTGCTACCCAAAAGGTGTAGGATTCGGTCATCCCAAAGAGAAGGCCCCGCGCGACTGGTATCGCCGGGGCCGTGGACACACCGGAGGTGACCGGCATGTCAGCACCAAATCCTACCGCCACAGTCTTTGTCCGAGAGCAGCGCGGCCAGGCGTTCTATGAAGCCTTCTGGCGCTACCGGGGCAAGCAGCTGAAACGTCGCCTCGGGGCCGCATGGCTCGATCAGGACGCCTCAGGCACATGGACGTCTCGCAAGGGTCGCGTCCGCGAGGGCTACCTCGATGAGCGCCGCGCGCACGTTGCCGCCGCCGAGCTCGTGGCCGCGCAGGTCGAGCAGGCAGACGATGAGGAGCGCACGGAGCGCGAGCGCCGCGCTGCGGGCGTCAGCTTCCGCGAGGTCGCTCACGCCTACCTCACTTGGCTGGAGGACGTGAAGGGCGCGAAGCCCGCCACGCTGCTCAATCACCGCTCTGTTCTCGCCGAGCCGGGCATCCCGTACCGACGTGGAGAAGGCGTAACCCTCGGGCACGTCATGAAGGCCCTCGGCGACCGGCCCGCCGCGAAGATCACGACACGCGACGTGGAGGACGTTCTCGCCGCCGTGTCCGCCACCGGCGCATCGGCGCGCACCGTGAACAAGCACAGGGCGATCATCGGGGCGATCTTCGCCTACGGCATTAAGGGCTCGACGTTCGCCCTGCCCGGCAACCCGGCGCGCGACGCCGACAAGCGACGCGAACCCCATCGGGGCGCGCTCGTCTACTACAGCGTCGAGGAAGTCGAGGCGCTTGCGCGGGCACTTGCGGACGGCCGACACCGCGAGGCGTCAACGCACGAGATCAGCGAGCAGGAGCGCGACGCGCGACGCGCCGAGGATCAGCAGGACGGGGAGATGGTGCGGGTGTCCGCATACGCCGGGCTGCGGCTCGGGGAGCTGCTCGCGCTGCGCTGGCGGGACGTGGACTTCGCCGGCCATGCTCTTACGGTCGGGCGCGCGATGAGCGCGGGCGTCGAGTCATCCACGAAGTCGGGCAGGGTCCGTCGGCTTCCGCTGCCCGACCAGGCCGCAGCCGCGCTCGACCGGATGAGCAGGCGCGAGGACTTCACAGGAGCGGACGAGCGGGTGTTCTGCAACCCGCTCGGGCGAACCCTCGACCCGTCGGCTCTACGCCGCCGCTACAGGCGCGCACAGGCCGCTGCTGGGCTGCGTCCGCTGCGCTGGCATGACCTGCGACACACCTACGGCTCGCTGCTCGCCGCGGCCGGCGTGGACCTCGTGACGATCCAGGCCGCGATGGGTCACAGCGCGCTCGCCACCACGGGTCGCTACCTCCACGCGCGGCCCGCTGCCGACCAGGCGGAGGTGTTCACGCGGGCGTTCCGACCCTCGGCGCCTCTGACGGCCGAGGTATCCAGGCCCTCTACGAGCCCGCTTGCCTAGCTGTCAGCGCCTTGCGGGGGGTGAGGGCGAGGCGACCACCCGCTGTGATCCCCGACCTCAGCGGCGCGCGGAGACGGGTCGTCCTCACCAACCCACGCGGGGACGATCGCAACCTCGGTTCCCGTTCCATCGTGCCCATCCGTTTCGGTGCGCAATTTTGGCGCCGGTGCCCGCCAAGGCTTCAGGTCTTGCACGAGGTCGCGGTAGAACTCGACGGCCTGGGCGCTCGTCTCACGCACGAACGAGCCTTCCGCCCGCCCGCGCTTCTGGCCCATCGGACGGGACCGGGCGAGCACGAAGGAGCGCGGCTCGCGCTTGGGGTCCGGCGGGTAGCAGAGCACCGTATGGTCGTCCCGGAGGGCGCCGAGCGTCGTCGTGGTGGTCACCCGAGCGTTTGGAAACGCTGCTTCGACGCGAAGGTCATCCGACGCATCGCCGAGCTGGCGAATCAGCCAGCCAAAGCGAGCCCTCAGCCTGCCCTCTCGGGGAGCATCGAGTGCGACGCTCGTGATCGTCTGCCGGGACCGCAGGTCCGTGTGGATCTCCAAGGGTCCAACCGCGTCAGGGATGTGCAGCATCGAGTGCATCACGCCTGAGTCGACAAGCGACTTGACTGTCTCCTCAATGCGTGCGGTGGTGGACTGGGTTCGTGGGCGTTGCGCTGTGACAGACGCCCCAAGCTCCTGAGAAAGGCTGAGCGCGAGGTAGTTCGTGAACTGCTCCCACCGTTCTGCAACGTCACGCGCGCCAGCGTCTCCTGGGCGCAAAGTGCCGTCGTGAGCGGACTTGCGGACCGTAACCCAGTTCTCGCCCATGTCCTCAAACCCCACCGCACCCGAAGCCTCGCTGCTCAAATAGTGGATCAGCTCCCGCAACACCCACTCCTGGTCCGAATCCGTGATGCGGTGGTAGCGCTGCTGCACGACTGCCTCGGTGAGCACCCTCCACCACGAGAAGTGCCATAGGCCCGTGGTGCGCAGCTTGCGTCCGTCGACGTTGACCGGCGACTCGGCGGACGTCGCTGTGATCTGAGTCGAGATTGTCAGGACTCCATCGAAGCCATGTTCGCGAGCCACGTCAAGGTAGCTGGCCACCTGCTCATCCTTCAGACGCGCCGAGCCAGTCTTGACCTCCACCAAACACGTCCAGGTCTTGCCACCCCGCCGACAGACGATCGCGCCGTCCGGTATCACCGTCTTGCCGGTAGCGTCCTTGAACCGCACCTCGGCGAACGTCTCGATCACCGGGGACTTTGGTGCGCCCATCTCCTTCAACAGCGCGTGTCCGAACTCCGGGACACCATGCATCACCGCCAGCAAACAGGACGTCGCACGCTTCTCCTGCTCCTGCTGCGTGCGCGTGCCAAACGTCGGGATCAGACGCGCGTGCCGCCACCCGTCGGGCTCCGATCCCACCGCCACAGAGGCAACCCCGGTCGAAGTCATCGCGGCGAGCTTACACGCTCTCCGAGTGGGTGTTCAAGGCTCGCGGGCCGACGAGCGGGGCTCGGGCGAACCACTTGACGGATCGGCGCTACGCCACCGCTACAGGCGCGCACAGGCCGCTGCCGTGCTGCGCGCGCTGCGCTGGCATGACCTCAGGCACACCTACGGCTCGCTGCTCGCCGCGGCTGGCGTGGACCTCGTGACCATCCAGGCGGTGATGGGCCACAGCGCGCTCGCAACCACCGGCCGCTACCTGCACGCCCGGCCAGCCGCCGATCAGGCGCAGGTGTTCACGCGGGCGTTTGAGTCTTCCTCATCCGGGGCCGAGAGCGCAGCCGAGGTGGTGCAGGGTCTATAGCCCCACGAGCAGGTCACTCGCTGGGATGCCGAGCGCCTTGGCGAGCTTGACGATCGTCAGCAGGCCGGGGTTGCGCCGGCCGCGCTCGATGCGGTTGACCTCCGTCGGGTGGAAGTCTGCGCGGTGTCCGAGAGCTTCCTGGGTCAGACCGGCGCGCTCGCGTGCTGCTCGGAGGTTGGCGCCGAACGTCGAGCGCGGGTCGTCTGCATCGGGCTCGGGCATAGCCAGCACCCTCAACCGACCTGACCGATACCTCAATAGGGAATCTGTCAGGATGTCGGGGTTCTGAAGGGTGATTGCCCTGGTTTGGTGCGGCTGCTGCGATGGGCGTAGGGTTGCGGGACGATCGACGCGAGGTGAGCAGCCTCGCTTGGCGGGCAACGGAGGCAAGACGTGGCAAGGGGCGAAAGCAAGTACAAGATCACGAACTACACGGGGCATGCGCCGTTGCGCAGCGAGCCCGCCGACCAAGGGGAACTGCGACTGACCCCTGAGCGGCTCGAGTTGCATTTCAAGGGCACAAAGCAGTTCAACCACGGCGGTCTACGGAGGTACGGCTTCCGGGCCGTAGGATCGGGACCCGAGTCTTGCCATGTCACGCTGATCGACAAGCAGACTCAGGAGTCGCTCGCTGCTTTCGATGCTCAAGTGTCGGCAGACGAGCTCGAGCGAGACCTAGCTGAGCGGGACAAGGTTCTCGCAGCCGCCAAGCAGCGCGAGGCAAAGGTGGCATCGGGTTCATGGTGGCTTGCACCGAAAGCCTTTCGCGGCTTGGGCTTTCTCGAACACCTCGACGCCAGCGAAACTCAGTATCTCGGTGGCTGGTCTTCCCACACGAAGACGTACAAGGCAAAGTACGTCCGTATTGACGCCCAGGGGATCTCACTACGGGGCCTCAAAACCATCTTCACGATCCCGTGGGATCAGGTTCTCGACCTAGAGGTTGAAGGACCCGAGAGTGCGTCCAAGCGTGTCACGGCAGGCCGGGTCTTGGCCCTCGGCGTCTTCGCTCTCGCAGCCAAGAAGAAGACGCAGTCGGCCGTGCTCATCGTGAGCCTCCGGTCGGGCGAGGAGGCAGTCTTTCAGACGGAAAAGCTTACAGCCGCCGAACTGCGTGCGAAGCTCGTTCCCGTTACCAGCCAGCTTCGCAAGGCAAATGTCTCGCCTCCGCCAACGGCTGCTACGTCCCCCCCGGCGGCCCCTCTGCCCGCCGCACCCGTGTCGGTGGCTGACGAGTTGAAGAAGCTGGCCGACCTGAAGGACGCGGGACTGCTCACCAACGAGGAGTTCGCCGGACAGAAGGCGAAGCTGCTCGGCTCATGAGCCTGCCGGATGTCCACCGCGAGAGCCGGCAGCGATGAAACGCAAGGTGCTGATTGTGCTCGCCGTCCTCGCGCTGATCGGGCTGTACGCGCGCGGCACCTTCGACCACCTACTCTACAACGTGGGCTTGAACGCCCATGAATGTGCCCGCAACGGGTTCGGGGCCACGTTCTGCGGCCATGAACTCGACGAATACCGAGCGAAAATCGAACGGGTCAAACAGGAAGGCGAAGCCGCCCAGGCCAAGATCAAGGAAGAAAGCGCACGCCGTGAAAACGAAGCGCAGGCCGAAGCGCAGAGAATCAAGGAAGCCTCCGAAGCGTCCGCTGCCGTAGAACACGCCAAGGAACAGCAAGCGCTCAAGGGAAAGATGGAAGGCGAGAAGGCGATCTTTGAGCGCGAACCGGAAGGCTCCGTAGCTTCTGACTTGGCGAAGGATGAATACGAATACGCCCGTGCGCAGCTCCAGCAGCTTGAGGTCCGGGGTGGTGGATGACCCCATGAAAACGACGAAAGCCCCGCCGGGCGGCAGGAATACCTCGCGACGCGTCTGGGAAGGTGGTTAGCCATGTTCAAGAAGCTCGCAGTCCTCGCAGCACTCACCTCGCTCCTACTGCCCGCGACGGCCTACAGCGCCCAGGTGCCCATCCTCGCTGGCCCGTGGAGCACCTACCAAGAAGGCTACGGCCACGTCGAGCCGAGCACCATCTTCAACGGGGGAGATCCCACCGGGCTCGTCAAGCACATCGAATGGCTGACCTGGGGCGGGCCGAGGGCGGTCGGCGTCGGTAGCGGGTTCTATGTAGCTCCCGATCAGATCACCGCCGAAGGGCATCGCGCGGCGGCTGTGATCGTGGCCTTCAAGCTAGGCACCTGCCACGGCCGGCGCGCGTACAACGCGGTCCAGTGGTACTTCCCGGAGTACGGCGAACGCTTCAACGCCCACGAAACCGGCTACAAGATCTGCACCGGCTCAGAAGGACGGTAGGCGGGCGACGCGGGCTGTCCCGGCCGCTGGCAATCCGACCGCCGGGCGGCGATGCTGAACGCGGCGTAAGCTGCTGCGCGTGCGACGCTTGAACATCGGGGCTGCTTGCCTGTCCGCGGTCGGACTGCTCGTGATCGCGCCGTCGTCGTTCGGCGGCGCCCGCGTCCCTGTCTTGGGAAGCCGTATCCCTCTCCCGCCCGGAGGCGCGACAGTTCTACCGGCCTCGGCGTCCGCGTACTCGCTGCCGAGACTGCCGACTGAGCTGGTCGGCGCAGCCGGGCTTCAAGTACGGCCAGCGGTCGTAGGTTTCACCGGCGACGGGACTGGCTTTCTCGGAGGCTTTACCGGAGCGAGTTGGGTCGGCAGGCCATCACGCGAAGTACTGGACTGGGCGGGACGGATGCGCTGGACCACGTGGACCTCAACCGAAGCGAGCGGTACGGGCGCAGTCTGGTCCAACAATGGTGAACCCGATGATGCGCGCGGGACCTTCTACCCACGGGCAGCCACTTTCCGCGCCTACGACCCAGTGAATGGCGTCTTTCGTCGCCTGACGTACGTATCGGGCGGGCAGGCAGCCACGCGTCGCGCCGTCTATTACCGTCCCGGTTACTGGGAGTGGAGCTGAGCGGCCCTCACGACCTGGGAACCCGCATAAAGCTCCGGGGGCGAGCCTAACGCCGGACGCGTGCAGGGGTGACCGCCGGGGTCAACCTTCCCCCCACGAAGCCAGAAGCCCGCGATAGCGGTGCCGGGGGGCGTCGCCGGAACCACGGCCGCCGAGGGGTGACCGCCGGGGTCAGCAATTTTTCTCCCCGCGAAAAAGGGGCCGCACTCCCCGAGGAAAAGGGCCTTCTAACGGCTTAGCGCCGGCCACGAGGAGTCGGCAGCGCCATCTTGCCAGTGAGGTCCGCTGAGAACACGTACTCGTAGCGTTCAGCCTCAGCGATGAGGCGTCGCACCTTCTTTCGAACTGTCTCAGCGGCCCGCTCGCTCGTGCGATACGTGCGGGTGACCTCAACCGCGTGCTCGACCTCCGTCGGCTCACGGTGAAGCCGCCGACGTAGCAGCGATCGAGATTCCCTGCGCACGCGCGCAAGGCGGTTTAGGTCATCGTCGATCGGCGGTACCGGGGAGAGGTGCGGAGCGCTGGCACGCTGGAACACGTTGCCGACGTACTCGGCGACCGCCAGGTAGCTCATCTGCTGGCCGGACAACGCCCTCACGTACATCAGGAAACGCTGCACCTGCTCGACGGTCGCCGGCGCTTCGCGCGTGCGCGGTTTGCCGCGTGAATATTTGTCCCGCCTGTGGCTGCTGCCGTCATCCAGACTCGCCGACATGTCTACATCAACATCTACCACAGCCGGGGCGGCAGGCGGCAGCGCCGGCGCCGACGTTCGGGCCCGTCGGGAGGCGGCGGGGCTGACTCGCGTCCATCTCGCCGTCCGTGCCGGGCTCTCAATGGCTCACCTCGCGAACATCGAGGCGGGCTGTGTTCCTCGCCGCTCACCGGCGCTCGAACGGATAGGGCGGGCTCTCGACTCTTTCGAGCGCGAGGCGGCCCCGTGAACGACGAAAGCGCCCGGTCAGGGGCGCTCCCGAATCACAGGCAACCTCATCATAAAGCTCTCGCCGGTCAGGCCACGGCGCATCTGATCGACGAGGTGAGGGCGTTTGTATGCAGGTTCGTCGTGCTACCGAGCGACGCCGCCGCCACGGTCCTCGCGCTGTTTGTGCTGCACACTTGGGCGATAGAGGCGGCAGAAGCGACCGCCTACATGGTCGTGGTCAGTGCAGAGAAGGGCAGCGGGAAGACCCGTGTGCTGGAAGTTCTCGGTTACCTCGTCCGCGAGCCGTGGCAGACAGCGGGAGTCTCCGAGGCCGCGCTGTTCAGGAAGATCGAGCAGGACGAACCATGTCTGCTCCTCGACGAGATCGACGCCATCTTCGGGAGCAACTTGGAGCGCACCGAGCCGCTACGGGCGGCCCTCAATGCGGGCAACCGTCGCGGGGGCCGCGTCACGAGATGCGTGCCGCCGAAGTTGGAGCTCGGGGAGTTCTCGGTGTTCTGTCCGAAGGCCCTTGCCGGGATAGACACCGGGCGACTCCCGGACACGATCAGGGACCGCTCCGTGATCCTGCACATGAAGCGCAGGCGCGCTGGCGAGGAGGTCGAGCGGCTTCGGCATCGCAACGTAGCGCCGGAAGCCGAGCCGCTCACGGACTCTCTGCGGGCATGGGCCGAGGTCGCCGGCCCGATCCTGCGGACGGCGAACCCGGAGCTCCCAGACGAGCTCAGCGACCGGGCGGCAGATGGGTGGGAGCCGCTGCTGGCGATAGCGGACCTCGCCGGCGAGGAATGGGCTACGGAGGCACGGCAGGCCGCCGTGATACTCAGCGCACCGGGTGACGAGGACGAGCTCGCGCTTGGACCGCTGCTACTGGCGGGCATCCGTAGGGCCATGGACGGCAGGCAGACGATCAGCACCGCCGACCTGCTGGCGTCGATCAACGCGGACGAGGAACTCCCGTTCGGCGCTTGGAATGAAGGCCGGGGCGTCGAAGCTCGACGGCTCGGCCGCCTGCTGAAGCCCTACGGGATCAAGCCAAAGTCGATCCGCATGGGCAACGGCACCCCGAAGGGCTACGCGCTCGAGGACCTTCACGACGCCTTCGCCCGCTACCTGCCAGCAGAGCCGCAACAAGCGCAACGAGCGCAACGGGCCGAGCCGCCACCGCCCCATAGAACAGGCGATGTTGCGGATGTTGCGCACAGCGGCGATGGCGAAGGGATGCTGCTCCGGTTCGACGCCGACGAGGAGCTCGCCCGCGTACAGGCGAAGTTCGGCGAGGACGCCGCAGCATGAGCCCGATGGCCGCCTACGAGGTCGCCGAGCTGGGCACCTCTCCCCTCTCGCAAGATCACCCCCAAGCGCGCGACGGCCAACGTAGCCTCCCCCGCCTGCGCGGCGCACTTGCCGTGCCCGCGGCTGTCTACGGCCGCGCAGCCCTGCCGGGCGCCCATCAACGCCGGCTGTCAGTCCCAGCCTCGGCCGACTGGCAATCAGCGCAACCCCGTTGCTCCTATGTCAAGCGAAGCTCGGAAATTGCGAGGAAGTGTCCTAGTCGTCGCTGGTGGTGCTGCGTCAGCTCGGGCGCAGCGTAGAGGGGCGAGTGTTGTGTTGAGCTGCTCACTACCCGCTCTCTTCCATTGTCGATGGACGTGGAGCGTAACGCGTGCTCTCGCCGCGACTGAGGCTGCAAGGCGTCGGAGCGTCTGCCGTCAGACGTTGCGCGTGAGGAACTCGATCTGGTCGGTGACGACGGTGTCGAAGTGGGGTGGTAGGTAGGGCTCGAAATGGCTGCAGTCGTAGCTGCGAACCTCGCCCTTGGGGATGCGCCGTGCGGCCTTCAGCGCGACCCGGTACGGGGTCACGACGTCGTGCTTGGCGACCTGGATCAGCGTGGGGGCCGTGATCTTGCTCACGTTACGGCCGGGGGAGTAGGAGGGGACTCGTAGCGCGATGCGTGCGGCGACGTCGTTCTCGGGTAGGAGCTCGTCGTAGCGGTCGCCGGCGAGGCGTTCGGTTATGGACCGCGCGTCGGGCAGGGTCATCATCGCGAGGGTGCCGGGCTCGCCGATCGCGGGGATGCGGTGGGGCGCGCGGCCGGCGAGGGCGCCGAGCTGGTCGCGGAGCGCCGCGAGCGTGAGGCGGGCGAGGAGTGTCGGTGGGCCGGCGAAGGCTGACGCGGGGCCGCTGATGTGGGGGACCTGGGCGATCACGGCGGTCAGGTCGTGGTCCTCGGCCGCGAGGTGTAGGGCGTGCCCGCCGCCGAAGGAGGTGCCCCACGCGACCACGCGGTTGGTGTCGACCCCATCGATCGTGCGGGCGTGCGCGACGGCGGCGCGCCAGTCGACTTGCTGGGCGTGGATGTCGAGCACCCTCCGCGGCTGGCCGGGGCTGTCGCCCCACCCGCGGTAGTCGAACACGAGCGCAGCGAACCCGGCCTGCGCGAACCGTGTGGCGTAGGCGTCCAGGCGCAGCGCGCGGATCGCACCAAAGCCGTGCGCCATCACGACGATCGCCGGCCGCTCCACGCCCTCGGGCCGGTACAGCCACGCGGCACACGACGTCCCGTGGGAGTCGAAGGTCGTGTCCTCTCGGGTGTAACTGCCCATGAGGTGGGCGGTTAGGGGCTCCTCAGCCATCATGCGGTAAGTATCTCGTAACCCTCGTCTCTCGATCCCTCGCTGAGAAGCCGGTAGTACCTGCGGGCTAGGTGGCGCTTGAGGCAGCGCATCGCCTCGATGCGGGTCTTGCCCTCGGCTTCCTTGCGCTGCAGGTAGGCGCGTGTCCCGGGGTCCAGGCGGCCGCGCGTGATGGCGATGATGTGCAGCGCGCGGTTGAGTTGGCGATTGCCGCCACGATTGAGGCGGTGGCGATCGGTGCGGCCGGATGAGACGGGGATCGGTGCGACGCCCGCGAGTCGCGCGAAGTGCGCGTCACTCTTGAAGCGCTGGGCTCCGGCGGTTTGTCCGATCAGGATCGCGGCGGTGAGGGGACCGCAGCCGGTCTCGGCGAGCATCTCAGGACGGTGCACACGGACGAGGTCGCGCAAGTCGCGCTTGAGCTGCTCTGCGTCGCGGGTGAGCGCACCGATCCGTTTGGTCTGTTCGCGGGCGATGCGGACCCTCGCGGTCTGTGGCGTCGCTCTCAGGCGACGGGTCACGCGTTGCAGCTGGCCTGGATAGTCGAGCTTGCGAGCGGGGATCGTCGCCTCCAGCTCGGGGTCGAGGATCACGAGGTTGATCCGCAGCCGGTTGATCAGCCGTGTGCGCTCGTTGACGAGCACTTCGCGGTGATCGCACAGCAGCCGGATCTTCACGGCGTCCTCGTCGAGGAACGCGGCCGGGAAACGCTCGATGCCCTCACGCAGAACGGCTCGGGCGATCGCCCTGGCGTCGATCTGGTCGGACTTCCCTGGTTCGCGTTCGCCGCGGCGTGAGGCACCCATCAGCTTCGGCGCGACGCGGATCACGCGCTCGCCGGCGCTGATGAGCGCGTTCTCGAGATGGTGGGAGAGGTCGCGGCAGTCCTCGATCGCCCACACGATCTCGGTGTCGAGCTCGTGCGCCCAGCGAAGCGCGTCGAGATGGCCCTGTTCCCTGGCGGGGATTTCCTTCTCGCCGAGGAGCTGCCCCGTGTTCGCGTCGACGGCCGCGAGGGCGTGGGTGCTCTTGTGGACATCCGCTCCGATGACAATCATCCAGCACGTCCCTTCGATCGATGGGTTCGGTGAAGTGGACCTCGGGCGGACAGGCCTTCCTGGGGGCGGTTGCCACGCTCCTATTAGGTCACGCCAAAGGTCCCGGGTGGTGGCGGACGACACAACGGACGTTCGGTCAGGCCAGAGCAACGGCCGACAGACAGACTACGAGTCAGCCCGTCACCAGCCCGGGACCCAACCCGACCAACCGGACAGCACCAACGGCAAGAACCCTTCCTGCCAGCGCCGGCCGATCGACCGGCCCTTCCGACCGGAACCAGCACCCGGTCCCCACAGGCTGGCAGGAAGAACAGACTAAATGCACGGGGGTCGAGCCGGACCCGTAAATGGGTCCAACTCGTTGGCCGTATCGGTGCACTCGCGGTCTATAGCCGCATGACAACCACAGGAAGCACCAACACGAACACGGTCGGTCGGCACACCCGGGGGTGCAACCGATGAGTCGCCGTCTGAAGATCACGTTGCCCGATGGGCTTGCAGCGCAGTTGGACGAGCTGGCGGCGAACACCGGCGAGCCGGCCGCTCGCCTCGCCGGCCAGATGGTCCGTGAGGGCATCACCGAAGCCACGGCCAGCGGGCAGGTTCGGGCGCCGCGCGTCAGTTCGGCTCCTGCCGCGCTCGAAGCGCTCGAGAACGAGGAACCCGATCAGCGGGCGCCGTGGCTTGAGCCCTACGGCGGGGACCGGGAATGGCGCTCGTGGATGTGGGGCGGGATCGTCGCGCTCCACGGCCGCTACCCCACAGCGCTCGCCTCGTTGAAGGACGGCTGGTGGGAGAGCGAGGCGCACGTGGAGACCCTGTGCGCCATGGTCGTATGGCGCCAGTTGATCGACGACGCCTGCCGAGACCCACGCGAAGAGCTGGCCTTCCAGGTCAACCTCTCCGACTACGGCCACACCCTCCGCCAGGAAGGCGGAGGTGTCACGCGCGCCTGGAAGCCCGGCGCTCCGCCAGATGGGTGGGTCCGTTGATCCCAGAACGCGGCACGAGCGGCCAAAAGGCAGCACTCAGGGAGAAGTGCGAGTCGGTGGTCGAGGGCGCGCGAGGACTACGGGCAGCGCAGACGGCGGGGGCTGTGGCGGCCGGGTGGCCGCAGCTACGTGCACCGGAGGCGTCGGCTTCGCCTCCTTGTCGGCCCCGAAGTCGTTGGCCGATTCGGGCAGGTCGAGGTCTGTAACCGCGATGGCCCCAACATCACAACTGCAAGACCCGCAGCCAATGGGCTCGACCGTCCACCGCCCGCTCACCGCCGCCGACGTGATGACCGCAGCCGAGGTCGCCACCCTGCTGCGCGTGCCGAGGTCGACGGTCGAGGACTGGGCGCGGCGAGGCATCGTCCCGTCCCGGAAGGTGGGCAGGAGACGGCTCTACATCCGATCGAGGATCGAGGCCCTGCTCCTCGACGAGGACCCGCAAATCGGCCTGTGAGGGTCCAGCGAAACGGCTGGCGAAACTCATTGACACGCACTCCTGCCCTGCGATGCGGGGTCATCCCAAGGGCGTCGGTGTCCCGGCGCTCGATACCGTGTGCGCCGTGGCGAAGGTCTACAACCAAAAGTCGATGCGCAAGCTGCTCGAAGACGATGGTTGGAAGGCGACGCTTGGCGGCAAGCACAACGTCAAGATGGTCAAGCCCGGCGAGGCGAGGCCGATCACGCTGCCGGCACACAAGCGCCGCGACTATGGGCCTGGGCTTGCAGCGTCGATATTGAGGCAAGCTGGCCTATCATGAGGCAGACCATGGGAGAGACCAAGCAAGTCGAGCTGACCGTCGCCGTCCACGAAGAGGACGGCATGTATTGGGCCGAGGTTCCCAGCCATCCGGGCCTGTTCGCCTCCGGGGAGACCATGGACGAACTCATCGAGGCACTGGGCGAGGCGTGGATCATGTACACGCATGACGAGAACCCCTCACGGCCGGCGGCTCACCCGGCGACCCGGTCGCTAAACGTTCTCGTCCCGGCCTAGCTGCCCTGACCGCTCTACGCGGCCCGTCGCTGCGAGCCTGGCCGGTACTTGCCTCCGCGCCGACGCGTCGAAGAAGGTCGGGCGTCGCCGCCTCTGCATCCGGTCGAAGATCGAGGCCCTGCTACTCGACGAGTGACACGCAGTGCGGCCTCCAAACACCCAGCCGCGATACTGGCTCAATGCCGTCGGCGAGCCTGGACCTTGTGCGCTCGATCTACGCGGCCTATGCCCAGTACGGTCGCACCGGCACCGGACCGGACCGAACCGCCAGGGGCGGTACGATGGGATCATGGCGAGCAAAGCTACGAAACGTCCTGCCGGGTCGGCCGCCTTCACGAGCGGGCGGGTCAATCCTCCACGTATCAAGGATGCCGACGAGCGGGTGGCGAACGTCGAGCGCGCGACGAAACGTATAAAGACCGACGTGCAGGTCAACTTCGTGCGCACTCGTCGCGGGCGTCGGTAGCCGGTGGCCCGAAGGGGCCGTCCTCCCCTAGCTCGGGGCGTTCTGTCTTTTGAGGCTCCCGACTGGTCGCCACCCGACGCGCTGCTGCTAGACACGAGCGTGGTGGTCGAGGCGCTGCTGCCGTCGCAGCCCGACCACGCGGAGTGCGTAGCTTTCCTACAACGCCTCGCCGCGAGCGACTGCCTCGTGGTTTTCAATCGCCTGCTCGAAGTCGAGCTGCACGAGACGCTGTTCAATGTGGCGCTGAAGGAGCGGCACGGCAAGCGCTGGGCGAGCGCCCGCCACGATGGCCGGGTGCGCCGTCGAGCTGGGCGACTACTTGAGGTCGGTACCAGTGCATGGTCTGACCTGCTGGACTCGCTTTCGTGGGCGTCCATCGATTTGGAGGAGGTGGTGGAGAAAGTTCCCCCGCTGATTCGCGGCTACAGCTTTCGTTCCTACGATGCCGTGCACGCCGCCACCCTGGAGGTCGCGGAAGTCAATGACATAGCCACGCTCGACCATGGCTTCGCGGCCCTGCCTCAATCGCGGGCGACGCTGCACACCACCGCTGCTCGCGCTGTCACGATGCGCGCTCGGCGAAAGCGGCGCTGAGAGGCCGCCCCGGATTCAGTGGGGCGGGCTCCCCAAGCGATGCGCTGGCGAGCCTACATGGCTCAGAGCCTCCCAGTCGCGATCCACGGACTCAAAGCTCCTGCGCGTAAGCTCGACCAGGTCTGGGGTCGTGGACTCCTCAGACATCACGCGGCAAGTATCCGCAAGTTCCGCTCGAACGATCCCGCCGTCGGGTACAACCGTTGGCCCCGGCTCAGCTAGCGGTTCGGGATGGTTGCGCGCGAGCGAGGGGTTAGAGTGCCTGCCGGTGGCTATCCCTGACTTTCAGAGCCTGCTGCGCCCCCTGCTCGTGATTCTTGAGGACGGCGAGGATCACGCCATCTCGGAGGTTCGCGCGGAACTGGCGCGACGCTTCTCGCTGAGCCGCTCAAGAGAGGACGTGCTGTGACAACTCAGTTCGCTGGCTCGAATACACTCGCGCTCGCGGCTGCGGTGCTTCTGTTGGGCGGCTGTGGGACGGCCGAAGAAGGCAAAGGTGCAGCAAGCAGCAGCGCGACGACGAGCGCTGTCGCTGTTGCGCACCCGCACCCAGCCCGCCATCCCGCGCACCGACACTCGCAGGCGGCTCGGCACGCATCGAGCCCGACCGCTTCGGCGCTGGGACATCAAACCAAGTTCGTCGGTTGCCATGTCAGAGGCCAGCTCCCGGACGCAGGCTGCACGCCGGGCGCGATCTTCGCTGCGACGACGGTGACCCAAATCTGCACGCCCGGCTACTCCCGGGCCGTTCGTAACGTCCCGGAGTCGCTCAAGCAGAGCGTCTACGCCGAGTACGGCATCGAATCGCATGTACCCGGCAGCTACGAGGTGGACCATCTCGTTTCGCTGGAGCTGGGAGGCAACAACAGCGCGGCGAATCTCTGGCCCGAGATCAGTCCCGGCTATCACGAGAAGGATGGGATCGAGAACCGACTCCACGACGCCGTTTGTGCAGGGTCGGTGAGCCTGCGCGCTGCGCAGCATGAGATCGCGCGCGACTGGCGTCACACCTTCGTCGGAGCGCCAACCGGGGCCGGAACGCAAGCGACACCCCCCTCGCCCGTCACAGCAACGAGCACGCCAGCGACCAGTACGCCCGCCAACTTCTGCACGACGCATCAATGCATAGCGAGCTTCGCCGAAGGACACGGCACCATCGTTCAGTGCGCTGACGGGGAGTGGAGTCACTCGGGCGGGCGGCCCGGCGTTTGCTCGCGCCACGGCGGACCACGCTGAACACCGCGCTTGGGTAGTGCCCCCGGCACGCCCCCAGCGCATGTGCCCGCAAGGGCCTACAGGCTCGCCGTCGAACAGTGCGTCGATGGACGAGCAAAGCGAGCGTATCGCCAGGCGATTTGACGTTCCCATGCTGATCGCGGCCACGCTGGTGATCCCGACGCTCATCATCGAGGAAGCCGGGCCAGGAGAGCCGTTGGAGACTCTGGCCGTTGGCCTGAACTATGCCGTATGGATGGCTTTCCTGATTGAGGCTCTGGTGATGCTCTGGGTCGTCCCGAACAAGTGGCAGTGGGTGCGCCAGCATCCGCTGGAGGTCATTGTCGTTGTGCTGACGCCTCCGTTCTTCTTGTCGGCGCTCCAGCCGATTCGGCTCCTGCGCCTGCTACGGCTCCTGCGCCTTCTGCGACTTGCGCCGCTTGTGCGACGCCTTCTCACCGCCCAAGGCGTCAGGTTTACGGCGTTGCTTGCCTTACTGACTGCGCTTGCGGGGGGCGCGGCGTTCCATCAGATAGAAAGCCACAAGTCATTTGGGGATGGCCTGTATTGGGCAATTACGACGATGACCACGGTCGGATACGGCGACCTCTCTCCCCATACCCCGGAAGGCAAGATCGTCGCCGTCATCGTGATGCTCGTCGGTATCGGCTTCATCGCCCTGCTTACAGGAGCCATCGCGCAAGCGTTCATCCGGCCGAGGGCTGTCCGGCTGGAGGGAGCCTCCGGCGACGAGGCATTGACCGAGAACGAACTGCTCTCTGAGTTCCGCGAACTTTCAGCTCGGATGCGGAAGCTTGAGCGGGCGCTGGAAGCGCGACTCGCCGCCAAATAGCTCCAACTCACACTCCCGCTCACGCGCGGACTTGAGTTGTGGCATCAAGGCGCTGACAGCGGTTGCCGTGCGCGCGGACAGCGGTTGCCGTGCGCGCGGGTCGGGTGATGGTCTTGCGCGCGACGGGGGCCAGCGTCGGCGTAAGGGCGGGGAGGGGTCTTCGATCCACGCGGCGGGCCGCGTCCGCCTCGGCGAAACCGCGAAATCAGACGCTCGGGAGGGCTAAGTGCTACCCCAACCTGCTACCCAAGCAAACTGGAGCGGATGCCGTCACCGCCCCGATCGTCAAAAAACGGGCGTAGTTCCAGGCACTTTCGGGAATGGGCCGTCCGGGAATCGAACCCGGAACCTTGGGCTTAAGAGGCCCCTGCTCTGCCGGTTGAGCTAACGGCCCGTGAGGGCGCCGGCGGACGAGCGGCCGGCTTCAGCGCTCGATTCTAGCCGAGCGCGCCCGCAGCACGTTCGGCGGAAGGGTCAAGCGCCAGCTCGCTCGGGGGCGCGTCGCCGCTCCACGTACCTCAGACCCCCCGTCAACGCACCCTCAGAACACCACCGTGCGCCGCCCGTCCACGATCACCCGATCGTCGAGATGCAGCGCCACGGCACGGGCCAGCACGAGGCGCTCGATGTCGCGCCCGACACGCGCGAGCTCCTCGGCGCTCTGGCGGTGGTCGACGCGGACGACGTCCTGATCGATGATCGGGCCGTCGTCGAGCTCGGCGGTCACGTAGTGAGCGGTCGCGCCGATCAGCTTGACCCCGCGCTCATGCGCGCGCCGGTAGGGGTCTGCGCCCGCGAACGCCGGCAGGAAGGAGTGGTGAATGTTGATCGCGGGCATGCCGACGCGCGACAGGAAGTCGCCGCTGAGCACTTGCATATAGCGCGCGAGCACGAGCAGGTCGGCCCGGCCCGCCAGCAGCTCGCCCATCGCCGTCTCGGCCTGGGGCTTGCCACCCTCGAGCATCGGCACGTGCTGGTAGGCGACGCCGGCGGCCTCGGTCTCGCGGCGCAGGTCCTCGTGGTTTGAGATCACCGCGACGATGTCCCCGTCCAGCTCGCCCCGCCGGTAGCGCCACAGCAGATCCACCAGGCAGTGGTCGTGGCGGGAGACGAGAATCGCGATCCGCGAGCGCTCGCCCCACCAGCGCAGCTCCCAGTCCATCTCAAAACGATCGGCGACCTCCTTCCCAAAGCTCTCCTGGAAAAGGTGCCGGGCCGCGTCCGCGGCGCTCCCGTCCAGGCCGGCCAGGAACAGCTCGGTGCGCATGAAGAAGCGCCCGCCGGTCGGATCGGTGGAGTACTGGTGGGAGGAGACGATGTTCGCGCCCTGCCCGAACAGGAACCCGGAGACCGCCGCGACGATCCCCGGCCGGTCCGCGCAGCCAATCAGTAGACGCGCCGTATAGCGAGGCTCATCATCTCCATCGGCGGGACCACGCGCTGATGAGCCGCCCCGCTCGGGGGCCTTCGCCGGGAGAGCATCCGCCGCACGAGGAGTCTCTTCAGGAGGAGCCATCGCGTGCGGACGCCGGCCCCTCCGCTACTTTTTTGTCGCCGTGGATGTGCCGCTGGCGCCGCCCGTGCCCACATGGACGGGATATGTCTTGCCTCCGATCGTGACCGTCCCACTGGAGCCGTTCGCCGCTCCAGTGCCGCTCACCGTGCCGCCGGTGCTCGCGGCGCCGCCGGTGCTCGCGGCTCCGCTGGAGGCGCCCGTCGGGTTCTTCTTGATTTCGGCGAGCTCGCCCTTCAGCTGCTTGCGCTGCGCGGCGGGCGCCAGCGCGACCGCCTTTTCGGAGGCGAGATCGCCGATGCGCGTGTTGTGGGCCTTGTACGCGTACTCCGCGAGCGCCGCGTACAGCGACATGCTTTCGGGCTTGGCGGCGGTCACGATCAGCAGGACCTTGACCGCTTCGGCGGGTTCGTTCAGGCCTTCTTCGCCGAACACCCGCACCATCTCCTGGGCGATTTCAACGTTGGGCTTGGGCGGGTTCAGCGCGACGTACCGGTTCCAGGACTGGGCGGTCTGGGAGAACAGTTCTTTGCCCTTGCTCGTGACTTTGCTGTTGGCGAAATACGCTTCGCCGCCAGCTTCGTGCAACTGCGCCAGGGTCAGCTGTTCCCATGCGTACACGTCGCTCGGATGCTGCTTGGTGAGCTTCTTGTACTTGTTGATCTGGCTCGAGAAGCTTGTGCTGCCGGAGCCTTCGTTGCCGGTCAGCGAGCTCAGTATCCCGCCGCTGCCCAAGCCGCCGCCGACGCCGAGCCCGATCAGACCAAACCCGATCAGCAAGGCGAGGCCGGCGTAGATCACCTGGACCGTACGGCGACGGCCGCGTCCGCGCAGGTCGAACAGCATCAGCTGAGCTCTCGGTCGAAGTGGTCGATGATCTGTTGCACGCTTGGCTCCGTTCCCTGCTGTGCGGGCGGACCGCCGTCCGGCGGCGGCCCGGCGCCCGGGTTCTGTTGCTCGCGTCTGCGCTCATGGCGCTCGGCGAGCGACGCGAGCAGGATACTCGCCTCGTACAGCACATACAGCGGGACGGTCTCCAGCAGCAGGGTGATCGCGTCTCCCGGAAGGAACGCGGCGACCGCCGCGCAGGCCACGATCGCGTAGCGCCGGCCCCGGCGCAGCTGTCTGGGGGAGACCAGGCCGGCGCGAGTGGCCCCCAGGATCGCCACGGGGACCTGGAACAGCAGACCCATCGCCAGCAGCACGGTTGCCGCGAACTGATAGTACGGGCCGGCCTGCACCAGGATGTTGAACTCGCTGCTGTTGAAGTTCATGAGGAAGTGCAGCGCTGAGGGAAGCACCACGAAGTAGCCGAACAGCACGCCGGCCACGAACAGGAACGGAACCGCGAGGAGCAGCGGCGCCACGGCGCGTCTCTCGTCCGGTCGCAGCGCGGGCAGCACGAAGCCGTAAAGCTCGAACAGAATCACCGGCAGCGACACGATCAGGGCGAAGAAGAAGACGACCGTGATCGTGGTCGTAAACGGCTCGCCGACTCCCAGCGTCACTAGCTTTTCGGTTTGGGTGCCGGGCGAGAGCTTTGCCGTGTCCGCCCGCAGACGAGGTAACTCGGCGGCCAGCCGTGCGCGAACCGCGGCCGGCAGCCCGCTGTCGGGGGCGCTGAGGATCGCGACGGTCGCCGCCGTCTCTCCGGCGACTTTGATCACCGCCTGCTGAGCCTGGGCTGCCTGGCCGAGAGAGCCTTCCCCCCGTTGCACCTGGCTGTGCCTCACCCGTTCCAGCGGGCGGCCGATCAGATGCAGCAGGGCATGGTTCTGCCACAGGCACACGCCGAACGCGACCGCCAGTACGACCCCGCTGACGATCAGGCGCGTGCGCAGCTCTTCGAGATGATCGACAAGGCTGAGACGGTCTTCGTGGCCGATCGTGCGGATCGCGGTGGCCATGTCCACTGAACCTAGCACCGCGCCTGCGCTGGACTGCCGCATGCCGAGCTGCGCGGCATGGCGCTAAAGGCGATCGGGGGGAGCGTCGATGAGTTAAGGGCAAGCCCCATGTCAGACACGAACCCCCACATCCGTCACCGCGTGCAGCTGCCCAACGGCGAGCACGTCGAGGTCGTCTATCGCGATCACCGGCGCGCGCAGCGGGAGACGGGCGCGCCCGCGCGCTCCGAGCGCTCCCACATGCCCGAGCAGAGCGCTCGGCCCGACCTCTCCTACCCTCCCGATCCCGCGCTCTCGGCGGAGACGAGCTGTGCGCCGAGGGAGCTGCACGTCTGCTTCAACTGCGCGGGCGAGCTCGTCTACCCGCTCGACTGGACCGAGGAAGGCTCGAGCCACTGGCGCATCGTGCTGCGCTGTCCGGAGTGCGAGGCGCTGCGCGAGGGCGTGTTCGAACAGGCCATGGTGGAACTGCTGGACGATGAGCTGGACTGCGCCTCGGGTGCGCTGCTGAGCGACCTGAAGCGAATCACGCACGCGAACATGACAGACGAGGTCGAGTTCTTCGTGCGGGCGCTGCAGGCCGACCTGATCGTCCCGAGCGACTTTTAGGGCCCACGCCAGAATATCTGCCGGGATTGAGGCCGCCGTTCCGCGGCGTCAGCCGCCACCCGCGATGCTCGACGTGCTACCAAGCACGCCTGCGCTCGCGTGCGTCGTCTGCCATCCACGGCCCGACCCCCTCAACCCACCAT
>CABEDD010000004.1_pt1 | contig 34427 bp, 38 predicted proteins | sample 3132901 | NCBI WGS metagenome assembly CABEDD01 (sample SAMEA5534329, study PRJEB31848) | metagenome | biome: tundra; feature: field; material: soil | place: USA | collected 2013-05 | depth 0.15 m
GCTCGTCACGGGCCACCCGCAGCAGCATGTCGGTCGCCGCGCCGTCGGGCGCCAGCGCGGCGTCTGCGAGCTCGGAAACGAACGCGGCGCCGGTCGTAAAGAACTCGGGCAGCGCGATCGCCCGCGCACCCGCGTGCGCCGCATCCCGAGCCAGCGACTCGCACGCAGCGAGGTTGGCCGGGACGTCCGCGAGCGCTACGTCGAGCTGAACAGCCGCGACCCGCATGCCGTGATCGTACCCAGCCGGCAAGCTCGCCGACGGTCGAGCGCTCGCCACGTCGGGCTGCATCGCCGTCCACCTCATCTGTTGCTGGGCCTTGGCGCCACGCTATTTTACATAGTCGTACTAGATAAAGTAGGACCGACGAAGGAGAAGATCACATGGACAGCGGGACTCTGGGCGCAGCGTTGGAGCGTGAGCATCGCGAGATCGATCAGGGGATCGAAGCGTTCACCTCAGGGCGAGCAGAGGCTGATGGCCAGGTCGAGTCGTTGACGCGCGCGATGCAGGCGTTGCGCCGCCACATCTACCTCGAGGAGGAGCTCTTGTTCCCTTCCATGAGCGCGGCGCTGGCGATTCCAATGGGCGTGATGTTGCGCGAGCACGGCGAGATATGGAGGATGCTCGACGCGCTGGAGGGGCAGCTGGGCGAAGGTGGCGTCACAGCCTCCCTGCTGGAAGACTGCAGTCAGCTGGTGTCGCAGCTCGACGCGCACAACTCCAAGGAGGAGCCGATCTTCTACACCCAGGCGGACACGTCGCTTGCGAGCGCGGAGAGCGCTCATCTGAGGTCGTTCCTGGACTCGGGGCGGATGCCCGACGGATGGGCGTGCCAAGAGGCGCGGCGGCGCGAGGGGCGTTAGGTGCGGGCCGGGCTGCCCGTGGGGCTTGCGGGTGCTCGCGGGATGGTGGCCTGCGCTGGACACGGCCACAGCAACAGACGCCGGCGCTTGTGGCGCACGGCTCCTGTCACCGATGCGCGATAGTCGAAGGATGGTGCTCTACAGCCGCTCCGAGCCCGATCCGCTGCTCAACGTTGGCGTCTCCCACGCGCTGCTCGAGCGCGCCGCGCAAGCGGGAGCGGGTTCGCTGAGGCTGTGGCACCCGCTGCTGCCGGCGCTCTCACTGGGGCGCCGTGACATCCGCGACAGGCGCTCCATCGAGCTTGCGACGCTGGCGCGTGAGGCTGGCGCGACTGTCGTAAGGCGCTTGGCCGGCGGGCGCGCGGCCACGCTGGACGCGGGCTGCCTTTGCCTCGGCTGGGCGCAGCCACAGGCACGCCTGGAGAGATCCAGCGCCCGCTACCGGCTCACAGCCGACATGATCATCGGCGCGTTGCGCGATCTGGGAATCGAGGGCTCCCTTGGGGAAGCTCCCGGGGAGTGGTGCCCGGGCGCCTGGAGCGTGCAAGGGCCGGACGGGAAGCTGGCAGGCCTCGCGCAGCGACAGATCGGGGGCAGCGCCTGGTGCGAGGCGCTGATCGTCATCGAACGCCCGCCGGCGCTGCAGCTGCTAAGCCAGCGCGTCCACGAGCTGCTCGACATTCCCTGGCGCGAGGACGCGCAGGGCGAGCTCGCGAGGGTACTGCCCGGAGAGCCGGATCTGCATGCCCGCCTGAGCGACGCGATCGTGCGCGCATTACGTCGGGAGTGGCCGGCACTCGAGGAGCGGGCGCTGCCCGTCGCCCTGCATGACCGGGCTCTGCGGCTCAGTACAGACCATCGCTGGCCGTGACCGCCCCGGAAGCGCATTCACGTTCTCCGGTGTCAGGACCCATCGCCGGTAACCTCACCTGGTGTGGGCGTGGATCCACCTGCAGCTCAGCTCAGCAGTCTGCGGGCTCGGATGTCGGCTAGCCGAAACGACAGTGTGCGCCGAGCACGCGTAGTCATCCTCGGCGGGGGCTTCGGGGGGCTGACGTGCGCGAAGCGGCTGGGCCGCGCACGCGTCGACGTGCTCCTGATCGACCGTCGCAACTACCACTTGTTCACCCCCCTGCTCTACCAGGTCGCGACAGCGCTGCTCAGCCCGCCGGACATCGCCTACCCGTTCAGGGCGGGCCTGCGTCGTTGGCGCAACGTCCGCTTCCGTCAAGCGAGCATCGTCGCGGTCGACTTCGAGCAACGCGAACTGCGTGCCGCGGACGGACAGCGGCTTGCATACGACTATCTCGTGCTCGCCACCGGAAGCGAAAACGACTACTTCGACAACCCCGGCCTCGCCGAGGGGACGCTGGGCATGAAGACGCTCGAGCAGGCCCAGCGCCTTCGCAACCACGTGCTCGCATGCCTGGAGCACGCCGCCCAAGCCGAAACCGAGCAAGAGCGCCGACGCTGGCTGAGCTTCGTCGTGGTCGGCGGCGGCCCGTCGGGCGTCGAGTACGCGGGCGCGCTGCTCGAGCTGTTGAAGCTCGTCCTGGGCCGCGAGTATCCCGGCCTGTCGCGCGCGCTCGCCCGCATCGTGCTGGTCGAGGGTGCCCCGCGGCTGCTCCCGCCGCTTCCGGAGAAGCTCGGACGCTATGCTCAGCGCGTTCTGGAGCGCCGGGGCGTCGAGGTCCTCACCGAAGCGCTGGTGACCGACGTGATCGGTGACCGGGTCGAGCTCTCGAACGGAGCCCAGATCGAGGCCCGCACCGTGGTCTGGTCGGCCGGCGTGCGTGCAACCAACCCCACCGGAGAGGTCGCACCCGCGCGCTCTCGACGGCTCGACGTCGATGATCGGCTGCGCCTCTCGGGGCACCCCGAGGTGTTCGTGATCGGAGATCTCGCGCGCGTGATCGACGACGGGCGCGAGCTGCCGATGCTCTCACCGCCCGCGGTTCAGGAGGGCCGCTTCGCGGCGGGCATGATCTCAGACGACATCCGAGGCGCCGGACGCGCCAGGAAGCCCTTTCGCTACCGCGACAGGGGCGCGATGGCGGTCATCGGCCGCAACTCCGCCGTGGCCAGCATCTGGGGTCTTCAACTCACCGGGTTGGTCGGTTGGATGGTATGGCTCACGGTCCACCTGTACTACCTGATCGGGTTCAGAAACCGGCTGGTCGTGTTGGTCAACTGGGGCTGGAACTACCTGCGCGCCGACCGGCCGATCCGCATCATCACCGCCAGCGACGCCGATCCGAGCGTCAGCCGGCTCGCACCCGAGCATTGAGGAAGCTTGCGCCCGACGGTCATCGCGCGCCGGTGTCCAGCATGCTCTGGTGGGAGCACGGGACCGGTGGGCTGTAGCGACATCGGGAGCTCGCGCGACATCCGAGCTTTTTCCCATCAGTAGTGTGTAAACTGCTCTTAACACAGGCGATCGTCGAGAGGCGTCTCATGAACACAATCGATGCGAACATCACACTTGGGGAGCTCGTCAACGAGAAGCCGGCTTGCATGTCGCTGCTGGAGCGTCTGCGGCTGGACTACTGTTGCGGTGGCGCCCAGACGCTGGCCGAGGCGTGCGCTCGTCGGGGGCTCGATGAGCACACCGTGTGTGCCGTGTTGGAGGCGCTCGAGGAGACTCCGGCCCAGGCGCCCGAGCTCGAGGAACTCGACTGGCGCGACGCCAGCCTCGGCGAGCTGTGCGACCACATCGTCGAACGTCACCACGACGGGCTGCGGCGGGAGCTTCCGCGGATCGAGGAGCTGCTGCGCACCGTCGTGCGCGTGCACGGTCATGGGCATGCCGGACTCCACGATCTGCAGCGGACCTTCGTGGGGATGTCCGAAGAGCTCTTGCCCCACCTCGAGTTGGAGGAGCGCATCTTCTTCCCGGCCGCCCGCAAGCTCGAGGCCGATGGCACACTCGTCGATGAGCCGCTAATCGAAAAGCACGAGCACGATCACGAGCACGTCGGCGACAGTCTCACAGCGCTTCGCGAGCTAGCGAGCGATTACCGCACGGACGGCGCATTGTGTGGCACGCACCGGGCGCTGCTGCAGGCGCTGCGGTCGCTGGAGCAGGATCTGCACCAGCACATCCACGAGGAGAACAACGTGCTTCTCCCGCGCGTGCGCGCGCTCAACGCGGCCGCATCGCCTACCGCAGACGGCAGGAGGTGATCCGTGACCAATAATGACGACACCCACCTGCGAACGCGTGACGCGAACTCTGAGGGGAAAATAGCGCCAGATTCCCGCAAATCGCGCATTTTCACCCGCCACGGGTCACCGGCCCCGCCGGCGAGGGGAACTGACGAGAAGCTGCCGCGTTGCTGTCGGGCTTGGATCGTCGAGCAGACGCGACGAGGTACAGCGCCACTCCCAGGAGACCGCTCGCTGGCCGCAGCCATGCGCGTACGGCGCGCACATCCACGCCCACAGCACGTCGGCGCCCTGAAGATCCCTGAGATCCCGATGTCTACCGGTCCGGGGACGGCGCGTCGAGGAACCGGGCGGTGAGAGCATGACGATCTCCGATGACGAGCGCCGAGACGACGGCGGCGATGCGCAGCATCAGAGGCCATGCGTCGTCCCGGGTGCGAGAAAGGACACGATGATGAGAGTCGACTACCGCCGGGTATTTCCAGAGGCGGCCCAGGCGATGGGTGGGCTCGAGCAGGCGGTGCGAGACAGCTCGCTTGAGCCCGCGCTGCTCGAGCTCGTGAGGATGCGGGCCTCGCAGCTGAATGGCTGCGCCTACTGCCTGGACATGCACTCCAAGGACGCTCGCGCTCGCGGCGAGAGCGAGCAGCGACTGTTCGTCCTGAGCGCCTGGCAGGAGGCGCCGTTCTACAGCGAGCGTGAGCGTGCCGCGCTCGCTTGGTGTGAGGCGTTGACGCTGCTGGCGCAGAATGGCGCACCGGACGATGCCTACGAGCGCCTGGCAGCGCAATTCGATGAGCAGCAGATCGTAGCCCTGACGCTCGCGATCGTCGCGATCAACGGCTGGAACCGTTTTGCCGTCGGCCTGCGCGCCGCGGTGGGGGAGTACGTCTCGCCGCATGGCCGTGAGCCGGTCGCGCCGGGGCACCCTGCGAGGGCGTAGCGCCGAGGACGACGCCGGCGCCGCAAGAGGTGGCCTCACTCGTGGCTGAGCGGCTCATCGCGATCCCCGGCGGCCCGTCGAGCGAGAACGTAGAGCAGGTCGGAGGCGCGATTGAGGTAGGCCAGCACCGTAGCTGACACCGGCGCACCCGCCTCGCCCGCGGCGACCAGGCGCCGCTCGGCGCGGCGCAGGACGGTGCGGGCGAGGTCAAGCGCGGCGGAGGTGAGCGTCGCACCTGGAACCATGAACGCGGGTGCAAGCGGATGCCCGGCGAGCTGCTGGTCGATGCTCCGCTCGAGCTCCGCGGTCATCGGCACGGTGACCGCGGAGACGCCGGGTGTCAGGCGATCGCGCGCACGCGGGTTGGCGGCGATGTCCGCGGCCGCGACGAACAGCCCGCGCTGGCACTCGAGGATCGCCGCATGCAGCTCTGGGTCGGCTCCGGTGGCGCGTGCCAGTCCCAGCGCGGCGACCGCCTCATCGATCGTGCCGCAGACCTCGACCAGCGGGTCGGCCTTCGAGGTTCGACCGCCGAACAGCAGCCCGGTCGTCCCGTCATCGCCTGTCCTGGTGTAGATAGGGGTGTCGGTCACGGTCCTCACCCCGAGGCCGGCGGCGGGCCGCTCCACGGCTGCGGTTCGACGAAGAACGGCTCGGTGCGCATGCGCTCGCGCGCGGCGCCAAGCGTCTCGGCGGCGACGGCACAGGCGAGCACGAACCCCGGCGAACCGGCTATGAACACCTCATAGCCGGCGAGTCTCGGGCAGATGTCTGGCAGCAGGTCCGGCACACGCCGGCGAGGGGCGCCCGCGGCGCTGGTCAGCGTGGCGATAAAGCGAAACTGCTGGTGCTCTGCCTGCCATCCCAGCAGCCGATCGCGGTCCAGCACGTCTGCCTCGCTGCGGGCCGAGAAGACGAGGGTCAGCGACCGTTGTGGCCCGGTCTTGAGCGACGCCTCGATCAGCGCGCGAATCGGCGCCAACCCGGACCCGGCGGCCAGGTACAGGCAGGGCGATATGCGGGATGGGTCGGCGACGAAGGTGCCGTAGGGGCCGGTGAGGATCACCTCATCTCCCGTGCGCAGCCTGTCGTGAACCCAGCTGCTGGTGGTGCCCTCGGCGACGCGCGTCACCAGCAGCGAGATCTCGCCGTCGGGGCGCGGAGCGTTGGCGATCGAGTAGGACCGGGGCAGCACGCGGCGGTCTGAGTCTTCCAACAGCACGTACTCGCCGGGCAGGAACCCCATCGGTTCCGCGAGCGGACGCAGCCACACCTCGACGATGCTCGAGGTGACCCGCTCGATCGCGCTCACCCGATAGGGCGCCTCGTCACGGCGCGGGATCGCCTCTGCTGGCGCCGTAGCGGACGGCTCAGGCATCGCGCAGCAGCTCGCAGACGACGACGGCGTTGTTGTGCTCCTGGTCGCGAGCGGCGTAGAGGATCGTCAGCGGGCCAGATGCGGCCTGGCGGCGCAGCTCGCCAAGGCGCTCCGATTGCTCGGCGAGCTCGTCGCGGTAGCGGGAGCGAAACCCGGCGAAGCGCGCCGGGTCGTGGTCGAACCACTTGCGCAGATCGTCGCTGGGCGCCAGCTCCTTGGCCCACTCGTCCAGCCTGGCTCGCTCGCGTGATACGCCGCGGGGCCAGATGTGGTCGATCAACACGCGATAGCCGTCGGCGTCCCCGGGTGGATCGTAGATGCGCTGGGCGCGCACATCGAGAGCCATCTCGTCAGTGCTCCGGGTAGGTGCTCACGCGGCCCCACAGGCTCTTGGTGCCCCAGATGCCGCGACGCAGGCACTCGAGCTGGACGATCTGGGAGTGGTCGACGAACAGGTTGACCTCGGGGCCGTAGTTCTTGACATACCAGCCGAACACCTCCGGGTCGGCGGCCTCGAACATCACGTTCTCGAGGCCGAGCTCCCGCGCGATCGCGGCGACCACGTCGGTGCGCCAGCTTGTGACCTCCTCGGTGATGCCCTCGGACTCGATCATGATCATGTACGCGCCGGCGTCCAGGCAGCGGCGGGCGAGGTCGATCGCGTAGCCGACGTCGCGCGTGCCCTCCTGCGCGAGCTCCGCTGGGGTGGTTGCGCCGCCCGCGCCGAACTGGATCCCGACCTCGGGCTTGGCCTTCAGCCCGGCGCGTTGGACGCGCTCGACGAGGCGCAGCATGTCGTCGGTGGGAATGCTGATGAAACCGGCCGAGACCTCGAGGATGTCGAAGCCCACGCGGGCGACCTCGCCGATGTAGCGATCGACGGCGTCGGTGCCCTGGGTGAGCACGTGCTCGATGAAACCGCCGGTGGAGACCAGCACCTCGTGCTCGTGGGCGATCTCGACGATCTCGCGCAGGGCGGGCTCGGGCATCAGCGTGAACGAGCCGCCGGCGAACTTCAGCGCGTCGACGTGCTCGCCCATGGTGTCGAGCACGTCCTTGAGGTAGCGCGGTCCCATGACCGAGTAGTACGGGCCGCGGATCTCGGTCACGCCACGCGTGCGCGGCTTTCGCGGGCGGTGGTTTGCGCGCAGGAACGAGAATGCAAGCTCGTTTAGGGCTGTCAGGGTGTCGGTGGTCATGGTGTCTCCTTTCAGGCTGTAGTGACCGGGGTCGCCAGCAGGCGCGTCAGCTCGTGGACCTGGAGGCCGTCGAGGTCGCCCACCGCGTCGCAAATCCGCGCGCGCGGCCCGGACTCCAGATGGGGTGCGGCGAGGCGATCGAACTTGCCAGCCACGGCGTCCCAGCTCATCGGCCGGGTGTGGAAGCCTTCGTAGTCGTGCTGCTCGCGCTCGAGCACGGAGCCGTCGCGCAGACGCAGCCGCACGCGGGCGCTGTGCTCTCCGGGGAAGCGGCGTGAGAGCTCTACGTCGGGGTGGACCTTGACGCGCCGCAGCAGCTGCTGCACGTCCTCCGCGACGATCCGCTCGGGCAGGTACTGCTCGGGCAGCACCTGCCCGTCGAGCAGCGCGACCGCCAGCAGGTAGGGCAGCGAGTGGTCCGCCTGCTCCTTGGAGGCGACGCGGTGCTTGTCGCCCTCCTCGCCGCCGCCGATGATGTCGTAGGCGACCTGGAAGGTGTCAAGCTCGATCTGCTGGACCTTGGCAGCGTCGAGGTTGTGTTCGGCGCGCAGCTCGAGTAGCGCCTCGATCGCCGACTGGGAGTGGATCTCGGCGTTGTACTTCTTGAGGATCGTGCGCCGCACCGACTCGAGGTCCTCGTGCTGCCAGTCGATCTCGAACGGACCGGAGATCGCCTGCATGAACCCCTTGTTGCCCTCGAAGACCTCGCGCGGACCGGTCACGCCTCGCATCGCAAGGAATGCGGCGTGGGTAGCGGCGAATGCGGTCGCCGGATAGGCCAGGCCCTTCCAGTGCGAGAGCTCGCCGGTGCGCGTCACCCGAAGGGCGTTCAGCGAGGTGCCGGCGATCGCGATCGCGTTCGCGGCGCGCTGCTCATCCAGGCCGAGCGCCCGCGCAACTCCCGCGGCGACCGCGTAGGCACCCTGCGTGGTGTGATCAAAACCCTTCGCGCGCACCGGCGCGACCTCGCAGAGGCGGCACTGAACCTGGTAGGCGACCGCCAGCGCGCTGAGCAGCGTGCGACCGTCGGCGTGCGCGTACTCGCATGCGGCCAGGACTGGCGCGAGATTGTCGCTGGGATGGCAGGTCTCCCCGGGCGCGAGGAAAGAGTCGTTGAAGTCCAGGTAGCGCACGAGCGCCCCGTTGTAGAACGCGGTCCGGTCCGGTGCGCTGCGGCCTGCGCCGATCAGCGTCGCCAACGGCGCACCGCCGAACTCCTGCACCTGCTCGCGGACCATTGCCACCGGCTCGCCGTCCAAAGCACCGAACGCAACGCCGAGCGAATCCAACACCCGTAGCTTCAGCTGCTCGCGCGCGGGCTCGGAGATGTCCTGCCAGCTCGCGCCCCTGACAAACTGCGCCAGCCGCTGCACCTGCGTGCGCGTGTGCGAGCGGGTCCGAGCCAAAGAGCGTGCGCTCACCGCGTCGTGTGCAATGGGGATGCTCATACCTCCTCAGCGTCGAGCGCGCCGTGTGTTCTTACCAGGATGCGGCGCGCGCGAGAAGCCGGCTTGCGCACGCTGGGGTCGGTGAGCCAAACACGACACGCCTAATCACGCTGACGCGCCGCCGCGTCGACCGTAGAGACCGGGCTGCGGAGCCGCCAGATCGGAGCGCGGCGTCGGAGGCCTTGCCATCGGGATAAGCTGTGCTACCTTATATACAGCGCAACTGTGTAAAAGGAGGCGCACATGAGCATAGCGGTCTCACACAAAGCGACACCGAAGCACCGGCTTCGCCCAAGCGGGTCGGCCCCCCCACCGCTGTCCACCCCTCGTGGCACGGAGCGCCCGCCGGCGGCGGGTCCCGCTCCACAGCCGCGTGGAGCGAGGACGCTGTTCACGATCCCCTTCGCCAGCGCAATGAGCGATCAGGACGCAGCCTTTCTCTCGCGCACACTGAATCTGACTACGCATCTGCACCCCACCCTGTACAACAGCCCCACCAGCCCAGGCGTCCTACGGCTGGACTTTGACTCGGGCCTGTTCCTGCAGCGCGGGCCAACCGAGGGACGCTGGGTGCTGGAGGGCCGCACCTGGGGTCACCCGGCACAGTCAACCGTCCGCGAATGGCACCTGCGCGCCACCGCGGCCGCGCACCGGCTCGATCCCGCCGTGACCGTTCCGCCGCGCCTCACGAGCACCCCCTCGACTGCGATGCCCTCGCGCCCACTGAGCCGCGCGGCGAATGGCCGCCTGGCGCGGATCGGCCGCCACATCCGCGGCCTTCGATGAGCCCACCACCCACAGCCCTCACGCGTACGCTCGATCCCGAGTCGCGCAGGTGGCTGGCCCAGCTGCACGCTGAAGGTGCCGTGCACGAGGCCGCGATCGGGCGGCTGCACGCTCTGCTGCTACGCGAGGCGCGTTACGAGGTCCGGCGCGCCACGGCCGGGCTGGCGCACCCCTCCGGGCGCGATCTCGAGGATCTCGCGCTGCAGGCCGCCGACGACGCGCTCATCGCGATCCTCGCGAAGCTGGACCAGTTCCGTGGCGACGCGCTGTTCACCACCTGGGCGCGGCGGTTCGCCGCGCTCGAGGTACCAGGCAAGATCCGCAGGCGCCTCGGCCACGCCCGCGAGACACCGACCGACATCGACCACTGGCCGCCGCTCGATCGTGGCGCCTACGAAGACCCGCAGCAACGCAGCGAGGCCAGCGAGCTCGCGCGCACGCTCGGCTACCTGATCGCGCACGAGCTCACCGGCCACCAGCGTGACGTGCTGCTCTCCCTGACCGTCGAGGAAATCACGACGAAGAAGCTGGCGGCCCGGCTGGACTCCACGCCAGGCGCCCTCTACAAGACGCTCCACGACGCAAGGCGCAAGCTCAGGCGCAAGCTCGCCCCCGAGCAGGCAGCACGTCACCACCAACGGTCCGAGCCGGACCGGGCGCCAAGGCCCCCGCGGGTCAGGTGCGACGGCGCCGCCCCGCAGGCAGGGCGAACCCCAATGCCCGCACCCGCGGCGAAGTGAGCACCCCTGCGGCGAAACCTCATGCGCCCCGGCTGAGCGGGCGGCGCTGCCGGCAGCGCGCCATCGGGCCCGGCACGCCGCGTCCGAGCGTGCTGCTGGGAACGTTCTTCGCTGCTGGCCTGTGTTTCATGCTGGCTGCGGCCGCCGCCGCGATCGCGTATGTGCTCAGCGGCCGCGAATGGGTGCACTGGCTGGCGCTGCACCTGCTCCTTCTCGGCGGGATCTCCCAGCTCGTGCTCGGCGCCGGGCAGTTCTTCACCTGCGCCTTCCTCGCCACCGACCCACCACCACGCCGGCTGATCTGGGCGCAGTTTGGCGCGTGGAACATGGGCGTCATTCTCGTCGCCATCGGCGTTCCGAGCGCGATCACCGCCCTGACCGACGTTGGCGGCGCGCTGATCGCGATAGGCATAGCGCTGTTCGCCGCCGCGCTGCTGCGCATGCGCAGACGCTCACTGCAGCGCGCACCCTGGGCGCTGCGCTGGTATCAAACGTCCGCGGCATGCCTGACGGTCGGGGTGCTGCTCGGTGTGCTGATGGCCCGCGACACGCCATGGCCGTACGGGAGCCTGCTCGGCGCTCACCTCGCGCTCAACCTCGGCGGCTGGCTCGGCACCGCCATCGTTGGCACGCTACACACGTTCTTTCCCTCCCTGACCCAAACCCAACTGCGCCACCCGCGTCTACAGCGCCCGACGTACACGCTCTGGCTCGCCGGCGTTCTCCTCTTGGCGGCCGGCGCCGCCTTCGGCATCATGGCCATCCTCGTGCTCGGCTGGCTCAGCCTGCTGGCCTCGGCAATGCTCCTCTCGGTAAACCTTCTCGCCTCGCTGAGCGCCGTCGCCCGCCCGCTCGCCCTGCCCGCGCGTCTAGTTGCACTCGCCCAGATGTTCCTGCCCACCGGGCTGCTACTCGCGCTGCTGGCGACGGTCGCAGACGGCACGATGGGACCGTTCGTCGGCGCGCCACGGACCGCGCTGGCGGTCCTGCTGCTGGCCGGCTGGATCGGGCTCACGGTTTCGGGCTCGCTGCTACACCTGCTCGCGGTCCTCGCGCGCATCAAGAGCTTCACGTTCCCGATGCCCCAGCCGCGCCCTGCCCGAGATCGCGCGCTAACCGCGACCGCCGGCATGGGTGTAGCGGCGCTCGCACTCTCAACCACCCCAGGTCTCGCGCCACTCAGCGACCCGGCAGCGGCTCTCACCATTGCTGTGGCGGGCCTGCTGGCGATCCGCGTGCTCGCGCTCGCGCTACGCGCCGTGGGACTCCCAGCGTCATGAAGCGCCACCCCGCCCTCGTCCCCCTCTCGCGCGATCACCATCACGCACTCGTGATCGCCAGGAGCCTGCGCCACGCCACCGCCGAGACCGCCACAGAGACAACGCGAGCATTCCTCGACCACTGGGACACCGAGGAGAAGCTGCACTTCCGCCTCGAGGAGGAACTCCTGCTCCCAGCCTACGCGGCTCACGGCGAACCCGATCACCCGGCGATCATCCGCATGCTCCTGGACCACATCACGATCCGCCGCGACGCGGCCAAGCTTGCAGGCACGCCGCCGCTCGAGCTGCTGCACGACCTCGGAGCGCGACTCGCAGACCACGTTGCGCTCGAGGAGCACGAGGTCTTCCCGCTAATCGAGGCGACGATCCCCGAGACCGAGCTGCAGGCGCTCGGCGAACGAATACGCGAGGCCGCGCCATGACCTCCGCCACGATCCGGGGAGGACCGGCAGGGTTGCTTCCGGCCACCGCCAGGGGCAATGCGGCAGCAGCGCTCTGTGTCGCGCTGGGCACCCTCGCCATCGGTGGATGCGGGTCATTCTCATCCAAGGCAGAGCCGAGTGCCGGCAAGCCGGCCGTGGAGAAGGCTGGCAAGCTGGAGATCGACGCCAATCCCGAAGGCCAACTCGCCTACACGACCAACAAGGCGACCGCCACCCCCGGCCGGGTCACGATCACGATGAAGAATATGTCCGGCGTACCGCACAACATCGCCATCCAGCAGGGCTCGAGCGGCGCTACGCAGGGCCCAACGCCTGTGCTTGGCGCAAGCAAGTTCGTCACCGGCGGCTCGGCCTCGGTCACCGTCAGCCTCAAGCCCGGCACCTACACGTTCTTCTGCCAGGCGCCGGGCCATCGCGCGGCGGGGATGTGGGGCACGCTGACGGTGAAATAGTCGCGGCCACCACAGACTTCGAGGACGACGCGGCATTTGCATCCCCCTCGGCCTTATCGGGCCTGCGGCATCGACGACTCGGTGCTCATGCAGCTCGCGGGCACCGTCATCGTTCTCATGCTCGCGATGGGGAAAACGCACTGCCCGCAGGGGTTTTCCCAGCCGGCATGTGAGAACGCGCTGCCTTTATGTATATTGACGTGCTTGCTGGAGGCCGTGCACAAGGAGACCAACACGTGATGCAGCCCGGTATCGAGGTCGAGCAGGCCCCAACGGCGGTCGGAAGCGGCAGAGGAGATGCAGGGTGACCAGGGATGAATGGCTCGCAGAGTTTGCCCGGCGGATGGGTGTCCCGCCCCCGAGCGATGAGGAGGTCGAGCAGTTGCTGAGCCTGGCTGCGGCGGCCGCTCACGCCTCCGAGCGCACCGCGGCGCCGATCGCGTGTTGGATCGCGAGCAGGAATCCACGGCCGCTCTCGGAGCTCCTGGAGCTAGCGCGCGAGATCGGCTGAATGCGGCGGGAGGTGCATGGCCCGGTCGCTGCCAGAGAGCAGTCTCTCGGCGTGCTCGAGGTCGGCCGGGGTGTTGACGTTCAGGCAGATCCGGCGGGGATTGCCGAAACGCTCGAGCTCCCTCGCGCTAACGACTCTCGGGCCGAGCGCCGCTACGACCTCCTTCAGCGGTGCCTGGCGCTCGAGCTGCTTGCTCAGAGTCTCGAGCAGCGTGGGGTCATAGCGGCCGAGCAGCGGGTGCAGTCGGTCACCGTCGTCAACGACGACCAGAGGCGCGTCGAGCGCTCCCAGCCAGGCGAGCAGCGAGGACGTCACGAACGGCATGTCGCACGCACAGACGACGAGGGGCCGACCCTCGCATTCGCCCAGCGCGGCGACAATCCCGCAAAGAGGGTGAAGCGGGCGAGAAGGCTCGCGCAGTACGCGGCAGTCGAGATCGGGAAGCGCCGAGTCGGGCTTTGCTACCACCAGCGTCTGGAGGCCGGCGGCTCGCATCGCCTGGACTGGGTAGGACGCCAAGGAGCGCCCTGCAAGACGGGCTGTCGCCTTGGCGCCGTCCAGGCGTCGCCCCTGTCCGCCGGCGAGCACTACGCCGAGCGGCGGACGCAGCCGATCTTGAGCTCCGCTCATCTAGCCATGATCCACGATCGCGCTCGGTGAATCATGTCCGGCGCGCTGATCGGGTTGGACCGGGCACGTGATCTTGTGCTCGAGGTTGCGACTGCGCTCCGCGCAGAGGAGGTGGCGCTTGGGGAGGCGCTCGGGCGGACCCTCGCCGAGGACGTGACCAGCGCCGAGTCGGTGCCCGGCTTTGACAATTCAGCGATGGACGGTTTCGCTGTCAGAGCACGCGACACCGCGGGCGCGACTGCGGCCTCGCCCGCGCTCATGCGAGCCGTCGACGAGTCCAGCGCTGGCCATCCGGCCCGGTGCGGCGTGAACGCCGGGGAGGCGATCGCCATCTCCACGGGGGCGATGCTCCCCGCGGGCGCCGACACCGTCGTGCGGATCGAGGACGTGCTGCAGCGGGGTCCAGAGATCGAGGTGCGTATCCCGATCGAGCCCGGGACAGACGTGCGCAGAACAGGGGAGGACATCCGCGCAGGCCAGGTGGCGCTTCGCGCGGGCACGCAGGTCGGACCGTTCGAGCTCGGCGTGCTGGCCTCGATCGGATGCGCGAGGGTTCGCTGCGTCAGCCGCCCGAGCCTACGGGTACTGACGACGGGCGACGAGCTGCTCGATCCAAGCGAGCAGCTGCGTCCCGGAGGCGTGCGCAACACGAACGCGTACACCGTGCCCGCGCTCGCTCGGCTTGCGGGCGCCGAGGTAGTCGGGGTGCAGGGCGTCGGTGACGAGCAGGCGGCGACCCAGGCGGCCGTTGTGGAGACGCTTCAGTGCGACATCGCGGTCATCTGCGGCGGCGTGTCGGTCGGCGCGCACGACCACGTTCGCCCTGCGCTGCGTGCCGCCGGTGCGCAGGAGGTGTTCTGGGGCGTCGCGCTGCGTCCCGGAAAGCCGACCTGGTTCGGGACATGCGACAGCCGCGGCGGGGAGCGCCAGACGCTCGTGTTCGGGCTGCCGGGCAATCCGGTCTCGGCGATCGTTACCTTCCTGCTGTTCGCTCGGCCCGCTGTGCGTCGCCTGTGCGGCGCCGACCCCGGCTGCGAGCGCCTAACCGCTGTGCTCGATGAGGACTACTGCAAGCCGCCGGGTCGAGCCCACGCGGTCCGCTGTCGCCTGCAGCTGTGCGACGACGGCTGGCATGCTCGGCCCACGGGCACGCAGGGCTCGCATGTGCTGCGCTCGATGATTGGAGCGGAAGGTCTCGGAATCGTCCCGGCAGCAAGCGATGGGCTGGCGGCCGGCGAGCGAATCGAAGTCGAGCTGCTACCCCGGGCCGGTTGAGTGCAACTAGCATGGCGCAGATGAGAGTGACCGTGCGGCTGTTCGCAATCCTGCGCGATCGAGCGGGTACACGCTTCATCGACGTCGAGCTGCCACAGCGGGCGACGGTAGCCGACGCCCTGGAGATCCTCGGACAGCGCAGCGAGCTGAGTGATGCGCTGACGCGCATCCCCGTGCGGATGGCGGTCAACCGCGAGTATGCCGATGCCGACAGCGAGCTTCACCCCGGCGACGAGCTTGCGCTGATACCCCCGATCAGCGGCGGTTGCGACGACATAGACGCGCGCATATCCCGCAACTCGCTGTCCCTACAGGATGTTTCGCGGCTGGTGGAGCGTCCCGGCGCGGGCGCGATCGTCACGTTTCAGGGAACCACGCGCGAGGTCGAACGTCTCGACTACGAGGCCTACACGGAGATGGCTGAGAAGCGCATCCACCAAATCCTCACCGAGTGCCTGGAGAGCCACGGGTTGCAGGCGATCGCAGCGCAGCACCGCGTGGGCTCCGTCCCCCTCGGCGAGGCGAGCGTGATCGTGGCCGCGTCCAGCGCGCACCGCGATGAGGCCTTCGCCGGGGCGCGCGAAGCGATCGACCGGATCAAGGCCGAGGCCCCGATCTGGAAGCGCGAAGTGCACGACGGGAATTCGCAGTGGGTCGAGGGCGTGTTGCCTTGAGCGATCGCCTCACGCACATCGACGACTCAGGTGCCGCGCACATGGTGGATGTCGGTGGAAAGACGGAGAGCGAACGCGCCGCGCGAGCGGAGGCGCTGGTGCGCATGTCACCGCAGACGGCGGCCGCGTTGCAGCACGGCGACGCGCCCAAGGGCGACGTTCTCGGGACCGCTCGCCTGGCCGGGATCCAGGCGGCGAAGCGCACGGCCGAGCTTATCCCGCTGGCTCACCCGCTTGCATTGACCTACGCTGACGTGCAGGCTTCGGTTGACGCTGCCGACGGGACCGTGCGAATCCTCTCCGAAGCTCGTGTGATGGGTCGCACCGGGGTGGAGATGGAGGCGATGACCGCCGCAGCTGTCGCCGCGCTGACCGTGTACGACATGGTGAAGGGCCTCGAGCGTGGTGTTTGCATCGAGCGCATCGAGTTGATCGAGAAGACCGGCGGGCGCCGCGGACCCTGGCAGCGCGACGGCACGGCCACCGTGGATCAGTGACATGCGTGCGGCGGTTCTGAGCATCTCCACATCCAAGGCTCGCGGCGAGGGTCAGGACGAGAGCGGCCCCAATCTGGCTGAGCTGGCTCGTTCGATGGGAGCGGAGGTAGCCGCAGTGGAGCTGCTGACGGACGACCGTGAGCTGATCGAAGAGCGCTTGCGCCATTGGGCAGACTCCGAGGACTGCAATCTCATCCTCACAACCGGCGGCACGGGCTTCGCGCCGAGCGACGTCACACCGGAGGCGAGTCGAGCCGTGATCGAGCGGTTGGCACCCGGGATCTCCGAAGCGATGCGTGAGGCCTCCCAGGGTCACACCCGCCACTGGATGCTGTCCAGGGGAGTGGCTGGCATCCGGGGACGCACACTCATCGTCAACTTTCCCGGAAGTCCGGGGAGCATCGAGCAGGCCGGCAAGGCGATCGCCGAGTCGCTACCGCACGCGGTCGAGTTGTTGGCAGGACATCACGCCTCCCACGCGTGAACATATGCTCGGGGTGCCGGCGCCAGTTCCATGCTGACACGCTGCTCTAGCAGCAAGAGGCCGGTCGCCCTGCTGGGGTGTTGGGGTGGGAGCAATGACCTGACCGAGCGCCGACGGTTCGATCAGAGCCGACCGGTAGCTGAAGTCCCTCTCTACGGCTCTCTACCGTCGGGGCTGTTCAGCGAGCCACTCGTCGAGCATTGCGCGCGTGAAGCGGATGTGCCGGCCGACCCGATGGCAGGGCAAGCGGCCTGTCCTCACGGCCTCGTAGACCCAGCTCGTCCTGACGTTGAGATACCAAGCGGCCTGATCTGGCCGAAGCAGCCGGTCCTGCTGCAGCGGAGCCTCTGTTGTTGGTGTTGTTGCTTGCATGCGGATATAGACCCCAAGGCAACCGAACCGGCCAACGGATTTCTCCGTCGAACGCTCGGCCGCCTCACGACCTGGCGTGCCCGCAGGGCCGACGGAGACGCCCAAAAACCAGTCCCGGCGACCGCCGGACGCCCGCTGGGGAACGATGCAGGGAACGATAACCTGCCGTCGCAACCTCGTGATAGGCTTGTTTTTGTTGCGTTTGCAGGTGTTTCGGAAGTGGGCCCGGCAGGACTCGAACCTGCGACCTACCGATTATGAGTCGGCAGCTCTAACCAACTGAGCTACGGGCCCGCCCCGCGCAGGCGAGTGCGCGGTACGGGAGACGCTACCAGCGATCTTCCCGGCGGCGGCCGGAAAAGCTCCAGGACGCGGTCGCCTCGCCCACTGTCGATCAGCCACCGAGCGGCGTCTCGCCGGCTTGTTCGAAGACGATCTCCGGCACGATGCAGGCTGGCGAGACATGCAGCAGAAACCTCAGTGCCAGCCCCAGATCCCCAGGGCGGATCATCCTGTCAGCGCCGATCTCGTCCTTCACGAACTCGGCCATGTCGGTATCGACGTATCCGGGGCACAGTGCGACCGACTTGACGCCGCTCTGGGCGAACTCCTTGTTCATAGACTGCGTGTAGGAGATGACTGCGGCCTTCGTGGCGCCGTACACCGACAGCCACGGCGGACCGGACTTCCCAGCTAACGACGCGAGGTTGACGACGAGCGCCGAGCGGTGCTCCGCGCCAGCGGTGCGCAGCAGCTCGGCGGCCTCGCGATAGAAGAGGATGATCGCGCGAATGTTGACCTGGAACTGCAGGTCGATGTGCTTGGTCTGGTGCTCGGCGGCAGCCGCGCCGATGCCGACGCCGGCGTTGTTGACGAGCACGTCGAGTCGACCGTAGGTCTCGCGATGGTGCTCGACGATGGTCCTCACGGCGCTCTCGTCCGCCATGTTCACCGCTACCGAGGTGACCTCGTGTCCGGCCGCGCGCAGCTTCTCGGCCGCCGCCTGCAGGCCGTCCGGCCGGCGCGCGGAGATCGTGAGCCGGTATCCCTCTTCGGCGAGCGTCTTGGCAAGGACGTAGCCGATCCCCCGCGAGGCTCCGGTGACGATGGCGGCGCGATCTGGCATCGAGGTCCTTTCGAGTAAGAGACTTGGGATACCGCTCAACGCCATGCGGCATCCCCTAGAACGCAGGCCTGAGCCTATCCAAACGCGACCGAGGAGCGATGAACCGAGCTAGGGAGGCCCCGGGGGAGGAGGGAAATAGGGCCCCGGCTAGGGCCGCGGCGGACAGCTTCAGGAGGGAGCGATCCTGCGCTTTGGCTCGATGCCGAGCAGTCCGGCGAGGTTCCCACCGAAGATCCGGGCTCGGTCCTCATCGCTGATGGCCGGATAGCCGTACCGTTCCTGCAGCTCCTCGGGCATCTGGAAGTCGCGGAAGCCGACGACCGCGCCGGCGACCTGCGCGCCGAACCCGGCCGAGTCGGTTCCCCAGATGATCCGCTCCGGGCCGACGAAACGGAGCGCCTCGCCGAGAATCCGCGCGAACTTCCAGGGCGCAGTGACCGCCCATGGGACGAGCAGCGAGAGGCACAGGTAGACGTTGGGGTGTCCCATCGCCACCATGTTCAGGTCGTCGCAGTATGGATAGCCCATGTGGAACGCGACGATCTTCAGCTGCGGAAAATCCCGCGCGACATCGTCGAGCAGTATGGGCAGGGCGTACTTGCTCTTGCCCGGCGGCACCCAGCTGAACCCGGTGTGAATGTCGAGGACGATGCCGAGCGCCTCCGCCTTCTCATAGAACGGCCAGAGCTCCGGGTCGTTCACGTAGGTGTCCTCGGGCGGGTAGAACTTGAAGATTCGTGCCCCCTTCTCCGTCGCCCAGTACTCGAGCTCCCAGATCGCGTTGCCGACACCGCGGTGCTTGATGGGTGAGAGATTCGGCTGGTACATGAACCGGTCAGGGTGGCGCTCCACCGCTTGGCCCATCTCCGCGTTGGAGACCCAGCGGCTTGAGAAACCGGTCGTGTCCATCATCGACTCAGGCAGCAGGCAGGCGACGTCCACGCCGTAGCGGTCCATGATCCCAAGCAATGCCTCGGGATCCGTGGTCGGCGCCAGGTCCTCGGGCGTAAGCTGCGCGAGGAGCTCCTCCGGGGCGCCCGTCATCAGCGGACGGGCGATGTTCGCGATTGCCTTCCACCACATCTGGACGCCGGGGAAGTGGTCGTAGAGCTGCATGTCGCCGACGAGATGCAGCTCGGGGTCGATCTTGAAGTAGTCGTCGTGCTGGAAGCTCTCGGTAGTCACTGTTGCCTCGCTTGGTTGTTGGTTGACGACGTGGGAGCCGGGTCTGGGTCCTCACGCCGGCGCTGTGCGTCGCGGACCTCACGATGGGACACCTTGCCGATCATCGTCTTTGGCAGGTCCTCGACGAACTCGACGCGCCGTGGCTTCTTGTAGCCGGCGAGCTTCGTCTCGCAGAAGGCGACGATCTCCTCGGCAGCGACGGAATGTCCGGGCCGGAGGACCACGAAGGCGGCGACCTGCTCACCCCAGACGGGATCGGGCATTCCCACGACGGCGCATTCGGCCACCGCGGGATGCGTGAGGATCACGTCCTCCACTTCGCGCGGGTAGACGTTCTCCCCGCCGGTGATGATCATGTCGTCCTTGCGACCGACGAGAAAGATGAAGCCGTCCTCGTCGATGATGCCCATGTCGCCGGTGTGCAGCCATCCGTCCCGTAGACGCTCGGCCGTGAGCTCGGGGTTCTTCCAGTAGCCGAGCATGATGTTGGCGCCCCGGGCGACAACCTCGCCGACGACACCGGCGGGAAGTGATTGATGGTCTGCGCTGTCCTCAGCGTCAACGATCCGTACCTCCGTTGTCATCGCCTCTCGTCCCGCGCTCTCCAGTCGGCGGCGACCGAGCGGCGTCTCGGTATCGCTGTATGCCGCCCCATCGAGCACCGACAGGATCGGCGCCGCCTCCGTCATGCCGTAGCCCTGGTTGATTTCGACATCGGGGAAGCGCGCTCGCAACCTGAGCAGAAGCTCCATCGAGATCGGCGCCCCGCCGAAGCTGATGACCCGCAGCTTCGACAGATCGTGGTTCTCCACGCCGGGCGTGTCGAGCAGAAGCGCAATCAGGGTGGGGACGAAATTCACATGGTTGATCTCCTCGCGTTCCAATGTGTCGAGCATTTCGGCCATGTCGAAGCGGCGGCTCACCACGACCCTCGCACCGGCGTAGTGGGCGCCGGTCACCGGCCAGAGTGAGATGTGGAACAGGGGCAGCACCATCAGCGTGCTGTCGGTCTGACGGATCTCGGCGCCCGCCTGCAGGCACCCGAGCGTGCCGGTCATGATGTTGCGATTGCTGATCATGACCCCCTTAGGCTTGCCCGTCGTGCCCCCCGTGTACATGAGGATGAACAGACGGTTCTCGTCACGGACATCCGCAAAGGGACCGGAAGGGGCGGCGGCGAGCAACGCCTCGTAGTCCTCCGCTCCCTCGATGGGGTCTGTGAGGCTGACGACGGACCGCAGTGCGGGGACTTCGCCGCGGATCTCCCGGACGACGGGCCAAAACTCGGGGTCGACGAACAGCGCGACGACTTCGGAGTCCTCGAGTATGTGCCGGAGCTCGTCGCCGGCGAGGCGCCAGTTGAGCGGCACGATCACGTTGCCGGCCCGGGAAGCCGCGTAGTACAGCTCGATGTAGCGATGGTGGTTGAAGGCGAGAACGGCTATATGCTCGCCGGGTCCGATGCCGAGCGCCCGGAAGGCGTGCGCCAGCCGGTCGATGCGTTCGTCGAGCTCCCGCCACGACAGATGGTGCCCTTCGAACATCAGCGCCTCCCGGTCGGCGGCCAGTCGGCTCCACTTGCGGGGGATGTCGCTGAGGGTGATCATCGCTGCTCTCCCGTCACCACGACCGCGGCATGCCCATGAACTGCATCATCATGTTCTTGGCCATCTCGTCGGAGATGGGTGAGAACACCATCTGCTTGTAGTCGCGGAAGTGGCGCTGCATGTCGTACTCCATCGCGTAGCCCCAGCCGCCCATGACCTCCATGCCATGGATCGCGGCCTTCTCCGAAGCGCGGGAGGCGACGATCTTGGCCATCGTCGCCTCCAGGTGAAACGGCAGTCCCTGGTCGACCAGCCAGGCGCACTTGTGGATCAGGTTCCGCGCGTTCTCGATCTCGATGGCGATGTCCGCCAGGTAGTGCTGGAGGATCTGGAAGCGGGCGATCGGACCGCCGAACGCCTGGCGCTCCTTGGCGTACTCCATTGCCTCCCGGAAGGCGGCTCGCGCGATGCCGAGGCTCATCACCGACGTCGCGATCCGCTCCGGGTTGAGCGTCATGAGCAGCTCGTACCAGCCGTTGTTCAGCGTTCCGAGCAGGTTCTCCTCCGGGACGACGACGTCCTCGAAGAAGACCTCGTTGGCGCCGCACGCGTGGCAGCCGAGCTTGGGGATGAGGCGCGTCTCGAGCCCTTCGGCCGGTCGCGGCACGAGGAAGATCGAAAGGCCATGGCTGCGCTTGGCGTCGGGATCGGTGATGGCGACCGTGATGAGGTAGTCGGCCACGTGAGCGCCGGTGATGAAGACCTTCTGCCCGTTGAGCACCCAGTGCCCGTCGCGATTCACGGCGCGGGTGCGGATGGCACCCAGGATGTCGGTGCCCCCGGAGGGCTCGGTGAGGGCCAGCGCGAACTTGATCTCGCCCTTGGCAAGCTTGGGGAGAAGCTCGCGCTTCTGTTCGTCGCTGCCGAGATTCCGGATGGCGCTCGCGCCGAAACCGACGGCAGCCCCGACACCAAGTGCGACCGCGACAGAGGCGCTGGCCACCTCCTCAAGGACGAGCATCGTCTCCAGCGAGCCGAGGCCGAGGCCGCCGTACTCCGTCGGGATCATCATCTCGAAGTGGCCGAGCGCGGCCATCTTCTGCCACAGCTCGTCGGGGATGAAGTCGCAGTTCTCGTCCATCCAACGCACGTATTCGCGGTTCAGCTCCTTCTCGCAGAAGGCCTTGGCCTCGTCTCGGAGCATTTCCTGCTCCGGTGTCAGAGAGAAGTCCACTACCCCTCCTCGCTCGCCGCTTCGCTATTGGCCTGCATGGCAGACAGGGCGAGCGTCCTGAGGTTCCCGGCGAACTCGCTGTGGAAGAGCCAGGCGATGGCGTTGCGCTCGATCGCGTAGGCGGCCTCCGACGGAAGGCCTTCGGCCGCGCGGTTGGTCACGCTCTTGGCCATACGGAGCGCGTCGGCAGAGTTCCCGGCGATCTGCTCGACGACGGAATCGACGGTGCTGTCCAGCTGGCCCTCCGCACAGACGCGGGTGAGCAGGCCAAGCTCGAACAGCTCCGTGGCGCGATAGTCCCTGCGGCCGGTAAGCAGCAGCTCCTTCGCCCGAGAGATGGGCATGTTGCGGGCGAGCCGGACCGTGCCACCCCAGCCCGGGAGGATGCCCATCGTGATCTCCGTGACGCCGAACTTGGTCTGCTCCGCGGCGTATTGCAGGTCGCAGGCGAGCGCCAGCTCCAGGCCGCCGGCGATGCAGTGCCCGTGGATCTTGGCGACCACGATCTTCTCGTTCTCAGCGATCGCGCGGGTGCACTCGTAGCCCGTGCGGGCCATCCAGTCGTACATGCCCCCATGGTCGAGCGTGGGAAGCACGGTGAGGTCGCCGCCCACGCAGAAGGACTTGCCCGCCCCAGCCAGAACAACCACCTTGACCGCCTCTTCGTCCCTCACCCTGGTGAACGCGTCGATCAGCTCCTCGGCCATCTGCCGGTTGATCGCGTTGCGCTGGTCTGGGCGGTTCAAGGTGATCGAGCAGACGGCGTCTCCCGGGCCGCCGATCTCGTAGGTGAGCGTCTCGTAGCCGGCGCTCATTGGCCCACCGGCTTCCACTTGGCCAGCGTGAACTCGTCCGAGACGTCATCGAATACCACCTCGAGCTCCATCCCGTTGCGCAGCGAGTCGTGATCGCACTCGACGATGTTCGAGATCATTCGCACGCCCTCAGCGAGCTCGACGATTGCCGTCACATACGGCAGGTCGGCCCAGAAGGGAAACGGCACGGCGAAGTGGTTGACCGTGTACGCCCAAAGCGAGGCCCGGCCTGCGGCGTCGACCCAGCTGAAATCCTCCTCGTAACACACCTCACAGGAGGGATACGGCGGGTGCTGGTAGGAGCCGCACGTATTGCAGCGCCGGAGCACCAGACGGTGCTCGCGCGCCGCATCCCAGAAGGGTTGCGACCACGGTGTGGGCTCGGGCAGCGGCTTGGCCATTTCCTCGTCGGATAGGCCGAGCATCTGCTGGATGTCGCTGATGTTCTGATCCATCTTCCTAGTCTCCTTACGCCGCGCTCAGGCGGGAATCTCGTTGCCGAGCACTGTGAAGTGGCAGTCCATGAACGCGCCGCCGCCGCAGTTCTCGATGAGGAAGCGAGCACCCTCGACCTGCGCGCGGCCCGCCTTCCCTTGGAGTTGGCGCACCGACTCGACGAATACGCCCAAGCCGACGCCGGTCCCGGTGTGGCCCATGCCCATGGCCTCGCCGTTCGTCGAGATCGGGTAGGGCCCGCCGGGATCGCACTTCCCGGATGCGACCAGCTGTCCCGACGTCCCGGGCTCGGTGATGCCGAGGGAGTCCAGCACCATGAGGGTGACGCTGGGATAGGAGGCGTAGACCTCGAAGATGTCCATGTCCTTCGGCCCGAGGCCGGCCCGCTCGTACGCGCGGTTCGCCACCTCACCCAGCTTGCCGATCTCCGAGAAGTCCTTCACCTTGGCGCTTGTGATGCTCCGATGGGAGTATTCCGAAGCATCGGAGAGCACGTAGACCGGTTTCGAGCACACCCGGCGTGCCTTCTCGGCGGTGGTCATGATGTACGCGCACCCGCCGTCACCGAGGAGGTTGCACATCAGGCTCGTCAGCGGGTAGGCGACCATCCTCGAGCCCAGCACCTTCTCCACGGTCAGCTCCTTGGAGTTGAACATGGCGTTCGGCTGCAGCATGGCCCACTTGCGCAGCGTCACGCAGACCGACGCCACCTCGTCGATCGTGGTCGGCGTGGCGGCGAGGTATGCCTGGGTGAGCATCGCCGCCAGCGCGTTGTACGTCATCCCGTAGGGAACGTCCCACTCCGGGTCCGACCCGGCCGCCGCGAAGTACTTCCCCAGCTCGTTGGCGCCGAACTGGGAGAATCGCTGGGCGTGGAGGACCAGGACGGTGTCCGTCTCGCCCGACGCCAGGATGCCCTCCACTGTCTTGCGGATGGAGAAGCTCGACGCTCCCCCCGAGATCGTCGATGCCGTGATCTTGCAGTTCCGGGCGCCGATCGCCTCCGGCAGCCGGCCGAAGAACAGCTCGGTGTTGTAGGAGTCGCCCATGATGTGAGCCGCCCCGATCACCGCGCCGATCTCATCCTTGTCGATCCCCGCGTCCTGGATCGCCAGCTTCGCCACCCGGTATGCGATCTCGAACTCGCTCCGGTCCGGATGGCGGCCGTGCGGAACCTCGCCGGTCCCGATGACCGCAAACTCACCTGTCGCCACGGATTCCCCCTATGCCGAGACTTGAGCGAGCTCGTCGGAGGCTTGAGCAGCGAGCAGCTCGTCGAGGCCCGGGCAGGGAATCGCCGGGGCGGGTGGCAGGACGTCGAGCTTGACGCCGACCTCTCTCCCGGCCGGACGCCAGTACTCGGGCATGAATCGCTCGCGTCCGAGGTTCGGGTTCTTCCTGCAGCGGACAGTGAGCCCGCCGGCGGTGCGCATCAGGCACTGGCAGCACCGGTCGCAGCGCTGGAAGTCCGCCCCGGCGCGGACATTGTTGGCGTAGTCGGGTTCGACGAGCATCTGCCGGCCGAGCGAGACCATGTCCATCTTGCCTTCGCCGATCGCCTTGGAGCTGCGCCTGGGATCGTGGATCGAGACGCAGATGACGGGCACCGAGGCCGGCAACACGGACTTGAAGCTGGCGGCCTCCTCGAGCATCGTCGCGTCTTTGGACGGGAAGAAGTGACTCGTGGCCTCGTAGGACCCGTCCGACATGTGCAGGTAGTCGATGCCCATTTCGCCCATCCTCTCGACGACGACCTTCAGCTCGTCATGGTGGATCCCGTCCTCGAGGTGCTCGTCACCCGAGATCCGCATGCCGATCGGGACCGCGTTGCCGACCGCGCCGCGCGCCGACTCGTAGCACTCGACCACGAAGCGCATACGGTTCTCGAGCGATCCGCCGTACTCGTCGGTCCGCCTGTTGGACCGCGGGGAGAGAAACTGGTGCTCGAGGTAGCCGTGCGGCGCGTGAAGCTCGATCCCGTCGAAACCGCACATCACCGCGAGCCGGCACGAGCGACCGTACTCCTCGATCTCGGTATGGATCTCTTCCTTGGTCATTTCCCGGGGCATGTCCGAACGCGACGCGAGCGGGCTTTCAGGGTGCAGGAACCAGCTCGGGTGTTTGCCGATCCAGGTCACCATCCGCTTCGGCAGGCGCGTCGGGTCGGTCTCGTAGGGAATCGGCGACGGCGCGGGGGGCGAGAGATGGTCGGGGTTGTGCCCCTGTCGTCCAAACCCGACCGAGAGCTGGATGAAGACCTTCGAGCCGAACGCGTGGACCGTCTCCACCAGCTCGGCGAGGCCGGCGATATGGGTCCCGTTGTACAGGTGCAGGTTGCTCGTGTACGGGAACTGTGAGGCAAGCCGGGTGCCGAGCACCGCCTCGGTGATGATGAGGCCCGTCCCCCCCTTCGCGCGAGCCGCGTAATACGCCAGCTGTTGGTCGTTGACGTACCCGAGGTTCCCCTGCGACATCAACACGTTCATCGGTGCCATGACGATGCGGTTGGGGATCTTGCACTTGGCGATCTTGATCGGCTGGAACAGCTCCGGATAGGCTGGCTCGTCCGAACGATGACCGTTGCTGTCAGCGAGCCCGTTTTGGTGATCTTGCATCTGCGCTTGCATTTGCGATCCCTTCCCTTCCTGGTCTGTCTCTCTCTCTGAATGAGAGCGAGATTTTGATTTCTTGCTTGATGATCCTTACTCGAACGTTCTTACTGATCTTCTGTTGCCGCTCAACTCATGCTTGTGATGGTCGCTCGACCCTCAGGCCGTCGATCACGATCCTCACCACCGCCTCGATGTGCTCCCCGGCCTTCTTGGCCGAGAGCGGGTCCGATCGCTCGAGCCGTCGCGCGAGCGGCACGAGGGCGAACGGCGCCGCGCCTCCGTGTGTCACCAGCAGGAACAGGGTGCGCATCGGTACGGGTCGGACACGAGCTTCGTCGATCAGGTGGCGCAGCAGGCGCTCGAACGGTGCGGCGACGGGCTCGATGTAGTTCTCGAAGATGTAGGCGAGCCGCTCGGTGTCCCGGGCCCCTTCGACGTTCATCAGCAGCAACAGCTCGGGGTGCTCGGCCGAGTAGTGCCCGAACTGGCGGATGCCGTGTTCGAGCTGTTCCAGCGGGTCGGTGATCGTCGGGTCGAACGTGAGGCGCGCGTCAAGGCGGCCAAAGCCGTGATCGACCGCCGCATACCACAGCCCGTCCTTCGAGCCGAAGCGCTGATGCACCCACCCGTGGCTGACTCCGAGCTGCTTGCTCAGGGTGCGCACGGAGACGCCGTCGTACCCACCTACGGCAAAGGCTCGGAGAGCCGCTTCGAGGACCGCGCCCTCGTCGACCGACGCCTCTGCGCGTGGCCGGCCCGGCGCCCGGTGCGGTCTCTCCGGTTCGTGGGTGGCTATCGGCGTTGGACATGCCATGCGGGCGATCATACGGAAGAACTAGTCGGCTGTCAAGTTTTTTCTTGACGGATGTCTAATTCACGGCTATCGTGGCTCCGCTCGGTACACCCCGGAGGAGAGGCTCGTGCAGTCCGCACCCATCGCCGGAGCTCCGATCGCGCCCGCGCGCGATCTGAACCTCTACGAAGACGCCGTACTACGCGACTCGCGAGGCTTGGCGCGCCACCTGCAGCTAGGCATCGTCCTCGGGCGCGAGAGGAGCGTCGTCGGGTCGGTACGCGAGGCCGTGAGGGCAAGCGCGTGAGCGCCGAGAGCGTCGACGTCGCGATCGTCGGCTACGGCCCGGTCGGCCAAGCGCTCGCGCTGCAGCTCGGCCGCGCCGGCCACCGGGTTGCCGTGTTCGAGCGCTTCCAGGAGGCCTATCGCATGCCGCGCGCCGTCCACATCGACCACGAGATCATGCGCCTGCTCCAGGGTCTCGGGGTCGCGGACGACCTGGCCGGCGAGCTGCTTCCCGTCCGCGACTACCACTGGTACGGGGCCGACGGGGAGCCGCTGATGACGCTTGAGGCGACCGTGCCCGCGGCCTCCGGCTGGGATCCCGACTACATGTTCTTCCAGCCGGCGCTGGAGCGGGCGCTCGAGCGCCGCGCGAGCGGGCAGCCCTCCGTCACGGTCGAGCGCGGGTGGGTCGCCGAGGCGCTGGGCGTCGAGCCGGACCACGCTTTGCTGACCGTGCGCCGCGTGAGCGGGGGGCGGCCCGACGGGACCGCGGCCGATGAGGCCCGGTCGATCCGCGCCCGCTGGGTGCTCGGCGCGGACGGCGCGAACTCCTTCGTCCGCGAGGCGCTCGGCATCGCCCGCCGAGACCTCGGCTTCCGGGAGCGCTGGCTCGTGGTCGACCTTGAGCCGCACGACATGGACGCGCTCGACCTGCCCCCTGCCTGCCAGTGGTGCGACCCGGCGCGCCCCACGACCCACGTTCGCAGCGGCACCCGCCATCGGCGCTTCGAGTTCATGCTGCTCCCCGGCGAGGACCCCGCCGACTTCGAGGATCCCGCCCGGGCCTGGGAGCTGCTGGCGCCGTGGTTCAGGCCCGCCGACGGACCGCTGACGCGCCACGCTGTCTATGAGTTCCGCTCGATGCTCGCCGAGCGGATGCGCGACGGCCGCGCGCTGCTGGTGGGCGACGCCGCGCACCTCACGCCGCCGTTCCTGGGCCAGGGCCTGTGCTCGGGGCTGCGGGACGCGGCCAACGTCGCATGGAAGCTCGACCTTGTGCTGCGCGGCGTCGCCGACGAGTCGCTTCTCGACACCGTCGACCCCGAGCGCCGGCCGCAGAACGAGTGGGTCATCGCCCTGGCCGTCGAGCTTGGGCGCGTGCTGTGCGAGCTCGACCCCGGCGTCGCCGCCGAGCGCGACGCCGCGCTGCGCGCCGCGGGGGCTCCGGCCGCGCCCGAGTTCGCGCCGCTCACCGGAGGGCTGCTGCGCCGCGGCGCCGACGGTGCGCCCGGGCCGCTGGCCGGCCACCTGTCCGTGCAGGGTCTGATCGCGACGCCGTCGGGCGATGTGCTCCTCGACGACCTGACCGGGGGCGGGTTCACCCTGATCGCCGCCGCCGGCGACCCCCTCGACTCGCTCGACGGGCGCGGCCGCGCGCTGCTCGACGCACTCGGAGCGCACGTAGTCTCGCTCGACCCCGGCGTCGAATGCGGCCTGCGCGACGCGGACGGGCACCTCGGCGGGTGGCTGCGCAAGCACGGGGCGCACGCGGTGCTCGTGCGCCCGGACTTCTACGTCTTCGGCAGCGCGGCCGACGCCGCCGATCTGCCCGCGCTCGTCGACGACCTGCGCGACCAACTGCCCCTCCCGACCCCTGCCTGACGACAAGGAGCAACCGATGCCCGATACCGGCGTGAGCCACCCGACGTTCCACCACTTCAACCTGAAGACGACGCGTCTGCAGGAGATGATCGACTGGTACGGTGCCGTCGTCGGCACCGAGGTCGTGTTCCAAGACGCAACCGGAGCATGGCTGAGCAACGACGGCGCCAACCACCGGGTGGCGCTGCTCGCGTTTCCCGGCTTCGCGGACGACCCGGAGAAGAGCACCCGTACCGGAATGCACCACAGCGCCTTTGAGTTCGAGAGCTTCGAGGACCTCAACTCGAACTATCTCCGGCTGCGCGAGGCGGGGATCACGCCGGACATCTGCATCGATCACGGGATGACGTTCTCCTACTACTACAAGGACCCCGACGGCAACCACGTCGAGCTGCAGTGCGACAACTTCGGCGACTGGGCGGCCTCAAAGAAATGGATGCAGACCAGCGAGCAGTTCCACGCCAACCCGATCGGGCACTTCCTCGACGCCGAGCAGGTGGCCGCCGCGGCGGCCGCCGGGGCGCCGTTCGCCGAGATCCACCGCCGGGCGATGGCCGATGAGTTCGCGCCCGCGCAGGCGCCCGTCGATGTCCCGAGCGAGGGCTGAGGACGATGCGCCTGGTCACCTACGACAACGGCGCCGGCGCCGAGGCCGGCGTGCTCGTCGAGGAGCACGTCGTCCCGGTGTCCGCCCTCGGCGCCCCCGCGCGATCGGTGCGCGGCCTGCTCGAGCTGCTCGACGCCGCCGGACTCGCCGCGCTCGGTGAGCGCGCCGCCGCGAGCGACGAACGATTGGCGCTGGAGAGCGTGCGCCTGCTGGCGCCGGTTCCGAACCCGGAGAAGATCATCTGCCTCGGCCTGAACTACCGCGACCACGCCGAAGAGTCCGGCCAGGAGGTCCCTGCCGCTCCGCTGTGGTTCGGCAAGTTCGCAAACTCCCTGATCGGCAGCGGAGAGGAGATCGTCCTACCTGCCGCCCACCCGGACTACGTGGACTACGAGGCCGAGCTCGCCGTCGTCATCGGTCGCAAGGCGAACAGGGTCGAGGAGGCAGACGCGCTTTCTTACGTCGCCGGGGCGATGCCGTTCAACGACGTGAGCGCCCGCGACCTGCAGCTTCAGAACTCGCTGTGGACGAGCGGCAAGGCGGTCGACACGTTCGCACCCTGCGGCCCTGCCCTCGTGACGCTCGACGAGGCCGGCGACCTCGGCTCGCTCGCCCTGCGCACGAGGATCAACGGCAAGGTCGTGCAGGAGGGCGACACGTCGAACCTCATCTTCTCTGTGGCCAGCGCGGTCGCATGGCTGTCGCGGACGATCACACTGGCGCCGGGCGACATCATCGCCACCGGGACCCCCGCCGGTGTGGGGGCTCCGCAGGGCATCTTCCTGCGCGACGGCGACACAGTCGAAGTCGAGATCGACAGGCTCAGCGTTCTTGCCAACCCGGTGCGCGCGCAGTAGACGCTCGCAACGAATCCCGACCCCAGGCCACCGTCAACGCCAATCAGGGAGCTGAACACGTGAACACGATCATCTGGATCGCGCAGGGCATCCTCGCAGCCGTCTTCCTCGCGGCGGGGCTCATGAAGCTCACCAAGCCACGCGAGGCCCTGCAGGAGAAGACCCCATACGTCGAAGACTTCACGGACGGCCAGGTCAAGGCCATCGGCACGGTCGAGGTGCTCGGCGCGATCGGCGTCGTGCTACCGGCGACGATCGTCGTCGCGCCGATCCTCACGCCTATCGCAGCATGCGGGCTGGCACTCACGATGGTCGTCGCCGCGACCACGCTGATACGACGCGGCGAATACTCACATGTGGCCCTGAACGTCGTCATCTTCGCGCTGGCCGTATTCGTCGCGATCGAGCGGTTCGGCCCCAACTCGCTCAGGTAGGCCGTCGCCGAGTCGGTGCGTTACCTGCTCAAGCTCTCCCCCATGTGCCTCGTCCCGGAGATCATGTTCCTGCGGCCCGGCGAGGTCGTGTAGGGCGCGGCTGTGTAGGGTTGCGCGCATGAAGCTCGGCGTTCATATCGGCTACTGGGGCCTCGGCCTGAGCTCAGAGGACCAGCTGAACATCGTGCAGGAGGCCGAGCGGCTGGGCTATGACTCGGTGTGGGCAGCGGAGGCGTACGGCTCGGACGCGGCGACCGTGCTCGGATGGCTGGCGGGGCAGACCTCGAAGATAAGGCTGGGTTCGGGGATCTTCCAGATGCCCGGGCGCTCGGCCGCGATGACCGCGATGACCGCGGCGACGATCGACCAGATCTCGAACGGGCGCATGATCCTGGGAATCGGCTCCTCGGGGCCGCAGGTCGCCGAGGGCTGGCACGGGCAGCGGTTCGCGAAACAGCTTCAACGCACGCGCGAGTACGTCGCGGTCGTGCGCATGGCGCTCGCGCGCGAGCGGGTCGAGTTTCACGGCGACACGCTGGATTTGCCGCTGCCCGACGGGCCCGGCAAGGCGCTGAAGCTCACGATCTCACCCGTGCAGGAGCGGATCCCGATCTATCTGGCGGCGATCGGGCCGAAGAACACCGCGCTGGCGGGCGAGATCGCCGACGGGTGGATCCCGACGCTGTTCTCCCCCGAGCACATCTCCGAGCTGCGTCCGCTCCTTGAGGAAGGGGCGCAGCGCTCGGGCAAATCGCTCGAGCACTTCGACGTCGCGCCGACCGTCCAGGTGTTCGTCACCGACGACCTTCAGGCCGCACGCGATGGGATGCGCCCGTTCATCGCTCTCTATGTCGGCGGGATGGGCTCGCGCAAGCAGAACTTCTACAACCAGCTCGTCTGCCGCTACGGCTTTGAGGCGCAGGCCGCGCAGATCCAGGATCTCTACCTCGAAGGCAAGCGCGAGGAGGCGATGGCGGCGATCCCCGACGCGCTGATCGACAGCGTTTCGCTGTGCGGCCCACCCGACGTGGTGCGCGAGCGCCTGGCCGTCTACCGCGACGCGGGCGTCGGCACGCTCGGCGTCACCCCGATCGCTTTCACCGCGGAGGATCGCCTGACGCAGCTGCGCCTCGTCGCAGAGCTCGCGGCAGCCTGACATCGCTCGTGCGGGCGCCGGCGGGGGCTTTGGAGGAGGAGCAGGAGAGGAAGAGAGAGAGACACACCCAGACGCGCGCGTCACGGCGAGTACTGCTGGGCGCGTTCGGAGACCCGGGTCACGCGTTTCCGATGATCGCCCTCGGGCGCGCGTTGCGCGAGCGCGGTCACGAGGTCACGCTGCAGACCTGGCGGCGCTGGCAGGCGAATGTCGAGGCCGAGGGCATGGCGTTCGCGCCGGCGCCCGAGTACGACGTGTTCCCCACCGGCGGTCCCGGCGGGGAGCCGCTGGGTTTCTACGAGGCGGTCGTGCACGCAACGCAAGACACGCTTCCGCTCGTGCGCGAGCTGCGCCCGGACGTGGTCGTCGCGGACATCCTCACGCTCGCCCCATCGCTCGCCGCTGAGCTGAACGGCATCCCCCGTGCGACCTTGATCCCCCATGTCTACCCCGAGAACGAGCCGGACTTCCCGATCTACTCGCTCGGCGCACGCCTGCCGCGCACGGCCGCCGGGCGCGCGCTGTGGCGCCGGGCGCAGGGGCCGATCCGCCGCGGTGTCGAGCTCGGCAGGGCCGAGCTGAACCAGACCCGCGCCCGCCTCGGGCTGCCCCCGCTGCATTACGGCCACGGCGGGATCAGCCGCGAACTGGCGCTCGTGGCGACATTTCCGCAGCTGGAGTACCCGCGCGCGTGGCCTTCGTGGGCGCACGTCGTCGGACCGTTGATGTGGGAGCCCCCCGCGCGGGAGGTCGAGCTTCCGCCCGGCGACGATCCGCTCGTATTGATCGCCCCCTCGACCGCCCAGGACCCCGACCACCGGCTGCTGGGAGCCGCCTTGCGCGGCCTTGCCGGCGCGCCCGTGCGCGTGCTCGCGACGTGGAACCGCCGCCTGCCCTCGCGTCCGCTGCCCGTGCCCGCCAATGCACGGGTCGTCGAGTGGGTCTCCTACGCGCGCACGATGCCGCTTTGCGACGTCGTCGTCTGCCACGCCGGCCACGGCACGCTCGTGCGCGCGCTGGCGTGCGGCTGCGCGGTGGTGGCATGCCCGCACGTGGGCGACATGAACGAGAACGCCGCCCGCCTGGACTGGTTCGGGGCGGGGGTGCGGCTTCCGCGGCGCTTTGTCTCGCCGCGGCCGCTGCGTCTGGCGGTCGAACGGGCGCTGAGCGAGCCTTCGATCCGTGCTCGGGCAGGCGAGCTGGCCGCGTGGGCTACGGCTCACCACCCGGCGGACACCGCGGCCGCACTGGTGGAACGACTTGCACATAACTGAGCTCCGGGGGTGGGACTCGAACCCACAACCCTTCGGTTAACAGCCGAATGCTCTGCCAATTGAGCTACCCCGGATCGAGCTACCCCGTACACAAACCGAGGCCTAGGTGGCATTGTAAGCGAGCAGAATCTTCCCGCGCCAGCGTGAGGACCCAGGGGGACGCAGAACTCACCCCGTCTCCTCCAGCGCCCGCTCGTAAGCCCGGTCGAACTCGCGCTTGACCTCCGCGCGGCGCTGCGCCAGCTCGCTCACATCGCCCGACTCCCGCCCCCGCGCACGCACGATCTCGCGGTCGATCCTGGCCAGCTCCAGCTGCATGCGCTGGGACTCGAGCATCGCCGGCGCCGGATGCTCGCGGCCGGCCTGCACGACCAGCTCGGCCAGCAACCCCGCCAGCTCGGGGTCGTCCTCGGGCAGATCCGCGCCGGGATCGGCGAGATGCTCGCGCAGATATTCGCCCGCGCGGCGCAACACATCGCTGGTGAAGTGCTCGGACAGCTCCAATTCCCCGAGCGCCCGCGCGCCCGACTCGGGCTCGGCGATGCACTGGGCCAGAAACGCCCGCTCGGTGCTCGCCCCGCGCACGGCCACCGAGGCGACCGGCGCCCGCGTGCCTGGGTCGCCCCCGCTTGCTGCTCGCGCGCCCCGCGTCGCGGCCAGAGCCCGCTCGGCGAGGCTCTCGGGCAGCTGCAACCGCTCGGAGACCATCCGCGTCAGCTCCATCCGCAGCGCGCTCGCCGGCAGCATCGCGAACACCGGTCGCAGCTCCTCCAGCATTCGGTCCCTTCCCTCGGGGCTGCCGTGATCGCCTCCGTCCAGGACGCGCTGCACGCGAAAGCGCACGAACGGCACCGACTCCTCCACGGCCCGCTCGATCGCCCCCGCCCCCTGCGCCTGCACGAGCTCGGCCGGGTCCTTGCCCTCTGGCAGCGCGACCACGCGCAGCTCCAGCTTGCGCTTGGCGGCCAATCCGGCCGCGCGCAGCATCGCCTCCTGCCCGGCGCTGTCGGCGTCCAGCGCCAGCAGCACGGTCGGCGCCATCCGCGCGAGCTCCCCCACCTGCTCGGCGGTCAGCGCGGTGCCCATCAGACCGACCGCGTTGCGCACGCCCGCCTGATGCAACGCGATCACGTCGGTGTAGCCCTCGCACAGGATCGCCCGCCCCGCTCGCGCGGCCTGCACGCGCGCCAGATTGGCGCCGTACAGATGCATCCCCTTGTGGTACACGCTGTTGTCGGTCGTATTCAGATACTTGGGACGTCGCCCATCCCTTGTCTCTTTGCCTCTCCCCCTCCCCACC
>CABEDD010000010.1_pt1 | contig 33397 bp, 30 predicted proteins | sample 3132901 | NCBI WGS metagenome assembly CABEDD01 (sample SAMEA5534329, study PRJEB31848) | metagenome | biome: tundra; feature: field; material: soil | place: USA | collected 2013-05 | depth 0.15 m
AGGATCGCGTTGGCCACGTCGGCGACCTCCGCGCGGGTGGGGCGCGAGGAGGTGACCATCGAGTCGAGCATCTGCGTCGCGGTGATCGACGGGCGCGCCAGGTGCCCGGCGAGGCGCAGCAGCTGCTTCTGCACGATCGGCACGCGCTCGATCGCCAGCTCGATGCCCAGATCTCCGCGGGCGACCATCACGCAGTCGGCCGCCCTGACGATCTCATCGGCGCGCTCCACCGCCTGGGGCTTCTCCATCTTGGCGATCAGCGGCAGGCGCGTATGGGCGCGCACCGTCTCGACGTCCTCGGGGCGCTGCACGAACGACAGCGCGACCATGTCCACGCCGATCGACTCGCCGTGGCGCAGCAGCTCCAGGTCGTGCTCGGGCACCGAGGGCAGCGACTCGGTGGGGCCCGGGATGTTCAGGCCCTGACGCGAGGCGACCGCGCCGCCGACCTCGATCTCCGCCTCGATCTCGTGTGCGTCGGCGCGGACCTCCACCACGCGCAGCCGCACCGAGCCGTCGGCGAGATACAGCACCTCACCCACAGACATCGAGTCGGCCAGCCCCTCCCAGGTGATGCTCATGTGCCGGGCGTCGCCGAGCTCGCCGGTCTCCCCGCCTGTGATCGTCAGCCGCTCACCGGGCGTCAGCTCCACGACGTCCTCGCGCAGCGCCCCGATGCGCAGCTTCGGTCCGGGCAGATCCTGCAGGATCGCCACCGGCCGTCCCGCCCGCCCGGCCGCGTCGCGCACTCGCCGGACGGACTCGGCGTGCTCCTCCAGCGTCCCGTGCGAGTAGTTCAGCCGCGCCACGTCCATCCCCGCCTGCACCATCGCCAGCAGCGTTGCCGGCTCGCGCGAGGCGGGGCCGATGGTGGCGACGATCTTCGTGCGGCGCATACTCACGCACGGTATACGCCGCCGCTCCACCGCGCGCCTGTGGGCGGACTGCGCTCGGTGTGGCTGCCGTCACGAGTCAGACCCTGCGCCGCGCCCGGAGGCAATGCCGCGTACCCGTGAGATTCATGCCTGCCCCCGGTGTGCGCCTACCATCCAGCGATGCTCGGCCCCTCACGACCGCTCCCGCGCGTGGGCGCCCGCGCGCGCATTGCCCACTTCGGCGGCGGCTTCGAGCCCGGCACGGTCGTCGCGGTCTCCGAGCAGGGCCGGCGCCTGCACGTGCGCGGCGAGTCCGGGGACACGCTCGAGTTCGTCCTCAGCCCCGCGACCGCCCGCTTCGTCGCGGCCGGCGTCTCCCACGGACCTCGCCTGGAGCTGCTCTCCGACCCGGCCTGACGCGCGATCCGGGGATTGACGTCCGGATCTCGCTCAGGGCGCTTTCACGTCGGGGAAGCTCTCCGCGCAGTGCTCGCGCAGCACCCCTCTGATCCACGCCCGCTCGGCCTGGCTCGCCGCCCGGTAGCGCGCCAGCAGCTCGCGCTGGCCCTTGATCGGCACGCCCGCGATCGTCCAGCTCGCCGCCAGCCGCTCGAACAGCAGCTCGCCCGCGCGCTGCCAGGCGTCCTCCCTGGTGGCGGACGCTCGGCCGCCGACGCCCGCCAGCGCATCGGCGTACTCGCGCCTGCTCTCCGCCGTCAGCGCGCCGCGCAGCGTCAGCGTGTTGCCCTCCACGTCTGAGTACTCGCTGCTCGGCGCCTTCAGCCGCGGCGCCCGGCGGTTGCGCTTGCCCATCGCCTATCGCCTGCCCGGCGCGCCGAGGACGGCCGTCCGCTGCATCCGCGCACCCCCGCCCGCGCCCAGCTCGGTCAGGCGCCGGGGCCGGGCGCCGCCGCGCCGGCGGCTGCCCCCGCAGCCTTCAGCAGCTGTCCGCGCACGTCCCCGGTGACCGGGTTCGCGTGCCCGGGCCAGGCCGCGGCGGGCTCCATCTCGGCGAGCTTGCGCAGGCTGGCGCGGGCCTGGTCGGTGTCGTAGTTGTATAGAGACTCGGGCAGTTTCGGCTCGCAGTGGCGTCCCCACATGTCGGTCGTGTAAAAGCAGTCGCTGACGAGCGCCAGCCGGTCTGACTCGCGCCAGAGCCCGATCAGCCCGGGGGCATGCCCAGGCAGGTCGATCACCTTGAATCCGGCCACCTCATCGCCCTCGGAGACCGTCCCCGAGATCTGCACCGGCCCGCCGTCCCAGGCGTAGCGGTGCAGGGCTTTGTGGGCCTGGCGCAGCACCAGCGGCAGCCCTGCGAGGTCGGCCGGCCAGTAGCGCCACCCGCCGCTGCCTTCGGCGTCCTGGACCTCCTCGGGGTGGCAGACCACGGGGACCTGCAACCCCGGCGCGGTCCCGCGGTGGTCGGTGTGCCCGTGCCCGAGCACGATCTGGGTGATCCCCCCGAGCCTCGCTCCGGCGCGCGCCACCGCGCGGGTCATCGTGCGCGCGCCCGCGTCGAACATCGTTACGCCGCCCTCGGGCCCGGTGTTCTCGATGAGGTACACGTTGCACCGCCCCGGCTGGCCCTGCACGACCCACACGCCCTCGGCCACCAGCTTGGCCTCGCTCGCGCCCGCCAGCCCGTCGCTCACGCGCGTCTTGACGTTGAACGCGCCCATCATCCGCCTCCTTTGACCCGGTTCGGAACCTCGCTCGATCGTTCAGTCTAGGCCCTCCGATCGCGTGGCGCCAGGAGTCCGATGCAAACCCGCGCGAGCGCCTCCGGATCGCCGCGCCGTCCAATCCGGCTAGGCTCTGCACAGGTGGCCGACGGTACGCGCAAACGCTCGGAGCTGGCACGTGGCGAGCGGGTGTTGCCCGGCGTGTATCGCCTGCGCCTGCCCCTGCCCTGGCCCGGCGTGCCTCATGGCAACGCCTGGGCCGTCTCCCGCGGCGACGGGTTCGTGCTGTTCGACACCGGCATCCACGGGCCCGGCTCGCTCGCCGGCCTCGAACGCGCGCTTGCGATGTGCGGGCTTGCGCTGCAGGACGTTCGCCTGCTGGTCTGCACGCACGCCCACTCCGATCACTACGGACAGGCGGCGACGATCGTTCAGCGGGCGGGCTGCGAGCTGTGGATGCACCCCAACTACGAGCACGCCCGGCACTGGGCGGAGGATCCCGACGCGGCGATCCTGCACCGCCTGGAGATCGCCCGCCAGTCCGGGGTCCCCGAGGAGCCCCTGCGCCGCTACGCCGCCGAGCGCGCCCGCAACCGCGAATCGGGCATCGCCGCGATCCTCGCGCCCGACCGCCCGCTGCTTCCAGGCGCGATCGTCGAGACCGACCTCGGCCCCTGGAGCGTGTACGAGACCCCCGGCCACGCCCCCTCGCACGTCTGTCTGTTCCAGTCCGAGCACCGCCTGCTGATCTCCGGCGATCACCTGCTCGGGCGCGTGTTCCCGTTCTTCGACTACGGCTACTCGCCCGACCCGGTCGGCGAGTTCGTGCGCTCGCTGGACGTCATCGAGGCGCTTCATGCGCGCCTGTGCCTGCCCGGCCACGGCCGCACGTTCACCGACGTGCACGCCCACATCGAGGCCAACCGCGTGCTCGTGGGCGAGCACCTGTCGGACATCCTGGCCGTCCTGGCCGGCGGCGAGCCGCTGACGGCCTTCGAGATCATGCCGCGCGTGCACGGCGCGAATCTCTCCCCGATGACCGCTCAGTGGCTGTTGACCGAGACCTTGGCGATGCTCCTGCACCTCCAGGGCACCGGGCAGGCCGTGCGTATCGCGGGCGAGCCCGAGCGCTGGACGGCGGTCTAGCAGCTCCACCTCTACCGTTATCCCATGCGCATCGATGAGATCCTCGCCTCCGGCGATGAGCCGGTCTTCTCGTTCGAGTTCTTCCCGCCCAAGACACAGGCGGGCGAGCGCAACCTGTACGCGGCCCTGTCGGAGCTGCGCAGCCTCGATCCGTCGTTCGTCTCGGTCACTTACGGCGCCGGCGGATCCACGCGGGAGAAGACGATCGAGATCGTCCATCGCATCCGCTCCGAGCTCGGCCTGGAGGCGATGGCCCACTTCACGTGCGTCGGCGCGACCGTGCCCGAGCTGCGCTCGACGCTCGACGAGATGCTCGCCGCCGGCATCGACAACGTGCTCGCCCTGCGCGGCGACCCGCCCGCCGGCCAGGAGCAGTGGGTCAAGACCGAGGGGGGCCTGGAGTACTCGCGCGAACTGGTCGAGCTGATCCGCGCCGGCTACCCCTTCGCGATCGGCGCCGCATGCTTCCCGGAGACCCACATCCACGCCGAGAGCCCCGAGGCCGACCTCGCCCACCTCGTCGAGAAGGTGCGCGCGGGCGCGGACTTCCTGATCACGCAGCTGTTCTTCGACAACTCCGTCTACTTCGACTTCATCGCCCGCGCCCGCGCCGCCGGGATCGAGGTCCCGATCATTCCGGGCATCATGCCGATCACCCATGCCGGCCAGGCGCAGCGGATGGCGGCCATGTGCGGCGCCAGCATCCCCGAGGGCCTGCAGCGCGAGCTGCACGCGCGCGGCGAGGACCCCGAGGCGGTGCTCGACTTCGGCGTCGCCTACGCCACCCTGCAGTGCGCCGAGCTGCTCGCCGCCGGCGCGCCCGGCATCCACTTCTACACGCTCAACCGCTCCCCCGCCACGCGCGCGATCCTGTCCGCGCTGAAGCTCGCCAAGCCGTGGGAGCCCGGCGTCGCCGGGGCGGACGCCTGATCCCGCCTGACCTCGCGCCGACCGGCCGACTACGCCTGGTCCGCGCCGACCGGCCGGCTAGTCTTGCCGGGCCGATGTCCACCCCGCTGATCATCGCCCCGCCGCGGGCAGCGCACGAGCTGCCATACCTCGACACGACGCTGCGCCTGGTTGCGCAGCCCGGGCGCATCCGCGTGCATCGCCGCGGCGAGCGGCTGTACGTCCCGGCCGGCGACGCGCGCCCAGCGATCGAGCGCTTCTACCGCCGCGCCGCGCGCGCGGAGATCGCCGCGCGCCTGGATCGCGCCACCGCGCTGGCGGGCGTGCGCTACCGCGACCTGTCGATCCGCGGGCAGCGCACGCGCTGGGCGTCGTGCTCCTCGGGCGGGCACATGAGCTTCAACTGGCGGCTGCTGCTCGCGCCCGAGTCCGTGCTCGACTACGTCGTCTGGCACGAGGTCTGCCACCTGGAGATCCTCGATCACTCGCGCCGCTTCTGGGCGCTGGTTCAGCGCCGCTGGCCGCGCTACCGCGAGGACCGCGACTGGCTTCGCCGCCACGGGGCGACCCTCGTGCTTCAGCCCCTTTGATCGATCGGCACGTAGTCCCGATCGCGCTCGCCCGTGTAGATTTGGCGCGGACGGGCGATCTTCTGCTCGGGGTCCTCGACCATCTCCTTCCACTGCGCGATCCAGCCGGAGGTGCGCCCGATCGCGAACATCACCGGGAACATCGCCACGGGCAGTCCCAGCGCCTCGTAGATCAGGCCGGAGTAGAAGTCGACGTTCGGATACAGCTTGCGCTGAGTGAAGTAGTCGTCGTCGAGCGCGCGCTTCTCCAGCTCTGAGGCGACGTCCAGCAGCGGGCTCTTGCCGCGCACCTCGAACACGTCATCGAGGTATTTGCGGATGATCCGCGCGCGCGGGTCGTAGTTCTTGTAGACGCGGTGACCGAACCCCATCAGCCGCTCGTTGCCGGCCTTGACGCCCTCCAGGAACGCGGGGATGTTCTCGACGGTGCCGATCCGCGCGAGCATGCGCAGCGCCGCCTCGTTGGCGCCGCCGTGCAGGGGTCCGTACAGCGCCGCGACCCCGGCGGCGACCGCCGAGTAGGGGTCGACCTGGGTGGAGCCGACCGAGCGCACGGCGCTGGTGGAGGCGTTCTGTTCGTGGTCGGCGTGCAGGATGAACAGCACGTCCAGCGCGCGCTCCAAGCGAGGATCGGGCTCGTATTTGAGCTCGGTCATCTTGTACATCATCGCCAGGAAGTTGCCCGCGTAGTTGAGGTCGTTGTCGGGGTACACGTACGGCTGGCCCATGTTGTGGCGGAACGCGAATGCCGCGAGCGTCGGCATCTTCGCGAGCAGCCGGATGATCTGCATCGCGCGCACGCGCTCCTCGTGGATCTTGTTGGCGTCCGGGTAGAACGTCGAAAGCGCGCCCACGGAGGCCACGAGCATGCCCATCGGGTTGGCGTCGTAGCGGAAGCCCTCCATGAAGTCCTTGACGTTCTCGTGCACGAACGTGTGGAGGGTGATCTCCTGCACCCAGCCCGCCAGCTCGGTCTGGGTCGGGAGCCTGCCGTTGATCAGCAGATAGGCGACCTCCAGGTAGGTCGAGTGCTCGCACAGCTGCTCGATCGGATACCCCCGGTGCTGCAGGATGCCGGCGTCGCCGTCGATGTAGGTGATCGAGCTGCGGCACGAGGCCGTGTTCACGTAAGCGGGGTCATACGCCATCAGCCCGAAGTCCTCATCGCCGGTCTTGATCTGGCGCAGGTCCATCGCCCGCACGGTCCCGTCGGTGACCGCCAGCTCGTAGGTCTGACCCGTGCGGTTGTCGGTCACCGTGAGTGAGTCGTCGCTCATGCCGGCGATTCTTGCACGATGGCTGCTCTCAGTGCGCCACGAGCGCTCCGCGCGCCACGACCGTGCGCATGCGCGCCGGGGCGCGGGGCGCCGGATCCCCGTGGGCTGCGCCTGCGCGCCTATCCCCGCACGGGCAGCGGGAGGCCGCTGAAGCGGGTCATCTCGCCCAGCTCGTGCACACGCGCTTCGATCTCTGCGGGCCGCAGCCGCGAGACGCGCTCGGTGCCGAACTCTTCGACGTTGAACGACGCCAGCGTGGTGCCGTGGGCCATCGCGCTGCGCAGCACTTCCTCGTTGAGGGGCCCGCTTTGGGCGGCGATCGTCCCGAGGAAGCCACCGGCGAACGTGTCGCCCGCGCCGGTGGGGTCGAGCACGCTCTCCAGCGGATAGGCGGGCAGCGAGAAGAAGCCGTGGCGCGTGATCAGCGTCGCGCCGTACTCGCCCTGCTTGGCGACGACCGATCCCGGTCCCCAGCCGATCACGGTGCGCGCCGCCCTGATCAGGTTGGGCTCGCCGGTGAGCATCCGCAGCTCGGCGTCGTTGAGCAGCACGCAATCGACGGTCTCGATCACCCTCAGCAGCGCGTCGCGGGCGGTGTCGATCCACAGGTTCATCGAGTCCAGAGCGACGAAGCGGGCGCGGTCGCACTGCTCGCGCACTCCCAGCTGCAGCTCGGGCTGGATGTTCGCCAGGAACAGCACCTCGCACGCGCGCGAGTCCTCCGAGAGCTTGGGCTCGAACTCGGCGAACACGCCCAGTTGCGTGTCGTCGGTGTGGGCGGTGTTCAGGTCGTAGTCGTAGTGCCCGCACCAGAAGAACGTCTCTCCGCCGGGCACGCGCTCGATGTCGTGCGTGTGCACGCCGGGGCGCGCGAGCGTGGCCATCTCGGCCTCGCCCCAGTCCTCGCCGACCGGGCCGACGACGTGCACATCGGCGAAGAACGACGACGCGAGCGAGAAGTGCACCGCGGTGCCGCCCAGCATCCGCTCGCGCTCGCCGAACGGCGTCCTGACCGAGTCGAATGCGATTGAACCGACGACTGTAATCGACATGGCCGCGCACCCTACCGGCTCGGGGGCGCGAGCTCGTAACCGGACATGGCTCGCGGCGGATAGGCTGCTGCTCACCGATGGCCACCACCTTCGCCGACCTCGGCCTGTCCGAGAAGACCCTCAAAGCCCTGCGCGACGTCGGGTATGAGTCGCCCAGCCCGATCCAGGAGCAGGCGATCCCCTCGGTGCTGGCGGGCCGCGACGTGATCGGCCAGGCGCAGACGGGCACGGGCAAGACGGCCGCGTTCGGGCTGCCGATCGCCGAGTACATCGACCCTGAGCTGCGCGAGGTGCAGGCGCTCGTGCTGACGCCGACGCGCGAGCTGTGCATCCAGGTGACCCAGGCGCTGCGCGTGTACGGGGCGCACGCCGGAGTCGACGTCGTCGCCGTGTTCGGGGGCGCTCCGATCCGCACCCAGCAGGCGCAGCTGCGCTCCGGCGGGCACGTCGTCGTGGGCACGGTCGGGCGGGTGCTCGACCTGATCTCCAGGCATTCGCTGGTACTGCACGACTGCCGCTTCGTCGTGCTCGACGAGGCCGATGAGATGCTCGACCTGGGGTTCCTGGAGGATGTCGAGAAGATCCTCTCGCTGACCCCCTCGGGGCGCCAGACGGCGCTGTTCAGTGCGACGATGCCCCCGCCGATCAGAAAGCTTGCGGACAAGTACATGTACGACCCGGTGATGATCGAGGTGCAGGCGCCAACGCTGACGATCGACACGGTCGCCCAGTTCCAGCTCCCCGTCGAGACGCGCGCCAAGCCCGACAAGCTGGTCGAGGTGCTGCGCGCCGAGCGTCCGGACCAGGCGATCGTGTTCGTGCGCACGAAGATCCGCTGCGATCAGCTGTTCAAGATCCTGCGCGACCGCGGCATGAACGTCAGGGCGCTGCACGGCGACATGACCCAGGGCGCGCGCGACGGGGTGATGCTCGCGTTCAAGGGCGGGCGCGTGCCGATCCTCGTGGCGACCGACGTGGCCGCGCGCGGCCTTGACATCTCGACCGTCACCCACGTGATCAACTACGACGTGCCCACCTCTCCCGACACCTACGTGCACCGCATCGGGCGCACCGGGCGCGTCGGGCGCTCGGGCCGGGCGATCACGTTCGTCGAGGATCGCCAGAAGCGCGAGATGCAGGCGATCGAGCGCCACATCGGCATGTCGATCTCCGCGTGGGAGCCGGGCGTGAAGAGTGAGCCCACGCCGGTGCGCGAGCGCCCGCGCCGGCACTCCAAGCCGCACGTGTCTCAACGCCACAGCGAGGACGAGCGCTACGTGAAGCTCGTGCTGGGCGGGGGTCGGCAGGCGGGACTGCGGGTCGCGGACATCGTCGGCGCGGTGACCTCATCCGCGGGTCTCGACGGCGAGGCGGTGCGCGACGTGATGGTGCTCGACCGCTTCTCGTTCCTGTCGGTCCCCGAAGCCGAGGCCGAGCGCGTGATCGAGGCGCTGGACGGGCGTGAGGTCCGTGGCCTGGCGCTCAGCCTGGAGCGGGTGTCGAGCTGAGACACGGCTCGCTATCGTGGCCCGCCGACCCCCGCCACGCAAAGAGGAGACCGCAATGTCAACTGCCACAATGCAAACAACCGCAGGCACGATCGCGTTCGAGCTGTTCGACTCAGACGCGCCGAAGACGGTCGAGAACTTCAAGAAGCTCGCCGGCGAGCGCTTCTACGACGGGCTGACGTTCCACCGGATCATCAAAGACTTCATGATCCAGGGCGGCTGCCCGCAGGGGACGGGCACGGGCGGGCCGGGATACGCGTTCGAGGACGAGATCAACCCGCACAAGATCGTCCGCGGCGCGCTGGCGATGGCCAACGCCGGGCCGAACACGAACGGGTCGCAGTTCTTCATCGTCACCGCTGCTGCCTGCCCGTGGCTGGACGGCAAGCACACCGTGTTCGGGCAGGTGACCGAGGGGATGGATGTGGTGGACAAGCTGGAAGCCTTGCCCACCGATGGCTCGGACCGCCCGACCGAGCCGATCGGTATCGCCACGATCGAGCTCTCGGAGTAGCCTCCATCGTCAAGAGCGAACGAGGAGGATCAGATGGTCACCGTCGAGCAGCTGCCCCAGGCCCATAACGGCGTAGCACACTCCGGCGAGGAGATCGCCGTCGAGAACCCCGCCACCGGGCAGATCGCCGGTACGGTGCCCGACCTTGGCGCCGCGGCCGTCGCCGAGATGGCGCGTCGCGGGCGGCTGGCTCAGCCGGCGTGGGAGGCGTACCGCTTCGAGGGGCGCGCGCGGGTGATGCTGCGCATGCAGAAGTGGCTGATGGACAACGCCGATCGCGTGACCGAGACGATCGTCTCGGAGACGGGGAAGACCTACGAGGACGCGCGCCTGGCCGAGGTCGCCTACGGCGGCGGGGCGTTTGGATTCTGGGCGAAGAACGCCGAGAAGTATCTGGAGGACGAGCGCGTGCACTCGGCCGCGGTCGCGGTGAAGGGCAAGAAGCTGATCCTCCGCCACCGCCCGCTCGGGCTGATCGGCGTGATCGGGCCGTGGAACTACCCGCTGATGAACTCCTTCGGCGACTGCATCCCCGCGCTCGCGGCCGGGAACAGCGTGATCTGCAAGCCCTCGGAGGTGACGCCGCTGACCTCGCTGCTGCTGGCGGAGGGGCTGCTCGAGAGCGGGCTGCCGGCGGACGTGCTGCAGATCGCCACTGGACGCGGGCAGACCGGCGCGGCGCTGATCGAGCAGGTGGACATGATCATGTTCACCGGCTCGACGAAGACCGGGCGCAAGGTCGCCGAAGCCGCGGCGCGGCGGTTGATCCCGGCATCGCTGGAGCTCGGGGGCAAGGACCCGCTCCTCGTGCTGCGCGACGCCGACGTGGAGCGCGCCGCGAACACCGCGGTTTGGGCCTCGATGATGAATGCGGGGCAGACGTGCATCTCGATCGAGCGCGCGTACGTGGAGGCGCCCGTGTACGACGAGTTCGTGGCGAAGGTCTCCGAGAAGGTGCGCGCGCTGCGTCAGGGGCCGAGCGGCGCCCCGGGCAGCGTCGATGTCGGCGCCGTGATCTTCCCGCCGCAGCTGGAGATCCTTGAGGACCACGTGCGGGATGCCGTCGACAAGGGCGCACGCGTGCTCGTCGGGGGCGAGCGCGGCGAGGGCGCGGGGGACTTCTTCCAGCCCACCGTGCTCGTCGACGTGGACCACACGATGAAGATCATGACCGAGGAGACGTTCGGGCCGACGCTGCCGATCATGAAGGTCGCCGACGAGGATGAGGCGGTGCGGTTGGCCAACGACTCGATCTACGGCCTCAGCGGCTCGGTCTTCGGGCGCGACACGGCTCACGCCGAGTCGGTCGCCCGCCGGCTGGACACGGGCGCGGTGTGCGTGAACGACGCGCTCGTGAACTACTTCGCGATGGAGTTGCCGATGGGCGGCGCCAAGGCCTCGGGCCTGGGCTCGCGCCACGGCGCGGGCGGCATCCGCAAGTACTGTTCCCAGCAGGCGATCCTCGTGACGCCGCGCGCGCTGGCGCGGAAGAAGGATCTATTGATGTTCCCCTATAAGGCACGCACGAGCAAACTGGTCGCCGCTGGCCTGAAATTGCTATACGGCCGCGGCAAGCGGGACTAGCAGCAGTCGTTCGAGCTCGGGGATCGTGGTGGCGGCGTCGGTGTGATGCACGGTCGCCATCCCCATCTCCTCGGCCGGCGTGAGGTTGAACGGCAGATCGTCCACATACACGCACGCCGCCGCGTCCACGCCCGCGCGCTGCGCCCCCAGCTCATACATCCGCCGCGCGGGCTTGCGGATTCCCTCCCGGCCTGAGATCACGACCCCGTCGAACAGCTCGTCGAACAGCTCGTGCGGGTAGCGGTGGGTGCCCCACGAGTTCGACACGAGCGCCGTCCTCACATCCGCCTCCCGCGCGCGCCTGACCGCCTCGATCATCGCCATGTCCGGTCCCACCCCGGCGAACAGCCCGTCGATCAGGCCCTGCGGCTCCACCTCCAGCAGCTCGGCGAACCGCAGCTCGAACTCGGGCTCCGCAAGCTCACCCTGCTCCAGCGCGATCAGCAGCGACCTGAAGTCCGGGTCGGCTTTGAACCGCACGCCGAGCGCCTGCGGGTCGATCTGCGCCTGGATGCAGTACGCGTGGAAGGAGGCGAACAGGTTGCTCGTCAGCACCCCGCCCCAGTCGATCAGCAGCCCGGTCCGTCGTTCACTCGCCACTGAGTGTTACCCCCTCGGCCTGGCTGGCGAGCTCCAGGACGCCGTCGCCAAACTGCTTCAGGTACGGATCGTCGGTGGCGCCCGCGAGCGCGCGCTTGTAGTTGCCCTCCATGAACACGACCGCCTTCCACAAGGCGAGCGTCGTGTACCAGCGCAGGTCCTCCATCGAGCGCCCGGTGCGCCGCTCATACATCTCGATCAGCTCCCCGCGCGTGGGGAACCCCTCGCCGCGGGTCACCCCGCCGAGGTAGTCGCGCATTCCCCCGCGCGGGTCCCCGCCCTCGGTCCACATCATGCACAGATACCCGAGGTCCGCGAGCGGGTCGCCGATCGTGGCCATCTCCCAGTCGAGCACAGCCTGCAGATGTGCGGGGGGTGTCGCCGCGAAGATCGTGTTGCCCAGGCGGTAGTCCCCGTGCACGATGCTCGCCGGGCCGGACTCGGGCATGTTCTCGCTCAGCCACCCCCCGACGCGCTCCACCGCGGGGATCTCACGTGTCTTGTTGAGCTCCCACAACCCCCCGAACCGGCGCACCTGACGCTCCAGGTAGCCGGTCGGCTTGCCGAACCCCTCGAGTCCCACGCTCCTCCAGTTCACGGCGTGGATCTCCGCGAGCGCCTCGATCAGCTCCTCGCCGATCGCACGCCGCTGGGCGGGACTGTCGAGCGCGTCAGGGACGCTGGAGACGATCACCTCGCCCGCGATCCGCTCCATCAGGTAGAACGGGCAGCCGATCGTGCGCTCGTCCTCGCACACGGCGAGCACGCGGGGCACGCGCGCGGGCGTGTCCGCGAGCGCCCCCAGCAGCCGCGCCTCGCGCAGGACGTCATGCGCGCTCGGTGGCAGCGGCGGGCGCGGCGGGCGGCGCAGCACGACCTCGGCGCCCGAGCGCTCGATCAGGTAAGTCACGTTCGAGTGCCCCTCGCCGATCGGCTGGGCCCGGATCTCGCCCTCGCCGATGCCGTGCTCGTCCAGGAACTCGCGCAGCGGCTCGATCACCAAGAGCGGCGGGCGATCGTTGCCCGCCGCGTCCGCGTGGGTTGCGAGGATGTCGTCCGGTGCGACCGCGATGGGCATATGCTGCACGCTACCCGACACTTGGGATGCCTGGCGAGGAGCCGGTGGGTCCGGTTGGAGCCGGGGCTCGCCGGGCAGGAGCGCGCTCGTCGCCCACGAAAACCCCACCGCGACCGCAACCTCCCCACCGCGAAGGTGTCTTAAGCGACCATGCCCCCATTCAAGCTTCCCTCCCGCTCAGTCCTTCCGGTCGGCCCGATCGGCACCGCCCGTTCGCGCTTGGCGATCTCCCCCCGCCGCTCGATCCTCACGGCCCTGCTCGCCACGCTGACCCTCGGCGCCCTGGCGAACGCCCCCGCGGCGACGGCCTCCCACAGCGAGGCGGTGTACTTCGAGGGCTCCACCGACCTGCTCAGCCCCCTCACCCGCCCGCACGCGATCGCCCAGATGCAGGCGCTCGGCGTCAAAGCGCTGCGCGTGGAGCTCTCCTGGTATGACGTGGCGCCCGGCCAGAAGTCCGCGACCAGGCCCAACTTCGAAGCCACCAACCCGGGCGCCTACAGCTGGGGCGAATACGACGCGCTGATCGGAGAAGCGCAGAAACTGCACTGGAAAGTGCTACTGACCGTCACCTCGCCGGTGCCGCGCTGGGCGACGTCCAACAAGGCGGCGCCCTACGTCACAGGCCCCGACGATCAGGACTTCGAACAGTTCATGACCGCCGTCGCCCGCCACTACGGTTCGAGCGTGCTCTATGCGATCTGGAACGAGCCCAACCACCCCGCGTTCCTGCGCCCGCAGTTCACCGCCAAGGGACAGCCGGCCTCGCCGCGCGTCTATCGTGGCCTGTACCAGGCTGCCTACGCGGGCCTGCAAGCCGGTGGGCTCGCGCATCCGCAGGTGCTGATGGGCGAAACCGCGCCGTTCGGCTATGACACCGTCAACGTGCGCAAGCTGGGTGTTCTGCACGACGTCGCCCCGCTGGCGTTCCTGCGCGGGATGCTGTGTTTGAACGCCAACTACAAGAAATCGGGCTCGTGCGGTCCGCTGCAGGCGGTCGGCTACGCCCACCATGCCTACACGCTGCCGGCCGGCCCCTACTACAAGCCGCCCAGGCCGGACGAACGCGACGACGTCGTGATCGGCGTGCTCTCGCGGCTGACGAACGCGCTCAACAAAGCCGCCGCGGCCCACGCGATCCCGGCTGCTCTGCCCGTGTACCTGACCGAGTTCGGGGTGCAGACGGTCCCGAACAGAGAACTCGGCGTGTCGCTCTCCCAGCAGGCCCAGTTCGACGCGATCGACGAGCACATCGCCTGGAGCAATCCCCGCGTGGCGGCGTTCTCGCAGTACCTGCTCAAGGACGACCCCCTCGGCGGGCGCGCCGGATCGAGCGTAAACGGCGGCTTCGTCGGCTTTCAGTCGGGCCTTGAGACCGTCCACGGCACGCCCAAGCCGCTGTACCACAGCTGGCCGGTGCCCCTGACCGTCACCAGGAGCAGCCGCGGCTACTCGCTGTGGGGTCTCATCCGCCCGGCGACGGGCTCGACCAGGGCGACGATCCTCGTCAAGCGCCGCGGCGCCAGAAAGTTCACCACGCTGAAGACCGTCACGACCAACTCGCTGGGGTACTGGAGCCTTGCCTCCTCCACCCGGGGCACGGCCTGGCGGGTGCGCTGGGTCAGCCCGAGCGGCGTGAAATACGAAGGCACACCTATTACGGCCTACGGATAGGCGGTTCGGCCTGGCGTCGTCTCCCTACGGTTGAAGTAATCTGGGGCTCGTCATGTCCCGCCTGCTCGTAACCGGTGGCGCCGGCTTCATCGGCGCGAACTTCGTCCATTACACGCTCGCCAACCACCCCTCCCACGAGGTGACGGTGATCGACGCGCTGACCTACGCCGCGAACCTGCGCAGCCTGGAGAGGGTCAGCGATCGGATCAGGTTCGTCGAGGGCGACGTGTGCGACGCGGCGCTCCTCGACCGGCTCGTGGTTGAGCACGACACGGTCGTGCACTTCGCGGCCGAGTCCCACGTCGACAACTCACTGGCCGACCCGCAGCCGTTCATCCACAGCAACATCGTCGGCACGTACACCATCCTCGAGGCGGTGCGCCGCCACGACCGGCGCCTGCACCACATCTCCACCGACGAGGTCTTCGGCGATCTGGAGCTCGACTCCGATGAGAAGTTCACCGAGTCCACGCCGTATGACCCGTCGAGCCCGTACTCGGCGTCCAAGGCGAGCTCGGACATGCTCGTGCGCGCGTGGGTGCGCTCCTACGGGGTGGCGGCGACGATCTCCAACTGCGCCAACAACTACGGCGCGTATCAGCACGTCGAGAAGTTCATCCCGCGCCAGGTCACGAGCGTGCTCTCCGGAGACAGGCCGAAACTGTACGGGAAGGGCCAGAACGTCCGCGAGTGGACCCATGTCGACGACCACAACGCGGCGGTCCACCGCGTCCTCTCAGACGGGCGCATCGGCGAGACCTACCTGATCGGCTCGGGCCTTGAGCACTCAAACCGGGAGATCGTGCAGACGCTGCTGGAGCTGATGGATCGCCCGCGCGATGACTATGACTACGTCCCCGATCGCCCGGGCCACGACCTGCGCTATTCCAACGACACGACCAAGCTCCGCACCGAGCTCGGCTGGGAGCCGGCCTATGCGGACCTGCGCGCCGGCCTGCGCGCCACGATCGACTGGTACGCGGAGAATCGCTGGTGGTGGGAGCCGGACAAGGCCGCGACCGAAGCCAGGTACCACGCGCTCGGGCGCTAGTATCGGCCGCGCTCACTCCTCGACAGCCAGAAAGGAGGTCCGTCATCCCGCTGAGCGCCGCGCTTGAGATGCCCGAGCACGAGCTCGACGATGACTGGGACGACGACGAGGAGCTCGGAGCCGATGACGACGAGCTCGAACTGGACGAGTTCGACGACATCGACGACATCGACGACGACGACGAGATCTGAGCCGAGAGTCGGCGCTGTCGCCGGGTCGCGTGGACCGCCGGCACCAGTCCCCGTACGCTTGAGGCTGTGCCGGGAACCCTTGCATCGACCTCGATCGGCGAAAGCCTCACGACGTTCATCGACGCCGCCGGGCAGTTCTTCTCCGACCTCGCGGCCGTCCATTGGGGTGCGCTGGCGCTCGGGCTGGCCTTCTTCGGGCTCAACCTGACACTGCGCTCGCGCGCCTACTTCAACACCCTGCGCGCCGCCTATCCGGCGGTCGGCTTCCAGTGGCGGCGGATCTGGGGCGCCTACTTCGCCGCGGTCGGCTTCAACAACGTCGTGCCCGTGCGGGGGGGGGAAATCATCAAGCTGTTCCTCACGCGCTCCTCGATCCCCGGCTCGAGCTATCCGACGGTCGCCGCCGCGTTCTTCGTGGAGTCGATCTTCGACGTGTGCGTGGGCGTGCTCATCCTGATCTTCGCGTTCACGCAGGGCGTGTTTCCCAAGCCTCCGGACTTCTCCAAGCTCAGCTCGTTCGACATCTCCTACCTGGCCGGGCACTTCCGGTTCACGCTGTTCTTGATCACCGCGCTGGCGATCCTCGGCCTGGTCGCGTTTGCGCTGCTGTCGGTGCGCGTGCGCGCGTTCTGGGCGCGGGTGCGCCAGGGCGTGACGATTCTCTCAGACCGTCGCCGCTACCTGCGCGAAGTCGTCTCGCTGCAGGCGCTCGGCTGGATGTGCCGCTTCGCCGCGTTCTGGTTCCTGCTCGAAGCGTTCCGGGTGGGGGGCTCGGTGAGAAACGTGCTGCTCGTGTTCGCCGTCAATCAGGTGGCGGGCGCGGTCCCGCTCACACCGGGTGGGGCGGGCGTGCAGCAGGCGCTGCTCGTCAAGGTCTTCGCCGCGAGCGCCGCCGGCACGGCGGCCGTGGCGGCCTACTCGGTGGGCCAGCAGATCGCGATCGCCGCGTTTACCGCGGCCGTCGGGCTCGGCGCGGTGGTGCTCATCTTCCGGTTTCGCTCCTTCGGCGAAGTGCTCCACGCCGGCCGCGCCTCGCGCGAGGCCGAGCGCGCCGGGACTCCACTGGTCGAGGACTGCTCGCCCTACGAGGACGATCCGCCGCCACCCGCGCCGCCCAGGCTGCGCGCGCGCTACTGAAGCCCCTCGCGCGCCTCGCGCACGAGCGTGACGGCCTCGGGGAACACCCGCGCCATGACGGTCCTGATCTGCTCCGCCTGGGCCTCGGCGCTGCCCTGCAGGTTGATGCGCTCGACTGCCGCGACGGTCATGTCGACCGCCAGCTTGATGGCGTTGTCCGCCCACGCCAGGCGCTGGTTGCCCTGCATCTGCTCGGCGAACTCGGCCAGGCGACGCTGTAGCTCCTCCGGATCTCCAAACAGGTCGCCGAAACCGCCACTCTCCATCTCCACATCATAGACTGCCCTGCTCATGCCCCCGGCAGAGGAGATCCGCCAGCAGGTGGAGCGCGAGTCCGCGCGCCGCGCGCGCCTGGGCGTGCCCGCGTTCGCCGGCGGCTTTCTGTACTTCCTGAGCGCGATCGTCGTCACCGCGACGCTCAGCTCGGCGCCGACGGTAGGCCTGGTGCAGGGGCTCGCCCCGGCGCTGTCGGGGCAAGCCAACCCGGCGGTCAGCCCGCGCGTGAGCGAGGTCAAATACATCAGCCATCACGCCCTCGCGCTGATCGCCGGCAGCGTGATCAAGTCGCTCGCCCTCGTCGCGCTGACGCTGATACTGCTGCTGCTGCTCGACGCGACCCGCTTTCGCCGCCCGCAGACGTGGTCGGCGGCCCGCCCGCTCGTGCTCGTCGGGGGAATCGGGCTGGCGGTGGTCAACGTCGCCCACCAACTCGTCGGCGCGATCCAGGCGCACAGCTTCGCCGTCGGCCACGACCTCTCCAACCACGCCGTCGAACAGGCGCTGACCAAGGGCGCTGTCAACGTGGGCAGCCAGTACATCGACCTGCTCGCGGCGCTGTGCCTGACGGCGGGCATGATCGCGGTGTCGGCAGGCGCCATCCGCGTCGGCCTGCTGACCCGCTGGATGGGCGTGATCGGGATCTTCTCCGGCATCCTCATATTCCTGCCGATCGGGGGCGCGACGCTTGAAATCGTGCCCGCGTTCTGGATGCTGGGGATGGGCATCCTCTACATGGGACGCTGGCCGAACGGCGATCCGCCGGCCTGGGCGGCCGGGGAGGCGCGCCCGTGGCCGACGCAGGCCGAGCGCCGCGCCGAACGCGAAGAGCAGGCTCCGAACGGGCGGTCGGGGAACGGCAAGCCGGCGCTCGCGTCCGGGCCCGACGTGGCGCCCGATCCCGAGCTCGCGCCGTCCACGGGCGGCTCCTCGCGCAAGCGCAGGCGCAAGCGCCGTTAGACGGGGCTCATGGCGCTCGGCGAGCGGTAGGGTTCAGTCATGGCGAGCGGAGGATCGGAGACGGGAGAGCCGCCGGGGGTCGGCGAGCAGCTCGACCGAGAGCTGGCCTCGCTCCTGCACATTGAAACGTTCGACCCTCCCGCCGAGTTCGCGGAGCGCGCGCTGCTGAGCGATCCGGCCGTGTACGAGCGGGCGGCGGCCGATCCGCTCGGCTGGTGGGCCGCCCAGGCTGATGAGCTCGACTGGTTCCAGAGGTGGAGCAGGGTGCTCGACGACGACGATCCGCCGTTCTACAAGTGGTTCACGGGCGGCACGCTCAACGCCTCCTACAACTGCCTGGACCGCCATGTGATCGCGGGCAGGGGCGCGCGCGTGGCCTTCCACTGGCGCGGCGAGGACGGCTCCGAGCGCGACATCACCTACGCGGAGCTGCTCGGCGACGTCGAACGCTTCGCCGGCGCGCTGAAGGGCCTCGGCGTGCGCAAGGGAGACGTGGTCGGGATCTACCTGCCGATGATCCCCGAGGTGGTCGTGGCGATGCTCGCGTGCGCGCGCATCGGCGCTCCCCACAACGTCGTCTTCGGCGGCTTCTCCGCGGAGGCGGTGCGCGAGCGCATGGAGTTCTCGCGGGCCAAGGTCCTGATCACGGTCGACGGCGCCGCGCGCAAGGGCAGGACCGCGCCGGTCAAGGACCGCGTGGACGAACACATGCACGACTTGGAGAGCCTCGAGACGATCGTGGTGGTGCAGAGCAAGGGCACGCCGTGTCAGATGCGGGAGGGGCGCGATGTCTTCTACGACGAGATCTGCGCGGCCGCCGATCCGCGGTGCCCCGCCGAGCCGCTGGACGCCGAGCACCCGCTGTACATCCTCTACACGTCCGGGTCGACCGCCAAGCCGAAGGGGATCCTGCACACGACCGGCGGCTACCTGACCGGGGTCGCGGCCACGCACCGCTACGTGTTCGACCTGAAGCCCGACGAGGACGTGTTCTGGTGCGCCGCCGACGTCGGCTGGGTGACGGGACACTCCTACATCGTCTACGGCCCGTTGTGCAACGGCACGACCTCGGTGATGTGGGAGGGCGCGCCCGACTATCCCCACAAGGGCATCTGGTGGGAGCTCATCGAGCGCTACGGCGTGAGCATCCTGTACTGCGCGCCGACGGCGATCCGCGCCTGCATCAAGTGGGGCGCCGAGTGGCCCAACAAGCACAACCTGGAGAGTCTGCGCCTGCTCGGCTCGGTCGGCGAGCCGATCAACCCGAAGGCGTGGCTGTGGTACCACAAGGTGATCGGGGGCGAACGCTGCCCGATCGTGGACACCTGGTGGCAGACCGAGACCGGAGCGATCATGATCACGCCTCTGCCCGGGATCACGGCGACCAAGCCCGGCTCGGCCACGCGGCCGTTCCCCGGGGTCGCCGCGGAGGTGCGCGACGAGTCCACCGGCGAGCCGATCCAGGAGGGCCAGGGCCTGCTCGTGCTGACGCGCCCGTGGCCGTCGATGCTGCGCACGCTCTACAAGGAGGACGAGCGCTTCATCGAGACCTACTTCAGCCGCTTCGGCTCAGACACCTACCTCGTCGGCGACGCCGCGCGCAGGGATCGAGACGGCTACCTGTGGGTGATCGGGCGCATCGACGACGTCGTCAACGTGTCCGGGCACCGCCTGTCGACGGCCGAGGTCGAGTCGGCGATCGTCGCCCACCCCGACGTCGCGGAGGCCGCGGTGATCGGCCAGCACGACGAGGACACCGGCCAGGCGATCGTGGCGTTCGTCACGCTGCAGGGCGATCTCGCCGGGGACGAGCAGACGATCGAGGGGATCCGTGAAACCGTCGCCGAGCGAATCGGCAAGTTCGCGCGCCCGCGCAGGATCATCTGGACCGGCGATCTGCCCAAGACGCGCTCGGGCAAGATCATGCGCCGGCTGCTGCGCGACATCGCCGATGGGCGCGCCCTGGGCGATGTCACGACCCTGCGCGACCCGGCGGTCATGGCCGAGCTGCGGGAGCGCGTCGGTGACCGATCGGAGATCGGCCAGCAGGCCCAGGAAGCGTGAGGTCCTGAGCAGGTCTTTATGTAACGATGAGAGAGTCAGATACTTTGGTGAGCGCATGATCGAGGTGACCAGCATCACTAAGCGCTACGGGCACACCGTGGCCGTGGACGACCTCAGCTTTACGGTCCGCCCTGGAGTGGTGACCGGCTTCCTCGGGCCAAACGGCGCCGGGAAGTCGACGACCATGCGCCTGATCCTCGGCCTCGACGCCCCCGATTCGGGCAGGGCCATCGTCAACGGGAAGCCCTACCGCGAGCACGCGGCACCGCTGCGCGAGGTCGGGGCGCTGCTGGAGGCGCGCTCGGTGCACACCGGGCGCTCGGCGCGCGACCACCTGCTGGCGCTCGCGCAGACGCATGGCATCCCGCGATCACGGGTCGACGAGCTGATCGACATGGTCGGCCTGCACGACGTCGCCAGTGAACGCGTGGGCGGGTTCTCGCTCGGCATGGGCCAGCGGCTCGGCATCGCGCAGGCGCTGCTCGGAGACCCAAAGACGGTGATGCTCGACGAGCCGGTCAACGGCCTCGACCCCGAGGGCATCCAATGGGTTCGCCACCTCCTGCAAGGCCTGGGTGCAGAGGGCCGCACGGTGTTCGTCTCCTCCCACCTGATGAGCGAGATGTCCCAGACCGCCGAGCACCTGATCGTCATCGGGCGGGGCCGGATGATCGCCGACACAAGCGTCGAGCAGTTCGTCGCCGGCGCGTCGAGGAACGTTGTCCGCGTGCGCTCCCCCGAGCTCGCGAGCCTGACGGAAGCGCTCGCCGGACCGAACGTCACGGTCACTGCGCTCGAGCCCTCGGCGGCGGAGGTGGTCGGGGTCACGGCCGAGCAGATCGGCGACGCCGCGGCGGCCCGCGGCATCGCCCTGCACGAGCTCACGCTCATCCAGGCGTCGCTGGAGGAGGCCTTCATGGAGGTCACGCAGGACGCGCTTCAGTTCCACAGCGCCGAGGCCCGGGAGGTGGGTACCGAGGTGGATGGAGCGGGCGCCGAGGTCGAGGGGACGCGGGCGTGAGCGCCACTGGCGTCGCCCAGGCACACGGGGTCACCTTCACGGGCGTCACGCGCTCGGAGTGGACCAAGCTGCGCTCCGTGCGCTCGAGCCGCTGGTGCCTGTTCCTCACGGCGCTGTTCGTGATCGCGATCGGGGTCCTCGTCTGCCTGGTCAGCGAGTCGCGCTACCCCAACCTCCACCGCGCCTTCCACCCGCTCGACTCGAACCTCGTCGGCGTGAACCTCGCTCAGTTCGCGGTCGGCGTGCTGGGCGTGCTCACGATCACCGCCGAGTATTCGACGGGCATGATCCGCTCATCGTTCTGCGCGGTCCCCAAGCGATTGCCAGTGCTGTGGGCCAAGGCGGTCGTCTTCGCCGTCGTGACATTCGTCATCAGCCTGCCATCGATCTTCATCGCGTTCCTGGTCGGCCAGTCGATCCTCTCGCAGAAGCACATCCAGGTGTCGATCTCGCACCCGGGCGTGCTGCGCGCGCTCATCGGTGCCGCGCTGTTTCTCGCCGTGATGGGCCTGCTCGGCCTCGGCCTGGGTGCGATCATCCGCACGACCGCCGGCGGGATCTCTGCGCTCGTGGCGATCGTCTTCGTGATCCCGCCGATCCTCGAGATCGCGCTGCCGACGAGCTGGTACAACACGATCAGCGGCTATCTCCCGCTGAGCGCGGGGGGTGCTCTCTGGACGATCAACCCAGCGTCTGGAACGCTCGCCCCGTGGGCCGGCTTCGCGGTGTTCTGCGCCTACGCCGCCCTGTCGCTGGCGATCGGAGCAGCGCTCTTGCGCCAACGCGACGTGTGACTGGACTTGCGCTAGTCAGACCTTGCGGTGCTCAGGTACCCACGACCCGTCGTCCTGGCGGGTGAAGTCCTGGAACAGGTTGGGCGCCTCACCCTGCATGATGCGGGCGACCGTGTCGAACACCAGCCGCAGCTCCTCCTCGGCGCCCTCGGCGGTGCGCATCTCGATCACATGTCTGAGCGTGCGCGCGTTGGCGGTCCACACGATGTCCGTGCTCAACCCGATCGGGGCCAGGCGGCGCAGGGCGGAGGTGACCTCCTTCTTGACGTGGAACGGCACCCCCTCGGCGTCGATGCCCAGCTCCGAAGCCGCGCTGACCTGGAGCTCCTCCAGCTGCTCGACGATGCTCAGCACCCGCTCACGCACGGGCTCCAGCGCCGGCGGCACGCGGAAGCCGATGTCGGTCAGGCGCACATACCGCAGGCTCTCCTGGCTGAACGCCGAGCCGGCGCGATGCCTGACAAGCTCGTGAGTGAAAACACGGCTGACGTTGCGCAGCGCGAACGACCAGCTAGCGTGCTCCAGCACGCTGCCGTGGCCCGAGCGCAGGATGTTGGCGAAGTACTCGCGCCGGTCGGTCCTCACCTTCGTCACGTTCGGGTTCAGCCCCGGCTCCCAGCTGCGGTAGCACGCGCGGCCGCCGAACTCCACGATCAGCTCCCCGGCGTTTGGGTCCCCATCGGCCTCGTCCAGGCGCCGCTCCAGCCACGACTCGCCGCCCACGTCCCGCAGGTAGCCGCGCATCCCCTCGACGTCGATCGAGGGGCGTGCGATCAGGAACACCGAGGGGGTCGTCTCGTGCATCGGGCGGCGGATGCTAGGCGGTGCTCCGGATGGCCACGACGCTGTTCGGCGCGACGGTAAGCTTGATCTGGCCGCGATGCGCGCCCACCTGTACCGTCTGCAGGCCCGCGCGCACCGGGGTCAGCGTCTGGATGCGCACGGCATGCGCGCCACGCACCACCACTGCTCGCGCCCGCCCGCGCTCGTTGTCGAGGATCAGCATCGTCTCGCCCGCCGGCCCACCCGTGCCCGCCGGCCCGCTCGTGCCCGCCGGCCCACCCGGGCCGGTCGCCGGCTCGCCGATGGCGCTGGCCACGAGCCCGCGCACGCCTGAGAGGGTCCGCAGCGTGGCGCCGACCGGCAGCCACTGGTTGAGCGCGACCAGCGCGCTCTCGATCGGCCGCGCGAGCACCGCTTCCCCGCGGACGACGAACGGGTCGTAGGGGGCGCCGCTGAAGTGGAAGCGGACCTCCTGAAAGCCGGTCTTCAGGGCGGCCAGCACGAAGCGCGCGGCCCACACGGCGCTCGCCGGACTGTCCGAGACCCCGGCCACGCCTCCGCAGGAGGCGGAGTTGGCCTCGGAGATGATCGCCACTGCGTGCGCGGCGGCTGCGTCCGCGACGACCCAGGCCAGGCCGCGCGGCGCGTCGGCCGCCTGCGCCGAGAGCACTCCCCCGATCGCGACCGCCTTCCGCGTGGTGCAGGCGGTAAGCGGGTACAGGTGCACGCCCACGGTCTGCTCGTGCAGCGCGGCGATGACCCGCGGGAGAGCGCCCCGCCAGTGCGCGGGCCGCGCCAGTTCCGGCCCGATCGTGGGGGCGCCGGCCACGGCCTGCTCCAGAGACGTCGCGACCTGCACGTACGTGCCGGTCGCCGCGGCTTCTTTGCCTCCCAGCGGCCTGCTCAGCGAGGCGTAGTTGGGCAGGTAGTACAGGTCGGGCTCGTTGCCGAGCGAGAAGTCCAGGCCGTTGGTGGCCGCGCTCTGGGCGCCGGCCACCATCTGCGCCGCCCACGAGGGCTCGCCCATCTTCGCGTTCAGGCCGACGGTGAGCGGGTCCCGTGTGGCGCTCAGCAGGCAGTCCAGCTGACTCCAGAAAGCGCTGGGCAGCGAGTAGAGCGTGGCCGTTTCCCAGGATGCAGGCGCGCCGGAGAGCGCCCCGCTGGGCGCCGTCAGATCCTGGCTGTCTCCGGCCAGGGCCAGCGGCGGGGATCCGAGCGCCTGCAGCTCGCTCACGAGCGCTGGCGGGGGACAGGCGCCCGCCCCGAGGTCCTGGGCCATCGTCGGGTACTCCAGCGACAGGCCGGCGGGCGCCATCGTGACCGGTACGCCCGCGCCGGTGACGCTCGGCGTCAGCGTGACTTCCGCCGGGGCCGTCTTGGAGTGTGCGGGTGCGGGGACGGAGCGCCGCTGGGACTTTGCGGCCAGGGCGGGGCTCGCGCCTGCGCCGGCGCCGAGGAGCGACAGTCCAAGTACGAGCGCCAGTGCCCGTGGAACCGGCGTGCGTCGCCCGCGCCGCATGCTCTGAACATAGCAACGCACCGGCGAACCACCGCTACCCGTGAGCCACCGCTACCCGTGAGCCGGCTGGTAGCGGGATACGCCCTAAGCTGCCGGGTCATGGCCGCGAGCGCATCCGCAATCCCAACCGACCCCGAGGCCGAGCGGACCGCCTGGGATCTGGAGCTGCTCGTCGACGGCGAGGGCCCGGCCGGGGTGCAGTGCCGGCTCGACGGCGCGCTCGCGTGCGCCAGGGCGTTCGCCGAGCGCTACACGGGCAGGCTCGGCGAGCTGGACAGCGCCGGGCTCGCGCGGGCGATGCGCGATCTGGCCGAGATCCAGGACCTCGTCGGGCGCGCGGGCTCCTACGCGGCGCTCGACTTCTCCACGAGCACGGCCGACCCCGCGCGCGGGGCGCTGCTGCAGCGCACCCAGGAGCGCGGGACCGAGATCGAGACGACGCTGCTGTTCTTCGAGCTGGAGTGGGCCGCCCTGCCCGACGAGCGCGTCCAGGAGCTGCTGGGGGACGGGGACGGCCGGGACGGCGGCGACGACGACGGCGACGACGACCTTGCCTTCTGCCGCCATCATCTGCGCAGCGCCCGCCGCTACCGCGATCATCTGCTCAGTGAGCCCGAGGAGAAGATCCTCGCCGAGAAGTCGCTCACCGGCGCCTCAGCCTGGTCGCGGTTGTTCGAGGAGCTGACCTCGGCGATCGAGGTGGAGCTGCCCGCCGGCGGCGATGGGTCCGCGGCGGGCGATCGGACGGACGGCGCCCCGGCCGCCGGCGAGCGCGTCGCGCTCGACCTCGCGCTGAGCCGCCTGGCGCTTCCAGACCGCGAGCTGCGGCGAACCACCGCCGAGGCGGTGACCGCGGCGCTGGCGCCGGGGTTGCGCACGCGCGCGTACCTGTTCAACACGCTGCTCGCCGACAAGGCCACCGACGACCGCCTGCGCCGCTATCCGAGCTGGCTGGCCGCGCGCAACCTCGCAAACGAAGCCGGCGACGAGTCTGTGCAGGCGCTGATCGAGGCGGTCCGCGGGCGCTACGAGCTCGCGCGGCGCTGGTATCGGCTGAAGGCCAGGCTGCTCGGGATCGAGCGGATCGCCGACTACGACCGCATGGCGGCCGTCACCTCCGACGAGGTCACCTACTCCTTTGCGCAGGCGCGCGAGATCGTGCTCGACTGCTACGACTCCTTCTCCGGAGAGCTGGGCGACCTGGCGAAGGGGTTCTTCGACGGGCGCTACATCGACGCGCCCCTGCGCTCGGGCAAGCGCGGCGGGGCGTTCTGCGCGTCGGCCGTGCCGTCGGTGCATCCGTACGTGCTGCTCAACTACACCTCGCGCCGCCGCGACGTGCTGACGCTCGCGCACGAGCTGGGCCATGGCGTGCACTTCGCGCTGGCGGCCCGTCAGGGGGTCTTCCACCAGGGAACGCCCCTGACGCTCGCCGAGACCGCGTCGGTGTTCGCCGAGACGATCGTCTTCGGGCGGCTGCTCGCCGAGGACGCCACACCCGCCTCGCGCCTGGCGCTGCTCGCGGAGAACATCGAGGGTCTCCTCGCGACCGTGTTCCGCCAGGTCGCGATGAACCGCTTCGAGGATCTCGTCCACACCGCGCGCCGCGCCGAGGGCGAGCTGTCGGTGACCCGCTTCGGCGAGCTGTGGTTCGAGAGCCAGGAGGAGATGCTGGGCGACTCGGTGGAGATCACCGACGGCTACCGCTCGTGGTGGTCATACATCCCGCACTTCATCGGCTCGCCCGGCTACGTCTACGCCTACGCCTACGGTCAGCTGCTCGCGCTGTCGGTGTATGAGCGCTACGAGCAGCGCGGGGCGGAGTTCGTGCCGCAATACCTGGAGCTGCTCGCGGCCGGGGGATCGAAAAGCCCCGAGGAGCTTGGCAAGATCGTCGACGTTGACCTGGCCGATCCCGGCTTCTGGGAGGCGGGCCTCGATCTCGTCGAGCGCCAATTGCAGCAGGCCGAGGCGGCGGCGCAGGCCGCGCTCGGGGCGTAGGGCAACCGCCCGCTACAGCAGTCCCAGCGCGCTGCCGACCCCGTGCACGAGGTTGAACAGGGGCTGCGGGACGATGCCGAAGAACAGCGTCGCGGCGCCGGCCGCGATCGCCACGAACGCCACCTCTGGTTGGGGTCCGGCCGCGGGGCCGGCATCATCGCCCGGGCCGGCCGCGGCGGCGGCGGTGGCGCTCGCCGCCGCCTGCTCGTCGAGCTCCTGCGAGCCTCCCGCCAGCGCCGGCAGCGCTCCCTCGGTGGCGGCGGGCCCCGGGCCGGGCGCGGAGGCTGCGCTCGCCTGGTCCGGGGCGTCCTCGGGAGCCTCGCCGCCCATCCACATCGCCGCGATCACCGGCAGGTAGTAGCCGAGGGAGATCATCGAGCCGATCACGATCACGACCCCCAGCCAGGTGTAGCCGCCTGAGACGGATGCGTCGATGAGGTAGAACTTGCCCATGAACCCCGCCGTCGCGGGGATTCCCGCCAGGCCAAGCATCGCCAGCGTCATCGGCCACGCCAGCCGCGGGCGCTCGCGGCCGAGGCCCCGCATCGCCGCGACCGTGTCGCCCAGATCGGTTTCGCGCTCGCGTGCGACGATCGTGGCGAACGCGGCCATGTTCATGAACAGGTACACGACCAGGTAGAACACGGTCGCCTGCACGCCCAGCTTGGTGGCGACGACCACGCCGGCGAGCATGTACCCGGCCTGGGCCACAGAGGAGTAGGCGAGCATCCGCTTCAGCGAGGACTGGCCCAGCGCGCCCACGTTGCCGACGACGATCGTGATCGCCGCCAGCGTCGCCACCGCCGGGCCCCAGCTGGCGTGGGCTTCGATCAGGGCCACGTCGAACAGGCGCAGGAACACGCCCAGCGCGGCGACCTTCGTGGCGACCGCCATGAACGCCGTCACCGGCGTCGGCGCGCCCTCGTACACGTCGGGCGTCCACTGGTGGAATGGCGCGACCGACGCCTTGAAGCACAGCCCCGCCACGCACAGCGCGATCCCCGTCAGCGTCAGCGGGTCGGTCGCGAGGCCGCCGCTGGACAGGGCGCTCGCGATCGCGGTGAACTGCGTCGCGCCCGTCGCGCCGTAGATCAGCGCCAATCCATACAGCAGCGTCGCGGACCCCACCGAGCCGACGATCAGGTACTTCAGCCCCGACTCCAACGAGTGCTCTTTTTTGAGCTCCGTCGCGCACAGCACGTACAGGGGGATCGACAGCAGCTCCAGGCCGAGGAACAGGACGACCGTGTTCTGCGCCGCCGCCAGCAGCGACATCCCGCCGATCGAGCTCAGCAGCAGCGCGTGCCACTCGCCATGCGAGGCTTCTCTGGCGGCCAGCGATCGCCACGCCAGCAGCACCGTGCAGACTCCGCCCGCGATCAGGATAAGGTTCAGCGTCAGCGACAGCGCGTCGATCCGCAGCGCGCTCGACACGATCGACTTTTCCGCGTTCCACTGCCAGATCGTCAGACCCGCGGCGGCGCCCAGCGCGAGCAGGCTCAACGCGGGCACGAGCTGCGCGCGGATCCAGCGCGAGCCGAGCAGACCCACCAGCAGCACGATCATCGCGCCGCCCAGCAGCGCGATCAGGGGGGAGAGCGCCGCGAAGTCTACGTGCGGGCCTTTGAGGTGGGTGGTCGCGATCGCGGGGGAGAACACGGGCACGTAGGTCATCGCGTGGTTCCTTCGGTGCTGGCTGCGGCTTCGCCCGGTTCGCCGGTCCTGCCTGCAGACGATTCGCTCGCGCTACTTTCGGACGTCGCGGGGATGGTGCGAGGCCGGGTCGCGGCGAGCGCGGCGGTACTGGCTGTGCCGGTGAAATAGTGGAGCTGGGCGTGCGGGTTGGCCGCGAGGGCCTGCGCGGGGAACACGGCGGTCTTGACCGAGCCTTCGCTGCGCCGCAGCGCCAGCTGGGGATAGATCGCCATGAACACGATCACCGCGACCAGCGGCACCAACACCGCTCCGTCGCGGATCGAGATCTCGCGGGAGTCAACGCCCGCGCCGACGCGGTTGTGCATCGCGCGGATGAACAGCCGCAGCGCGTACACGCTCGCCATGACCACCCCTGTGAACGCGATGATCGCGATCGCGAGCTTGGCTTGGAACACGCCCAGCAGGATCAGGAACTCGCCGACGAAGTTGGCCGAGCCGGGCATCGCCAGCGTCGCCAGCGAGACGATCAGGAAGATCGACGCCAGCACGGGCGCGCGGAACGCGATCCCGCCCATGTCGCGCACGTCCTCCGAGCCGCCCGCGCGCCGGGAGAGGACCGCCACGATGAACAGCAGCGCCGCGACGACCAGCCCGTGGTTGACCATCTGCAGCAGCGCGCCCTGCGCGCCCTGGGGGTTCAGCGCGAAGATCCCGAGCGTGATGAACCCGAGCTGGGCGACCGACGAGTATCCGGCGATCAGGCGCGCGTCGGTCTGGGTGAACGCGACCGCCGACCCGTACAGGATCGAGACGAGCGCGAGGATCAGCATCAGCGTCTGGAAGTGCACGGCGCCCTGGGGGAACAGCGGCAGCACGATCGCCAGAAACCCGTACGCGCCGACCTTCGAGAGCACGCCGCTGAACACCATCAGCACCTCGATCGGCATCGCCCTGTATCCGTCGGGCATCCAGCCGTGCAGGGGGAACGCGGGCATCTTGACCAGGAACGCGGCGGCGAAGAACAGGAATATCCACTCCTGCGATCCCCTGCTCAGGGGTATCGCCTGCAGCGAGGAGAGCACGAACGTGATGTGACCGCCGCCCTGCTGGGCCGCCAGCACCCCCGTGGCGATGACGGCCGCGAGCATCAACAGCGAACCCACGAGCGTGTATATGACGAGCTTGATCGTGGCTTTCACGCGCTCCTCCCGCGTGCCCCGTCCCCACATGCCCGTCAGGAAGTAGAACGGGATCAGCATCAGATCGAAGAACGCGACGAACAGCGCCAGGTCCTGCGCCAGGAACGCCCCCAGCACGGCGGACTCGGCGAGCATGAAGAAGAGCCAGAACAGCCTCGGGCGCTCCCACTCTCTCATGTTCGCGGCGATCGTGGCGGCGGCGAACAGCAGTGTCGTCAGGCCGATCAGAAAGACGTTCAATCCGCTGATCCCGAGCTTGTAGTGGATCCCCAGTTCGCTGATCCACACCACGTCGGTCACGTTGGTCAGACCGGTCGTGCCCGGCGAGTATTCGGCGATGTACCCCACCGCCAGCCCGAATGCGGCGATCGAGCCGACCAATGCCAGCACGCCGGGGATGCTCCATCCGCCGGAGTCGGTGGCGCGGGTGCGCCCGAGGAGAGCGCTTACGATCGCGCCGAGCGCGCCGCAGGCGAGGGGCAGCCAGATCAGGATAGAGAGAGGGGGCATGGGTCGGTTGGCGTTCTTGTGGAGTTGTTGTGGTCTGGAGTAGTTGGTGTGAAGGTGAGGTGAGGGTGTGGGCTGGGATCAGGTCTGCAACAGGAAGTAGAACGCGACGCCCGTCACACCCAGCACGAACAGCGCGGCGTAATAGCGCAGGAACCCGCTCTGCACCGCCCGCACCGCGGCCGAGCCCGCGCGCACGATCCCGGTGGAGCCGCCGATCATCGTGTCCTGCACGAACACGCGCTCGAACGTTCCCTGCGCGAACCCCCCGGCCGCGGCGGCGGGTTTCACCACGAGCGCGTCGATCAGCTCGTCGAAGTACCACTTGTGCGCGAACAGCTCGTACAGCGCCGCGAACCGCTCCCGGGCGGCGACCGCGATGCTCGGCTGCTTGACCCAGATGCGGTAGGCGATCGCGATGCCGCTCAGCCCGAGCAGCGTGCCGAGGCACAGCCCGAAGATGAGCAGGCCGTCGCGCGTGTGCGGTTCATACAGGGGCGAGCCCGCGAACGTGGGGCGCAGGAAGTTGACGACCACGTCGTCGACGCCCGGAATCTGCACGAGGCCCGCTCCGATCGCCCCGATCGCCAGGACGGTCATCGCCACGCGCATTCCCAGGGCGCGCTCGGCCACCGTGTGATACGGGCCGGGGAATCCCACGTCGGTGTCCTCGACTTCCCCGTTGGCGGGGTTCGTCGGGACCTCTTTGTGGTGCAGGTGTCCGTGTTCGAACTCTTTGGCCTCGGCGACGGGGTCCCCGTAGAACGCGCGGAAGATCATCCGGAACGTGTAGATCGCGGTCAGGAACGCGCCGAGGTAGCCCATCGCGTACAGGATCCAGTGCCAGCCGCCGCGCTCGGCGGTGACGAGCAGGATGTCGTCCTTGGAGAAGAACCCCGAGAACGGCGGGATCCCCGACAGCGCCAGCCCGCCGATGACGAAGCACGCGAACGTGAACGGCAGCGCCTTGCGAAACCCGCCCATCCTCTCCAATGACTGCTCGCCCCCCATCGCGCCGATGATCGAGCCCGCGCCCATGAACAGCAGCGCCTTGAAGAAGGCGTGGGTCATCAGATGGAACATCCCCGCCGCGTACGCCCCGATGGACACGCCCATGATCATGTAGCCGATCTGGGACATCGTCGAGTAGGCGATCACGCGCTTGATGTCGGTCTGCACGAGCGCGATCGTGCCGGCCACCAGCAGGGTCACCGCGCCGATCACAGCGCCCGTGTCCTGCGCGGCGGGGGCGAGTTCGAACAGGACGTGCATGCGCGCGATCAGGTACACGCCCGCGGTCACCATCGTCGCGGCGTGGATCAGGGCGCTGACGGGAGTCGGGCCCTCCATCGCGTCCGGGAGCCACGTGTGCAGGGGGATCTGCGCGGACTTCGCGATCGCCCCGACGAGCAGCAGCAGACACCCCGCGACGATGTCCGCTTCGCCTGTGTGGAACACGTGCGGGGCGGCGGCGAACGTGCCGAGGAAGTCGAGCGTATGCGTGTGCTTGAAGATGAAGTACGTCCCCAGCACGAGCCCCACGTCGCCGAGCACGTTGATCACGAACGCCTTGATCCCCGCTTTCGTGGCGGTCGTGCGCCGGTACCAGAACGAGATCAGCAGGTACGAGGCGGCGCCCACGAACGCCCAGCCGACGATCAGCAGCAGGAAGTTCCCCGCCAGCACGAGCAGCAGCATCGAGAAGACAAAGAAGTTGAGGTAGCAGAAGTACCGGGCGAACCCGCGGTCTTCCTGCAGGTAGGAGATCGAGTACAGGTGGATCATGCTCGAGATCCCGCTGACGATCAGGATCATGAACACCGACAGCGGGTCCACCAAAATCGACACTTCCGCGTTGACCCCCACCGTGTTCGCGTAGCTCCACAGCGACGAGGTCAGCTCGCGGTGGTCCGCCGAATGGCCCTGCAGCGAGATCAGCGCGCCGAGCGCCGCCACGAACGCCAGCCCGATCGCGCTCGTGCCGATCCAGCCGGCGGTATTGCCGGGCAGCACGCGATAGCCGAACGCGAGCGTCAGCGTCCCCAGGAGAGGAAACAGCAGCACGAGCCAGCCCCACGTAGTTGCGCTCATGTGTGTCTCTCTCTCATCCTTGCAACTCCCTGAGCTCATCAACGTCGATGGGGAGGCGGCGGCGGTAGATCGCCACGACCATGCCCAGCCCGATGCAGACCTCGCACGCGGCGACCGTCATCACGATCAGCGCGAGGATCTGCCCGTCCCCGTTGCCCCACATGCGCGAGAACGCGATCAACGCGAGGTTGGCGCCGTTGAGCATCAGCTCCAGGCACAGCAGCACGACGAGCGGATTGCGCCGCACCATCACCCCGGCGGCGCCGAGCGCGAACACGATCGCCGAGACGGACAGGTACCAGCCGATCGCCATCACCAGCCGCCCTCCTGCTCAGATGGATCGCGAGGGGAGGGGGCGCCGGCCGGGGCGACGCCGGCGCCGACGGGCACGGGCTCCTCGCCGGGCTCGCCGTTCTGCTCCCGCGCCCGAGCGGCCTCGTAGGCGCGGCCGCCCACGCCCTCGAGCATCGTGCCGGTGCCACGCGGGCGGATCAGATCGAGCGGGGTCAGCCGGCGCTCACCGTCCCCGTCCTCCTCGATGCCGCCCCGTCGCCGGGCCAGCACGACCGCGCCGACGGCCGCGATCGTCAGCAGGAACGAGGCCGCCTCGAACACGAGCAGGAACCTGGTCAGCAGCAGCTGGCCGATGTACGCGGGGGTGCCGAACGTGCGCGGTCCCGGCGCGTAGGGGGCGCCATTGCCGTCGACGGCCTTCAGCCCCGTGCCCAGCAGGGCGATCAGCAGCTCGACGAGCAGCGCGCCGCTGAGGACCGCCGCGCCCAGGCGCAGCTGCGCGGCCGCCGATCCGCGCCTACCCGGCCCGCGCAAGAGCTCGCCGATGGGCTCCTCGCGCCCGCCGACATAGGCGACGACGAACACGTACAGCACCATCACCGCGCCGGCGTAGACGACCACCTGCACGGCGGCGACGAATTCCGCGCGCAGCAGCAGGAACAGCACGGCCAGCGACAGCAGGTGCCCGACGAGCGCGAGCACGGCGTAGAACGGGTCGCGCAGCATCACGACGCCGACCGCCCCCGCGATCGCGCCGAACCCGGCGATGAAGAACAGGACCGCGCTCACTCGCCCTCGTTCCTCAGCGGAGTGCGTTCCAAGGGCTCGGCCAGCAGCATCTCCTTGGTGAAGATCAGGTCCGTGCGGTCGTAGTCCGACAGCTCGTAGTCGTGTCCCATCGTGATCGCGTCGAACGGGCACGCGACCTCGCAGTAGCCGCAGAAGATGCACCGCGACAGGTTGATCTCATACACCGCCGCATACCGCTCGCCGGCTGAGACGCGGTGCTCGGGGGTGTTCTCCCCCGCCACGACCCTGATGCAGTCCGCCGGGCAGGCGGCGGCGCACAGCGAGCAGCCGACGCACTTCTCCAGCCCGGTGTCCTCGAAGCGGTGCAGCTTGTGCCGGCCCCGGAATCGCGGGTAGACGGGCGTCTTCTGCTCGGGGTACTGGACCGTGACGGGCTTTTCGAGCATGCGCCCGAACGTCGTCTTCAGGCCGCGCAGGGTCTCCGCAAACGTGCGCCACGTCCCGCGCGCGGCACCTGGCGCGGGGGTGCGCTGAACCTGGATGACGTCCTCGCCGGGGCTCCAGGCCGTGACGGTCAGCCCGCTCGCGTGGGTGGTGGACGCGGGGGCCTCGAC
>CABEDD010000021.1_pt1 | contig 31823 bp, 29 predicted proteins | sample 3132901 | NCBI WGS metagenome assembly CABEDD01 (sample SAMEA5534329, study PRJEB31848) | metagenome | biome: tundra; feature: field; material: soil | place: USA | collected 2013-05 | depth 0.15 m
GGCCGCCGCTTCCTGCGCGGGCGCCGATTCCTGTGCCGGTGCGGATGGTGCGGATTCCTGCGTCGGGGCCGCCGCTTCCTGCGCGGGCGCCGATTCCTGTGCCGGTGCGGAGGATTCCTGTGACGGTGCCGCTTCCTGGGTGGGCGTGGATTGGGTCGCCTGAGGAGCCTGGGCAGGAGGTTGAACGGTTTCGGTCGAGCCGCTGGATGATGCGCCGGGAGAGCTGTTGGTGGCAGAGCTGGCAGATCGGTTGACGGCGGACGTCCTGGCGGCGCTCTTGCCCGGGAACGCGCTGGCGGCCACCTCCGCGAACACCGCGGTCAGCGCGACGCTGCCGGCTATCAGCCAGCGATTGACGCGATCCAGCCGGCGCAGAGCCGCGTCTCGGGTATGTGTGTGCAGGCGCATACAGTCAGGGTTCAGTGATGGTGGAACAAGCTCGAGGCGTGCAGCCACGGGCCGAATTGAGGAATAACAGCGACAGCGAGCACCGTGCCGCCCGCCAGCGCCCCGGCAAGTGAGAGTCCGCGTCCGGCGCGCCCCGCGCGGGCGGTGAGTGCGGCGCCCGGGGCCTCCCAGGCCGAGAGATCTCCGCCATCGGTCGAGCCCATTGCGCCCAGCACGTCGACCTTGGATGCCGTCTCTGCGCCGAGCCCGACCGCGGCTGCCACCTCGGGCAGGTGCCCGAGCACGTGGAGTGAGGTGACGAGGACCCAGGCGACGAAGCTGACCTTGTGGATCGGCAGCAGCGTCCCGCGCGAGGATGGCCCGACCAGCAGCAGCGCGACACCGCTGACGAATACCGCGACCGTCGAGATGACGACGAGCGGGGCGAGCATCCGCAGCGGCGCCGAGGGCGGGCCCTTGCGGCGATAGCGCGGGTCGGCGGTGTAGTAGCGCACGAAGCGGTAGCCCGTGCTGGCCATCTTCAGGGCGATCGGCCCGATCAGCAGCATGCCCACGAACAGGTGCACCCAGAGCAGCGATCGCAGCCGCAGGATCGTCACCCCGATGACGGCGAGCAGGACCAGCAGGACGACGCCGGTGGCGGTCGTCAGGCGCTCGTTGCCGGTGGTCCCCCCTGCGGTCAGGCGCCTGGCCGCGGACCGGTGGGGAGTGGCGCGATGTTCGGAGTGTCGATCGGAGCCGGCACGCAGGTCGCGCGCGGTGACACGATCACGGGGCTCGCGGGCGATCGTCCGAGGGTCGAGTGACATGGAACGAGTGTGTGATGCGCAGCTAAGGAACTGATAACCGCACGATGAGAAAGCTCATCGAATTGCCGGCATGGGAAAATGCCTGCATGGCGGGGCCTATGCTTGGGGGTATGTCCAACGCACGGGTGCTCCTGGTCGAGGACGAGCCGGGGATCGTCGACTTCGTCCGTCGCGGCTTCGAGGCCGATGGTTTCGCGGTGGAGACGGCACGTGACGGCATCGAGGGCGAACGGTTGGCGCTCGAAGAGGGGTTCGATGCGATCGTGCTCGACCTGATGCTGCCCGGTCGCGCGGGTCTGGAGGTGCTCGCCTCGGTCCGCCGGGCCAAGCCCGAGGTGCCGGTGATCGTGCTGACCGCTCGCGGCGAGATCGAGGATCGCATCGCGGGGCTGGACGCTGGGGCGGTCGATTACCTGGCCAAGCCGTTCTCGCTGGCGGAGCTGCTGGCGCGCGTGCGCGCGCAACTGCGTGTCGTCGCGCAGACATCCGCCACGACGCTGCGGAGCGCCGGCATCGAAGCGAACCTGCTGACCCGCAAGGTGCGCCGCGGAGAGGCGGCGGTGCAGCTGTCGAGCACCGAGTTCGAGCTGCTCGTCTATCTGCTGCGCCACTACGGACAGGTGCTCTCGCGCGAGCAGATCCTGAGTGCGGTCTGGGGTTACGAGCACGATCCGGCGACGAACGTCGTCGATGTGTACATCGGCTACCTGCGCCGCAAGCTCGCCCAGCGTGATAATCCGGCGCCGATCTTCACGGTACGCGCCGTCGGTTACCGCCTTGGCAGCGCCGCCTGAGCAAGATGGCGGTGCCGGGACTCACGCGAATCGTTCCCGGCGGGCTGCGCTGGCGTCTGGCGGGGTGGATCGCGGTGGTCATGCTGGTGTGCACGGGTATCACGTTCGTGGCCGTCTATCGCGGCACCGGCACGCAGCTGCGCCAGCAGATCGATCAGGAGATCTCCGGTGACGCGGCGGAGCTCGCCCGCAACCTCGCCGGTTTGCACGCGCACTCGCCCAAGCAGGTGGCGCGCGCGGCCAGCGCCTACATCCAGAACCAGCCGTTCAGCGCCAGCTCGACGTTTCTGTTCGCGCTTGTGCCCGGCGCAGGCACCAGCACCAATCGTCCCGAGCTGTTTGCGTACTCACGGGCCGACAACGGCGAGACTCCGGTCGAGCAGGCTCAGGAGAATCGCCTGTCCCGGCAGCTGTTGACTGTGCCCACCGGCTACGTGACGCTGGCGCTGCCCGACGTCGGCAACCTGCGCCTGCTCAAGCGCATCGTGTCCGTCTCCGGGGAGCGGGTGACGATCGGAGTGGGCGAGCCGCTGGCGAGTGTGACGCACGCCCAGAACGGCGTCGCGCGCGCGTTCATCCTCGCCGGGATCCTCGCGCTCGTCGGTGCGCTGCTGGGCGGCTACCTGATCGGCACGCGCGTCACGCACCCGCTGCGCAGGATGGCCGCAGTGGCGGCGCGCGTAGATGCGGGCGATCTGCATCCGCGTATCCACGATCCGGGCGCTCAGGGCGCAGAGGTGAGGGTGCTGGCCGAAGCGTTCAACCACATGCTCGACCGGCTCACCGAGGCGTTCGCCGGCCAGCGCGCGTTCGTGGCCGACGCCTCGCATGAGCTGCGCACTCCGCTGACGGTGATCCGCGGCCAGCTGGAAGTGCTCGCCGCGCAGGGGAGCCCGTCGAGCGCCGAGGTGCGCCGAGTGGAGCGGCTGCTGCAAGCGGAGATCGCGCGCATCAGCCGGCTGGTGGACGATCTGCTGCTGCTGGCCAAGGCCGAGCAGACGCAGTTCCTGCGCATCGAGCCGATCGAGCTGGCCAGCTATGTGAGGGAGCTGTGGGATGGGATGAGCCTGCTCGCAGAGCGCCGCTTCGAGCTGGGTCCGCTCCCGCGGGGAACGCTGCACGCCGACCCCGACCGGCTGGCGCAGGCGCTGCGCAACCTGATCGGCAACGCGATCGACCATACCGTCGCCGGGCGAGGTCTCGTGCGCATGCTGGTCGAGACCGTCCCGGGCGGGCGCGTGCGATTCGTGGTGGAGGACGACGGGCCGGGCATCCCTACGGCCCAGCGCGAGCGCATCTTCGACCGCTTCTACCGCACCGATGCGGCGCGCGACCGGGGCTCCGGAGGCACCGGGCTCGGTCTGGCGATCGTGCGCGCGATCGCCGATGCGCACGGCGGCGATATCGCGGCCGGACGCTCCCCGGAGGGTGGTGCGCGCATCGAGATGGAGCTGCCCCGGTTTGTGGCGGGTACGCCCACCGCGTCCGTGCCGGGCCCGACGGCGGCAGCCATCGGCTGATCGAGCTCGGGAACGTCTGCTGTCGCGAAGCCCGTGCCGTCGCGCGATCTACAGCACGATCACGGCGGCGCCGGTGAAGCGCCCGGCGCGCAGATCCTCGAGCGCCCTGCCGGCATCCTGCAGGGGATAGGTGCTCACGTGCGTGCGCACCGGAACGCGGGGCGCGAGCGCGAGGAACTCCTCGGCGTCGCGCCTGGTCAGGTTGGCGACCGAGCGCACGGTCCGCTCCTCCCACAGGAGGCTGTAGGGAAAGCTCGGAACATCGCTCATGTGGATCCCTGCGCACACGACCGTCCCCCCTGGCGCGAGCGCCCGCAGAGCCTGAACCACCAGCGAGCCGTCGGGTGCGAACACGATCGCCGCGTCCAGTTGAAGCGGCGGGGTTTGCCCGGAGTGCCCGGCCCATACCACGCCGAGCTCGCGCGCGAATGCCTGTGCGCTGGAGTCGCCCTCGCGGGTGAACGCGTACACCTCGCGGTCCTGCTCGCAGGCCACCTGCGTGAGGATGTGGGCAGCCGCGCCGAACCCGTAAAAGCCCAGGCGCCGGGCGGCGCCGCACATTCGGAGCGCGCGATATCCGATCAGCCCGGCGCACAGCAGCGGGGCCGCCTGCGCGTCCGGGTAGCCGTCGGGGATCGCAAAGCAGTAGCGCTCGTCGGCGAGGGCGTACTGCGCCATCCCCCCGTCGATGTCCCGTCCGGTGAATCGCGCGCGCGGGCACAGGTTCTCCCGCTCCGAGCGGCAGTACTCGCACTCTCCGCACGTCCAGCCCAGCCACGGCACGCCGACACGCCGTCCCTGCGGCTCGGCGATTCCCACGATCTGATGGCCCAAGATTCGCGGCGGGTGCTCGATCGGCACCTCGCCGTCGAGCAGGTGCAGGTCGGTGCGGCACACCCCGCACGCCTTCACCTTCAGCAGCAGCTGTCCCGCGGCGGCCCGCGGCACGGGGCGCTCCAGGAGCCTCAACGGCTCACCGACACCCTCGAACACCATCGCCCGCATGAGCTCCTCAGCCAAAGAACAGCTCCGCCGTCTCATACAGCTCGGGGTCGAGCAGCTTCGGCTCGCGCAGGGCGTCCTCCAGCGGGACCTCGACTATGTCAGTGCCGCACAGCCCGACCATCGTCCCGAAGCGCCCACCGGCCACGGCGTCGATCGCGGCCACTCCGAACCTGGTCGCGAGCACGCGATCGAATGCGACCGGCGTGCCGCCGCGCTGCACGTGCCCGAGGATCGTGACCCTGCTCTCATATCCGGTGCGCCGCTCGATCTCGCCCTCCAGCGTCACGCCGATCCCACCGAGCCGGGCGTGTCCGAACGCGTCCGGGGCGCCTGCCTGGCGGGTCTGCAGAGTCCCCTCGCTTGGTATGGCCCCCTCGGCCACGACCACGATCGAGAAGCTGCGTCCCCGCTCGTGGCGGCGGCGCAGGTGTGCGCACACCTCCTCGATGTCGAACGGGCGCTCCGGCACGAGGATCGCGTCGGCGCCTCCGGCGATCCCGGCGTGGGTGGCGATCCAGCCGGCGTGGCGGCCCATCACCTCGACGACCATCACCCGGTTGTGCGACTCGGCGGTCGTGTGCAGGCGATCGATCGCGTCGGTCACGATCTGCACCGCCGTCTGAAAGCCGAACGTCACGTCGGTGCCGCCGAGATCGTTGTCGATCGTCTTCGGAACGCCCACCACAGGGATGCCCTCGTTGTGCAGTCCCAGCGCCACGCCGAGCGTGTCCTCGCCGCCGATCGCGATCAGCGCGTCGACCCCGCGGGCGGCGAGCGTTCCGCGGATCGCCTCGAGCCCGCGCCCGTCCTGATCGGCGGCGAAGGGATTGGTGCGCGAGGTGCCGAGGATCGTGCCCCCGCGGGGGAGGATTCCCGCCGTGCTCTGCAGCGTCAGCTCGACCGCATCGTCCTCCAGCACGCCCGCCCAGCCGTGGCGAAAGCCCACGAAGCTGTGTCTACCATCGGCCAGTCCCCGACGCACGCTCGCGCGAATGACGGCGTTCAGTCCCGGACAGTCGCCTCCACCGGTGAGCAGCCCTATCAGTGCCATCGCGTTCCATTGTCCACGATGTGCCTCTCGGCGCGCGTCTGGCGTTTTCGGCTCAGGCGTTGACCAGCCCGCGCCGCAGCGCGTAGCCGACGAGCTCCGCGCGCGAGGACAGGCTGAGCTTCTGCTGGATGTGCGCGCGGTGGGTCTCGACCGTGCGCACCGACAGGTACAGATGCTCGGCGATCTCGGCATTTGTGTGTCCGAGCGCGATCAGGCGCAGGACTTCGAGCTCGCGCTCTGAGAGGTCGTCGGGCGGTCCGGGCGCAGGCTCGGAGGCCATGCGCGCGCCGAGCCTCGGGTTCAGATAGCTTTCGCCGGCCGCCGCCCGCCGCACCGCCTCCACGAGCTCGTCGTCGGCGGCCTCCTTGAGCACGTATCCGATCGCGCCCGCGCCGAGCGCGTGACGCGCGAATGCCGGCTCCTGCTGCATCGTCAACACCACGATCTGCGTCTGCGGCGACTCCGCGCGGATGTCGGGGATCGCCTCGAGGCTCGAGCCGCCGGGCATGTTCAGGTCGAGCACGAGCACGTCCGGAGTGTTGCCTCGCACGTAGCGCCGCGCACTGTCGAGGTCGCCGGCCTCGGCCACCACCTCGAACCCGGACTCGCCGTCCAGCAGCAGCCGCAGGCCACTGCGTACGACGGCGTGATCGTCGGCGAGCACGATCCGGATCGACCGAAGGACCGGCTGCTTCGCGCCGGTGACTGACTGCTCGGGCTGTGTCTGCTGATCTGGCATGGGACGATGACGAACGTATCGCGTAACCGCCAGGTGCGCCTACGGGAAAAGTACGGTGATTCGCGCGGGTCGATACGGATGTCGCCCGTCCCGATGGGGGTTGCCCGTCCCGACTGGGCTTGCCCGTCCCGACGGGTTTGCCGAGAGCTTGCGGGCGATCTCTACCCCGCGGAGCGCGGCAGCACCAGCAGCGAGCAGCGGGCGTGGCGCTCCAGGTAGTCGGAGGTGCTGCCGAGGATCAGCCGCTTCATCGGGCCGTACCCGCGCGAACCGACCACGAGCAGCTGCACCTCGTCGCCGAACGCGGCCAGCTCCTCTCCCGCCAGCCCATACACGGCATGGCCCTCGACGCCCTTGAGCTTGCCGAGGCGCTCGTTCGCTTCGGAGATCATCGCCGCGATGCTCTCGCCCAGCGCCGGAGCGCCGAAGCCGGTGAACGCGTAGTTGGGGATCGCCACGACTTCCAGCGCCCGCACGAGCGCACGGTCGCGCTCGGCCAGCTCGCGCGCGGTGGCAAGGGCGATCTCGCTCTCCGGCGAGCCGTCGTAGCCAACGCCGATCGTGGCGATCGGCACCGGGTGATCGCTGTAGCCGCGGGTGGCCACGGCGACCGCGCATGGCGCGCCGTTCAGCGACGTGCGCGTGTCGTCACCGATCAGCACCCGGCCGAACGGGCCTCGGCTGCACGAGCCGACGACGAGCAGGTCGGCCTGCTGCTCCTCGGCGAGGTCGTGCAGGCCTCGTCCTGGGCTGCTCGCCACGTAGCTGACGAGCTCGGCCTGCACCTCCGCCGCCGCGCGCTCGCGCGCGAGCAGCTCGTGTGAGGCTTCCTTTTCCTCGGTCAGCCGTCCGGGCGTCGATGCGTGCGTGGGGTTGAAGGCTCCACCGTGCACGTTGGCGAGGGTCAGCTTGCCCTCGGCGCTCAGCAGGCGCGAGCCGAGCGCAATTGCATCGCGGCCGTTCGGCCGGCCGTCCACTCCCACGATCACGTTCTCGAACATCCTCACCGCCTTCCTAGATGCCCTGCCCGGGCAGGAACTCGTTGGTGAACGGGGGCAGCCCACCGTTCGGGTTGTGTTGTAGCAGTCGATGAGCGAGCATCCAGTCGCCAAAGCTCGCCCATGCCGACGGCTCCTGCCAGCCATATGGATCGCTCGGATTGGCCGGCGTGGCCGCGGGCAGCGTCTGGCGGATCGATTCGAGCTGCAGCTTTCCCTGCAGCGACGGATTGGCCTTGACGAGCAGCGCCGCCGCCGCCTGCGGGTCGGTACGCACCTCGCGCTCGCCGCGCGTCAGCGCCTGCATGAACGCACGCAGGTCCTGGCCGTCGTGGCGCGCCTCGCCTTCGCGCACGACCAGCACCAGCTCGTCATACGCCGGCACTCCCGCTCGATCGATCGGGATCGTCACCGGGTGCTTGTGCATCAGCGTGAGCTGGATCGCCTCGTAGTTCCAATAGCCCCCGAGCGTCGCGGCCACCTTCCCGGAGAGCATCGCGGGCACGAGGTTGAAGCCGACGTTCACTTCCTTCACGCTCGCCTGGCTCACGCCGGCGTTCTGCAGAGCGGTCCGCAGCATCGCCGCCTGATAGGGGATCCCGGCGGTGCCCACGGTCTTGCCCGCGAGATCCGCCACGCTGCTCACATGCTGGCCGGGCAGCGCGATGATCGAGGTCAGCGGGCGCTGCACGAGCGCGCCGATCGACACCAGCTTCAAGCCCTGATCGCGCGCCAGCAGCAGCTCGGGCTCGTAGGAGATCGCCATGTCCACCTTGCCGGCCGCGAGCAGCTTCAGCGGTTCGGCCGTTTCGGAGGGGACGACCGGGCGCACTTCCAGCCCGACGGCACGAAAGTCGCCGTGGGCGATCGCGGAGTACAGCGACGCATGGTCGGCGTTGGGAAACCAGTCGAGCATCACCGTGAACGGCTTGACTGAAGGCGCGGAGGTGACGTCTTGCTTGGTCCCGCATGCGGACACGGTCAGGGCGCAGGTGATGGCAATCGCGGCGAGTCTGATCCTCAACGTAGCATTCCTCTCGATCGGTGCGCCCACGGCGCCAAACGGCGCTCGGCGAGGGCGAGGGTATAGAAGCAGGCGATCGCGAACACGAACAGCACCACCGCCGCCGCATACGCGCGCGGGGTTTGCAGCGCCGTCAGGTCCGCGTCGATCTCGTGCCCCAGGCCGGCGTATGCCCCGGTCGTCGCGGTCTGGGACTCGGCGATGTAGGCGCCGATCACGGCGACCGTCAGCGCGATCCGCGCGCCGCTGATCGCCGCGGGCAGCGCCGCCGGCAGCTCGGCGAAGCGAAACGCCTGCCAGCGCGAGGCGTCCAGCGTGCGCAGCAGCTTCAGCTGCTCGGGGTCGACCGCGGCGAGCCCGTCCACGGTCGTGACGAGCACCGGAAAGAAGCAGATCAGCGTGATCACCGCGAGCTTGGGCAGGATGCCGAATCCCCACCAGAAGATCAGCAGCGCGGCGATCACCGCGATCGGCACCGCCTGCGAGCCCACGGCGAGCGGGTACACCGCACGGCGCAGCATGGGGGAGAGATGGATCGCGATCGCCAGCGCGAACCCGCTCAACAGCGCCAGTGCGATCCCGAGCAGCACCTCCTCCGCGGTCGGTCGCAGGTTGGAGGCGAGCATCCCCGCGTTGTCCCACAGCGACGCGGCGACTTCGTGCGGCGCCGGCAGCACGAGCCTGTCCACGCTCCCCAGATCCACGTACACCTCCCAAGCACCCAGCAGCACGATCAGCAGCAGCGCCGGCGGCAGAATCGCGCCGAGACGTGAGCGCACCGCCGCGCCGTCACCCGGTCGGTTCGACCCCTGCGGCCGGCTGACGGTCACCGGGTCTGAGTGGGTGGAGGTATGCCTCGTCGCGCTCACGATCCGGGCTCCGCCACGAACGAGCCCGCGCCCGCTCCGAGTGCCCTCAGCGCCCGCTCGCGCAGCGCCACCACCCGTGGATCGGTGCGCGAGCGGGGGCGCTCCAGCCCGACCTCCAGCTCTCCAACCACACGGCCGGGCCGGGGTGCTATCACCGCGACGCGGTCGGCCAGCACGATCGCCTCCTCGACGTCGTGCGTCACGAGCACCACCGTTCTCGGCTCACGCTCCAGCGCGTCCACCAGCCACGCGTGCATCTCCGCGCGAGTGATCGCATCGAGCGCGCCGAACGGCTCATCCAGGCACAGCAGCTCCTTGCCCGACAGCAGCGTTCGCACGAACGCTACGCGCTGGCGCATCCCGCCTGAGAGCTCGTACGGACGGGCCCGCTCGAATCCCTCCAACCCCAGCTCGCGGAACAGCTCCCTCGCCCGAGCACGTGCCCGCGCGCGCGGCACGTGCGCGATGCGCAGCGCCAGCGCGGCGTTGTCCACGGCGCTCAGCCACGGCAGCAGCAGGTCGTGCTGGGGCATCAGCGCCGCCGGTGCGCATTCGATCGAGCCCGCGTCGGGCCTCTGCAGTCCGCAGATCAGCTCCAGCAGCGTCGTCTTGCCGCACCCGCTCGGCCCGACCACCGCCAGTAGCTCGTTCGCGGCGGCGTGCAGGGATATGCCCGCCAGCGCCTGCACCTCTGCACCGCCCCAGCGGTCGCGGTAGGCGCGGCTGACGCCGAGGACGCTCACGGTTTGAGTCGACACGTCCCGGATGGGTGGTGTCGGGCCGGGCGCGAGCTGTGTCTGCATGTTGCTCCCTTCGCGGGCATTACCCCACAGGTTCAACGGGTCGGCGCCGGGCCATCGCGTGCGGTGCGCCATCTCAGCCGGCTCACCCGCCAGCTCCCCTGGTGTCTGCTCCGCCGTCGATGCTAGCGTGCGCCGGCGACGACCGGCCGCGTCAGGGCGCGCACGAAGTCCTCGAGCTGAGCCGTGGTCCAGCACTCGAACGCGGTGCAATGCTGCTCGTAGGCGGCGATCACCGAGTCGCCGTAGTTCCAGTACAGCCTCGGCTCCGGGTTCAGCCAGAACGTCCGGCCCGCCCGGGCGGCGATCTGCGCGAACGCATCCGCACGCGGGTCGCGCCCGTTGGTGCGCGCGTCGCCCAGTACGATCACGGTCGCGCGCGGATGCAGGTCGTCCTGCACCTCCAGGAGGAACTCCGACCACACACGCCCGTAGTCGGTGTATCCCGAGATGTCCGCCACGCCCGCGTCGCCCGAGATCCGCTCGCTGACGGCGCTGAAGCTGCGCTCGTGCTCGAAGATGTCGGTCACCTCGCTGATCCGCTCGATGAACACGAACGAGCGCATGCGGCGGAACGAGTCGTGCAACGCATGCAGGACCGACAGAAAGAACACGGACGCCGAGGTCACGCTGGTGGAAACGTCGCACAGCACGTATATCTCCGGCCGCCGTGGCCGGCGCGGCCGGTACTTGAGGACCACCGGCACCCCGCCCGTCTGCAGCGAGGCGCGCATCGTGCGCCTGACGTCCACGTGGGCATGATGCGAGTGCCCGCGCGCCTGCAGCCCCTGTGTCGCCAGCCGCCGGCGCAGCTGCGCCACGACCCTGTGCACCGCGGCAAGGTCGGCGAGCGGACCCGAAGGCAGCGCCCGATCGAGCTCTCCCAGCGGCCGTGCCGGGGGCAGGCTTCCGGTGCGCTCGATCTGGGCGCGTTCGAGCTCGCGTCTGAGCAGCGCCTCGAATCGCCTGAGCGCCTCGCGCGGCAGCCCGTCGTGGCGGGGGTCGCTCGCGGGCAGCTCCGGCTGGGGCTCGGCGCGCAGCCCCAGCGCGCGCCTGATCCGCTGTACGTCCACACCGATCACGCCCGAGCCCTCCTGCCGGCGGGCGAACGCGGCGATCGCCATCCGCGCGAGATCGCGCATCGCCCCCTCCGAGCCGTCTCTGAGCGCGGCGGCGATCTGCGCGCGCAGCCCCTCGAGCTCTTCGTCGCTCAGCCCGTCCAGATCCAGCCCGCCGCTGCCGCTGTCGTCGTCTGCGCCGGCATCGGGCTGCTCGCGCACGTCCTCGCGGATCGCGGCTAGCTCGACCGCGCGGAGCATGAACCGGTCGAACACCAGCTCGAACACGCGCCTGTCCTGGAGGCTCTTGGCCAGCGTCGCGGCCAGCGCCTCGCGGAAGTTCCCGGGCTCGGTCCAGTCGATCTCTCCCAGCACCGCGAACGCGTCGAGCAGCTCCGAGGTCCCGATCGCCACGCCTTCCCGGCGCAGCTCCTCGCCCAGCTCCAGTACTCGCGCGGCGAACCCGGCCGGCGGCCGGGCTGGGGAGGGGTGGGTATGTGTTTCATTTTTCACACCGGTGCTCTTACGTATATACGTCGTGTATACGATGGATAACAAAATCCAGAAATTGAAGCCTTACACCCCGATCATGAGCTCTTATTCATATACAAAATACTATGGTGCACGCTGAGCAAAAAGAGAACACCTGCTCCTGACACCATTTCGGCAGACTCTCAAACCACATCGGCCGGCGCGGCGCCGACCCCGGTGCTCGCTCCCAGCTTGACCCCGACGCGTTCGGCCACGAGATCCATGTCGGTGCGGTGCTTGACGATCACCGACATCGTGTTCGTGAACGTCTGCTCATCGATGTCGTCCACCCCGAGCAGCAGCAGCGCCCGCGCCCAGTCGATCGACTCGGCGATCGACGGCGGCTTCTTCAGGTCGAGCTCCCTGACCATCCCCACCACCTCGACCAGCCTGCGCGCGACCGTCTGCGGAAGCTCGGGCGCGTGCAGCCGCACGATTGCAAGCTCGTGCTCGAGCTCGGGGTAGTCCAGCCACAGGTACAGGCAGCGGCGCTTGAGCGCCTCGGTCAGCTCGCGCGAGTTGTTGGAGGTCAGCACCACCACCGGGTGGGTGCGCGCCCGCACCAGGCCGAGCTCGGGAATCGAGATCTGAAAGTCCGAGAGCACCTCCAGCAGCATCGCCTCGAACTCCTGGTCGGTCTTGTCGAGCTCGTCGATCAGCAGCACCACGGGCCGCTCGGAGGCGATCGCGCTCATCAGCGGCCGTGCGAGCAGGAACTCCTCGCCGAAGATGTCCTCCTGGACCGCATCCCAGCCGGCGCCGTCGGCCTCGGCCTGAATGCGTAAGAGCTGCTTGCGGTAGTTCCACTCATACAGCGCCTTCGCCTCGTCCAGGCCCTCATAGCACTGCAGCCGCACGAGCTCTCTGCCCAGGTAGGAGGCGAGCGCCTTGGCCAGCTCGGTCTTGCCGACCCCCGCCGGCCCCTCCACCAGCACGGGCTTGCCGAGCTTGCTCGCCAGGTATGCCACCAGCGCGGTCGACTCGCCCGGCAGGTATCCGACCGCGCGCAGACCCTCGGCGACTGCTTTCACGGAGGTCGGCGCGGTGGAGATGGCGTCCTGCGCCGCGGACGAGGGGGCTGGCATCGTCAGCGCAATGATAGGACTCGCGTCCGCACCGGGGGTCTACGTCGGCGCTGTGAGTGGGTCAGGTGGGGCGCCGCTCGGGCTCGGCCGACGGGTCCTCGAAGGAGAGCTGCTCGGTCGCCGGACTCGCGGCCACGGGCCGGCGCGAGGCGCCCGGCGCCGGTGGTCTGGGCGCTCGCGGTGTCGCCTGGGGAGGCGGTGGCTGGGGACGTCGTGGACGCACGCGCTCCACCGGTGGTTCCGGACGGCGCATAGCGCGCATGCGCGAGCCGGCGTATGCCATCAGGCCCGCCGCCGCCAGCGCGAAGAAGATGCCCCACTGCACCCCCACGTTGGCCGCGATCCCGTGGCTTGTGATCCCCGGCTTGTCGAACAGTCTGATGACCAGCAGCAGCGCCGCCCACAGTCCCGCGGCCATCACGATCGCGCCGTCGCTGCCCGGGAGATGGAACTCGCGCCTCTCGGCCCGCGCGTACAGCAGGTAGGCGACCGCCACCGCCACCAGCAGCACCGCCGCCTCGACGAACGAGAACACCTGGAAAGCGTTCAGGTTCCGGCTCTGCAGCGGCGCCGTCCTAGGCGCGTTGACGACGGCGTTCTGCTGGTACCACGGCAGCAGCATCGTCACGAACAGCGCCGCCGCCGCGACGCCCGCCAGGCGCTGCTCGGGATCGAGCGCCCGCCAGTCGCGCATCAGTCTTGCCATCATGCCGGCTCGCTCTCGTGCTCGCTGGTGGTGGTGTGCGCCATAGCTTCCCAGTCTAGGCGCGGTGCCCCCGGTCAGTGCGCCCTGGCCCGCTTGGCGAGGGTGATCGTCCCGGTCGCGGTGGCAAAGTTCCCGGCCAGGTCGGTCGCGGTGACGGTGACCGAGTATGTGCCCGCCTGCGACGGCGTCAGGAACAGAAGCTTCGGCTTGCCGCGTTCGACCGTCGCGCTGCTGCTCCACACGGTCGTTGCGCCCCGCCTGACGTTGATCCGCACGGTTGAGATCTTCGACAGCGACACCTGCACGCCCGCACGCGCGCTCGTAGGCAGCGTGGTGCTGAGCAGCGAGACGACCGGCGGGGTATGCAGGTCGGCCGTGAATTTCTGCGCAGTCGTGCAGTAGATTTCATCGCCCGCGATCGGCGTCTGCGCGCTCTTGGCCACCGTCTCGAGTCGTTCCGGGACCCGCGCCACGGCGGCTGTCGCCGTCGCCGCCGAGGCCGCCGGGGTTGCCCAAGTCACCGAGGCCGCGCTCGCGCCCCCCGTGCTGGAGCCGGCGCCCGCACCACCCGCTTCGCTGCCCCCCGCCGCGGGCGGCGTCGAGGGCGTGGGAGGCGTGGGCGAAGGGGCCGGGGTCACGGCGGTCGTCGTCGGCGGGCCTTTGCGCGTGCGTTCGCACAGATGTTGCAGGAATTCGGTCAGCAGTTCGTGGTAGTTGAGGTCCGATTCGCCGTACTGGTCATACATCGACCACGCGCCCGTGTCGTAGTGGGGGGTCTGTGCGCGCGCCTGCGCGTCGCCTTCTTCGAACAGCTTCAGCCCCAGCGGGTCGTGGGTGATCGAGGTGTAGTCGTATAACCCGACGTCGGCCTGGGTGAACCCGTTCAGGATCATGTCGCCGGGGGCGTAGGTGTACTCCGCGTACTCGGCTCCCGCGGGCGTCTTGACCTGCACACCGGCCGGCGGGGGCGTCTCGAAGATGCCCAGCGCCTGCTGGGCCGCCGTCAGGTAGGCCTGTTCTTTGAACCGCGACCATGCGCGCGCGAGCACCTGCAGCGCCGTGCCCTGGGACAGTCCGCTCGTCCACGGCGGGGCGCCGCCGTCGAAGTGGAACATGTACTCCCATGCGATCCCCCCGGCGCGGTCGGTGGCCAGCGGGATCGCTTCGCTCAGCAGCTGGCGCAGGCTTTCGTTTTCGTGGCCCGACAGGTAGTAGCCGTTGGCCTCGCCGAACGTCCCCAGCCACTGGATCTGGATGCCCTGGCCGGCGTAGTACTCCCACACGATCTTGCTTCCCGGAAAGCTCACCCGCTCGCGGCTTGCGATCAGCGGTTCGGTGCTCCACCACTGCCTGTTCTTTTCCAGGGTCAGCATCACGACCGGCAGCCGCGACGGCGTCATCTCGTTTGCGGCCGCCATCTGCTGCGTGTTTGAGATCACGCTCTGAAGTTCGGCCCTGCGCGTGCCGCTCAGCTTCTTCAGCGAGCGTTCCGCCGCGGCATACGCGGTGGTGTACCGCGCATACGCCGCTTCGGTGATCGCGCCGCTGCGCTTGAGGCTCGCCAGCGCCGCGGTCACGGTCGGGGCTCGCCGCGCCTGCGCCTGGGCAGGGACGATCGCGATCAGTCCGCTCAGGGCGAGGACTGTCGCAAGGGGGAGCAAGCGCGCACGCTCGCGCTGGGCCGGCCGGCCGAACATCACGCGGATGCTATGCCTCGCCCTCGCCCAGGTCCGTCCCTGCACAGCCCGTTGCAGCCCGGCCTTGCTCGCATGCCTGCGCATGTCTCTCCAACTCCCGCGAGCTCCAGCAGTTGCGCCCCGGGCCCAGGAGTACGCAGTCCGCCTAATCCTCGCGTCCGACCTCCTGGTCGTCCGCTTCGAGCACGTCCTCCACCTCGTCGTCCGCATCCCCCTCGATCGAGTGCTCGCCGCCGGGGTGATAGGCAACCTGGAACCGCTCGATCAGCTCGTCCCGGCGGTGCTCGTCGACCGGGGACTCGTCGGACACGAGCACCCATTCGGTCCCCTCGAGCTCCTCCATGTTGAAGATCTCATGATCCATCTCGGGTGAGTCGTCGATGATCAAGAGCACCTCCGTCTGCGGGTTGAAATACGTCCCCGGACGGTTGGTCAGCTCGTCGAGCTCGAACTTGCGATGGGCAGGAGCCATGTCGCGTTTATACCCGACTGCGCGCACGCCCGCGTGCTCAGGGGTTGAGCTCGGCGAGGGTTCGCTGTACCTCGGCCTCGATGTCCAGCGGCTCCAGACCCTGCCGTTCGCGCCGTTCGTTGCGTGCGACGAGGAGCTGCAGCACCTCTTGCGCAATCCCCCGATCCTGTGTGCTCGCCGGCGGCGCGGCCGTCAGCCTGGCGAGCTCCGCCTCGACGTCCAGCGCCGGCTCGCCCCGGCGCACGAGCCGTTCGCTGCGCGCGCCCAACATCTGCCTGATCTCCTGCTCGCGCTCGGCCCGTTGGGACTCGGGAGCGATCCCGAACGAGGACTCCTCGATCTCCATGCCCTGACCGAACGACGGCATTCCCCGCGACGGCGCGCCTCCCAGCCCACCCTGGCCGATCTCGTCGTACGCGCTGCCTTTGCTCATTAGGAACACGATCGACATCACGACCGACAGCCCCACTGCGCCGAACACGACGATCGGAAACGCGCTCTGCATCGATTGATTATTGCTCGACCGCTCGCCCTCCGCTACTCTCTGGGTTGACTGACTGGTCAATCTACGAAGGTGAGAGAGCTAGAGACATGGTCGATTTCACGCTCACAGACGAGCAGCTGAACCTGCGCGAGATGGCGCATGACTTCGCCGTCAAGGAGATACGCCCCGTCGCATGGGAGTACGACAAAGACGGCACATGGCCCCAGGACGTCATCGAGAAAGCCTGGGAGGTCGGCCTGATGAACTCGCACATCTCCGAGGAGTACGGCGGCGCCGGCGCCGGCTACCTCGAGGGCTGCCTGATCGAGGAGGAGCTCTCCTGGGGCTGCTCGGGCATCCAGACCTCTCTGGGCTGCAACGGCCTCGCCGCCGCTCCGATCGCGCTCGGGGGTTCGGAGGAGATCAAGAAGAAGTACCTGGGCATGCTCACCGAAGCGCCCAAGCTCGCCGCCTTCTGCCTGACCGAGCCCGACGCCGGCTCAGACGTCTCGGGCATGCGCACGACCGCGGTCAAGCAGGGCGACAAGTACGTGCTGAACGGCTCGAAGTGCTTCATCACCAACGGCGGCTACGCCGACTACTACACCGTCTATGCGAAGACCGACAAGGACGCCGGCCAGCGTGGCATCTCGGCGTTCGTGGTCGAGCGCGATTGGGGGGTGGTGGTCGACAAGAAGGAGGACAAGCTCGGTCAGCGCGCGTCCAACACCGCCACGATCTCCTTCAACGACGTCGAGGTTCCCGCCGAGAACCTGCTCGGCGAGGAGAACCACGGCTTCAAGCTCGCGATGATGACGCTTGACCGCACCCGTCCGGGCGTGGCCGCGATGGCGACGGGCATCGCCCGCGCGGCGTTCGAGTTCGCGACCGACTACGCCAAGGAACGCGTCCAGTTCGGCGTGCCGATCGCGATGCACCAGGCGATCCAGTTCATGATCGCCGACATGGCCACCGAGATCGAGGCCTCCCGCCTGCTCACCTGGAAGTCGGCCGTCATGCTCGACCAGGGTCAGCGCAACACGCTGATCTCCTCCCACGCCAAGCGCTTCGCCGCCGACACCGCGATGAAGGTCGCCACCGACGCCGTCCAAGTCTATGGAGGGTACGGCTTCATCAAGGAGTACCCCGTCGAGAAGCTGTTCCGCGACGCCAAGATCATGCAGCTGTATGAGGGCACCTCCCAGATCCAGCGCCTGGTCATCGCCCGCGAAACGCTGCTCCCGCGGCGCGCCGAGGAGCCGGCGGCGGCCCCGGCGTAGTCCGGATTTCAGGCTCACCCCCGGGCCCGTGGCCCCGGGTGGCGCGGCGGCACGATCCCAGGCGCAGTCCAGGCTTGGGCTGCACGGCTAAAGAATCCGCTCGGGTGCGCCGATCCGTCCTACTATGTCGAGCCAATATGAGACGTCGGGGGTGGCGTCATCGTCATCGGCTGGCGCGGGCCGTGGGTCGGGCGCGGGCCGCGGGCGCAACGGCGGCATGGATGCTCGCCGGCCCCGGGAGGTGGCCACGAACGATGGACACCACGAGCACCTGGTCCGTCTCGGTCAGGCGCTGAACGCACGCACCGACGACGTGGTCGCGGGCATGATCGAGCGTTCGCGCCAATCGGGCGTGCTGCTCGACGAGGTGGTCGAGGACAGCTTCGCGCGGGTCGGCGCCGTCTCCACGATTGCGGTCGCCCGCTGGATGGCCGGCGAGGGCGCGGACGTCGCGCGTGAGGTGGGTCAGGAGTCATGGGGCATCTTCGGCCAGCTGGCCGCGCAGCGCGCCGCGCCCCTGAACGAGGTCACCAAGCGCTGCCTGCGCTGGCGCGACGCCGCCGAAGAGGTCGTGCGCGAGACCGGCACGGAGCTCCGGCTGGCCCCGGACGTGCTCGCGTGGGCGCTGGGGATGCTGCAGCGCAGCCTCGACGTGACGCTCGTGCGGATGTGCCAGTCCTTCGAGTCAGAGCGCCAGAGGGCGAACGACGAGCTCACCCGCCGCCAGGAGGAGCTCGCGTTCCTGGCGACCCACGACCCGCTGACGGGCCTGCCCAACCGCACCCTGATCCTCGATCGCGTCGAGCAGATGCTCGTGCGCTCGCGTCGCTCACAGACGCCGGTCGCGGCGCTGTTCATCGATCTGGACAACTTCAAGTCCATCAACGACACCCTCGGTCATGGCGCGGGCGACGAAGTGCTGTGCTCGGTCTGTGCGCGGCTGCAGCGCGTGGTGCGCGACATCGACGCGCTCGGGCGCCTCGGCGGGGACGAGTTCGTGATCGTCGCCGAAGGCATGTCGCTGGACGTCGGACCCGAACTGATCGCCGAGCGCCTGCTGGATGCGCTGGGGCAGCCGTTTGAGCTGGAGGGCTCCGAGAACGGCCTGACGGTCACCGCGAGCGTCGGGATCGCGACGGGGGACCGCCTCTCCGCCGAAGAGCTGCTGCGCGACGCCGACATCGCGATGTATCGGGCCAAGTGGTCGGGCAAGAACCGCTACGTCGTGTTCGAGACCGGCATGCAGGACGCGATCCAGACCCGCATGGAAATGGAGATGGACCTGCGCACGGCCTATCAGAACGACGAGTTCTATCTCGTCTACCAGCCCACGTTCGACCTGCGGGACATGCGTCCGACCGGCATGGAGGCCCTGATCCGCTGGCGCAGCCCCTCGCGCGGGATCGTCCAGCCCGACGACTTCGTCCCGCTGCTGGAAGAGACCGGCCTGATCGTGCAGGTCGGCGAGTGGGTCCTGGAAGAGGCCTGCCGCCAGGGCGCGACCTGGCACGCGGCCGGCTTTCAGATCGGCATCGCCGTCAACGTCTCCGCCCTGCAGCTCGACACCGACGCGTTCGTGTCGATCGTGGCCGGTGCGCTGGAGCGCATCGGGTTGGACCCGGGCACGCTGACGCTGGAGATCACCGAGACGACGCTGATGAGCCATGCCGAGGAGACGGCCGAGCGCCTCGCGCAGATCAAGCGGCTCGGCGTGCGCATCGCGATCGACGACTTCGGCACCGGCTACTCCTCGCTGGCCTACCTGCAGCGCTTCCCCGTCGACGCGCTGAAGATCGACCGCTCGTTCATCTCGCGCATGGGCCAGGATCCCGAGGGCGAAACGCTGATCCGCACGCTCGTCCAGCTCGGCAAGTCGCTGTCGATCGAGACGCTCGCCGAGGGCATCGAGCAGTCCAGCGAGCTGTCCCTGCTGCGCGAAGAGCACTGCGACACCGGCCAGGGGTTCCTATTCGCCCGTCCCCTGGACGTGGACGCCTGCGAACCGTTTCTGCAGGAGTGGATCGGCAGCGGGGGGGCGGTCCCCCAAGACGTCCCCCAAGACGTACCCCAAGACGTCCCGCAAAACGCCTCGCGCCTGGCCTGAGCCCTCGCTCCACGCCGGGGCGCTAGGCTCCCCGACCATGTTCGTGTTCAGATCCGCCGTCGTCGGAGCCGGGACGATGGGTGGGCAGATTGCCCAGACGATCGCCGCCGCCGGCATTCCGGTCGTGCTCAAGGACATCGACGACGCGCTCGTGCAGGCGGGACTGGACGAGGCTCGCAACGTGACCTCGGGGCAGGTCGCCAAGCTCGTGGAGCGCGGCAAGCTCACCTCAGAGCAGGGCGAGGAGCGCATCGCCGAGGTGCTCGACCGCATCCACGGCGCCACCACCTACGCGGACTTCGGCGACGTCGACTTCGTGATGGAGGCCGTCCCCGAGCGGATGGAGATCAAGCAGAGCGTGTTCGCCGAGCTCGACGCCGCCACCCCCGGGCACGCGATCCTCGCCTCGAACACCTCCTCGCTGTCGATCACCGAGATCGGCGAAGCGACGCTGCGCCCGGACAAGGTTGTCGGGTTTCACTACTTCTACCCGGCCTCGCTGATGCCGCTGATCGAGATCGTCGAGGGCGAGGACACCTCGGCGGAGACCGTCACCGCCGCCGTCACGTTCGCGCAATCGATCCGCAAGCAGCCGATCACCTGCGCTGAGGTCCCCGGCTTCGTCGTCAACCGCATCCTCAACTCTGGCATCTCCGAGGTGTGGCGCGCCCAGGAGGAGCAGGGCCTGTCGATCAAGGCGATCGACGATGGCGTCGGCGCCGCGGGGGTCGTTCCGATGGGCCCGTACCTGCTCGTGAACCTGCTCGGCCTGGACACGGTCCTGCACGTCGCCGAGCACCTGGCCGAGTCCTACGGCGACGAACGCTTCTACGTGCCCGCCGGGATGCAGAAGCTGGTGTCCGAACGCAAGCTCGGCGCGAAGACCGGCGGCGACGGCTTCTATGACCCCGAGGGCAATCCCAACGTGCCCGGCGAGGCCGAGCCCGATGTGGAGCAGCTCGTAGAGCTGCTCTCCCTGAAGACCTTCATCGAGGCCTGCCTGGTCCTGGAGGAGGGCGTGGCCACCCACCGCGACATCGACTTCGGGATGATGGCCGGCGCCGGCCTGGATCCGCGGCGCGGGTTGATGCCGCCGTTCATGCGCGCCGACTCCGAGGGCCTGGACACCGTGCTCGAGCGCATGGAGCAGGCCCAGGAGCGCTATGGCGAGCGCTTTGCTCCGCCCACCATCCTGCGCCGCCTCGTCGCCCAGGGCCGGCTCGGGCAGGGCTCCGGCCAGGGCTTCTACGCCTATCCCCAGCCCGACTCAGAGCAGCCGGGGGAGGTCATCAAGCTCGAGACGCTTGCTCCCGCGCGCGCGCGGGAGGGCGCCGCCGGTGGAGAGGCTGCGCGCGCGGATGCCGCACGCGCGCGCGCGGGGGCCGCCGGCGAGGGGGAGGAGGGCGCCGCCGCCGCGAGCGATGAGGGCGCCGTGGCGATCGCGTGGCTGGCGAACGGGCAGATGAACTCGATCTCACCCCAGGTGGTGGAGGATCTGGCCAAGGTCTGGGCGAAGGTCAAGGACAGTGGCATCCGTGCGCTGGTGATCGCATCATCCAACCCGTTCCTGTTCAGCGCGGGCGCGGACATCAAGGCGTTCACGAGCATGGACGAGGCCGGTGGGCGCCAACTGCTGGCCGACACGCATGCGCTGCTGCGCGAGATGGGCCAGGCCGGCGTGGCCACGATCGCCGCGGTCAACGGCCTCGCCTTCGGCGGGGGCTGCGAGCTGGCGATGGCCTGCGACATCCGCATCGCCGCGCGCTCGGCGCTGTTCGGCCAGCCGGAGATCAAGCTCGGGATCATCCCCGGCTTCGGCGGCACCCAGCGCCTGCCCCGCTTGGTCGGGCAGAGTAAGGCCCTGGAGATGAACCTGATCGGCGATCCGGTCCTCGCCGAGGAGGCGTTCGAGCTGGGTCTTGTCAACCGTGTGGTCGAGGATCACGAACTGCTCGACACCGCCCTGTCATGGGCACGGCGCCTGGCGGAGCAGGCGCCGCTGGCGATCGAGCAGATCAAGCGCGTCTCGGGCGCCGGCGACCTCGACGAGGGCATTGCCGCCGAGCAGGCCGGGTTCGCGAGCGTGTTGGCGTCGCAGGACGCCCGCGAGGGCATCGCTGCGTTCCTGGCCAAACGCGCGCCGCGGTTTCAGGGCAGGTAGTTTTCGGGGCCGGTGGCGGGTCCGGGGAGCGGCGGCGGCGCCGTGCCCGTGCCCGTGTCCGGGCCCGGCCCGTCAGGAGCGGCTGAATCCAAAGGCCGTGCGCGCGCGCAGCGCGGCCTCCAGGCGGCCGAGCGCGTGGCGAATCGCTTCCTCGTGCGGCTGCGCGAGTGTCTCCGGCATGTCGGACTCGGCGCGGCGCTCGGACGCGTGGCCGGCCGTCTCATTGCCGGGTTGCGCGGGCGCGCTCGCATGAATCTCCTGCTCCGCCGGCCCCTCGGGCGTCTCCGAGCCCAGCGCAGCCTGCGCGGACTCGGCGACACCGGCATGCAGAGACCGCAGCTCGGCCACGCGCAGCGGCAGGTCCGAGCGCTGCTCGCCGGCCAGCTCTGACAGGGCGGCCAGCAGCGCTCGGTCGAGCTCGATCGCGGCGTGCGCGAGGCGGCCCTGGTCGAGGTCCAGGCGCGCGCGCAGGGCGAGCTCCTCGCACAGCAGCGGCTCTTCGCGCGCTCCGAGCAGCTCCGCCAGGCGCTCGTCCGCGCGCAATGCGCCGGCGCGAGGAATCGGGGATCGGCGGGGCCTGCGATCGCCTGGCGCCCGTGCTCGCGGTCCCGTCCAGGGCAGCTGCACCGCGTGCAGCCACAGTCCGGCGGCGACCTGCTCGCCCTCGCCCCAGCCGGCCCTGATCACGAGCGCCTGCGCGGGTGAGACCTCGCGCTCGTACGGATCGGCGGCCGCGATGCGCTGCGCGTACAGCACCCGGTTGAGCGCGGCGAACGCCGCCGAAACCTCGCGCTCGGTGTCGAGCTCCTCAAGCCACGCACTGGCCTGGCGCTCGGCGGACAGCGACACGGGGTCGACGATCGTCACGCGGGTGATCTCAACGGGCGTGGGCTCGGGCTCCGGGAGCGCCTCGCGCCGGCGTTGGCCGGTTCGGCGTCTCAGCGGTCCGGCCCCTCGCGCGAACGCCGCGCGGCCGGCCCCGAGGGTGGCGAGGACGATCACGTGCTCGGGCTCGCCGTCGAGCGGCGAGCGCAGCAGATAGCGCCCGTCGGCCGGCCCGAGCGCCCACGGCAGCTCGCTCTGCACAAACAGGAACAGTCGCTCGGGACGCTCGGACACCGTTGCACCGTATCCTTGTTGTCCCGTCACGACCCTCGAGACCAACCTGGGAGTCACATGTCCGACCCGAGCAGTGCCGTCAGGAACCTGCGTGAGCGCCTCGCCGGCGCGGGCGAAGACCATCTCGGCAAGGCGCTGTCGGACCTGCTGGAGAACCCCTTGCTGACGGGGGCGATCGGGCGGGCATTCGACGCGCGGGAGAAGGCCGCCCAGGCGCAGGAGCTGGCGATGGGCGCGCTGAACATCCCCTCGGCCGCCGACATCGAACGGCTGACGCGCAGGCTGCGCTCGGTATCCCAGCGCCTGGAGGGCATCGAGGACGGCGTCCATCGCCTGGACCGTGCGCTGGCCTCGCACGGAGTTGAGTCCCGCCTGTCACGGATCGAGGAGCAGCTGGGGGCGCTTGCGGGCAAATTGGGCGAGGTCTCGCCGGGAGCGTTCTCGTCAAAGCCGGCGCCCGCCGGCGCGCCGCGCGCCGCGAAGCCGAAACAGGCCGGCGCGGCCAAAGCCGGCGCGGCCAAACCCCGCGCGCGGCGCTCCTCGGCCAAACCGAAGAAAAGCTGACCGGCTACGGGTTCAGGGCGAGCGATTCCATGATGTGCCACCACGTGTAGAGGGCGTTGACTTCGGCTTCGGTCAGCTGGCCTTCGATCCGCTGCGCGTGCGCGAGCACTCCTCGCTCGCCCGGCTGCTCCGAGGGCGCGAGCAGCGCCGCCGGCACCTCGCCGACGGCCACTTCGACCTTGTAGTAGCGGCTGTCGAATCCGACCGCGCTCGCCGGGAGCGTCCGATACCGGCTGGCCGCCCAGGCGCGCACGTCGGCGCAGATGTCCGGCGCTGGCAGCGCCGACAGCGTCTGCAGGCGGGCGGCGTAGGTGCTGATCTTGCGCGTGAGCGCGCCATTGCTCCAGCGCAGCCCCCGCACCGTGCGCACGAACCTGGCGACGGCCTGCGTGTCCGGGCTCAGCGCGGCGAGCGTCATCGCGCCGAAGAGCTCGTTGCTGAGCTGTTCGGAGTCCGTGTCCTGCGGCGAGCCCGCGGCGGCCTTGGGGCATGCGGCCGCGATCTGGCGGCGCAGCGTCTGCAGCGCCGCTTCGCTGGTTGAGAGGTTGACCCTGGCCGCGTGCACGAGCGCGTAGTCGGCCTGGATGTACGCACGCGTCGCGGCGACGTCCCCGGGCCCGGCCAGCGCGGGAGCGGGTGTCGCCGCGAGGGCCAGGACCAGGGCGACGGCGAGGGCCGGCGTCGCGGCCAGGACGGACGGGGAGCGTGGTAGAGCGGTCACAGCGAGGAGTATGCCCCAGCCCGAGACCGTGCGGAGCGGTTGCCGCGATAGGGAGGAAGAGAGAGAGCGGGGGAGAGGAAGAGGCTGCCCAACCCGTCACCGGCAACGATCGTTCCCCAGCGCCGCAATCGCCGCCCTGCCCATCGATTCGGACGCCGCCAGCAGGCTGTGGTCGTCGATGCGCGTGCGCGTGCCGTGCGCGTCGAACGTGTCGGACACCGCCAGCACGCACGCGACCGGGACCCTCGCGCGGGCGCCCAGCGCGAACAGGGTCGCCGACTCCATCTCCACGGCCAGTGCGCCCGTGGCGCCGACCGGCCGGTTCTCCTCGTAGAACAGATCGACGCTCACGACCGCGCCCGCGTGCGCGCCCGGCGCCGCGCCGATCAGCGCGCCGGTCAGATCGGGGTCGGCCACCGATCGGAGATCGACGGGGTCTCCGATCGATCGATCGGAGAGCCGGCGCTCCGCCGCCACGAGCGCGCGCGAGCAGCCGTCATGGCAGATCGACTCGCGCGCGATCACCAGCTCGCCCAGCTGTAGACCGGGCGCCAGTGCGCCGCACGTGCCCACGCGGATCGCCCGGCGCGCCCCCAGCTCGACCAGCTCGCTCAGCACGATCGCCGCGGACGGACCGCCCATGCCCGTGCTCTGGATGCTCAGCGGCTCTCCGTCCGCGCGCGCCGCGCCCGTGTATCCCCACAGGCCGCGGTGGTGGTTGAACATGCGCGGCTCGGAAATCAGCGCCTGCGCGAGCATGAGCGCTCGGCCGGGGTCGCCCGGCAGCAGCACGCGCTCGGCCAGCTCGGCGGTGGGTCGCAGATGCAGGGCCTGGGGACGCTCCGGCGCGACCGCGGGGCTGGGGTCGGGAGCGGGCTCGGGTTGCGACATGGGCCGCGACTTTAGACTGCGCCTGCAGATGGCATCGCCTCCCGACAGCCCCCCCGACGTTTTGCCCGGCGACGGCTCCCCGCCCGGCGAGGATTCCGCGCCCGCCGCCGCGACGCCCGAGCTCACGCTCAAGCAGGTCGCCGCGCGCGCGGGCGTCACGCCGGCAACCGTCAGACGCTGGGTGCGGGAGGGGCTCGTGCCCCAGTATGAGGGCGCCTGGATGCCCGCGGCGGCCTCGCACGTGCGCATCGTCGCGCGGCTGCGCGAGCGCGGGCACACGGTCCAGCGGATCAGGGAGGCCAGCCAGAGCGGCAAGCTCGCGTTCGGCTACATCGACGAACTGCTGCCCAGCACCGAGGCGCGCTACACGCTTCAGGAGGCCGCGCGGGACATCGACCTGGACCCGGCGCTGATCGAGCGCCTGGTCGGGGCGATGGGCCAGAACGCGATACCGACCGAGGAGTTCTCCGAGGAGGATCTGCAGGTGCTGCGCTACGGCGCGGAGATCCTCGCCGCGGGCCTGCCGCTGCCGGCGCTGCTGCAGATCGTGCGCGTGTACGGGCAGGCGATGGCCCAGGTCGCCGACGCCGAGGTCAGGCTGTTTCACCTGTACCTGCACGAGCCGCTGATGCGCGAGGGGGTGCCCGGGATCGAGGTCGCGCAGGCGATGGAGGGGATGACACGCGAGATGCTGCCGTTCGCGGTGCCGTTCATCAACTACCTGCACGGGCGCATGCTCGGGCATTTCGTCGAGCAGGACGTGATCGGTCACATCGAGTCCGACCTCGACGACGAGGAGACCGCCGACGAGGGCCGCATGCGCGTGGCGATCGCGTTCGCCGATCTGGCCGGGTACACGAAGCTGACCGAGGAGCAGGGCGAGGTCGAGGCGGTCGGCGCGGTGGAGCGGTTCGTGGAGAGAGTCGAGCAGACGCTGCCGATCGACGCGCGCGTGATCAAGACCCTGGGCGACGAGGTGATGGTCGTAGGCGCCGACGCGGGCTCGCTGACCGCTTGGGCGGTCGGGCTGGGCGCAGAGCTGCCCCCGGGATCGCCGCCGCCGCGGATCGGGATTCACAGTGGGGCGGCGATCTATCGCGACGGCGACTACTACGGCCGCGAGGTCAACCGGGCCGCGCGCGTGGTCGCGCGGGCGGCCGGCGGCGAGGTGCTCGTGACGCGCCCCGTCGTGGACCTCGCCAGCCGCCAGGACGGGCTGGAGTTCGAGCTGCTCGGCGAGGTCGTGCTGAAGGGGTTCAACGAGCCCACCGAGCTGTTCTTGGCTCGCGCGCGGGGGGAGTAGGTCAGGTGGCGCGTGGCGTGACGCCACGGGAGCTGCGGGAGGCGGTGCTGGCGTCGGGCTTGCTCGGAAGGGATGATCTGCCCAGCCCCCCGGTCGTGACGATGGTCTCGGGCGGGCGGGATTCCGTCTGTCTGCTGGATGTTGCGGCGGCCGTGCGCGGGGCCGGCGGTGTGCGGGCGCTGCACGTCAACTACGGGCTGCGCGGGGAGGCATCGGACGCGGACGAGCGCCTGTGCGCGGAGCTGTGCGCACAGTTGGGTGTCGAGCTTCGGATCGTGCGCGTCGACGCGCCGGAGCGCGCGCGGGGCGGGGAGCGGGGCAGCAACCTACAGGCGTGGGCGCGCGAGCTGCGCTACGGAGCGGCCGCACGGCTGGCGGACGAGCTGGGCGGCGGCGTGGACACGGAGAACGGCACGGGCACTGGCACACGCACCTGCGCCGGCACAGACGGGGGCGCGGGCGTGGACATGGGCGCGCCCAGCATCGCCACGGGGCACACCGCGAGCGATCAGCTGGAGACGATCCTGTATCGGCTGGCGGCCTCGCCGGGCAGGCGGGCGCTGCTGGGGATGGCGCCGCGCGAGGGACGGATCGTCAGGCCGCTGCTGGGCGTGACGCGCGAGCAGACGACCGCCTACTGCCGGGAGCGTGGTCTGCGCTGGCGCGATGACGAGAGCAACGAGGACGAGCGCTTCGCGCGCGCGCGGGTACGCCATGTGCTCGTGCCGGCGCTGCTGCAGGTGCACCCGGCCGCGCGGGAGAACGTGCTGCGCACGGCATGGCTGTTGCGCGAGGAGACCGAGCTGTTGGAGGGGCTCGTCGATGCCGAGCTCGCCGCTGCGGCCGCCGCCGCAGTCGCCGGCCGGGGAGGCTCGATCGCCGTGGCGCGCCTGGCGGAGCTGCATCCGGCGCTGGCGCGGCTGGTGGTCGTGCGCCTGGCCGAGGAGGCGGCCGGGGAGTACGTGCCGCAGGCGGGCGCGCGCGTAGGAGAGATCCTCGCGCTGGCCGCGCGTGCGGCGGGCGGGCCGGCGGAGCTGCACGTGGGCGGGAGCGTCGGCGCCAGGATCTCGGGCGGGCAGCTGTGCATGGTCAAGCTCCCGCCGCGGTGACTGACGCGCGGCGTACACTCTCGCGCGTGAGCGTTCAAGCCCCGACCCAGGCAGGCGCAGCGGCTGCCGTCGCGGCGGATGGCTCAGGCGCGGCGATTCCCGCGGGCGGAGCGCACGGCCAGGACGGTCAGGACGGCTCAGGCGCGGCGACTCGCGCGGGCGGAGCGCACGGCCGGGTCGGCGAGGACGGCCGGGTCGGCGAGGTGCTGGTCAGCGCCGACGATCTGCAGCGCCGTGTGCGCGAGCTGGGGGAGCAGATCTCGCGCGACTATGCCGGCAGGCCGCTGCTGCTCGTGGGAGTGCTCAAGGGCGCGGTGTTCTTTCTGAGCGACCTGATGCGCTACATCGAGATCCCGGTCGAGGTCGATTTCATGGCCGTCGCCTCATATGGCTCGGCGACCGACTCCTCGGGTGTGGTGCGCATCCTCAAGGATCTCGACGCGGCGATCGAGGATCGGGACGTGCTGATCGTCGAGGACATCGTCGACTCCGGGCTGACGCTGCAGTACCTGCTGCGCAACCTCGGCTCGCGCAATCCGCGCACGCTCGAGGTGTGCGCGCTGCTGACCAAGCCCGAGCGGCGCAAGGTGCAGCTGCAGGCCCGCTACGTCGGGTTTGAGATCGCCGACAGGTTCGTCGTCGGCTATGGCCTGGACTACGCCGAGCGCCACCGCAACCTCCCGTTCGTGGCCGTGCTGGAGAGATAGGGGTTCCCGGGACGCCCGTGAGACGCCCCCGTGGCTGGGCCGCAACGGCCGGAAAATGGGACGTTGCATGGTACGCTAGGGAACTGGCGTAGGCTACCCGAGCACCGCGCCAGAAACCGAGTGATATCGCCATGAGTCGTTCATTCAAGAGCGCCGCGTTCCCAATCCTCATCGTCCTGGTGCTGGCGTTCCTGGCCGTGAAACTGGTCAGCCCGAGCTCGAACAGCTCGCGCACGCACAGCTACAAGACGCTCGTCTCCGAAGAAATCCCGAAGGGCGAAGTCAAGTCGGTCGAGTTCAAAAACAAAGGCAAAGTGCTTGCGGTCGAACTGAAGAACAAGGAAAAGTGGGAAGGCGGCTACGTCGAACAGGAGGCGCCCGAACTCTTCAAGCAGCTCAAAGAAGCTGGGGTCGCCGCGTACAACGTCGAATCGGAAAAGAGCAACGAGCTGCTGTCGCTGCTCACGTTCATCCTGCCGTTCGTGCTGTTTCTCGGGTTCTGGCTGTTCCTGATGAACCAGGTCCAGGGTGGCGGCTCGAAAGTGATGTCGTTCGGCAAGTCGCGCGCCAAGCGATTGTCGGCGGACTCGCCGAAGATCACCTTCCGCGACGTCGCCGGCGTGGATGAGGCCGTGGAGGAGCTGCACGAGATCAAGGAGTTCCTGGAGAACCCCAAGAAGTTCCAGGCGCTCGGGGCGAGGATCCCCACGGGCGTGCTGTTGTACGGGCCTCCGGGCACCGGCAAGACGCTGCTCGCGCGCGCGGTCGCCGGCGAGGCGGGCGTGCCGTTCTTCTCGATCTCCGGGTCGGACTTCGTCGAGATGTTCGTCGGCGTCGGCGCCTCGCGCGTCAGGGACCTGTTCGAGCAGGCCAAGCAGAACAGCCCGTGCATCATCTTCATGGACGAGATCGACGCCGTCGGGCGTCACCGCGGCGCCGGGCTGGGCGGTGGGCACGACGAGCGCGAGCAGACGCTCAACCAGCTGCTGGTCGAGATGGACGGGTTCGAGGCGAAGGACAACATCATCATGATCGCCGCCACCAACCGGCCCGACATCCTCGACCCCGCGCTGCTGCGCCCCGGGCGCTTCGACCGTCAGATCGCCGTCGACCGGCCCGACCGCAAGGGCCGGGCGAAAATCCTCGAGGTGCACACGCGCGGCAAGCCGCTGGCGAAGATCATCGACATCGACGCGCTCGCCGGGCAGACGCCCGGGTTCACCGGTGCGGACCTGTCGAACCTGATCAACGAGGCCGCGCTGCTGGCCGCGCGCACGGGCAAGCGCGAGATCGGACAGGTTGAGCTCGAGGAGGGGATCATGCGCGTGATCGCCGGCCCCGAGAAGAAGACGCGGGTGATGAGCGAGAAAGAGCGGCTGATCACCGCCTTCCACGAGATGGGCCACGCGCTCGTCGGCCACTTCCTCGAGCACTCCGATCCCGTGCACAAGATCTCGGTGATCTCGCGCGGGCAGGCGCTCGGCTACACGATCTCGATGCCCCAGGAAGACCGTTTTCTGACGACCCGGGCGGAGCTGAAGGACACGATGGCGATGACCCTCGGCGGGCGCGCGGCGGAGGAGATCGTTTTCGGCGAGATCACGACCGGCGCGTCGAACGACATCGAGAAGGTGACCGCCACCGCCAAGCAGATGGTGATGCGCTTCGGGATGAGCGAGAAGCTCGGGCCGCGCGTATTCGGCCACGACCACGGCCAGCCATTCCTCGGCCGCGAGTTCTCGACCGAGCCCGACTACTCCGATGAGATCGCGCGCGAGATCGACGACGAGGTCAGGCGCATCATCGAGGCGGCCCACCAGCGCGCGCGGGAGATCCTGACAGAGCACCAGCACCAGCTCACGAAGATGTCTGAGATTCTGGTCAAGCGCGAGACGATCGAGAAGGAGGAGTTTCTCGCCCTGCTCGACGGCAAGAGCGAAGAGGAGGTGTTCGGCGTCGAGGACTCCTCCAAGCCCGAGCTGCCGGCCCCGCCCGCGCCGGCGGACAGGCCCGAGCGCGAAACTCCGCGTACGATCCCCCGGCCGGGGCTGGCCGGGGGAACCGCAGAGCTGCGCGGGTCAGATCCCGAGCGCCCGGAGCTGGCCTGAGCACAGACCCATACCGTCTGATGGGGGTCGTGAACGTGACTCCGGATTCGTTCTCGGACGGTGGATTGTTTCTGGACGCCGGCGCGGCGATCGCGCACGCGGTGGAGCTGATCGGCGAGGGGGCGGACATCGTGGACGTCGGCGGCGAATCCACGCGGCCGGGCGCCGAGCCCGTATCGGCGGAGGAGGAGTTGCGGCGGGTTCTGCCCGTCGTGGAGGGCCTCGCGGGGGATCCGACGCCCGCCCGTCCGATGCCTGCCGGTGCGATTGGCGCCCGCCCGCGGATCTCAATCGACACGTCCAAGGCCCAGGTCGCGCGGGCGGCGCTCGATGCGGGGGCCGGCATCGTCAACGACGTCAGCGCGCTGCGCGGGGACCCGGACATGGCGGGGGTCGTGGCGGACAGCGGGTGCGAGTGCTGTTTGATGCACATGCTCGGCGAGCCGCGCACGATGCAGCGGGCGGGCGGGCCTCAATACAAGGATGTCGTCGATGACGTGAAGGCGTTCCTGGAGGAGCGGCTGGCGTTCGCCGTGCGCGAGGGCGTGCGCGAGGAGCGGATCATGCTCGACCCGGGGATCGGGTTCGGCAAGACGGTCGCGCACAACCTCGCGCTGCTGCGCCGCCTGGACGAGCTGGTCGGAATCGGGAGGCCCGTGGTCGTGGGGACCTCGCGCAAGAGCTTCCTCGGGCGCATCCTCGCCGCCGACGATGTGGCGGGCGCGCCGGAGCCGGTGGACGCCGCCCGGCGGTTGGCGGGCACGATCGCCACGAACGTGCTCGCGTATGAGCGCGGTGGGAGCGTGTTCAGGGTGCACGACGTCGCCCCGGTGCGCGCCGCGCTGGCCGTGGCTGCTGCTACGTTGGGCTGAGGATGGCCGGAGAGGAGCACGCGGACGACGCGCACGAGCCCGAGGAGGGCGAGAAGGAGCTCGGCGAGGTGTTCGCGCTCGGGGACGAGTATGAGGAGGAGGAGGAAGAAGAAGAGGAGGATGACGACCTCGACATCGAGCGCGATGAGACCGGCGAGTCGGTCACGGTCGAGATCTCGGGGCTGTCGCTGTACACCCACCACGGCGTGGGCGAGGCCGAGCGCGAGGTCGGCCAGCGGCTGGTGCTGGACCTGCGACTGGACCTCGGCGAAAGCGCCGCCACGGTGACCGACTCGATCAGGGACACGGTCGACTACGACGAGGTCTGCCAGCTGGTCGCGCTGCTGGCCCAGCAGCGCTCGTACAACACGCTTGAGCGGTTGTGCAGCGCGATCGCCGATCGGCTGATCGGCGACTACGAGCTCGAAGGGATCTGGGTCAAGGCAACCAAGCCCGAGCCGCCGATCGCCCTGCCCGTGGACGAGGTGTCCGTCGAGGTTTGGCGCGAATCCGAGGAGTAGTTGCCGCACGCGTGTTCGCGGGCTGTTCTCTCTCGAGACCCCGTGCGCGACGTGATGGAGTCGAGCTTGAAGAGAGAGGGGGAGAGTTGGAGTTGTATTAACTTTCCTACTCGGTATTACAAAGGTGCACGGTATATACTAAAATTATACTATAGGTGAACACTATCGTTATACTCAGTATTTTTTTTGAATAAAAACATCCGCCAGGACCGAGTTTCGGCACACATTTGACGATCTTGTCGGCCAACTTCGCTTGACATTAGTTAGTACTAACTTATAATCTCCTGCGGCATGAGTCGGCGAAACCCCGATC
>CABEDD010000030.1_pt1 | contig 31002 bp, 25 predicted proteins | sample 3132901 | NCBI WGS metagenome assembly CABEDD01 (sample SAMEA5534329, study PRJEB31848) | metagenome | biome: tundra; feature: field; material: soil | place: USA | collected 2013-05 | depth 0.15 m
GTGTGTCTGCAGCTCGTAGTCGCGATCCATCCGCTCCCATCTTTTCCTATACGCCCCCCGCGTCCCCTCCACCGCGAGGCGCACCGCGCGCGGGGGGCGTATAGGAAAAGATGGGAGCGGATGGATCGCGACTACGAGCTGCAGACACACCGCGTCGAGGACCGCCACTGGTGGTACCGGGGCCGCCGGCAGGTGCTCGAGCGGGTGATCGCGAACCTGCGGCTGCCCGCGCGGGCGCGCATCCTCGACGCCGGCTGCGGCAGCGGGCGCAACATGCTCGAGCTCGCCCGCCACGGCACGGTCACCGGGGTCGAGCTCTCCGCCACGAGCGTCGCCCTCGCCCGGGAGCGCTCCGCCGGCGAGGTGATCGAAGGGTCGGTGTTGAGCATGCCGTTCGAGTCGGCGAGCTTCGATCTCGCCGTCTCCCTGGACGTGATCGAGCACCTGCAGGACGACCTGTCCGCGCTGCGCGAGCTGCGCCGCGTGGTCGCTCCGGGCGGCGCCCTGCTCGTCACCGTCCCCGCCTACCGGTGGCTGTGGAGCGGTCACGACGAGATCAACCATCATCACCGCCGCTACACCCGCCGCACGCTGCAGCGGGTCGCCGAGCAGGCCGGCTGGGAGACGGTGCGCACGACCTACTTCAACTCTTTGCTGCTCCCCGTCGCGATCCTGCTGCGCGTGCTCGATCGCTTCAACACCAAGACAACCGAGTCGAGCCTCGACCTGTGGGTTCCGCCGGAGCCGGTCAACTGGCTGCTGGAGCGGCCGCTGACGCTGGAGGCCGCGGTGATCGGACGCGGCGGGCGCATCCCCGCCGGGCTGTCGCTGCTCACACTGTTTCGCTGATCCCGTCGCGCCCCCGGCGCCGTGAGTCACCCGTCGCCGTCGGCCAGCGCGACCGAAGCGGGGGTCCTGAACGTCCACGCGCGGTTCGCCGCGAACGTGAGCACCGTCACGATCGCGGTCGTCGGGATCTGGCCGAGGAGCTCGTCCATGCCCAGGCCGTGCACGAACATGTACACCAGGCCGAGGTTCAGACCCAGCCCGCAGCTCTGCACGACCGCCCAGCGCACGGGGGTCAGCGCGTCGCCGACATGCTCTCGGAACGTCCAGCGACGGTTCAGGAGGAAGCCGTTGACGGCGCCCACCGCGAACCCGATCCCCGACGCCGCGACATACCAGACGCCGAACACCTTCAGCAGGATCGTGTAGAGCGCGAACGCGATCAGCGTGTTGGAGACGCCGACGATGCCGAACTTCAGGAACTGCACGATCAGCTTCAGGTTTAGCGCGGGCATATCGCCGTCCCGTAATCTTTCATCCTCAGCTACTTAACCAGCTACGACCTCGCAAGCCCCGCTCAGCAGCCAGCCATGTCCGCAGACCCCCAGCAACAAACGCGCCGGCGCGCCCCCAAGCTGCTCAGCGTCGTGGCGCCGGTGTACGACGAGGAGGAGCTGATCGAGCAGTTCGTCGAGCGCGCGATCGCCGCGGTCGGGGCGTATCCGTTCGAGCTCGTGCTCGTCAACGACGGCTCGGCCGACCGCACGCCCGAGATTCTCGACCGGATCGCCGATGCGGACCCGCGCGTGCGCGTGGTGCACCTGTCGCGCAACTTCGGCCATCAGGCCGCGCTGACCGCCGGCCTGGAGCACGCCTCCGGCGATGTGGTGGCGATGATCGACGCGGACCTGCAGGACCCGCCCGAGCTGATCGTGGAGATGGTCGAGCGCTGGAGCGCGGGCGCGGACGTCGTGTATGCCGTGCGCCGAGCGCGCGAGGGCGAGACCGCGTTCAAGCTGGCGACGGCGTCCTGGTTCTACAAGCTGTTCGATCGCCTCGCCCAGGTCGATCTGGAGCCCAACTCCGGCGACTTTCGCCTGCTCGACCGCCGGGCGCTGGACGCGCTGCTGAGCATGACCGAGCGCTCGCGCTTTCTGCGCGGGATGACCGTGTGGGTCGGCTTCTCCCAGACCGCGGTCTCCTACGAGCGCGACGCCCGTCACGCCGGGGAAACCAAGTACACGCTGCGCAAGATGCTGCGCTTCTCCCTCGACGCGATCGCCTCGTTCTCGCACCTGCCCCTGCAGCTGGCCACGTATGTCGGGCTGCTGTCCGCGGGCGTGGCGTTCGTCGCGATCCCGGTCGTGATCGTGCTGCGCATCTTCGATTCCTACCTGCCGGGGTTCAGCTCGCTCACGATCGCGATCCTGCTGCTGGGCGGGATTCAGCTGATCGCGCTGGGCGTGATCGGCGAGTACGTCGGGCGCATCTACGACGAGGTCAAGCACCGCCCGCTGTACATCGTCCGCGAGGAGCGCAACCGGCCGGCGGGGGACCCCGACGCGGCGATCGTTCCCGTGCCCCTGGCCCGCGCGGGGTTGCAGGCCCGCGCGCCCGAGCGGGTGGGCTGAGGCCGCCGCACCGACGCCGTGAGCGTGCGCGTGTAACGATCCTGCGATCGGACGTTCCACTCCGCTCTGTCTCCCCCAATCGCGTGTTGCGTGCTGGCAATGACGCTCCCGCGCCATCGTCCCGTGCATCTCTCCCTCTTCGGGCTGCTCGCGCTCGCGTTCATGCTCGCGCACGGCGTGGCCTACCCCACGCCCGCCCATGCCGAAGCGTGCCCGGGTTCGGGGACGGCCCCCGCGTGTCCATACACCGCGGCCACGATCGTCGGCCAGCGCGCCGAATCGGTGCTGCGGTTCCCGGAGGCGGTCGCGGTGGACAGCTCGGGCGACGTGTATGTCGCCGACCAGCTCAGCTACGTCGTGCAGAAGTTCAGCTCGGCCGGGGCGTATCTCGGCGAGTGGGGCTCATACGGCGGCGGTCACGGCCAGTTCGGCCCGATCGGCGGCCTGGCGACCGACGCCGCGGGGAACGTGTACGTGGTCGACTCTGAGCACGATCGCATCGAGAAGTTCAGCTCCAACGGGGAATTCATCACCAACTGGGGTCATAAGGGCAGCGAACCGGGGGACTTCGAATTCGGCTCCTCGGAGAACTACACCCAGCCCCCCGGCGGCGGGATCGCGGTCGCGGGCGAATACGTGTACGTCGCCGACTCCGGCAACAACCGCATCGAGCGGTTCAACCTCAACGGCGAAGAACCGATCGAATGGGGCACCAAGGGCAGCGAAGGCGGCCAGTTCTCATACCCGCGCGGAGTGGCGGCCAACGCGACCGAGGTGCTGGTCGCCGACGACGACAACCACAGGATCGAGAAGTTCAGCCCGAGCGGGCAATACGAGGAGTCGGTGGGCTCCGACGGCACGGGGCCGGGACATTTCGGCTTCCCCTACGGCATCGCCCTCGACGCCGCCGGGAACGTGTATGTCGCCGATGACATCAACCATCGCATCGTCAAGCTCAACCCCGAGCTCGGCCCCGCGGGCGAATGGGGCGGCTTCGGCTCGGGTCCCGGGCAGCTGGCGTTCCCGCGCGCGCTGGCCAGCGATCCGGCTGGGGACACGTATGTCGCCGACACGGCCAACGACCGCGTCGAGGTGTTCGACTCCAGCGGCGCGTATCTGCGCACGATCGGCACACCCGCGCGCGCGGACCCGGGAGCGTTCGTGGCGCCCCGCGGGGTGGCTGTCGACCCGGCCGGGCGGCTGTACGTGTCCGACACCGACGGCAACCGCATCCTCTCGTTCGCCCAGGGCGGCGGGGCGTTCCTCGGCTCCTGGACGAGCACGGGCGGGTACAAGCCCGGCTACTTCGAACCCGAGGGCATCGCGTTCGACCCCAACGGGTCGGTGTACGTCGCCGATACCGGCAACGCGCGCGTAACGAAGCTGTGGGGCGAAGGCACCTACCTGTCCGAACTGGGCGGTCCGGCCGACATCGGCGGCGCGGGGCTCAGCGGAGCGGGCTCGGTCGTGGTCTCAGCCGCGACCGGAGATCTGTATGTGGCGGACACGAATCACAACCGCATCCTCCTGTACTCGCCGACGGGATCGGTGCTCGCGCGGGTAGGCGCTGAGGGGGGCGACGGCGTGGCCGGGTCGGGCACCGGCCAGTTCAACCATCCGGGCGCCGTGGCGGTCTCTCCGTCGGGCAACGTGTTCGTGGCTGACACCGGTAGCAACCGCGTCGTCGAGCTGGCGCCGGACGGGGCATTCCTCGGCGAGTTCGGCCAGCTCGGCTCGGGCGACGGGCGGTTGCACACCCCCACCGGGGTCGCGGTCGACGCCGCCGGCAGGGTGTATGTGGTGGACAGCGTGAACAACCGCGTCGAGGTGTTCGACGAATCCGGCCATTACCTGGCCAGGTGGGGTGTGCGCGGGATCGGCCTGGGCGAGCTCTCCCAGCCGACCGCCGTGGCCGTCGGCTGCGAAGGGAGCGTGTATGTGGCGGACACGAACAACAACCGCGTCGATCGCTTCGATCCCGCCTCGCCCGCGGGCGTCGGCTGCGTCGCGCCGGGCGCGTGGCCGCGCCCGCTTGACGTGGCGCCGGTGCTGCATCTCAGCCTGCCCCGGCGCTCGGGGGTGCTGGCGGGACGCGCGCTGACGCTGTCGGTGAGCTGCAAGCGGGGCTGTGAGATCCTCGTCAGGGCCACGCTCGCGCCCGCCGTGGCATCCGGGAGATCCTCCGCGCGCCACGCGGTGGCGCTGATCGCCCTCGCCCGCCCCCTGCCGCCGGTGCACCCCGGGCACGTGCGCCTGCGCGTCGGCGCCCCCGCGCTGCGCCGCCTGCGCCGAGCCCTCGGGCGCCACGCCGCGATGGTCGCGACGGTGCACATCCTCGCCGTCGGCCCGACCGGACGGCGCACGGCGCTCACCCGCACCTACGCGGTCGCGCGATAATGCGCGATGTGAGCACCCAGGAGCCGGACACGCCGCCCGCGCCGCGGGCGGCCCCCGAGGAGGACTCGAACCCGAGCAGCATGGAATATCGCCGCGAGCGCATCCGCGTCGAGACCGAGCGACACCGCATCGTCGGCGAGCTGACGCTGGCCCGCGACGGGTATCGCAGCCGCGTGTCCGACGTGCTGAACGCGTCCGAGCGAGAGTTCCTGACGCTGATCGACGCCACGGTGGCGCCGCTGTCGGGCGGCCCGGTGGAGCTGCATCCATACCTGACGCTCGCCCGGCGTCACATCGTGTTCGCGGTCGCCGCCGCGGACGACGACTGACCGGAGGGTCCGAGCGCCAGCGCCGCATGCTCGCGCAGCTGCTCGCGGGCGTCGGGGTGCGCGGCGTGCTCGACGATCAGCCGCGCCTGCGCGCGAACGCTGCGTCCGAAGATGTGCGCGCTGCCCTGCTCGGTTATCACCGCCGAGTGCTGAAACGAGGTCACCGGGTCCGTCAGCCGGGGGACGATCGTCGAGGTTTCGCTGGGCTCGTGCCAGGAACGCAGCGCGATCACCGCGTGGCCTCCGCGAGAGTGCAGGGCGCCTGTGACGAAGTCCGGCTGGCCGCCGAAGCCGGAGTACAGCCGCCCCCGTATGTGGCTGGCGCCGGCCTGGTCTGAGAGATCGAGCAGCAGCGCGCCGTTGACCGACACCATCCCGTCATGTGCGGCGATCCGCGACGGGTCGTTGGTCGTCTCGGTGCGCATCATCCTCACGCGCGGGTTGCGATCGACCCACTCATACAGCTCCCCCGAACCGAACATGAACGAGCACACGATCTGGCGCTCGCGATCGAGCGCCCCTCGCCGATCGAGCGCCATCACCCCGTCTGAGATCATCTCCGACCACACCCCCAGCCTGCGCCGGGCGGTCAGCGCGCGCAGCGTCGCGTCCGGGATCTGGCCGATCCCCAGCTGCAGCGTCGCCCCGTCCGCCACCAGCTCCGCGACGAGCTCGGCGATCCGCTCGGCGTGCTCGTGCTCCGCTCCAACCGCCGGCGTCTGCAGCTCTTCGTCCACCTCGACCGCCAGGTCGATCAGCTCCTCGTCCAGCTCGCCGTCGCCATGCGTGTACGGCATCCGCGGGTTAATCTGCGCGACCACCAGGCCTCCGCGCGCCCTCACCCGCTCGATCGCGGCCACGAGAATGTTCACCTCGATCCCCAGCGAGACCTTTCCGTCGCGGGGGATCGAGGTGTGTACCAGCACGACGTCCGGCGCGCGCATCGTCGCGAACAGCCTCGGCACGAGCGAGAGCCGCATCGGCAGGTAGTCGAGCCGGTCGCCGCCCTCGCGCATGCCGGGTCCGACGAAGGGAGTCTCGTAGATCACGCCGTCACGCACGGGCAGTGGGGCCTGCGCCGCGAGCATGAACAGGCGGTAGCGCTCGACGGAACGATCCAGCACGTCCAGCAGCGTGCGCGGGGTCGCCAGGTTGCCGCTCGCGACGACCCTCGGCTCCGGGCCCGGCGCCGCTTCGAGCGCCCGCTGCAGCTCATGTTCGGAGATCACCCGCACGCCGGGCACGCTACGCGCGCTCGCGCGGCGCGTCATGGGTGTGAACTACTGACCCTCTCCCGTGGCTACTGCGGTGGGCGCATCCCCCGCCGGCGAGTTGACTTCGTATGTAACCCCCGTGAGCGCTTCGACCACAGCCCCCGTCTCCTCCACGCTCGAGTTCGTGCGTCCGTTCGCGAGCCTGTCCCGCGAGGACGTGGCCTATGCCGGCGGCAAGGGCGCGAACCTGGGCGAGCTCGTCTCCGCCGGGCTGCCCGTGCCCGACGGCTTCGTCATCGGCGCCCCCGCCTACGCCGCCTTCTGCGAGGACACCGGGCTGCGGGCAGCGCTGCAGGAGATCCTCTCGGGGGTTGACATCGAGGACTCACGTGCCCTGGAGGCGGCCTCGGCGGCCGCCCGTAAGGCGGCGCTCGACGCCGCGATGGCGCCCGCGCTGCGCGAGGCGATCGTGCTCGCCTACCGGGGTCTCGCGGGAGCCGACTCGGACGTCGCGGTTGCGGTTCGCTCCTCGGCGACCGCGGAGGACACGGCTTCGGCGTCGTTCGCGGGCATGAACGAAACGTTCCTGAACATGCGCGGTCCGGACGCGGTGATCGACGCGGTCAAGCGCTGCTGGGCATCGCTGTTCGGCGCCCGCACCATCTACTACCGCGGCCAGCGGGGCTTCAGCCAGGCCGGAATGGACATCGCGGTGGTCGTGCAGATCCAGATCCCCTCGACCCGCGCGGGCGTGATGTTCACGGTCGATCCCTCAAGCGGCGAGCGCGACCAGCTCGTGATCGAGGGCTCGTTCGGGCTCGGCGAGGCGGTCGTGTCCGGCAGCGTCTCGCCCGACCGCTATGCCGTGCGCAAGCACGACCTGGCGATCACCACACGCTCGGTCAGACCCAAGGAGCTGGCGATCGAGCTGGCGCCGCAGGGCGCCGGCGGCACCGTGACGCGCCGGCTGAGCTCGGAGGAGAGCATGCGGCCGGTCCTCACCGACGAGGAGGTGCTGGCGCTGGCCAAGCTGGGGCTAGCGATCGAAGAGCACTACGGCTCCCCGCAGGACACGGAGTGGTCGTTCGATCCGGACGGCAACGCATGGATGCTGCAGAGCCGGCCGATCACCACGATGGCGGGCGCCGAGCACGCGCCCGAGGAGGTGCTCGTGCGGGGTCTCGGCGCGGCGCCGGGCAGCGCCGGCGGCCGCGTGCGCGTGCTGGGCGACCCCCACGACACGGCCGCGCTGCGCGCGGGCGAGGTGCTGGTCGCGCACATGACCACGCCAGATTGGGTCCCGCTGATGCGCAAGGCCGCCGCGATTGTCACGGACTCGGGCGGGATGACCTGCCACGCGGCGATCGTCACGCGCGAGCTGGGCATCCCCTGCGTGGTCGGCACCGGCGAGGCCACCCGCAAGCTGCGCGACGGGGAGCTCGTCACCGTCGACGCCACCCACGGCGTCGTTTTAGAGGGCGCCCACCCGCCCGCCGTCGCGAACGCCGCCGGAGGGCCCTCCGCCGCGACTGCGCCAACGCCGGGTGCGGCCCTCGCCTCCGGAACAGCCCTCGCCTCCGCCCCGCCCGTGACCGCGACGCAGATCCTCGTCAACCTGTCCGAGCCCTCCCAGGTCGATCGCGTCAAGGATCTGCCCGTCGACGGCGTCGGGCTGCTGCGCGCCGAGATGATGGTGCTCGAGGCGCTCGCCGGCGATCATCCGCGCACGCTGCTCGCCGAGGGCCGCGGCGAGGAGTTCGTCGCGCGCATGGCCGAGGGCCTTGAGACGTTCGCCGCTGGGTTCGCGCCACGGCCGGTCACCTACCGCACGATCGACTTCCGCACGAACGAGTTCGCCGGCCTGCGCGGCGGCGAGGAGTACGAGCGCCACGAGGCCAACCCGATGATCGGCTACCGCGGCGCGCTGCGCTACACGTGCGAGCCCGACGTGTTCGCGCTGGAGCTGGCCGCTCTGCTCCAGGTGTGGGACTCGGGCCATCGCAACCTGCACGTGATGCTCCCGTTCGTGCGCAGCACCCGCGAGCTGCGCCGCTGCCGCGAGCTGATCGCGCAGTCCGGCCTGCTGCAGCGCCCGGGCTTCCAGCTGTGGGTGATGGCCGAGGTGCCCTCGGTGCTGTTCAACCTGGCGCAGTACGCCGCGCTGGGAGTCACCGGCATCTCGATCGGCTCCAACGACCTCACCCAGCTGCTGCTCGGCGCCGATCGCGACAACGAGGTTCTGGCCGACACCTTCGACGAGCGCGACCCGGCGGTCACCGCCTACCTGCGCGAGCTGATCCCGCGCGCGCGGGAACTGGGACTGCGGACCTCTATCTGCGGTCAGGCGCCGTCGGTGTACCCCGAGTACGCCGAGCTGCTGGTGCGCGCGGGGATCGACGCGATCTCGGTCAGCGCCGACGTGATCGACCGCACCCGCGCGCTGGTGGCGGCCGCGGAGCAGCGCGTGCTGCTCGACGCCGCGCGCGCCGGCGCGGAGCCCGGGCGCGGTGGACGCGGTGGGCCGGGTGGACGCGGACGCCCGGGACGTGGGCGGGGCGGGCCCGCAGCGGACACGGCGCGCGCCCCCGACGGCCCGGAGTAGGCGATGTTCGAGGTGCGCATCCACGGCCGTGGCGGCCAGGGTGTCGTGACCGCGGCGGAGCTGCTCTCGCTGGCGGCGTTCGACGAGGGCCGCTACGCGCAGGCGTTCCCGAGCTTCGGCTCCGAGCGCATGGGCGCGCCCGTCGTCTCGTTCTGCCGGATCGACGATCATGAGATCCGCACGCGCGAGCCCGTGATGGAGCCCGACGCGCTGATCGTCCAGGACCCGACGCTGCTGCACCAGGTGGACGTGTTCGGCGGTTGCAAGCCCGACGGCTTCATCCTGATCAACACCACCAGGAGCTTCGACGAGCTCGGGCTCGGCGAGTTCGTCAAAGACTTTCGCCGCGAGCGGCTGCTGACGGTGCCCGCCGGCGATCTCGCGCGCGAGCACACCGGGCGGGCGGTCGCGAACGCCGCGCTGCTCGGGGGCTTCGCGGCGCTCACCGGCGCGGTCTCGCTCGACGCCGTCGCGCGCGCGATCTCAGAGCGCTTCGCCGGTGCCGTCGGCGAGGGCAACGTGGCCGCGGCGCAGGCGGCCTGCGCGTGGGTCACAGACGAGCTGCGGGAGCTGAGCGGTGTTGCGTCAGGTTGAGGGCTCCCGAGCGGTGGCCGAGGCGGTCGCGCTGTGCCGCCCGGAGGTCGTCTGCGCATACCCGATCTCGCCGCAGACGCACATCGTCGAGAACCTGTCGGCGCTGGTGAAGAGCGGCGAGCTCGCGCCGTGCGAGTTCGTGAACGTCGAGTCGGAGTTCGCCGCGATGTCGGTGGCGATCGGGGCCTGCGCGACGGGCGCGCGCGCCTACACCGCCACCGCCAGCCAGGGCTTGCTGTATATGGCCGAGGCGCTGTACAACGCCTCGGGGCTCGGCCTGCCGATCGTGATGACGCTCGCCAACCGCGCGATCGGCGCACCGATCAACATCTGGAACGACCACTCCGACTCGATGTCCCAGCGCGACTGCGGCTGGATCCAGCTCTACGCGCAGACCAATCAGGAGGCCCTGGACCTGCACATCCAGGCGTTCCGCCTCGCGGAGGAGCTCTCCACGCCGGTGATGGTCTGCATGGACGGGTTCATCCTCACGCATGCCGTCGAGCGCGTGGACATGCCCGAGCAGGAGCAGGTCGATGCGTTCCTACCGCCGTTTGCGCCCAGACAGGTGCTGCACCCGAACGAGCCGATATCGATCGGCGCGATGGTTGGTCCCGAGGCGTTCATGGAGGTCAAGTACCTGGCGCACGCCAAGCAGATGCAGGCCCTCGAGTCGATTCCCCAGATCGCTGAGGATTTCGAGAACGCCTTCGGACGCGCCTCCGGCGGCCTGATCCGCACGTATCGCAGCGAGGACGCGGAGACGATCGTCGTCGCGCTCGGCTCGGTGCTCGGGACGATCGAGGACACGGTCGATGAGCTGCGCGAGCAGGGCGTCTCGATCGGCGTCGTCGGCATCACCTCGTTTCGCCCGTTTCCCTTGGAGGCGGTGCGCGCGGCGCTCGGCCACGCACAACGTGTGCTCGTGCTCGAGAAGGCGCTCGCAGTCGGCATCGGCGGGATCGTCTCGGCCAACGTGCGCATGGCGCTTGCCGGCATCCAGCTGCACGGCTACACGGTCATCGCCGGTCTCGGCGGGCGGCCGATCACGAAAGCCTCGCTGCGCGGCCTGTTCACAGACGCGGTCGCCGATCGCTTGAAGGAGTTGACGTTCCTGGACATGGACTGGGACGTGGTCAACCGCGAGCTCGCCCGCATGGGCGCCTCGCGCACGTCCGGCCCGCACGCCGAGAACATCCTGCGCGACGTCGGACCCGTCGCGGCGGGGCCGGTGTAGGGGGCGGAACATGAAGGCGCCGGCAATCCGCTACTACCAGACGGGCAGCATCGCGGTCGGCAACCGGTTGCTCGACCCCGAGCAGCGCTCGGTGCAGGCCGATGAGCAGCGCGCGAACGCGATCACCTGCGGGCACCGCGCCTGCCAGGGTTGCGGCGAGGCGCTCGGCGCGCGCTACGCGCTGGACGCCGCGATGCGCGCCACTCACGGGCAGATGATCGCCGCGAACGCGACCGGCTGCCTGGAGGTGTTTTCCACGCCCTACCCGGAGACCTCGTGGCGGATCCCGTGGATCCACTCGCTGTTCGGCAACGCGCCCGCCGTGGCGACGGGCATCGCCGCGGCGCTGCGCGCCAAAGGCCGCGAGGACATCCGCGTGGTCGGGCAGGGCGGGGACGGAGGCACCGTGGACATCGGCATGGCCTGCCTGTCGGGCATGTTCGAGCGCGGCGACGACGTGCTCTACATCTGCTACGACAACGAGGCCTACATGAACACGGGCGTGCAGCGCTCGGGCGCGACGCCGCCGGCCGCGCGCACGACCACGACGCCGGCGGTCGGCCCCGAGCCGGGGAACGCGTTCGGCCAGGGCAAGTCCGCGCCGCTGATCGCGATGGCCCACGAGATCCCCTACGTGGCCACCGCGACCGTTGCCGAGCTGCGCGACCTGGAGGCGAAGGTGCAGACCGCGATGCAGATCCGCGGGGCGCGCTACCTGCACGTGTTCGTGCCCTGCCCGCTCGGCTGGGGCAGCGCCTCGAAGGACACGATCCGGATCGCGCGCCTGGCGAAGGAGTCGGGCATCTTTCCCGTGTTCGAGGCGCGCGACGGCGAGGTCACGGGCGTCTCGCCGATCCGCCGCCAGGTGCCCGTCGAGGACTACCTGCGCCCACAACAGCGCTTCGCGCACCTGTTCAAGCCCGAGCCCCGGACTGACGTGATCGCCCGCATCCAGGCCGGCGCGAACCGCAACATCCGCCGCTTCGGGCTGCTGGAGGCGGAGGGACAGGGAGAGGGAGAGGAAGAGGGAGAGGAGGCGCGCTGATGGACAAGCCGTTTGCGATCACCCTGGACGTCGGCTCCAGCCTGGCCAACAAGACGGGCTCATGGCGGCAGGAGCGCCCGGTGTACGTGCACCGGCTGCCGCCCTGCAACCACGCGTGCCCGGCCGGGGAGAACATCCAGCAGTGGCTGTATCACGCCGAGTCCGGCGACTACGAGGCGGCCTGGCGCGAGCTCGTCAAGGACAACCCGCTGCCCGCCGTGATGGGGCGGGTGTGCTACCACCCGTGCGAGAGCGCCTGCAACCGCGCCCAGCTTGACGAGACCGTGGGGATACACGGAGTCGAGCGCTTCCTCGGCGACGAGGCGCTCCGCCAGGGCTGGCGGCTCACCGCCGATGCTGAGCCCACAGGCAGGCGCGTGCTCGTCGTCGGCGCGGGCCCGTCCGGCCTGTCCGCGGCCTACCACCTAACGCGCAGCGGCCATGAGGTCACGATCCGCGAGGCGGGCCCGATGGCCGGGGGCATGATGCGCTTCGGCATTCCCTCCTACCGCCTGCCGCGAGCTGTGCTCGACGCCGAGATCCAGCGCATCCTGCACCTCGGCGTCACGCTGCAACTGGACGCCAAGGTCACGAACATCCTGCACGCGATGCGCGATGGCGGCTTCGACGCCGCGTTCCTGGCCGTCGGCGCGCACATCGGCAAACGCGCCTACATCCCCGCCGGCGAGGCGGCGCACATCCTCGACGCCGTCACGCTGCTGGCAGGCATGGAGGGGCAGGAGCGCCCGCTGCTCGGCCGGCGCGTGGTCGTCTACGGCGGCGGCAACACGGCGATGGACGCCGCTCGCACCGCCAAGCGCCTGGGCGCCGAGGAGGCGATCGTCGTCTACCGGCGCACCCGCGAGCGCATGCCCGCGCACGACTTCGAGGTGCAGGAGGCGCTCGATGAGGGCGTGATGATGAAGTGGCTCTCCACGATCAAGCACGCTGAGGAAGGCAAACTGGTGCTCGAGCGGATGGAGCTCGACGACAGCGGCTTCCCGCAGCCCACCGGCGAGACCGAGGAGCTGGCGGCCGACTCGCTCGTGCTCGCGCTCGGCCAGGAAGCTGACCTGTCGCTGCTGGACGGCGTGCCGGGCCTTCAGGTCGAGGACGGCGTCGTGCGGGTCGATCAGCGCATGATGACCGGCCACGAGGGCATCTTCGCCGGCGGAGACATGGTGCCCGCCGAGCGCACCGTCACGGTTGGGGTCGGGCACGGCAAGCAGGCCGCGCGCAACATCGACGCGTGGCTGGGATCCGCCGAGTACGTGCACCCGCCCGAGCCCGCGCTCGCCACGTTCGAGGAGCTCAACACCTGGTACTACTCGGACGCGCCGGCGACCGTCGCGCCCCAGCTGGACGTGATTCGCCGCCAGTCATCCTTTGATGAGGTCACGCTCGGCCTGGACGAGGCCAACGCGCTGTTCGAGGCCCGTCGCTGCCTGTCGTGTGGCAACTGCTTCGGCTGTGACAACTGCTACGGCGTGTGTCCCGACAACGCGGTGCTGAAGGTGGACGAGGCGGACGGATACGCGTTCGACCTCGACTACTGCAAGGGCTGCGGCATCTGCGTGGAAGAGTGCCCCTGCGGGGCGATCGAGATGATCCCCGAGACCATCTGAGCGCCGCCACCGCCGCCCTCCTCCGAGGGAACCGCCCGCCGCCCGCCGGGTCCGGCAGCAGACGCCGCCCAGCCGCCGTCAGCTCGCGCCGGCGTCGTTGATCAGCCCGCGCTCCAGCGCGTAGCCCACGAGATCCGCGCGGGTGGAGAGCCTGAGCTTCTGCTGGATGTGCGAGCGATGGGTCTCGACCGTGCGCACCGACAGGTACAGCTGCTCGGCGATCTCGGCGTTGGTGTGCCCGAGCGCGATCAGCCTCAGCACTTCGACCTCGCGCTCTGAGAGATCGTCCGGTGGGCCGGGGGGCGGCTCGGAGGCGATGCGGGCGCCGAGCCGCGGATTCAGGTAGCTCTCACCCGCGGCGGCGTTGCGCACCGCGTCGACGAGCTCGTCGTCGGCGGCCTCCTTGAGCACGTATCCGAGCACTCCCGCGCCGAGCGCCTCGCGGGCGAACGCCGGCTCCTGCTGCATCGTCAGCACGACGATCTGCGTCTGCGGGGACTCTGAGCGAATCGCCGGGATCGCCTGAAGGCTCGAGCCGCCGGGCATGTTCAGGTCGAGCACGAGCACCCTGGGGTGATGGCCGCGCACGTAGCGCCTGGCGCTCTCGACGTCGCCCGCCTCGGCGACGACCTCGAAGTCGGGCTCGCTGTCGAGCAGCATCCGCAGGCCGCTGCGCACGACCGCGTGATCGTCGGCGAGGACGATCCGGATCGCCTCCGCGGCGGAATCCTCGCCCGCCGAAACGGCGTCGAGAGGCGCTGTGTCGTGGCCGGCCACGGCCATGACGGTATCGACTTCGGCGGCTGGCCGATCACGCGGCGAGGCCGGCTCGTCCGCCGGCCGCAGGCTCAGCGAGCCGCGCGGCGCGCAGCGTCCGCTGAACGTCGGTGATCGAGACCAGGCCCACCGGCCTGCCGGTCTCGTCCACGACCACCGCCCGCCCGACCCGGGCGAACGCGGGCCGCTCGAGCAGCCGTGCCACGTCCTCATCCCCGGCGACGAGCAGCCCCGGATCGCGGTCTGAGATCTCGCCGAGCAGCTGCTCGGCGCCGGCGGCGCGCCGGCGACCGCGCGCGAGCGCCTGCAGCTGCGTGACGCTCACCAGCCCGATCGCCCGCCCGGAATCGTCCACGACGGGAAACGAGGTGTAGCGGTGGGGCACGAACCACTCGGCGCCCGCCTGCGCGACGGGGGTCCGCTCGGGGATGCTCACGACCGGGCTGGACATCAGCTCGGACGCATGCACGCCCGAGAGCGCGGCCTGCACCTGGGCGCCCACGGCCTGCGCGCCCGCCGCCATCACGATGAAGAAGCCGATCAGCGCCAGCCACAGCCCCTCCGGCGCCCCGCTCAGGAGCTCCAGGCCGCCCAGGGCGATCATCACATAGCCGAACCCGCGGCCGACGCTCGCGGCGGTCTCGGTGGACCTGCCGATTTCACCGCTGCGCCGCCACAGCAGCGAGCGCAGCACCCGGCCCCCGTCGAGCGGAAACGCGGGCAGCAGGTTGAACACGAGGATCAGGCCGTTGACGAGCGCCTGATATTCGACCAGCGCGCGCACGACCGCGGGCGTAGAGGAGGGCAGCAGCAGCGCCGCCGCCCCGAAGCAGGCGGCAATCACCGCGGTGACCGCGGGACCGGCCAGGGCGTAGCGCAGCTCGTCGTCCGGGTCGTGGGCCTCGCCGCCCATGCGCGAGACGCCGCCGAGCAGCCACAGGTCGATCTCTTCCACCTCGATCCCGTGCCTGCGCGCGACGATCGCGTGGCCGAACTCGTGCGCGAGGATGCTCGCGAACAGCAGCAGCGCGCTGGCCAGACCGAGCGCGTAGGACGCGCCCGGGGCGATGCCGCTGATCTCTTCCGGGAAGTAGGAGGCGCCAAGCGACCAGGTGATCAGCGCGACGATCACCAGCCACCACGGGCTCACCCCGACGGGAATCCCGGCGATGCGGGCTATGCGGAAACTGCGACCAGGCATCTGACCCGGACACTACGAGCCGCGCGGGGCGCGATCATCGGTGCTGACCACGATCGCGCTCCGTATAGACCACTGAGCGGCTCCCGGCGGCCTCGCCGGCGATCGGTCCGGCGTCGAGCGGGCCCGGCGTCCCGTGACGGCGCAGCAGCCAGCGACGCAGCTCGTCCGCACCCCAGACGATGAACGGATAGGGGAGCAGCAGCACGAGGTCGTGCACCGGCAGCGCGGCGGTTCCCAGCAGCGACTGCAGCGGCGGCGCATAGACGAACACTGCAGCCAGCAGAAGCTCGGCCACGATCGCGCCGAGCAGGTAGCGGTTGCTGAACACACCGATCGAGAACAGCGAGGCGCGCCTGGTGCGCACCGCGAACGCGGTGCCGATCTGACCGAAGATCATGCCCAGGAAGGTCATGGTGGTCGCCTGCAGGTAGGCGTGATGCAGCGGATGGCCTGTGCCCGTCGGATCGCCGCTGTGCCAGCCCGCCCGCGTCAGGACATAGAAGAACCCCGCCAGCGACAGGCCGGCGACCATCACGCCCAGGAACAGCCAGGCGCGCACGAGCATCGGCGCCTGGATGACACCCTCCGAGCGCCCTCGCGGGGGACGGTCCATGATGCCCGGCTCGATCGGGTCGCGGCCCAGCGCGAGCGAGGGCAGCGTCTCTGAGCCGACGTCGAAGGCCAGCAGCTGCAGCACCGTGAGCGGGAGCGGGATGGCCCCGCCGGCAAGCGCGAACACGAGGAACGGCACGACCTCGGGAGTGGCGTGGGCGAAGATGTACTGGATGAACTTGCGCACGTTGTCATACACCTGGCGACCAGCTTCAATCGCCACGACGATCGTCGCGAAGTTGTCGTCGGTGAGCACCATCGTGGATGCCTCGCGGGCCACGTCGGTCCCGGAGCGGCCCATCGCCACGCCGATGTCGGCGACGCGCAGGGCGGGGGCGTCGTTGACGCCGTCGCCCGTCATCGCCACCACGTGACCTTCCGCGCGCAGCGCCTCGGCGATCTGCAGCTTGGCCTCCGGCGAGGCGCGCGAGAAGACCAGCTCGCCGCCCTCGGCCAGCAGCCTGTGCAGCTCGCGCTCGTGGGTGTGGTCGATGCGGCTGGCGTCGATCGCCGGCAGCCCGGCGCCGCCGATCCCCACCTGGCGGGCGATCGCGGCGGCCGTGAGCGGGTGGTCGCCGGTTATGACGATGATGCGGATGCCCGCGCTGTGACAGCGCGCCACCGCCTGCACCACCTGCGCGCGGGGCGGGTCGAGCATCGTGACCAGCCCCAGGAAGCACAGCTCGCGCTCGGCGCTCGCGCGCGCGGTCGCCTGCATCGCCGCCTGCGTGGTATCGCGGGCGGGCGCGTGCTCCGCCGGCGCCAGGCTGGGCGTGGGCGTGGGTCCAGGTGCGAGCGCCTCAGCGCCAGCCGGCATCTCCCTGCGTGCGAGGGCCAGCACGCGCAGGCCCTGACCGGCGAAGCTCTCCACCTGCCTGGTGGCGCGCTCGCGCTCGGCCGGGCTCAGCGGACGCAACTCGCCGCCGGCGGACATGGCGCTGGTGCAGAGCGGCAGCACGGACTCGGGCGCACCCTTGGTGTGCAACCAGAGGACCGGACCGTCGGCATCCAGCGTTGACATCAGCTTGAGCTCGGGATCGAAGTTGTACAGATGGCCGCGCCCCTGCTCGCGCCGATCGGGATCGACGTCGGCGCCAAGCGTCCGCGCCGCCATCAGAACCGCCACCTCGGTCGGGTCTCCCGTGTCTCCCGTGTCTCCCCTGCCGGTGTCCAGCCGGGCGTTGTTGCACGTGGCCGCCGTCTGCGCCAAAGCCCGCACGGCGGCATCCGGCGAGCCCTCCCCATGGGAGGGGCCGCCGTCGTCTCCAAGCGCGACTTCAGTGTTCAGCGTCCACACGGCCTTCGGCTGCATCCGGTTCTCCGTCAGAGTGCCCGTCTTGTCGGTGCAGATCACGTCGGTGGAGCCCAGCGTCTCCACCGCACTCAGGCGCTTGACCAGCGCGCCCCGGCGCGCCAGCGCCCCCACGGCGACCGCCAGCGCCAGGGTGATGACCGGCAGCAGGCCCTCCGGCACGTTGCCGGCGAGCAGCCCGACGGCGAACACGACGCTGTCCCGCAGCGACAGCCCCGCGGCGAGGATCGCCAGCGGGATGAAGGCCAGCGCCATCACCACCGCCACCCCGGCGATCAGCCATGCCACCCGGCGCACCTGGCGCTCCAGCGGGCTGGGCCGCTCGCGCACGCGCTCGGACAGCGAGGCGATGCGGCCGAGCTCGGTGTGCATGCCGGTCGCGAACACCACACCCCGCGCCTCGCCCCCAAGGCAGGTGCACCCACTGAACACCAGGTCCCTGGCATTCAGGCGCGGCAAGTCCCGGTCGACGAGATCGGCCGCGCGCAGCACCGACACGGACTCTCCCGTCAGCGTCGAGGAGTCCACCTCGACGGCGCCGGAGAGCAGGCGCGTGTCCGCGGCGATGCGGTCCCCCTCCTCCAGCAGGATGACGTCGCCGGGCACCAGCTGGGCCGCCTCGATCCTCGCCGGGGCGCCGTCGCGCAGCACCCTGACGTGCTGGGGCATGTAGCGTGCCAGCGCCTCCACCGCACGCTCGGCCTGCTGCTCCTGCACGAACGCGAACGCCGCGTTCAGCAGGATCACGAGCAAAACGGCGATGGCGACCGTCTGGTTGCCCACAGCCAAGGACAGGCCCGCCGCCAGCCACAGCAGCAGCGCCAGCGGGTGGGTCAACTGGCTCGCCAGCTCCCCCGGCCATCGGCGCCCGCCGCGGCGGCGCAGCTCATTCGCTCCGTACTGCGTCAGCCGGCGCTCGGCCTCGCGCGTGGTCAGCCCCGTGGGTGAGCTGCGCAGGTCGCGCAGCAGCAGCTCCGCGGCCTCCTGCACCTCGACCTCGGCCGGCTCCTGCACGTGGACTGGGTCGGTCATCTCTCGCGCGGGGATCAGCCGGCCGTCACGGGCCCGTCGGAGTGCAGCGAGGCCAGCAGCGCCAGCTCCTCGGCCAGCAGGCGCGGCAGCAGGAAGTGCTCGCGCACACGCTCGCGGCCTGAGCGGCCGAGCTGCTCGGACAGCTCGCGGTCGTTCAGCAACCGCAGCATCGCCTCGGCGCACTCCTGCACCGAGTCGACCAGCACGCCGCCGACGCCCTCGGGCATCTGCATCGGGATGCCCCCGGCGCGCCCGGCGACGACCGGGGTGCCCTTCCACAGCGACTCCGAGACGACCAGGCCGAAGCCCTCGCGGATCGACTTCTGCACGACTACGTCCGACAGGCGCTGAAACGCGTTGACCTCGACGTTGGACGCGCCCGTCAGGTTGGTGTAGATGTGGATCAAGGGATCGCTTTCGGAGCGCTCTGTCAGCTGGCTGTAGACCTCCCAGCCCTCGGGATCGTCGAGCGCCATCGAGCCGACGAGCGCGAGCTGCAGGCCCGGGACCTCCTCGCGCACGAGCCGGTAGGCGGCGATCACACCGAACGGATCCTTCCAGCGGTCGAAGCGCGAGACCTGCGTGACCAGGCGCCCGGGCAGGTCGATGCCGATCCAGTCGAGGATCTGACTGGCCGTGCGCTGCGAGAAGTCGAGGTTCTTCGGGCTGAGCGGATCGATCGCGGGGGCGATCGTGCGCACGCGGGCCACGGGCAGGTCGGGCGGCACGAACTCTGCCATCGTGAACACGGCCGCGTCGAAGTCCGCGAGGAACGGCCGCAGAAACCGCCACGCGTCGGCGTTGGGCTCGGAGGTGTCGATGTGACAGCGCCACACCCAGCGAGCGTCGCCTTTGCCGTGCACGCTCAGCAGCGCGGCCGGCTGGGGATCGTGGACGACGACGAAGTCATAGCCGCCGTCGAGCAGCGGCGCGTTTTCGCGGGCGCAGTCCAGATAGGCCTCCCGCTCGGCCTCGGTCAACGTCTCCGAGGCGCCCTGCAACGCGTTGTGCAGCGCCTTGGTGGCCCGGAAGAAGTCCTGGCTTCCGCCGATCACCTTCCAGTCCACGGTCAGCCCGAGATCGCGCAGCAGCGGCACCGAGGAGCGCAGCAGCTCCGAGACTCCGCCGCCGTAGGCGGTCGCGTTGACGTGCAGGATGCGAGCCCCGTCCAGCTCCCTGGCCTGCTCGCGCAGCCCTTCCAGGATCGGCTCGGGAACGATGTCCCGGTAGGAGTCCAACGACCACCGTCCGACGGATACGTGCTGGAGCACGCTCTACTCCTAGCACACAGAGCCTCACGGGGGATGAGCGGCTGAGATCATCTCTGCATGTCCACAACACGCGAGCTCGGCGGCAGGCGGCTGTGACGTCGGGTAGTGCTCTCTCACCCGCTCCGCGCGTGGCGATCTTCGCGCCCCACCCGCTGCTCACGGTCACCCTCGAGCGGGAGGGGCCCGATCGCGAGCAGGTCCACTTCCACCCCGGTGGACAGGGAGTGTGGGTGGCGCGCATGGCCGCCTGCATGGGCGCCGAGCCCGTGCTCTGCGGGTTCCGGGGCGGAGAGAGCGGCGAGCTGCTGGACACGCTGCTGGGACGGCTCGGGGGCGAGCGGCGTCTGGTGGACACCACGTCGGCGAGCGGCTGCTACGTGACCGATCGTCGCTCCGGCGAGCGTGAGCTGCTCACCTGCACGCTAAGCGATCCACCCTCCCGCCACGAGCTCGACGAGCTGTTCTCGATCACCTGCGCGGAGGCGATCGCCGGCGGCTGGCTGGTCGTGACCAACCCCATGCCCGGCGAGGCGCTACCGCTGGAGATCTACGGCGATCTGGTCGCCGACGCGCGGGCAAGCGGATGCCGCACGCTGGTCGATCTCTCCACACCGCGGCTGAACAGCGCGCTGCGCGGCGAGCCCGACCTGGTGAAACTGAACGACTGGGAGCTGGCCCAGTTCGTGTGCGGCCCCGTGTCCGAGCCCGCGCAGCTGCGCGCCGCGGCTGGGCGACTGCGCGAGGAGGGAGCCGGTGCGGTGATAGTGACGCGTGGCGAGCAGCCCGCACTGGTGCTCGCGGGAGAGCGGGCATGGTGGCTGACCCCTCCGCGCTTGACGCGCGGCTATCGCGAGGGTTGCGGCGATGCGATGCTGGGCGCGCTCGCCGCCACCTGGGCACGGGGAGAGCCCCTGGAGCAGGCGCTCACCGTTGGCGCCGCCGCGGGCGCGGCCAACTTCCTGCGTCACGGCCTGGGCAGCGCCTCCCGCGACGCAGTCGAGCGGCTGGTGGACAGCGTCGCGCTTGAGCCCGTCGCGGATGCGGGGTGACGGTCACGAGCGGGGACCGTCAGGGACGCGGGGCACCGGTTCGCCGCGCACGATCGCCTGCGGCGCGGCGTCGGCCGACCATGCGATCTGCTGCGGAGTGCGAACGGTCGCCAGGCGCGCGAATCCCGCCGCCAGCGCCACGGGGCGCCCCGCGTGGGAGGAGTGGGCATCGCTGCCGAGCAGGTCCACCAGTCCCTCCCGCGCCAGCTCCATCACGAACCCCCCAAGCTCGGCCTCAGCGATGAACTCAGCCGTCCACTGGATCAGGCAGCCGTCACCGGCGAGTCGTCGCAGGCGCTCGGAGAAGTCGCTGCCGGCGTGGCGCTCGGGATGGGCGAGGATGGTCCCGAGCCCTCGCCGCGAGAGCCGCCCGATCAGTGCATACAGACCGTCGTCGAGCGGCCCGGGGGCGGGCTCCAGCAGGACCCATCCCCCGGTCCCGCCGAGCGCCACCGCGCGCAGCTGAGCATCGCTGAGGCTGTCGGCCTGTGTCTGCGCGAGCTCCCCGCCGGGGAGGATCCGCACACCGATCTCATGAGCGTCCAGGTGGGCTTGCAGCTCCTCGACGCGCGCGGCGATCTCCTCGATGCGCACGTTATGGTCGTGCCGTATGTGCGGCGTCGCGCACACCACCGCGATCCCGTCCTGGAGCGCCTGGCGCGCCATCGCCAGGCTGTCGTCGAGATCGAGCGCGCCGTCGTCGAGTCCCGGCAGGATGTGGCAGTGCAGATCGATCACGCCTGGGGTCCCCGCTACGTTCCCGACAGGGCTTTCAGCGGCGTCATGCGGGTGACTCGCCACGCGGGGTAGATGCCGCCCAGCACGCCGATCGCGACGCCGACGAGCAGCGCGCGCCCGAGTCCCCAGGCGGTGACCGACGGGGAGACGTAGGCGCTGACGCCGAGTGCGTGGACGAGCAGACCGCCGCCGATGACCCCGAGCAGCAGGCCGGCGGCGGCGCCGAGCATGCTGACGGCGATCCCTTCGCCGAAGATCAGCGACGCGACGCGCGCCGGGGACCAGCCGACGGTGCTCAGCAGCGCGAGCTCGCCCTGGCGCTCCATGATCGACATGGCCATCGTGTTGGCGACGCTGATCGCCCCCACGATCAGTGCGATCACCACGATCACGAGGATGGCGTTGGAGATGAGCGCGCCGTTGGCGCCGGCGCGCAGGGCCTGCTGTGGGTCGCTGATCACCTGGGTGCCCGGCAGGGCGTGTTCGATCGCGCTGCCGGCGGTTGACGCGCGCACGCCCGGGGCCAGCTGCACGACCACGTCGGTCTCCTCCCCGGCGCGGCCAGCCAGCTGGCGGGCCTGGTCGATCGCCAGCACCGCGCCGGAGTCCTCGAACAGCACGCCCGTGTGGTAGACGCCCGCGACCCGATGGGCGCGCCCTTTGACGAGCAGCCTGCCGCCCGGACCCAGGTGCAGCTGTTCGGCGAGGCGATCGCCTACGAGGATTTCGCGGGCGCCCGAGCGTGGGCGCCCGCCGGCGACGATGACCAGGTTGTGCGTGAAGAACCCAGCCGGGTCGGCGCCGAAGACGACCGCGCTGGGAGCGGCCTTGACCGTTTCGACCATCAGCAGCAGCGGCGTCGCGCGGGCGACGCCGGGCTGCGCGGCTATCTGCCCCACGCTCGACGCGGGCAGGACCGAGGCGGTCGGATCCGAGACGTTCGCCTGGAAGATCCCGAGCTCCGAGCCGCCGAGATGGATGAATTCGTCCGCGGTGTCTCTCAGCCCCTGGGTGAACGACAGCAGCGCGACGATCGTGGCCACGCCGACGGCGATGCCTCCGGCGGTGAACACTGTGCGAGCCCGGCTGCGCAGCAGGTTCGTCGTGATGATCGCGAGCATCGGCTGACTCGTCCTAGCCCGCGGACAACGCCATCTCCGAGGAGCCGCTCAGCCGCCCGTCGACCAGGGTTACGGTGCGGTCGGCGCGCGCCCCGACCGCATGGTCGTAGCTGACCACGATCATCGTCATGCCGAGACCGTCGCGCAGTCCGAACAGCAGGTCGAGCACGCGTTCGGAGGTATGCGAGTCGAGCGCTCCCGTGGGCTCGTCGGCCAGCAGCAGGCGGGGCCGGTTGGCCAGCGCACGAGCCACGGCGACCCGCTGGCGCTCTCCGCCGGAGAGCTCGCGAGGAAGGTGATCGGCACGGTCGCCGAGCCCGACCTCCTCCAGCAGCTCGACCGCGCGGGCACGCCGCTCAAAGCGATGTACGCCGGCTCCGATCAGCGGGACTTCGATGTTCGCGCGCGCCGAGAGCGTGTCCAGCAGCAGATGGCGCTGAAATATGAACCCGGCGATCTCCCGGCGCGCGCGAGCGGGATGGGGCTCCTTCCAGATGGGCTGCCCGTCGATCAGCACCTCTCCGCGGTCGGGCTGCTCCAGACCGCCGATCAGGCTCAGCAGCGTGCTCTTGCCCGAGCCCGAGCGCCCGGCGATCGCGACCGCCTCTCCCGGATCGACCTTCAGCGAGAGCTCCCGCAGCGCGCTGATCTTGCCAAAGCTCTTGCTGAGCGCCTCGGCGATCACCGCCGCGCCCGCGCGTGAGCTCATGCAGTGACCTGCACGGGGTAGTCCAGGTTGACGGTCGCTCCTTCCGAGACGATCACTGCGCGGAACCTCAGCGGGTAGCCCACCGCCGAGGAGGGCCAGGAGAAGATGTCCGAGAAATGCCCGGTGAACGTGTAGTGGGACCGGTGCGCCACGACCTGCCCGGCGAACAGATACTCGTAGCTGACGCTCGCCTTCGCCGGACGCCCGGCGCTTGTGACCGTGAACCGAATCGGCCAGGCCCGGTTGACCTTCGGATGATGGGTGCCCGCGTGCAGCGTCGCCGTCACCGCGCCCGAGGTGCTCGTCACGAGGCCGGCCGCGGTGGACGTCGCCTGGGTGGTCGAGGTCGATGGGGTGGAGGCGGCGGATGTCGAGGTGGTGGCCTGCGGGGTGCTCGTGGCGGTGGAGGCCCGGGTGGAGTTGCTCCCCGAGGAGGACCCGCAGCCGGCCACGAGGAGCATGGCCGCAATCGACCCGCCGAGCAGCGACATGCGAGCTTGTCTGTATGGGCTCATAATGCCGACTCCCCGGGGCTGGCGAGGATGCTGGACGCGGCTGTCGATTGGGCCATTGCCTGTTCCTTTCACGTGCTGGATGCAAGCCGGATCATCGCCTCACGCCGGTACTCGGGCATCCGCGCGGACTACTGGCAACTGTAGGCGATGCACCACTCGACAGTGTGGCGTTCCACGGACGCCGATCCAGGCTGCCGGGGTCAGCATGCAATGGGTATCGGCACAGCGATGGATCAAGACGACGCCCTCCTCGATGAACGCCCGCGGACGACCGCCCGCCGATGACCGCCCGCGTCGATCCTGGCGCGGGACAGCAGGTCGATCCCGAACTGCTCTCGGCGCTCGCCGCGCCCGCGATGTATCGGGGGCGCCCCGAGGTGTCCGTGCACGAGACGCACGCGTCGTGGGTGTTCGTCGCCGGGGATCGCGCGTTCAAGGTCAAGAAGCCGGTGTCGCTGGGCTTTCTGGACTACGGCACGCTGGCACGGCGGCGCAGCGCCTGCCGTGAGGAGGTGCGCGTCAACCGGGAGCTCGCCCCCGGTCTGTATCTGGGCGTGCGGGCGATCGTGCGAGGCGGCCCGGCCGGATTTCGCCTCGCCCGCGACGATGCCCGGAGTGCGGTCGAGTACGCCGTGGAGATGCGCAGCTTCAGCGAGCAGGACACGTTCGCTGGCCTGATCGCGGCGGGCTCTCTCACCCGTGCGGACGTCGTCGCCGTGGCCCGCCTGCTGGCGGACTTCCACCGCTCCGCGGACGTGGCATCCGACTGGGGGCCGGAGCGGGTGCTCGACGTCTGGCGCGCGAACGTCGGGGAGCTCACGAAGATGCGCCATCCCTCCGGATGGCGCCTGGACGTCGCCGCGACGTTCGGCGAGGCGTTCGTGGCGGGGCATGCGCTCGAACTGCGCCGCCGCGCGCTCTTGGGGCTCGCCCGCGACGGCCACGGGGACCTGCGCTGCGAGCACGTGCTGGCCAGGCCGACCGTCGGCGTGGTCGACCGCATCGAGTTCGACCCGCAGCTGCGCCGCACCGATGTCGCCTGCGATCTGGCGTTCCTGGCGATGGATCTCGAGGCCCACGGGCAGCGCTGGGCGGCGCGCGAGCTCGTCGGCGCCTACCGTCACGCGGGCATCAGTCCCGGCGGGGAGGCGCTGCGCTCCTTCTACGCCGCACACTGGGCGCTCGTGCGCGCCAAGGTAGCGCTGATCGCCGCGGCCGGACACGCGGTGGAGAGCGATGCGGCGGGCACGGGCTCACCGGTGGGCGTGGGCTCAGGCGGGGATGCATGCGCGGACGCGGGCGCGAGCGCGGACACAGGCGCGGGCGCGAAGCTCGAACAGGCGCAGCGGCTGTGGTCGCTGAGCGAACGGTTGTGCTGGCGCGCCCGGGCGCCGCTGGCGATCGTGATCTGCGGGCCCGCCGCCAGCGGCAAGTCGACGCTGGCCGCCGAGCTCGCGCGACGCTCGGAGATGCCGGTCGTCTCCTCCGACGCGGTGCGCAAGCGCTTGGCTGGTCTCGACGCGCACGAGCCGGCGCGCGCCGAGCACTACAGCCACCACTTCACGCGCGCCACCTACGAGCAGCTGGCACGCGACGCGCTGCTTGCGCTTCGCCGCAGCGACAGCGTGATCGTGGACGCGACCTGCCGCACCCGCGAGGATCGCGTGCTGCTGCTGGACAGGCTGCGACGGTTCGGCATGACGCGCCTGATCGTCCGCTGCGAGGTTCCGCTCGAGCTTGCGCTGCGGCGAGCCGCGCGGCGTATGCACGATCCCGGGCGCATCTCCGACGCGACGCCGCGGATCGTCGAGGAGCAGTTTCGCTCCTTCGAGGAGCTCGACGAGCGTTCAGACGACGAGGTGCTGAGGCTCGACACGACCGAGCCCCTGGATATGCAGCTCGCCGCGCTCGCGCGCGCGGTTGACCGCGGCGGATCGGCACGGGGGGTGGCGGCGGTAGGTACTGACGCACATCGGGGCTGAGAGCACGGTCGTCCCCCTGGCCGGCTCACCAGCGCAGCAGCGCGGCGAGTTGGCCATGCTCGCCCAGCGCATCGCGCTCGTGGCGAACCAGCACGACCTCGACAGAACGTCGTGCCGCCAACGCAATGATGTGCTCGACGGCGTCGACCGGGTGCAGGGGCGCGCCGTCAAACCGGCAGCGGCCCTCATCCGACGCGGACAGCCGCCCGCAGCCCGAGCACAGCCCAGCTGTCAGGACCGCCCCCTCGGCGAGCAGGAGCGCCTCGACGCGCTCTTCCTCGAGCGTGGCGAGCACCTCGTCCAGCCCAGCCGCAGCGGGCCCGCCGGTACCCAGCGCTTCGTCCAAGCGCGAGATCAGCGCGCGCTCGCGGTCACGCTCGGCGCGCTCGAACACCGGGGTGAGCGCCCTCTCGATCTCCTGCGCCGGCGCATGCTCCAGATCGCGCTCGAGCACTCCGGCGAGACGATCGCGCAGATCGCGATGCAGACTGTCCTGCACGACCGGCCAGAGCTCATCGGACGCGACGATCGCCAGCTGGTCGAATGGACGGCGCCGGTGCGCTCGCAGCAAGACCTCGGTGGTGTGGCGCACGTGCTCGGCGACCTGCTGCTCTATCCCGCGCTGGAGGTTGGCCTGTGACCAGCCGCCCTGCGCGTGACGACGATGCAGCTCGTCCCGAACGGCGGCGAACTCGATCAGCCCATCGCGGTCACCGCGAAACAGGCGCGCGCCGCGCCGGCTGAGCACGGCGACGCCCCAGTCCCCCGTGGTGAGCATCGCCGCGAGCGGCTCCAGCCAGGGCACGGTGTCGAGGACGACCAGCGGCTCGACCGGCTCTGCCAGCGCGAGCACCTCCAGCGCACCGGCCGCGGCGCACGAGAAGATCGCCACCGCCCCCGCGCCTTGCGCCAGCTCCGCGTGCGTGTCCACGGCGTCTCGCACGTGCTGAGCGTCGAGGTCGTGCGCGCCGGCGCTGGACAGCAGCGCCGACAGCTCCGCCTCGCGTGCCGGCGGAGTCGGGAACCGGCTGGGATCCAAATCGAAATACACGCTCAGCACGGGGTGCCCGGCGCTCTCGATCCGGCTCAATCGCTCGAGCACAGCCGGGCTCACGGCGGTGACTGCCATCAGGCGCCCCCCATGTCGGTCACTCGCCGCTTCCGGGAGCGGCCAGCGTCTCCTCCATGAACGCGACATGGCCCCAGTTGATGTGCAGCGGACGGCCCGCACCGCTCTCGAGCGTGACGGGGTTGGGGTGGTCGCGCCGCACGGCGTGGACGACGTCTACCTCCTCCTGGGCGACTATCACCTCGACGCCGGCGTCGAAGACGATGCGTGTGGACATGATTCCTCCGATGGCTGTATTGGCTTGCGTGACCGCGGGCCTGCGTGAGCGTGTTTCGTCTTGCTGGGCGAGCGGAGGCCGGCCTCGACGCTTGACGCGCCGCGGCCGGCGTATCTCCAGTCCGTCCGATCCGTCAGGCGGCGGTCGGGGTGATCTCGATTTTCTCCTTCTTGGCCTCTTTTGGCAGGGGGATCTGCGACGCTATTGCGCAACCGCTCACGGCGCATCGGCAGAGCGCCCCATGAACGCTCCGTAGTAATCCCGCCGATCGAACATCGGCCAGCGCATCGACTGCTAGCGGGTGGGCGACCCAGCCGTCAGTAGAGACCACCGTGCCGTCTCAGTGGCCCACGCGGATGATTCGCCCGGCGGCGAGCACGAGGATGTCGTCTACCTAGATCTAAGCCGGGAGAACCGAAGGTGTTCCACGATCGCCGTCATGCCGGGCAAGAGCTCGCGGCACAGCTGCCGGGATTGGCGCACGAGCGGCCGATCGTGCTGGCGCTGCCGCGCGGGGGCGTCCCGCCGCCGGCGGCCGCCGAGTCCTCGCGCGAGCTGCGCGTGGAGGGAGGCTGAGACATGGCTGCCCCGCTGGCGCTGCCTCTCGGTGAGCGTGCCGTGCTGGATGCGGTGCGGCGCGAGGCGCACCCGCTCACCGGCGATCATCGCGACTACGACGCGCTGCTCGCGCTGATCGGGGATGCTCGGATCGTGCTGCTCGGCGAGGCCAGCCACGGCACGCACGAGTTCTATCGCGAGCGCGCGCGCATCACCAAGCGCCTGATCGCCGAGCACGGCTTCACCGCGCTGGCGATCGAGGGCGACTGGCCGGACGCCTACCGCGTCAACCGCTACATCCACGGCGCCCGCGAGGATCGCGACGCCGAGGAGGCGCTGAGCGGCTTCCGGCGCTTCCCCACCTGGATGTGGCGCAATGCCGACGTGCTCGACCTCGTCGGCTGGCTGCGCGCCCACAACGACGGTCTGGGACGCGGCGCCCGCGGCACCGGCTTCTACGGTCTTGACCTCTACAGCCTCGGCGCGTCGATGGAGGCCGTGATCGGCTATCTCGACGGGCAGGACCCAGACGCCGCGGCACGCGCACGAGCGCGGTATGAGTGTCTGCAGCCCTACAGCGCGGAGAGCGCCGCATACGGTCAGGCTGTGCTGCTCGGCGTCGGCGAGCCATGCCGGCGGCGGGTGATCGAGCAGCTCGTCGAACTGCGCCGCCGCGCCGGGGACTACCTGCGCCGCGACGGGCTCGCCGCCGAGGACGAGTACTTCTTCGCCGAGCAGAACGCCGCGGTCGTCGCGAACGCCGAGGAGTACTACCGCACGATGTTCGGCGACCATGCCGGCTCCTGGAACCTGCGCGACCGGCACATGGCCGACACGCTCGATGAGCTCCTCGCGCATCTCGACCGCCATGGCGGCACCGCGCGCGCGGTCGTGTGGGAGCACAACTCGCACATCGGCGACGCGCGCGCCACGGAGATGGCCCAGCGCGGCGAGCTGAACATCGGCCAGCTGATGCGCGAACGCCACGGCCGCGACGTGGTCAACGTCGGCTTCACCACCTACACCGGCACCGTCACGGCGAGCTCTGAGTGGGGCGGGCCCGCCGAGCGCAAGCGCGTGCGGCCCGCCATCGCCGACAGCTACGAGGCGCTGCTGCACGCCACCCGTATTCCCGCCTTCCTGCTCTGCCCGCTGGCCGCGGGCGAAGGCGGCCGCGCGCTGGCAGAGCCGCGACTGGAGCGCGCGATCGGCGTCATCTACCACCCTCAGACCGAGCGCCAGAGCCACTGCTTTCTCGCCAGCGCCGCGCGGCAGTTCGACGCGCTCGTCCACCTCGACTCCACACGCGCCGTCGAGCCGCTCGAGCGCACCTCTGCATGGGAGCTCGGCGAGCCACCGGAGACCTACCCCAGCGCGTTGTGATCGCGATGAACAGCGCCAACTCCGTATCGAGACCATGACTGCCCTCGGCGTAGCTCTGTTCGTGCTCGCGCTGGTGCTGGTGCTGGCCGAGGCGCATCTGTCGACCGGTGGGCTGATCGGCGCCTGCGCGATCCTCGCCGCCATCGGTGGCATCACGCTGCTGCTGCTCGCCGCCGGAGCCGGCGCGGCGGTCGTGCTGATCGTCGCGCTGTGCGCGGCGATGGCGGCGATGTCGCTGCTACTGCTCGCCAGGCGCCGGATCCTGCGCCCCCAGCTGGCACGCCCTCGCACCGGCAGGGAGGCGCTCGTCGGCCATGTCGGCGTCGTGCGCTCCAGTGACGGCTCCGAGGCGCAGGTCTTCGTCGACGGGTCGCTGTGGCGAGCCGAGCCGAGCCCGGTTTATCACGAAGCTGAGTTGCACGACGGCGAGCGCGTCGTCGTCGAACGTGTCAACGGTTTGACCTTGTGCGTGCGCGAGGCCGAGGAATGGGAGCTGAATCCATGATCGTCACGATCCTCATCGTCGTTCTGGCCGTACTGCTGCTGCTCGGGCTGACCCTGGCCTCGGCGTCCGTGCGCATTCTGCGCGAGTACGAGCGCGGCGTGATCTTCAGGCTCGGACGCCTACTCGAGCGCAAGGGACCGGGCGTTGTGCTGCTGATTCCGTTCATCGATCGGATGGTCCGCGTCAGCCTGCGGACCGTCACACAGCAGATCCCGCCGCAGGAGGTGATCACTCGCGACAACGTGCCGGCCCGCGTCACCGCGGTCACCTACTTCCATGTCGTCGATCCCAACCGCTCCGTCGTCGAGGTCGAAGACGTCCTCGCCGCGACGTCGCAGATAGCCCAGACGACGCTGCGCTCGGTGCTCGGCAAGGCCGAGCTCGACACGCTGCTCGCCGAGCGCGAGCGGCTCAACGAGGATCTGCAGAAGATCATCGACGACCAGACCGAGCCGTGGGGCATCAAGGTGACGGCGGTGGAGATCAAGGACGTGGAGATACCCCCGGACATGCAGCACGCGATCGCGCGCCAGGCCGAGGCCGAGCGCGAGCGCCGGGCGAAGATCATCAACGCCGAGGGCGAGGCCCAGGCCGCCGCCAAGCTCGGCGAGGCGGCCGACGTGATCAGTCGCAACCCCGTCACGATCCAGCTGCGCTACCTGCAGACGCTGCTGGAGATCGGCAGCGAGCAGAACTCGACGATCGTGTTCCCGCTGCCGATCGATCTGATCGGACCGCTGATCGGAGCGGTGGGCGACCACAGCGCAAACACCCCCGCCGCATCGCCGCCACCCGACGCCGCGATCGCTGAATCCCGCGCGACCGACGGAACATCGTCGGGCACGGTGCCGGCGTGATCGGCACCCTCACACGCGACGCCCAGTCATCGGTCGCCGCGCCCGCGTTGCGCCCCGATGTGATCGAGGTCCGCGATCTGACGAGGCGCTTCGGCGAGTTCACAGCGGTCGACGGGATCAGCTTCGACGTTCGCGAGGGCGAGGTGTTCGCGTTCCTGGGGCCCAACGGCGCGGGCAAGTCGACGACGATCAACATGCTGTGCACGCTCGCCCATCCGACCGCCGGGGAGGTAAGGGTCGCGGGCTTCGACGTCGCGGCGCGGCCGAAGGCGGTGCGCCGCAACATCGGCCTGGTCTTCCAAGACCAGACGCTCGACGACAGGCTCACGGCGCAAGAGAACCTCCGCTTCCACGCGGTGCTCTACCGCGTGCCCGCCCGCGAGGTCAACGAGCGCATCGCGCGCGTGCTCGAGCTCGTCGACCTGAGCGATCGGCGCTACGACCTCGTGTCTGAGTTCTCCGGCGGCATGGCGCGCCGCCTGGAAATCGCGAGGGCTTTGATGCACGTCCCCAGGGTGCTGTTCCTGGACGAGCCGACGCTCGGGCTGGACCCGCAGACGCGCGCGCTGATGTG
>CABEDD010000033.1_pt1 | contig 30653 bp, 34 predicted proteins | sample 3132901 | NCBI WGS metagenome assembly CABEDD01 (sample SAMEA5534329, study PRJEB31848) | metagenome | biome: tundra; feature: field; material: soil | place: USA | collected 2013-05 | depth 0.15 m
CGGGGCGGTGATCAGTTTTTCGTAGTCGTAGGTCCAGGGCTCGTAGTAGTCGTCGATCTGCGGCAGGTCGGGGTTGGAGAAGATGTTCAAGAGCTTCTTGATCGGGCCGCCGGCCTTCAGCCGCAGCCGGCCCTTGCGGTCGAGCTCCCAGCCGCCGTGCCAGTGCTCCTGGTCCTCCCAGCGCTTGGGGTAGCCGAGGCCGGGCTTGGTCTCGACGTCGTTGAACCACATGTACTCGGCGCCGGGACGGTTGGTCCAGACCTGCTTGCACGTCACCGAGCAGGTGTGGCAGCCGATGCACTTGTCGAGGTTCATCACCATCCCGACCTGGGCACGAATCTTCATTCGAATGTCACCTCCGCCTCGCGCTTGCGCAGCACCGTGACCTCGTCGCGCTGGGAGCCCGTCGGGCCGTAGTAGTTGAAGCCGAAGGACAGCTGGGCGTAGCCGCCGATGAAGTGCGTTGGCTTCATCACGATCCGTGTCAGCGAGTTGTCCGTGCCGCCGCGCTTGCCCTGAAGCTCGGTCAACGGAACATTGAGGTGGCGGTCCTTGGCGTGGTACATCAGGCACGTGCCCTCGGGGATGCGGTGGGAGACCGTCGCACGGCAGGCGACGACGCCGTTGCGGTTGTAGGCCTCGACCCAGTCGTTGTCCTTGATGTCCAGGGCCTCGCCGTCCTCGCGGCTGATCCATAGCATCCCGCCGCCGCGGAACAGCGTCAGCATGTGCAGGTTGTCCTGGTACTCGGAGTGGATCGACCACTTCGAGTGCGGCGTCAGGTAGCGCAGCGTCAGCTCGCGCCGGCCCGAGTCGTCCTTGGCGCCCTGATCGCCGAAGATCGCGCGGTGGTGAAGCGGCGGGCGGAACACGGGCAGGCCCTCGCCGAGCTCGAGCATCCAGGCATGGTCGAGGTAGAAGTGCTGGCGGCCCGAGAGGGTGTGCCACGGCTTATCGCGCTCGACGTTGGTGGTGAACGGTGAGTAGCGGCGCCCGTGCGCCTCGATGCCCGACCACTCCGGTGAGGTGATCACCGTCCGCGGCTGCACCTGCGCGTCCTTGAAGGTGATGCGGTCACCCGCGCGCGGACCGGCGAGGTCGGCGAGCGGCACGCCGGTCGTGCGCTCGAGTGCCTGGAAGCCCTTGACGGCCAGCCGGCCGTTGCAGGTCCCCGACAGGGTGAGGATCGCTTCGCAGGCGTGCTCCACGCGGTCCAGCGACGGGCGCCCGTCGGCCACGCCGCCCCGGATCGCGCCGTTGGCGGCGCGCAGCTCCGCTACCTCCTCGTCCGCGACCCAGCTGGCGCCCTTGACCTGCGTGCCGAGCTCCTCGACCAGCGGCCCCAGTGCCCGCCAGCGCTCGCCGACGTGGGGGTAGTCGCGCTCGACCACGATCAGCTTCGGCATAGTCTTGCCCGGGATCGGCTCGCACTCGCCGGCGCGCCAGTCGCGCACCTCGCCCAGCGGCTGGGCAATCTCGTCCGGCGTGTCATGCAGCAGCGGCGCGACGACGAGATCGCGCCGGGCACCGAGATGCTGCTCGGCCAGTTCGGAGAAGCGCTGTGCGATCAGCCCGAACGTGTCCCAGTCGCTCTTTGACTCCCACGGCGGCGGGACCGCCTGGTTGAACGTGTGCACGAACGGATGCAGGTCCGTCGAGGACAGGTCGTACTTCTCATACCACGTGGCCGCTGGCAGCACGACATCGCTGAACAGCGCGTTCGAGGTCATGCGGAAGTCGAGCGTGGTGAGCAGGTCGAGCTTGCCCTCCGGGGCCTCCTCGTGCCAGCGCACCTCGCGCGGACGCAGCTCCGGCGGAGACTCCTCGGCGCGCACCGCGTTGTCCTTGGTGCCCAGCAGGTGCTTGAGGAAGTACTCGTGGCCCTTGCCGGAGGAGCCCAGCAGGTTCGCCCGCCAGACGGTCATCACCTTCGGGTGGTTATCGGGGGCGTCGGGGTCCTCGCAGGCGAAGTGCAGCCGGCCCTCGCGCAGCTCTTTGACGACGTGCTCGGCCGGCTCGATGCCCGCCCGCTCGGCCTCATCGACCAGGTCGAGCGTCGAGCGGTCAAAGCTCGGGTATGAGGGCAGCCACCCCAGGCGGGCGCCGAGCGCGTTGACGTCGACGATGTGACGGCCCTCCAGCAGTCCGCGTCCGAGCGGGGAGGCCAGGCCGGAGGGCTGGTAGCGCTCGTAGCGCCACTGGTCGGTCGCCAGGTAGAAGAACGGGGTGCCCGACTGATGGCGCGGCGGGCGCACCCAGTCGAGTGCGAACGCGATCGTTTGCCAGCCCGCCAGCGGCCTGACCTTCTCCTGGCCGACGTAGTGTGCCCAGCCACCGCCGTTCACGCCCTCACAGCCGCACATCATCACCAGCGCCAGGAACGTTCGGTAGACCTGGTCTGAGTGAAACCAGTGGTTGGTGCCGGCGCCCATCGCGATCATCGAACGCCCGCGGGTGACCTCGGCGTTGCGCGCGAACTCCCGTGCGACACGCGCGACGAGCTGGCCCTCCACGCCGGTGATCGGCTCCTGCCACGCCGGCGTGCACGGCGCCGGATCCTCATAGCCGGACGGCCAGTCGCCCGGCAGGCCCTCGCGAGCGACCCCGTAGTGCGCAAGCGTCAGGTCCAACACCGTCGTCACGAGCCGCCCGCCGACCCGGACGGCGGGCACGCCGCGGCGCACGCTCGTGCCGCCCTCCCCCTCGCCGACATCGAAGCGCGGCAGGTCGACGGGCACCCGATCGCTCGCCCGGTCGATCAGCGTAAGCGCGGGCTCGATGCCGTCCAGGCGCAGGTTCCAGCGCCCGGGCTCGCCGTAACGGTGCCCGACTGAGCCGCCCGGCACGGCGGGCTGACCGGTGCGCACGTCGAGCATGACCGGCTTCCACTCGGCATGCTCGTCCTCGCCGCCGGCGCCCTCGAGGTCCGATGCGCGCAGCAGCCGGTCGGGCACGTATGCGCCGTCGCGCTCGCGCAGGGTGAGAAGCAGCGGCAGGTCGGTGAAGCGCCGCGCGTAGTCCTGGAAGTAGGGCACCTGCCGGTCGACGTAGAACTCCTTGAGGATCACGTGGCCCATCGCCATCGCCAGCGCCCCGTCGGAGCCCGGCTGGGCGGCCAGCCAGTGGTCGGCGAACTTCGTGTGCTCGGCGTAGTCGGGTGAGACGACTACGACCTTCTGGCCGCGGTAGCGCGCCTCGGTCATGAAGTGCGCGTCCGGCGTTCTGGTCGTCGGCAGGTTCGTGCCCCAGATCAGCAGGTAGCCCGCGTTGAACCAGTCGCCGGACTCCGGCACGTCGGTCTGGTCGCCGAACGCCTGAGGCGAGGACGGCGGCAGGTCCGCGTACCAGTCGTAGAAGGAGAGGATGACACCGCCGATCAGCGAGAGGAAGCGCGTGCCGGCGGCGTAGGAGGCCTGCGACATCGCCGGGATCGGCGAGAAGCCGACCACCCGGTCTGGGCCGTACCGCTTGATCGTGTGCACGTGCGCGGCGGCGATCATCTCCACCGCGTCATCCCAGGAGGCGCGCACGAAGCCGCCCTTGCCGCGCTGTCGCTTGTACAGCCGCGCCTTCTCTGGGTCATCGACGATCTCCGCCCACGCGTCCACCGGGTCACCGAGCCGCGCCCGCGCCTCGCGGAACATCTCAAGCAGGCTGCCGCGGACGTAGGGGTACTTCAGCCGCAACGGCGAGTAGGTGTACCAGGAGAACGACGCCCCTCTTGGACAGCCGCGCGGCTCATAGTCGGGCATCTCCGGGCCGGTCGAGGGGTAGTCGACCGCCTGGGACTCCCACGTGATCAGCCCTTCCTTGACATACACGTTCCACGAGCACGACCCCGTGCAGTTCACGCCATGGGTGGAGCGCACCACCTTGTCATGTGCCCAGCGTCCCCGGTACGAGCTCTCCCAGGCCCGGTCCTTGGCGACCAGCTGGCTCCAGCCCTCGGCGTTGACCGGCCCACGACGCAAGAAGCGATGCGCCTCGAGCAACGGATTGGGGCGCTCAGGCATTGCTGCCCAGCACTCTCGGAGCCGAGGTGGCCATCAGATCCTAGCCTCGGCCGATCATGCTCGCCGCACCAAGCCTCGAGGCCTCGGAGCCCTCAACCGGCTTGCATGACGCACCGCACCAACCGAAGTAGATCGACACGGCGCGGATTCTTCCACATCGCCAGTAAAAAAGCTAGCGGGCTGCGTCACACGCTGGTCGATCAGCGCGGTGAGTGGCAGCAGCGCATCCGCGCGGTGCTCTACCACCACGGGCTGGCCCACCGTCGCGAGCTTCATCTGCTCAGCGGCGAAGGCCGCGCCTGGCTTGAACAGATCGAGCTGCCCGATGCTGCGCGCGAGCAGGTCACCGTGGCGATCGCGTTGACCGAGGCGTTGAACGCGCAGATCACCCCGCTTGACCGACAGCTGCGCCTCTACGCCCGCCGGCAGGCTGGCTGCAAGGCGTTGATGGGCCACTACGGCATCGGTGAGCTGACCGCGGTCGCGGACCCTGGCTGAGCTCGGTGACCGTCGACAGCGCGTTCCTGCGTCGCTACTACGTGTTGTTCTTCATCGAGCTTCAAAGCCGTCGCGTCCACTTCGCTGGGGTGACGGCTAACCCCAACGGCGCCTGAGTCGCCCAGCAGGCGCGCAACCTCACCTGGTCACTCGCAGATCACGACCGACCGATCCACTTCTTGATCCACGACCGCGACAGCAAGTTTGGTCGCTGCTTCGACGAGGTCTTCCGCAACCAGCGCATACAGGTGCTCCAAACACCGATTCGGGCGCCTTGCGCGAACGCCTTCGCCGAGCGCTGGGTCCGCAGCGTGCGGGAAGAGTGCCTGGACTGGCTGCTGATCTTCAACCGGCGTCATCTTGAGCTGGTGCTGCGGACCTATGTCGAGCATTACAACGAGCACCGCCCGCATCGAGCGCTCGCGCAAAACCCACCGCTCGCGAGGGCTCGGCCCACGCCCGACTGCGACACACCACTCAACGTTCACCGGCGCGATCGCCTCGGCGGGCTCCTCCACGAGTACCAACTCGCGGCATGAACGCGGCGTTTTCGGCACCTACACGCTCGTGCCCGCGCGCCGGCAAAGAGCCGGATAATTTTCCTAGTCCGCCTGGAGAAAATGCTCGGCTGTCGTTATACTCCCGAAAGGCAATCAACTTTCGACCAATAAGGAGCGGCATGAGCTCGACGATCGGTGATACCGAACCACCTGGGGCAGGCGCAAAGGCGGTCCGCCGCCATCAGGTGGTGATCGTGGGAGGAGGTACCGCCGGGATCAGCGTCGCTGCGCGGCTCTGCCGGGCGCTGAGAGAACCGGACGTGGCGATAGTGGAGCCCTCCGAGACGCACTACTACCAGCCGTTGTGGACGCTGACGGGCGCGGGCGTCGTGCCCAAGGAGAAGAGCGCGCGCCCGCAGGCCGGGCTGATTCCGCGGGGCGCCACCTGGATACGCGCCCGCGTGAGCAAGCTCGATCCGGATGCCAACCAGGTGCTCACAGATGAGGGCGAGCGGATCGAGTATGAGCTCCTGGTGGTCGCATGTGGCATCGAACTCGACTGGAAAGGGGTGGTCGGCCTCGAGGGCAATGTGGGCCGCAACGGAGTCTGCACCAACTATGCCTATGAGGAGTGCGAGCGCACATGGGAGACGATCCGCGGCTTCCAAGCGGGTACGGCGCTGTTCACGATGCCCCCTCCCCCGATCAAGTGCGCAGGCGCCCCGCAGAAGATCATGTACCTCGCCGATGACGCGTGGCGCAAGCTGGGCGTGCGCGAGCGCACGCGCATCGTGTATGCGGCCGCCACCCCGGTGATCTTCCCGGTGAAGGAGTATGCGCAGCCGCTGGAGCGCGTGATCGCGCGCAAGGGAATCGAGACGCTCTACGGGCATGAGCTCGTGGAGCTGCGGGCGGATGAGAGGCAGGCGGTGTTCGCCGACCACACGCGAGGGGAGCGGGTGACATTGGTGTACGACATGATCCATGTGGTTCCCCCGCAGCAGTCGCCCGCGATCGTGCGCGAGAGCCCGCTGGCCGATGCCGACGGCTGGCTGGAGGTGGACAGCCACACGCTGCGCAGTCCGCGCTACCCCAACGTGTTCGCGCTCGGCGACGCCAGCAGCGCGCCGACGTCGAAGACGGGGGCGGCGATTCGCAAGCAGGCGCCTGTCCTCGCCGGCAACGTGCTCGCGCTGCTGCATCGTCGGGGACCGCAGGCATTCGGAAGTTACGACGGCTACACGTCGTGTCCGCTCGTGACCGGATACGGCAAGCTGATCCTCGCGGAGTTTGACTACGACAAGAAACCGACTCCGACGTTCCCGTTCGATCAGACCAAGGAGCGCTGGAGCATGTACCAGCTCAAGCGCTACGGCCTGCCCGCCCTGTACTGGCACGGCATGCTCAAGGGCCGGGCGTAGGGGGCTTTCAGCCGGCGCGCGGAAGCGCCGCCGCGCGGGCAGACGAGTAGGGGCGCCCGAGGTGCTGCGGGGAGATGTTCCAGGCGTGGACGAGCCGGCTGAACGGGAAGAACGCCCAGAACAGCCACGCAATGATCGCGTGCAGCTGGTAGACGAGCCCGATAACCCGACCAGTGACGCCCCCGCGATCACCGAGACCCGCTGGTAGGCGCTCTCGGGACGCCGAGCGCGCCGGTCCAGGAGTGGGGATGCACAGACGGATGAAGTGGCCGCTCACGGCAGCGAGCGCTCCGTAGTGGAAAGCCGGGCTGGCCCAGCCGAGGATGTGGCGGTCGAGCAGTTCGATCGAGCGGCCCGTCCAGGAGAACTGGTCGCGGCGGTAGCGCCACCAGCGCCCGACCGCTGACACCGCGATCGCGACGTAGAAGATAATCCAGAGCAGAACCTTGCCGGCGCCCATCGCCGTGGCTCCATCGTTGGCATGACCTTCCGCGGGGCGATCGGCTCCAAGCCGACCAGTCCGGCAAGCCGGTTGGCGTGTGGGTGCCGAAAACTCGATCATCGGCACTTGAGGGCGTTGTGGCCTGCGGCGCGTAGGGTCCTGTCCCATGACACCCAAGCGCTCCGAGCTTCTGCTCATCTCCTTCCTCTACTGGGCCAGGGCGTCGCTGGCGACGCCGCCACCCATCCCGGCCTGCACCACCGGGCATTCGAGCCCGAACCGGCCCAGGAAGCCGTCGGCACCAGGAGCTGTCATCTCCGTAGAGGCTTCATCCGAGGAAGACCCGCACGCACGGCACCATGTTGTGCTCAGCCACGTGTCGTGATGCCGTAGTTGACGTGTCCCGGGGGTCCCTGCGGTCCCTCATCGGCAGGTTCGACGTTGCCGGTGTGTGCGGGCTCGTGGTAACCCAGACCAGTCAGGTAGCGGTCGACCATGCGCGCGCACTGGCGGCCCTCGTTGATCGCCCACACGATCAGGGACTGGCCGCGACGGGCGTCGCCAGCGGCGAAGACGCCCTCGACGGACGTTGTGTAGGGCTTCACGGCCTTGACGTTACCGCGCGGGTCCTTCTCGACGCCGAGCTGGTCGAGCAGCGGCTGCTCGGGGTGCAGGAAGCCCATCGCGAGCAGCACGAGTTGGGCGGGCAGCTCGCGCTCGGTGCCCGCGACCGGCGCGAACGGAGGGGTCGGCTCGGCCTGGGAGAAGCGCAGGGCGCTGACCGCGCCATCGACGCCGAGGAAGCGGGTGGTCGCGATCGAGTAGTCCTGCTCACCGCGCCCCAACTCGTGGGCCTCTTGCATCGCATAGCTCAGACGAAACTTGTCTGGCCACAGAGGCCACGGTGTGCGCTCGTCGGGTCGCCGGGGCGGCGGCTCGGGCAGCAGCTCCAGCTGCGTGACCGATGCGGCACCCTCGCGCAGGGCATTGCCCACGCAATCAGCGCCCGTGTCACCGCCGCCGATGACCACGACATGCTTTCCAGCGACGGCTATCTCACTCGCTCCGGACGGGGCGGGGACGGCTGGCTCGGGCCCTCGTTGGCCGGCGACCCAGCGGTTGCGCTGATAGAGGTAGCCCATCGCGAAGCGGACGCCATCCAGCTCGCGGCCCGCGACCGGCAGGTCGCGGGGAACGCGTGAGCCGGTGGCGATGACTGTGGCGTCGAACCCCGTCAACAGCTCCGCGATAGGGCCATCGCGACCGACGTCAACCCCGCAGCGCAGCTCGACTCCCTCGTCGATGAGCTGCTGCACGCGGCGCTGCACGACGGTCTTTTCGATCTTGAAGTCCGGGATGCCGAAACGCAGCAGGCCGCCGGGGGCCTCGTCGCGCTCGAACAGCACGACGCCGTGTCCCGCCCGGCGCAGTTGCTGGGCGGTCGCCAAGCCGGCCGGGCCCGAGCCGATCACCGCGACACTGCGACCGGTCTCGAAGGTGGGTGGCTGCGGCGTGACCCAGCCCTCCTTCCACGCACGGTCGACGATCGCATGCTCGATCTGCTTGATCGTGACCGCTTCGCCCTCCCGGATCTCCATCACGCACGCCGCTTCGCACGGCGCCGGGCACGCCCGCCCGGTGAAGTCGGGGAAGTTGTTGGTCGCGTGCAGCTGGGCGCTCGCCTCCTTCCAGCGGTCGCGGTACACGAGGTCGTTCCAGTCGGGGATCAGGTTGCCCACCGGGCAACCGTTGTGGCAGAACGGCACACCGCAGTCCATGCAGCGCGCGCCCTGCGCGCGGAGCCCCGCGTCTGGGAGCGGCGCGACGAACTCCCGGTAGTCGCCGACGCGCTCATCGGGATCGCGTTGCACGCTGCCCGATCGCGCGATCTTCAAGAAGGCGCCGAGCTCACCCACCGCCGATCACCCTCACCAGGCCGGCATTCATGGCTTGAAGACCATCAGCACGAGGATCGCCAGGACGGCCGCCGCGGATGTGTAGTTGGCTGCGAGCGAGAGGGGGTCGTTGAGGAGCGCGCGCAGCTCCGCGCTGACCGGCGCATCTCTGGCGGCGAGCCGGGTGGCGAGCAGGCGCGCCTGCTTGGGCCGTCGGCCGCCGACGGCCCCGAGCGCGAGCGCGGCCAGGTACAGCCCGATGGCCGCGTCGATCCAGCCGGCGCCGTAGCCGAAGCCGCCGAGATGCACCAGCCACAAGCCGAAGCCGAGCACCAGCAACGCGCCGATCCCGACCAGGGCCACGCCGACCCGCGTGAGCCCGAGCAGCAGGGCAATCTCGGCGGGCCGCTGCCTGCGCCGGGCAGCCTCGAAGGCGACTCCGGCGAGAACGATCCCGGCGATGAACAGCAGCGCGCCTAGCAGGTGGAAGAAGAGCACCAGCTCATAGCGGGTGAGCTCATCCATGGCTCGCACCTTGGTGGATCCGCGATCGAAACGCCTGCTCCCCGGGCGCTCTGCGGGCGGCGCGACGGGCGTGCAGCACCGCGGCTGCGGTGACGGCCAGGAAGAGCAGTATTGCGAGCGCGTTGAGCGAGCCGCCCCATTGCCACGCAGCCAGGTTGCCGGCGAGGTCGCCGCCGAGCAGGCGCAGCGCCAGCGAGGCGTGCAGCAGTGCCAGGTGCACGTAGAAGCCGCGGTGAAACGGCAGCGGCACGCGCAGCACGGCCGGGACGATCACGGGCGCGTGCGCGAAGACCATCGACATGACGAAGCCGAGGAACACCGCGTGCAGTGAGGCGTCGTAGGCGGGACCGTCGACCATCGACGCGTATCCCGTCCACAGCACGCCGCCCACGGCGAGCCACACGTAGCCGGCGAGCAGCGCGCAGGCCATGAACCGCGTGACGCCGCCCATACGGACCGTGCGCCGCGCGACGTCATAGCGAGCCAACCACACCGCCTGGCCGAGCAGCCCCACGCCCGCGATCCTCACACCCAAGGTCTCGGCGGGCACGGACACCACCAACCCGGCGCAGAAGACCGCGACCGCGACCACCAGCAGCCCCCGAGCTCGGGCTGAAAGACGCACGGTGCGCGTCAGCTCCAGGCGCTCGCCGACGATGGTCAGCACGAGAAAGCCGGCGAGCAGCGGCGCGAAGCGGCTCACGTCAGCGCCCGTCAGCCAGAGCGCGGCGGCCGCGCACCAGGCGAGCGCGCCTAGGCCCATGATCGCATTGTGCGCCGAGGGCGCCATACGGTGCAGAACGACATGGTCGGCCAGCAGCACGAGCCCCGCGAGCGTCAGCAGCGCCGGACCCAGGCTGCCCGGCGGGCTGGCCAGCGCAGCGAGCGCTCCCAGGTCTGCGGCCAGCGGCGCCGCGTAGGACCACCAGCGTTCCAGCGCGACCGCCCGCTCGAGGCTCACGAGCGTGCCCAGAAAGCCGAGCGCCATCAGCGGGCCGTGCACTTCGCTGGCCGTGGTCAGGCCGCTCGGCAGCGACAGGCCGAGACGTAGCAGCCCACCCCACAGCCCGGCGAACAGGGCGACGAGCGCCAGCGCCAACAACGGCGCGCGCCGACGCCGCATCTGCCGAGCGCCGGTCACATCGATCGAAGCGCCTGGGATGTGCCGGGCGCCGTTCACGCCCATCCGAGCTGCTCGCGCGCCGCCTCGCTCATCGCCGTCGGCTCCCAGGGCGGCTCCCACACCAGCCTGACCGCGACATCGCGCACCTGCGGCAACTGCGCCAGACAGGCACGGATCTCATCATCGAGGAAACCCCCCAGCGGGCAGCCGGGCGTGGTCAGCGTCATCTCGATCGCAACGCTGCTGCCCGCCGCGATGACCACGTCGTAGACGAGCCCGAGATCGACGATGTTGACCCCCAGCTCAGGGTCGATCACCGAACGCAGCATCTCGAGCACCAGGCCCGCGTCGAGCGAGCGGGTGAGCAGGCCAAGCGCTCCGAGCTGGTCATCCACGGCCTTGATCTTTTCACATAGATCCTGTAAAAACAACGAGGCCGTGAGAATCCATCCGACCGACGACGATGACGCACTCAAGGCAATCACGCCAGTGCTCGCCGATGCGCTGCTCACGCTGGGCGAAAGCGGCCGGCCCGAGACCGCCAACCGGCTCGCCGGACGGGCGTGGGCGGCGCTGCGCCACCGCCATCCCACCGAAGCTCAGCGCGTCAACGCGCTGATGCACCGGCTGGCCCGAATGCCATCCGACCCCAACCACGACCAAGGAGCACCGCGATGCCTGACCCACAACTCGACGTCCGCACCGAGCCACCCGCCCGCCGCCACGAGCTGATCTTTGACACCTACGGCCAACTCGCCGCGGGCGGCGGCTTTGAGCTCGTCAACGACCACGACCCCAAGCCGCTCTACTACCAGTTCGACGCCGAGCACCCGGGCCAGTTCACGTGGGAATATCTCGAGCAGGGCCCCGAGGTCTGGCGAGTACGAATAGGCCGGCCCGCATGAGTCGCGCAGGTCCAAGCCGGCCGTCGCCGAAAATCGGCGTCCGGGCGCAGCCGCCCGGCGCCTACGGCGTTCGACGTCACCCCCCGCGGCACTGTGGCGCACCCAGGGCGTTAGGGTTTGCGGCGGGGCACGCTATCCCCTCACCTGACATGGAGGCCGCTTGAAAAGCTGGCAGCTCAAGACGCTTGACCTCAAGCCGCGACTTCCGGAGATCCTGTCCTCGAGCGATGCCGCGCGCGCGATCGTGCTCGACCTCGCGGCCGGCGAGAGCCTGTCCGACCACGAGGTGCACGAGCGCGCGTGGGTCATCGTTATCGATGGCGCGATCGAGGTCACCACAACCGCCGGCGAGCACGCCGAAGGTGGTCCAGGGCTGCTCATCGAGTTCGCTCCAGCAGAGCGTCACGAGGTCCTCGCGTCCTCGAACGCACGGCTGTTGCTGCTGCTGACACCGTGGCCAGGCAGCGGCCATCCAGGTGCGATGACGATCCGGGAGAAGCTCTACGCGCGACGCCATGCAGCCAAGCAAAAGCGATAAGAGCGGGGACCGAATTCGCCTGGTTGGGGTCCCGCGCGAACGCGCGGACAGCCACTGGCGCCGCTACGCCGAGGACCTCGGCGTGATCGCCACAGTGGATACGCTGGCGCGCCCGTTGCGCGAGCTGCGCATCTCGGTAACAGACCGCTGCAACTTCCGCTGCTCCTACTGCATGCCCAAGGAGATCTTCGGAGGCGACTTCGTTTTCATGCCACGGGACGAGTTGCTCACCTTCGAGGAGATCGCCCGCGTCGCCCGCCTGTTCGCCGAGCAAGGCGTCAAGAAGCTCCGCCTGACCGGCGGCGAGCCTCTGCTGCGCAGAGATCTCGAGCGGCTGATCGAGATGCTGGCCGGCACAGATGGGATCGCTGACATTGCTCTGACCACCAACGGTGCCGCCCTCGCAGGGAAGGCGCAGGCCCTCAAGCACGCCGGCCTGACCCGTGTGAGCGTCAGCCTCGACGCACTCGACGACGAGGTCTTCGGCGCGATGAACGATGTCGGCTTCCCCGTCCGGCGTGTGCTCGAGGGAATCGATGCGGCCGCGCATGTGGGACTGCTCCCTGTGAAGGTCAACATGGTGGTCAAGCGCGGCGTAAACGACCACTGCATCCTGGCGATGGCCGAATACTTTCGTGAGCGACCGGCGATTCTGCGCCTCATCGAGTTCATGGATGTCGGCACCACGAACCGCTGGAAGCCCGACGAGGTGGTCCCCGCCGCCGAGATCCACCGGATGATCGACGCCCGCTGGCCGCTGGAGCCGCTCGCGGCCAGCCACCCGGGCGAGGTGGCGAGCCGCTATCGCTACCGCGACGGAGGCGGCCAGATCGGTCTAATCGCATCGGTAACTAAACCATTCTGCGGGAGCTGCACGCGCGCACGACTGTCCGCCGACGGCAAGCTCCACACCTGCCTGTTCGCCACGTCCGGACACGATCTGCGCGCCCTGCTGCGCGGCGGAGCATCTGACCAGGAGATCACCCGACAGCTACGCTCGATCTGGACCAGCCGGGCCGACCGCTACTCCGAGACACGCACCGCACTGAGCACTGACCAGCCAAAGGTCGAGATGTCCTACATCGGCGGCTGACCCAGGTCCGTTGCAGGGCGCGGACGTCACAGGGCGCCGCACGAAGACCGACCCGTGAGCCTTCAGCGATGGCGAGATGGCGTTTTCGAGGCGTTTGGGCCTCCCCGTTTTAGGGCTCGAGGGCCGCGGCTGGCTGTAGCCGGCCCGCCGTTGGGCATCGCAGAATCCTGCGCCGAGCCGGCCAGGGGCCAGACGGCGATGTCGTCGGGCGCCAGGTCCAGGCGCAGGGACTGTCCGATCTGCAGGCGCCGGGCTTCGCCGTAGCGCAGGGTGAGCTGCAGGGTCCCTTCCAGGGCGAGCGTCAGCTCGCGCACAGTGCCGAGGTCGACGTCGTCGATCAGCGTCGCGGCGTAACGCCCGTCAGGCGCCAGGCGGATGCGCTCAGAGCGCACGCACCAGACGACCGGCGTGCCCTCTGCCAGCTCGCTCGTGGGCACAGTGATCTCGACGCCATCACTGAGGATTCGATCTGGTGCGACGGTGACTCCGCGATGGGTGTTGGCGATGCCCAGCAGCGCGGCGATCTGCGGAGAGCTTGGGGCCCGGAAGATCGACTCCCTGGTGCCCGCCTGCAGCACGCGCCCGTCACCCAGGACGACGATCTCATCGGCTAGCAGGGCGGCCTCCTCAGGGTCGTGAGTGACGATCACCGTGCTCAGGCCGACCTCCCTCTGCAGCCGGCGCAGGTCGCGTCGCAGCCGGTCGCGCACTGGGGCGTCAAGCCCAGTGAACGGCTCGTCGAGCAGCAGCAGTTGTGGATCGACAGCCAGCGCCCGGGCGATCGCGACTCGCCGCTGCTGGCCGCCTGAGAGCTCGTCGGGATAGCGGTCCTCAAGGCCTCCCAGGCCCAGGCGCTCGATCCACCAGGCGGCCAGACGCGGTTGTGCGCGGGGGGCGAAGGTGACCTGGCGCCACACAGTCCGCCGTGGCATCAACGCCGACTGCTGGGGTACGTAGCCGATGCCACGGCGCTCGGAGGGCAAAGGGTGAAGCGCCTGCGTGCCGGCCTGGATGTGTCCCTCGCCCTGTATCGAGGTAAGCCCGGCGAGCAGGCGCAAGGTCAGCGTCTTGCCGGCGCCCGATGGGCCCAGCAGGGCCAGGCGCGGGCTGCGCGCGCGGTGGGCGACGTTCAGCGAGAAGCCACCAAGCTGCTTGGCCACGGCGAAGTCCAGGGTTGCCGGTTGACGTGGTGAAAGCGCCACAGGCGCAAAGGTCGGCGTGTGCCCTCGTCGTCGCCGCGGGAGCGGCAACTGCATGAGCAGCATGATCGTGAGAGCGGCGAGCAGGGCAGCCGCGATCGGCAGCATGGTGCCCGGCAGGCCGGTCTCGTCGAACTGCACGAACGTGAACACGGGCAGTGAGAAGGGGTGGTAGGCGAGGATCACGGTGGCACCGAACTCCGAGAAGGCGCGCAGCCAGGTCAGCAGGATCCCGGCGGCGATTCCCGGTAGTGCCGCGGGCACGGCGACACGCGCAAAGCGTCCGAGGCGCCCGAATCCGAGCGTGGCTGCCACATCCTCCAGGGCCGGGTCGACTGCGGCAAAGGCGGCGCGCGCGGCGATGATCAGGAAGGGGGCGGCGACGAAGGTCTGGGCGAGGATGATCCCGGTCCGCGTGTCGGTCAGCTTGCCGTCGAACAGTTCCCCTAGGATCGTGAAGGGACCGACCACGTAGAGCAGCAGTATCCCGCTCATCAGAGTTGGCAGGGCCAGCGGCAGGGCCACGAGCGCCAGCAGCACCCGCCCTATGATGCCCCGCTTGCGGGCGAGCAGGTAGGCCAGCGGCGTGCCCAGCACGGTTATCACCGCGGCCGAGATCGTCGCCGTGAACAACGAGGTCAGCAGCGCCGAGCCGAGCTCAGGTGTGGCCGGGGCGCCGCCCGCCATACGCACCACGAAGGCGACGATCGGGACCAGCAGGTAGAGGGCGAGCAGCCCGCCCAACCAGGGCAGCGGGCTGCTCGCCCGGGCGCGCATGTGCTAGCCCGCGCCCACGATGCTGCGCAAACCCGCGGGCACAGCCGCAGCGTCGCCGGAGAATTTGGGCTTGATCGGGACCAGCCCGTATTCCTTTTCCACGGCCTGGCGCTTGGGGCTCAGCAGGAAGGCCACGAGCGCTTCCGCCCCGCTCTGGTTTTCGGCGTTGTTGAGGAGCGTGACCGTGTAGTCGGCGTACTTGAAGACCGGCGTCAGGGGAACCGTCGGCAGGTGCGCCTTCTTCGCCTCGACCACGTAGAAGAAGCCAGCGTCGAGCTGTCCCGCCTGCAGCCGCGCAAGCATCGAGGTCTCTTCGAAGATCGGGAAGGACTTCAGCGCCTTGGTGAGTGCCGAGTCATGCAGCTTCTTGGCGGCGGCGTCGATCGCTTCGACCGTCAGCTTGCCCTTGGGGTCCGCCTTGGGTTCTGTGCGCCCGACCAGGATGCCCGGCTCGGTGATGACCTCATACCAGGGCTTGCCGGCGGCGAGCTGCTTGCCGAACTTCGTCTTCGGGTTGTAGCCCAGGACGAGGTCTGAGGACGTGAAGGTCGAGTACCAGGATACCCAGTTGCCGTTGGCCGTTCCTTCCAGTTCCTTGTCGGCCGACGCGGCCGCGCTGACGAACACGTCGGCCTGGCGAACTTTGCCCTTGATCGCGACTGCGTCTTCGTTGGATCCGCCGCCGAAGCCTTCAAACGGGTATCCGGTGGCCTTGGTGAATTCGGGGCCCAAGGCCTTTTCCATGATGTTCACCAGCGAGCCGGCGTATATGGCCGTGACCTTCGAAGCCGCTGCGCGGGCCGTCGGCGTGCCCCGCCCAGATGCCGTCGCCACCGGGCTGCCGGCGAGCGCAATCGTCGCCGCGGTCGCGACCGTCAACGCCGCGCAGCCCCTCGCCATCCATGCAACTCGTCTTCTCGATGCGATTTTCCTCACAGGCCTGGTCTTTCAATTGACTTCATCGGACTTCAAGATTCAAACCCCTGCGTCGCCTCTAACTACAGCTGGCAGTGGCAGAGCCGGCACGCCACCCACAGGTCGAAGAGCTGCCAGAGATCGCGGTGCCTTTCGTTGAGCACCGCCAGCCGGCGAGCCGCGGGTGCGGCACGTCTTTGGTCAGGTTGAGCTTCATCTGGCGCTTCGCTCGATCATCACGGATGTCGCCTTGACCAGCGCCGTGGCCTCCACGCCGGCGGCTAGGCCCAGCTCCTCGACAGAATCGCGCGTGATCGCGGCGGTCACCAGGAACGGACCAGCCTGGATCTCCACGAGGGCCATCACCCCGGCGACCTCCACCGAGCGGATGGTCCCAGTGAAGCGGTTGCGGGCTGAGCTGACCGAGCCGGTCTGGTGGCGCCGGGGCCTGGCCGTCAGGCGGTGTATCTCGGACTCTGGGACACGGCGGCGATTGCGCTCGTCGCGATGGGTCCGCAGCTTGCCCGCGCGTTCCCAGCGGCGCAGCGTGTCGACGCTGACGCCGATCGCCGTGGCGGCTTCCCCGAGGGACATGTCTTTCTGCATCTGCCTAAGTATTGCTTATGCAGTAAGCGATTGCGCTGAGGTACTCGGCCCCAGTCGTTGCCGCGCGTCCCGAGCATCCACCACTCGGCCTGGCTCGGCTTACATTCCTCTAGCACGCCCGTGATGGAGCCCGAGGTGGCGGGCAGGAGCTTCGCCCTTGAGTCGTCGGTGAGACGCGCCGCTGGTTTTGGGGCTCAGATCAAGCGATAGCCGACGCCGCGCACGTTGACGATCCAGTGTTCGCCTGCGGCGCTGAGCTTGCGGCGTAGGCGGCTGGCGTGGCTGTCGAGGGTTCGTGTGGTGCCGGGGGAGCGGTATCCCCACACTGCTTCCAGTAGCTCGTGCTTTTGGAAGACTCGTCGTGGGTCGCGGGCTAGGTGCAGCAGTAGCTCGTACTCCTGGCGGCGCAGCTCTAGGCGGTTGCCTGCGAGGCTTACCGAGTGGGCGGCTGGGTCGATCGTCAACGGGCCAATCTGCAGCGGCGCCACTTGCTGGTTGCCGCCGTCGGCGCGCCGTAGTAGCGCGCGGACGCGCGCTCGCAGCTCCAGATAGCGGGCGGGGCGGGCTACGAAGTCATCTGCGCCTGCCTCAAACGTCCGCAACATGTCGGGCTCCGTCCTGCGTGAGCTGAGAACGATCACCGGGAGGTTCCGTGGCCACGGGGAGGATGTCTGTCGCCGGGAGGCTTCCGGGTCGTGCCCGCGGATGGTTTCCAGCAGGTCGAGGGCGCCCCGCGGCGAGCCGAGATCGCCGAGCACGAGCAGCCGCGGCGGGTAGGCGCTTGCTGTCATCGCGGCGTGGCTGGCGGTGCGGGAAAGCTGCGCCGGATGGCCGTCGGCGGCGAGCTGCTCGACGAGTGCCCGTCCGAAGTTGGCGTCGGCCTCGATGACGAGGATCGGCTCGCGGCCGATGCTCGTTCCTGGTGTTGCCTGCTGGCGGCTGATGCCGATGGAGCTGATGGCCGTTGCTTGTGTGCTCATGCGGCGAGCGCCCCCGTCTCCGTGTGTGTTGCCTGGCGTGAGCGGGCGCGATGGGTTGAGGGCGAGAGTCCGTATCGGCGTCTGAACGCGCGAGCGAAGTGAGACGGGTTGCTGTAGCCGACGCGCAGCGCCACATCGCGGACCGGCAGCGAGGTCGTCCGTAGAAGCTCGGCGCCGACTTCCATGCGTCGACGAGCGAGGTCATTGCGGAAGGTGTCCTTGCCGAACCGCGCGTAGGCACGCTGCATCTGGCGGGGGGAACTTGCGATTGCCCTGGCGATCCGCTCCAGTGTCAATGGCTTGTGGTAGTAGCGCTGCACCGCCGCTTGCGCGAGCACGTACAGGCGGCGGTGTTCGGCGAGGGTGGATGGGCGCGGCTTGGTGGACCTTCGCGTTCTTGCTGCGGGCGGGACTCCGTCGAGACCGAAGTGCAGTTTCAGGAGCTGGCGCACCCGCGCGCCGCTGACGTCGAACCGCGCGCCGATCTGCGCCAGCGTCAGGCTCTCGACGGCGCGCAGGCGGAACATCTCAAGCTCGCGCTCGGTCTGGACGTGTCCGCCGTGGCGAGAGAACGGCGTCAGGCCGTGCCGGTGAAGCTCAAAGATCAGCTCGTACAGCTCAACTCCGCTGCTGAACTCGGGGCGGCGGAGCAGCTCGCCGATGCGGTGCTCGGCGAGCTGCTCGACCTCGTGGATGCCGACCTTGGCCAGGCTGGGGAGGACAACCTGGCTCAAGGCCAGTTGGTTGACACGCATGGCTGAGCGGGCGCGTCAGAGGGTCGTCAGTTCGTCGAGACGCCGCGCGACCTCCGAGGCGATCGAGCGCCCACCGCGGCGTTTGATCAGCCCGGCGCCCTCCAGGCGATCGAGCGCGTCGTCGATCTGCAGGCGCTTCTTCTGCTTGCTCGCGCCGAACGCCTCGTAGGTCTGCTGCGCGGTGCGCGGCCCGTCGCCGTCGGCGCTGCGCGCGAGCAGACCTTCAAGGACGGCCTTGTCCCAATGACGCTCGTTGGCGTCGCCGGGGCTGAGGCCGTCGGCGGGCTGGGTGATCTCGTGGAAGCGCACCGTGGCATGGGCCGCGACGGCGAGATCGTTCCAGCGGTGGATGAGCTTGCAGGCGCGCAGACGCCGGAGACTGTCGCGGACATCGCCAGGGACGCTGAGCGTGCGGGCGATCTCGTCTTTGGCCCACGGCCGCTGCCTGTCGAGATCGAGCATGAGCTCGAGCACGGCCCGGTCGATCGTGGCGTGCTCGGCCAACCCTTCTGGGGTACGGTGTTTGTGCATGGGGAGTTACCGCTCCTTGTGCCACGGCGTCGGGGGCAGTTACCGCTGTCCGCCGGCGCCAAAATGTACAGTTGTCAGCCGACCGTACACACTCCGCGCTGGCTTGTGAGCGTATGACGCGAAGCTGACACAAAGCGAGTCGAAGATGTAACAGTTGGCTTGACCGGCGCCTACTTCGCGGTCCACTCTGTCGGAGTCGCGCCGGGCTTCCATGCCTTGGTGACGCCGCCGCCCTTTTGGCGTAGGACTTGGGCGTAGTCGGCGAGCTGGTTCTGGAAGGCCAGCTCGTCGCGAGGGTCCTGGCGCGTTTCGTCCAGTTCTGCTCGCCATACGGCGAGCGCGCCGAGTGTCTCGACGGTTGCTTCGTCGGTCCACCATTTGTCTTTGAGCGCTTCGAGCTGTTCGGGGTAGCGGCCACGCAGGGCGACGACCGCGCCCCACATTTGCTGGCGCCACTCGGGGTCGCCGCCGTAGGGCTCAAGCCAGGGCGGTCGCTCGCCGCTGTTGGCGTCGGCGAGCACGGGGGCTGAGCGCAGCGGACGAACGTGGCCGTTCTTGACGGCGCGCGCGATTTCGTTTCCGACGAACTGTGCGGCGAGCGTCGAGTGTGGTGTGTCGGCGCCCGCGGCCAGCTCGCGGAGCTGGATTGCCACGGGGTCGGATAGGACGACTTGGACTCGTTGGCTCATCGTGTTCGTTCCTGTGCTGGTGGGTTGACGATCCGGTTGATCGCGCGGAGGATCCCCGGTATCCGGCTGGTTCGGCTCGGCGCGAGCTGGCGGTGGAAGTTCGTGCCGTAGTCGCGGTCTGCCAGCTCGGGGTGCGCGAGCGACGGTGTTTGGGCGTGGCTGCGGCGCATGTTCTCGGCGAGCCGTTGGATGCGGTCGGTGTCGTGCCCTTCGACGCCGAGGTCTTGACGCGAGACGAACCAGTCGGTGCCCTGGCGGGCGCGGGACGCCTCGACGTAGGCGGGCTCCTTGCTGGTCTGCCAGCCGCCGGTGACGACCAGGGTGCGGGTGACGGTCGCGCCTTGGGCGCGGTGGATGTGCTGGGCGTAGCCGAGCCGCACGCGATCGAGGTCATCGCCGGTGAGCGTTCGCCGGCGGCCGGTCACGTCGAACTCGATCAGCACCTCGCCGCTCTCACCGATGTGGAGGACTTCGCCGCGGCTGCCGTTCTCGATCCGCTCGACGCGGGGCTCGCGGTGCTGGTCGATCAGCGCCACCCGATCGCCCTGGCGGATGCCGTAGTGGACGCCGGGCACCGGGACTTCGAGATCGCCAAGTTCGCCACGCTCTGAGCGGAAGTGTTGGGCGCGGGCGTTGAGCCGGTTGATCTCCTGGTTTGAGGCGTCGGAGATCAGCGCGACCTCGCTCGGGTCATGGGTTTCGGTGAGCGTCGCCCAGTTCTGCGCGGCGTGCTCGACGGCCTCGTCGCGGGTGTCTGCCATGTGCAGTTGCCCGCGTGCGTGGTAGTGCGCCATCGCGCGGTCTGAACGGCCTACGCCTCAGATCCGCGATTATTACGCGATGCCCCTGTTCCGCGCGACTGTCGTCGGCTCATACCCACCGACCGGCGACCTGGGTGCACCCTCGGCGCTTCTGCCCGCTGGAACTCGCTCCATCACCTGGATCGAGCAGTCGTGATCCGCGGCGAGTTAGGAATGCTCGCAGACGCGATTGTCGGGGCTGCCGTAGAGCGTGCCAGTGCCGGAGTCATCTATGCCGAGCCCAAGCGGCCGGAGGCCCAGCTGGTTCGTGCGCTGTACCGCGAGCTTGCCGCTGACGAGCGGGTGGGAACACCACGTACAGAGTGCGGATTCCTCCTGCCCGGCTGGACACGGCCTCCAGGGGGCGTCGACCTGTCCGCAGGGTTCACCGACGGCGGCTCGTGCGTTATTGAGGCCAAGGTTGGCAAGCCGGAGGAGGCCATCTGGGACATCATCAAGCTCGCAGATATCCTCGCGCTCGACGTGACCGTCACGGCTGCATACCTGATCTACGATGCGACCTCGAAGACTTGGGCTAAGACGGATCGAGCCACCTCGCTATTCACCGAGTCCGAGCAGCTGCGCTCTGTGAGAGAGCTCATCGAGAGTTCTCGCCAGGACTGGGACTGGCTCCTCAAGGGGGGACGCGGCATCAGGCCCATCACCTGCGTCGCGGCGGTGCGAATAACGCATATCGGATCGCGTGACCTGCCAGCGCACGAAGGTCACGAGCTGCGCGTGCTACGCGTGGCGCCCGACGTCTCGTCGGACCTGCAACGCTTCGATATGGAGGGCTGGCCAAGCGATTAGCAAGCGCGCTGGACCAGGAACCATCCACTGCTTCCGGGGTGCGAACAAAGTGCAAGCAGGTCCCACACCACTCGACGCTATGGCCAGAGGGCTATCCGTGGAGCACGCCTGCGGGAAGTAGCGTCTCGAAGCGCTTGTTCGTGTCGAAGTAGCTGGAGTGCGTGCGCTTGATCGTCGCCAGCGAGTCGGCGCTGAGCAGCACGGCATCGATGTTCGGGCGGTCGAGCGTCTCCTGCTCGATCTGCGCGTACGCCTCCTGCGCCGCGTCGTAGTCCGTCCCGAAGGAACGGACCTCGGTGTGGCGCGTGTTGGTGTCGTGGATTACGAGGAAGTGCTTGATCTCGTCTGGGCTCATGGCTGCTCCCGCTCGTCGGGCAGTATGTCCTTGATGATGGCATAGCGCGTCTTCAGGGTTGCTGCGACCTCATCGGACAGGAGCTCGCCACGGTCAAGAAGCGCGAACGCCTCGGACACGGCCATGTAGTAGGCGTGGATGTCGGCGGACCCGGCGCCGAACTTGAGACCCACGCCAAGCACAGTGCCGTCCTCCTCGACCTGGTTCGCCCAGGCGTCTTGAAGGCGAGTGCGCAGTTGAACCTCGATCGGGTAGCCGTCGCGGCGCACGATGAGGTGCAGCGCGCGGTAGCCGGACCTCTTCGGCTCGGCGATGTAGTCGCGTACCCGAACGATCGTCCACGTCTTGCGCAGACGCCGGCTCACTGCATGGACGTGGTCGAGGCTCGGAAGCCGTACGCGTACGCCGCCGATGTCCTGCATCTGCGTGACCTGCATCTTCGGCTCCCGCGCCAGCTTGCCGATGATCGTCTGCCGCCGCTTCAGGCGCTGCGTCACATCGATACGACCCCCGGTCTGGCCGCCCTCCTTGTCGACGTGGTAGCGCAGGCCCACAGCGACCAGGGACAGTGGGCGAGCGTGCAGGCTGCGCCACCACGTCACCGTACGAAAGGCGTCGAAGACGTCCACAGCTCCAAGTTCCGCCAGGGCGCTGTCCGCACGTCCATCGGATGCTGCTTCTACGAAGCGCAAGATGAGTCGGCCAGCCCGGTTGACCTGCCCCTTGGAGTAGGACATGCCGGGCTCCGCCTTGAACGGATCGCGAGGAGGGCTCACGCGCGTAGCCTATGACCGGCGGGCGTCGTCTCCCGATCCAGGGCGATAATCCCTCGGTCGCCCGTACCGTCCCATCTTGCGTGCCAATGATCGTCGAGGGTGCAAACAAAGTGCAAACATGCCCCACACCGCTCGACGCCATAGGCGCTGACGGGCACGAGGCGAATCTCCTGCAATGGAGCCAATCCGCAGATTCCACGACGCTCCACAACACACCTGGAGCTGACTCATAATCGGTAGGTCCCAGGTTCGAGTCCTGGCGGGCCCATAGCTCAGACCTCGCTAGCCAAGCCATTCTGACGGGGTAGGGAGGTGGACCGGGTTCTCGATTCGAGGCTGCGGGGCCACCCTCGGGGCCACCCACCGCGCCGAGGGGTGTCTCCAGGGGTTGTCCCCGGTGGCCCCCGGCGGAGGCGCTGTGTGTAAAGTAGTTGCACGGAAGCAAGGTGCTCATGGATGAGCCCTCGCCAGTCGATTACGTGAGAGATGACTGGGACTGGAGATGAGATGACGCACGTGGACCACCCGACCGCTACTAGCGAGCTAACCGCCGACGAGGGCTGCGTTTCGGTCACGGGGCCTCACCGCGACTTCCACCTCGCCGACGCGCTCGGCTGGCGGGAAGGCGACGTGTACGTTCTCAAGAGCCCCGAGTTCGGCGTGCTCGCGGAGGACGAGGACTTCGCCGCCGCCATCGACGTGTTCGTCGGCCGGCTGTTCGATTACGCCTCGATGCTGTACGAGCTCGTGGACGCTGGGACGGCCACGATGGACGAGGCACAGGAGTTCGCCACGCTGTCGGCGAGGCTCTTCCCCATGCTGCAGACCATGCGCGAGGAAGAGCGCGCTAAACGGCGACCAAGGGGCCGCCAGCGCGGGTCAGGGTCGGGGCATTGGCAACACCGCGGGACTCCAGCAAGCGCCTCCGCGCAGCTGTCGCGCGCCTAACCGGCGAGTCTCCTCGGAAGGTAACCCACGCCGGCCCTCGATGGGGCCGGGTGGGTGGTCAGATCGTAGCGCCCGTTCGGGGAAGGGCGGCGGCACCGCCCTCGGCCTCACGCGGCGCGGTCCACCTGCTCACGCGGCGCGGTCCACGTACTCCCGCAGCGCGGTACGGGCGATCTCGCTGACGGAGCGGTGCTCCTTGCGGGCACGCACACGCAGGGCCTTCGCGAGGTCTGGATCGACGCGCACCTGCACGCGCGGCGACTCGCCGCCGTCGCCGAGGCCGGGACGGCCCATGCGGACTCGCTTGGCGTTGGTGAGGTCGTAGCCGCGCTCGGCCTCTTCAGCGAGGGCGTCTACGACCTTCTTGGTGAGCTTCGTGCCGCTGCGGGCTCTCAGAGTCGCCATCTCTTCGCCTCCTCGTACTGGTCGGAGTACTTCTCGCGCAGCTCCATCGCGTGGATCACCACCAGTTCGCCCTTCGAGCCTTCCACGGCCATGACCTCGAGCGCCGTACCGTCGGCGTCGTCTCCGAGACAGACGAGCCTGTCGTCGGGCGCTTCTGCCTCTCGTGAAGGCGCGGGCTCCTCGAAGGCGAGGCCGCAGTGGGCGATGACATGCTGGATGCGCTCCTTGGATACGCGGTGCTTGGTTGCCGAGCGCGCAAACCGGACGCGCTTTTGAGATACGTTAGCACTTCTGTCAGACATAAGTGTCTCCGAACAGGCCCTGCTGCGACGGTGCGGCCGTCGATGATTGCAAGCGCTTGGGACGTTTCTCTGCACGCGTGGCGTAGGCGTTGACGATGCGGTCGAGCGCGGGGCCCTTGTCGCGGTGCCCGTAGAGGCGGCGGACGAGGTTCCCGCCGTCCTGGTGGCCGAGGGCGATGGCGACGGCCCGGAGAAGACCCGCGCGCTTCAGCTGGTCGCTGCTGCATAAGACCTCTGGTCTAGCCTGCGCCCTCGTGCCCATCATGCCCGATCCAGTGCGCTTTCAGCGCACGCCTGGCAGAAGGCTCGCCGGGGTCATGTCCAGGGCGCGAGCCAGCCGCACCAGCGTCCGAAACTCGGGTGCCCGTGCATACGTCGATGATCTCCCTGGAGGAGCTGGCCGACACGCGCGGCCCGCACCCGGTCTCGACTGCGGACCGAATCTCGGGACGGCTGGGCTACCGGAGGGTCGGTTAGCGCTGATGGGATCAGAAACAGCACATAAGCGCGGAAAGACTAATGGTTTCCCGCTGTTTGCGGGTTATGGTCGAACACCTGGCCAATTTGTTGGATTTCGACGTATTTTGGGATTGACAGGCGAAAAGGCAGGAGGTAGAGTGATCCCGCTTTGTAGACTATTCGATAACCGTAAGTCCTTTGATTGACTGGGGGAACGTATGCGAGGCCCGGTTCGACGGCTGTTCGTGGTTTGTGGGGTCTGTTGTGCGGCAGGCCTGGTGGCCGCGCCGGTGGTCGCGTTCGGGGAAGGCGTGTCCTCTGGCGGTGGGACTGGTGCGTCCTCGCCGCTGGGTGGTTCGCTGGTGACCACAGGGTCGCCGGTCGCGGGCGAAGAGTCGCAGGCCGCGCATGAAGCGGAAGTGGCGAGTCCGGAAGCCGTGGCCGCGAGGGAAGCGTCACGAACGCGCTACCAGAACGAGGACCAGGCGCAGGCTACTCAGACCCTGGGCGAAGCCTTCCCGGCGGTGGTGGACAAGCAGGATGGCACTGGTATGGGCTGGGCCACATGATGGCAGCGGGCACTACCCCTGTCGTCGTGCGACCAGAAGCTGGCGGCGAAACCTATGTGTTCTTCGTCGGGAGCAACGGGATCCTCCAGGAGGATCGTTGGACAGCCGAAAAATGGGTGTGGGAATCGTTGGGAGCGACGGTAGAAGCCGGTACCAGCCCCACTGGACTCAACTGATTAGCGCCTGTTCTTTAAGAGCATCTAACAGAGGACAGGTTTGGTATGCATAAGCGCGAATTGGCAGAGCATCGCCCAACCTGCTTTCCTAGATGAGGGCGCGGGTTCGGGAGCGCTGCCCGAGGACTGATGAAGCTTATGCATAGGGGCGTGGGTAGAAGGCGAAGAAGGTATGGCGTTGGCCTTGTCGTGATCTTTGCGATGGGCAGCCTAGGCGCGTGCGGAGGATCGGCCGGAAGCGCGGGCGAGGCGGTTGGCCGCGATGGAGTGACTCAGGTCGCCACGGACGAATACGTCGTCCTGGTCCCGCACGTGCTGGGCGGCGAAGGTGGATGGTGCGTGGTACGGCCACGAGCCATTTTCGGACCGGGGCCGTGCGAGGCAAGCCCTGGAGCAGGGCCAATCCTGGCCGAGAGCTGGAGTGCCTCGTCGGGCGGTGGCTCGGGTTCCAGCGGATCGGAGCCGCCGGTTGCTAAAGGCGTGGCCGTCACGACGTCAGCCGTGGCGAGCGTGTCGGTCAATGGAGGTAGGCCGATTCCCACGAGGCCGGAGGCGGTCCTGCCCAGCGGTGTGCGGGCCGTCAGCGTCGAACTGCGAGGAAGTACACAGCCCAAGCGCGAATTCGAATTCGCACTGACCAGGCGACGGTTCACACCTTTGAACTCTCATGGGCTTGCGATACCGCAAACCGGCTCGGGGCCGGTATTGGGTTTCAAGGCTCCGGCTAGCACGTGGCGGTCCCCCGAGCCGGAGCCTGCGGGCCTGTGCACGATCGCGCCGAGCACCGTCGATGGTCTTCGTGTGCTTGGGGGAACTGTCACAACGCGTGTGGTATCAGCCGGTGACGTTCCTGGTGAACCGTTGCTGTCGTGTATCAGCGTGCGCTACGGCGTTGGCGGTTCTTCGTTGATCGCGAGTGTGCTGCTCGACGCGCGTTATCCAGGTAGGACTCCTGGAGTGCTTCCAGACGCTCAGCTGATATCGGGACGCCCAGGTGTCTACAGTGCGCTAGGTGACGCTGGTGCGATGGTGGCGCGGCGAATACCAGGCGCATGGCTGGCAGTAAGCGGTGGTGACAGCCAGGGCCAGCGTGTTGCGCTGTTGACGCGTCTGCGCGCTGCGGTTCATCTGTGAGGATGTCGGTGCGGTGAGGGCTAATATGGGTTGTAACCTACCCGCCAGTCCCGGTATATGGTATGTTGCTGACCATTGTCAGACGAGGATGGAGAGACAGTGTGATGGAGTCTCGTGAGTCGATGAGTAGGATCGGGCCTGACGTGGTCGGGATCTGCGTGCGAGCCGTTCGTGTGGTGTGCGCGCTCGCGGTCGTTGGCCTCTCGTTGGTGATGGCACCGATGGCGAGCGCGACGGTCTCGTCGTTTACGTGGGCTGGTGACGCGGCAGAATCCAGTTGGTCTGCCCCGAAAAACTGGGTGGGCGAAACGGTGCCGTCCAGTCCTGGGCCGGTCACGCTCGACTTCCCGCAGGTTCCGTCGTGCACCAGTGCGTGCTACGAGAGCAAGAACAACGTGAGCGACTTGAATGTCGAATCTATCGGCATCGACGATGGCAACGAATACGAACTCGAAGGCAACGAAGTCACGCTCGGCAGCGGTGGCCTGACGGCGTCTCCTGCCAGTGGGACGAGTGGTCCCGCCGGGGACTTCATCGGCTTGCCGATCGCACTCGGCGCTTCGCAGGCGTGGCCCATCGGGGGTCGCGGCAGCGGCGCGGTTGGCGAAGTGGGCGTCTATCTGGGAGGGGACGTCAGTGGTCCGGGGAAGGATCTCACGTTCGATATCTATGACGGACCCGCGATTTACCTGCGTAACGACATTGAGACAGAATTCCTCGCGTTCGACGGGGGAGACCCGAGCGAGGCGGGCGTGTTCAACGGTTTTGTCGCACTCCTTGGCGCAGAACTGAACGCGTCGGACGACGAGCCTGTGCAGCTTGGGGACGTCCTCATGCTAGGGAGCGGGACCACGGGGCCGCTGATCGTCAACGGTTCGGAGCTGGATGTGGGCAACGGCTATCCCGCGGGTGGCATCCAGGCGCAGAATGTCACGCTAGATGCCGGTAGTGAAGTCGGATTCACGATCACCGGCGACGGCACCGTGTCGGGCACGGACTATTCGCAGTTGACCTCTGGCGGCGCGGTGCGGTTGGGTGATTCGTCCGTCGATGTGGTGGTCAGATCGACCTCCACGACACCCTGTCCCGAACTGGTTACAGGGCATACGTACACGTTCGTTTCCACGACCGGAGGACTATCGGGCTCGTTTGGCAATGTCTCCGAAGGCGCAGACATCCCGATCGTGTTCGCCAATGGTTGTGCGAGGCAGACATCGAAGGATCTGCAGATCGCGTATCATGAGAGCGGTGGGACGCAGACCGTAACAGCGACGGTCATAGAAACCGGTGGCGTTGAACTACCACAACCGATCCAGCACTACAACCCGTACGAAAGACCAAACGCGGAAGGGGCCGAATGGGGTCGGATTTCCGGTGAACGGGCAATCGCGGAATACTGGGCAGCGCAACACGCCGCGGAAGCGGCGGCAAAAGAACGCCAGGCCCTGATTGAACGTCAGGACGCCGCGTCGATGCTGGCCTCACCCCCCACTTCCAACATCACCGTCCAGCGCGACCGCACGGCGCTCGTCAAGCTCGACTGCACGGGTAGCGCAGCAGGTCAAAGCTGTGCGGGCAGGCTCACCCTCTCCATACAGGCGGCGTCGAAGGGCAAGAGCCGCTCGCATACGGTCACGATCGCAACGGCCCAGTTCTCGGTAGGCGCGGGCAAGACGGCGACGGTGCACGTCGACTTGAACAGGGTCGGTCGCGCGCTGCTGCGCGCCGATCACGGGCGCCTGGGCGCGCATCTGACGATCCTCCAGAGCGCCCCGGCGGCGCACACCCAGATCCGCAGTGTGCGCCTCATCGGGCAGAAGCCGGGTCGGCCCGGGCGTTAGGCTCACCCGCCGTCGAGAAGCCTGCCAAGGGATTTGCAGCCAGCGTCTATCCCTACAGAACCTATGCAATAGCCCCCTGCCGGGTCTCCGCATAGAACTGTTCGACCTCCCGCAGCCACTTCGCCGGAATCTCCTCCTCGAGGCGGTCGAAGAAATCCGTGCTCACGTGACGGTCCAGCCTTCGGTTTCGAGGACCTTCGCCCGGGCGTAGGTGACCGTTTTGGCGCGTTGGGCGTTCAGCGGAATGACGCGGTAGGTGCCGCGACGGACGTGCTCCCAGTTGCACGGCAGCTCATCGGCGACCAGCGCGGCTTCGGCCTTGGTGGCGACCTCGACCGCTTGGCTGCCCGGCGACTGGGCGCTCCAGCGTTCGACCTCGATCTGGCGGACGTCCTTGCCTTCGGTGTGTGCTCTCTTTGCGGTCTTCTCGCCGATGACCTTGTAGGACTTGAAGTCGTCGAAGTAGGCGCGCAGGCGTCCGTCGGCGAAGTCGCGAACGGAGGTGTCGGCGCCGAGATCGCGGTACAGCCGCTCGAATATGGTCTCGTAGAGGACGAGCGTTGCGCGCTTCAGGTCTTTGTCGCGGTACGCCACCCGAATACACATCCCACCCCCAATGTTTCAAAGAAGACACGAATTGGGCAGACAATCGTATGCATTAGGTCATATCACCTGTAGTCATGTCCATGTTGAACAGCGACGGTCCATGTGTGTCCGCTGCCGCTGCACCCACCAACGCCGATCTGGGCCGTGCGATCCGCCGGTTGCGGCGCGCGCGGCGCATGACGATCGAAGGCCTGGCCCACGCCGCCGACATGCACCCGACCTATCTGTCGGGCATCGAGCGGGGGGTGCGCAACCCGACCTGGAGCAAGCTCACCGCTCTCGCCGGCGCGCTGCAGGTTCCGGTCGCGGAGATCGCCCGGGACTCCGAAGGCGAGGCGCAGCTGGCGGCGCGGATGCGCATCGCCAGGGCCGAGCTCGGCCTGTCCGAGCGCTTCGCCTGATCGGCCGCGTCCGGACGCCGGCGGAACCCTCCGGCGCGGCGAATACGCTCAGGGGTATGACCCAACAGCCTCACCCGCGGCCGTGCGGCGAGCGACTGGCGGTGATCGACCTGGGCTCCAACTCGTTCCGGCTCGTCGTGTTCATGTCCGTCGGCGGCTGGTGGCGGCGCATCGACGAGATCTATGAGCCCGTGCGCATCGGCGAGGGCCTGGCGGCGAGTGGCAGGCTGGCGGAGGAGCCGATGCGCCGCGCCCTGGCGACGCTGGACGTGTTCGACCACTTCTGCCGGGCGGCCGGCCTGGGTGAGGGAGAGGTGGACGCCGTGGCGACCAGCGCCATCCGCGACGCGGAGAACGCCGAGGGCTTTCTGGCGCTGGCGCGCGAGCACACGAGCCTGCCGATCCGCGTGCTCAGCCGCGAGCAGGAGGCGCGCTACGGGTATCTCGCGGCGGTCAACTCGACGACCCTGACCGACGGCTGCGTGTTGGACCTCGGCGGCGGGTCACTGCAGCTGGTGCGTGTCGCCGATCGGTATGCGCAGGAGTTGGGCTCCTGGCGTCTGGGCACGGTGCGCATGACCGAGCGGTTTCTGCCCGCGAACGGTCCCGCGAAGCGGCGGCAGATCGAGGAGTTGCGCGAGCATGTCGCGCGCGAGTTGGCGCAGGCCGACTGGCTCTCCCGCGCCGGCCCGCGCCTGGTGGGCCTCGGCGGGACGGTCCGCAACCTCGCCGCCGCCGTGCAGCGGGCGCAGGGGCTGCCGTCCAATGGCGTGCAGGCGATGGTCGTTTCCAGCGACGCGCTGCAGGAGCTCGTGCAGCGGCTCGCGGCGTTGCCGGCCTGCCAGCGCAGCTCGGTTCCGGGTATCAAGCCGGTGCGCGCCGACCTGATCCTCGCCGGCGCGATCGTCGTGCAGGGTGCGCTGCTCGCCGGTGGCTTCGACGGCCTGGAAGTCACCGAGGCGGGGCTGCGCGAGGGCGTCTTCTTCGAGCGCCTGCTCGCCGACAGGGACCCGCCGCTGTTCGCCGACCTGCGCCGCACGAGCGTGCTGAACCTGGCCGCGCAGTACCGGCCCGACGCTTCCCACACCGAGCACGTGGCCACGCTCGCGCTGGCGATGTTCGACGAGCTCGCTCGCCTGGGACTGCACGAGGGAGATCGGACCGAGCGCGAACTGCTGTGGGCCGCGTGCATGCTGCACGACATCGGCATGTCCGTGGACTACGACGACCACCACAAGCACTCGCGCTATCTGATCCTCAACAGCGGCCTGCCCGGGTACTCGCCGATCGAGCTGGCGATCATCGCCCAGGCCGCCCGCTATCACCGCAAGGGCATGCCCGACCCCGGCCCCCTGGCGGCGCTGTTCGGCCCGGACGACGCCGCGCGCCTGGACCGCTGTGCGGTCCTGCTGCGCCTGGCCGAGGATCTCGAGCGCTCCCGCGATCAGCTCGTGCGCGGCACCCGCTTCACGCTCGCCGGCGCCGCCGGCGGGGACACGTCTGCCGCTGAGGCGGATCCCGCCGCTGGCGCATCCGCGGGCGAGCCCGAGCTCGGATCGCGGACAGGTCAGAGCGGTGGCGAGGTCGAGCTGCGCCTGATCGCCGACGGCGAGCCGACCGTGCCGCGCTGGGCGGCCCGGCGCGAGAGCGAGCTGTTCGCCCGCGC